>Ga0115026_10000237_pt1 | contig 13335 bp, 10 predicted proteins | sample Mud_0915_D1_FD_83878 | JGI IMG/M metagenome (GOLD analysis project Ga0115026, IMG submission 83878) | Wetland microbial communities from Old Woman Creek Reserve in Ohio, USA - Mud_0915_D1 | ecosystem: Environmental > Aquatic > Freshwater > Wetlands > Sediment ...
ATCTGCGCCAACCTCTCAAAATGTGAATTTTACCAATGACGTCAACGGATCTCGTCAGGTGTTCACCCATACCTATTCAGCCGCCAGCACTAACGTGATCTACTATGATGTCTACGATAACGCAGGGGCTGTGGTAAGGTATTCTCCAAATCTGGTGGCGAGCGTTCCTGCAAAATATACCTTGACTGTCAATACCTCGCCACCTCTTTCCAGTGTCTACATGTATCTCAAGCAGAACGGGATAGTGAAACAAACTAAAATAACCAACTCCCTTGGTTCGGTCACCTTCACGAACGTTGTTGCCGGCACGTACCAGGTGCAGGCGACCAGAGCAGGATATACTTTTGACGGGGATCAGAGCACGGCAGGAAATCAGAACCCGGCTACGGTAACTCTCGGACCTGACAAAACCTTGACATTTATGCGCACTCCCTAGAGACCTCTCGTGCATGGAGGGCAGATGAACATTGCTTTGTCTGCCTTCTGTGCCTGAAGAAGTGCCAATTGTATTCTCTTGAAACCTTGGGGTTCTTGGTGTTACCCGTGAAGCGATGAGGAATGTAGCTGCACATTCATAAGGGAACTACGGCATCCGTCTGCCCAGGGCATTTTCCTGTCATAGGTACTTTTAAAAAAACCAGGTTTTTGTTAAGATAACGCCCATGTTTAATAGAACATCTTTTCTTCCTGCTCTTTTAGCCCTTCTCACAGTATTGTGCCTTATGCTTTTCCGGACTCCGGCAGTTTCTCAGGAGTCCTGCGGCACGAGTGCATGCCACAGGAAGCTCTTTCAAGGTAATTTCCACCCGCCAGCCGCACAGTCATGTGAGAGTTGTCATGAATCACAAGGGGTGCCCCATCCACAGGGAGGGAAAGCCTCCTTTAAGCTCATGCAGGCTCCTCCCGCACTTTGTGCCATGTGCCATCCCCCTTTTGGGACTAAGCGCAATCTCCATCCCCCAGTGAAGGATGGAATGTGCTTGTCATGCCACAGTCCTCATGCATCAAAGGAACCCAAGCTGCTGGTGCAACCCCTCAAGAACCTCTGTCTGACCTGCCATCCGGATAAAACAAGCTTCAAGTATCTCCACGGTCCTGTCTCTGCAGGAGACTGTACCATGTGCCATTCCCCCCATGAGTCTGACAACAAGTCACTGTTGCTCAAAGAGGGAAGCGAGTTATGTTTCACCTGCCATACTGATATGCAGGAAGTGATGAAGAAAAAAGGCGTGCATCCCGCACTGCTTGCCGGATGCACCTCATGCCATAACCCCCATGGTGCTCCTTACAAAAAGTTGCTCTCCGCGGAAGGGGAAAAACTCTGTGCCCAGTGCCATCCCCAGATCGCCGAGAAAGTCGAAAAGGCAAAAGTGGTGCATGGGCCCATAAAGACGGAAAAGGGATGCGCGTCGTGCCACTCCCCCCATGCAGGCGATAACGAGAAACTTTTACTGAAAAAGGGAAAGGATCTCTGTATTGACTGCCATAAGAATATCATAACGAAAAATATGACGACGCTCCATGGTCCGATCAACGATGGCACCTGCACGCCCTGTCATGACCCACATGGCTCTCAGTACAAGAAGCTCCTGGCCAAGGAATTTCCTGCAGGCGAATACACTCCTTATACTGATAAGGAATATGGCTTGTGTTTTAGCTGCCACAACCGCGATCTCCTCAGATTTCCTGATACTTCGTTCGCCACCGGGTTCAGGGACGGTGAGAGAAACCTCCACTACCTCCATGTGAACAAGAAGGATAAGGGAAGGAGCTGCACGTTTTGCCACAACATCCACGGTAGTGCTAACCCTAAGCTGATTGCCGAAAGCGTCCCTTTTGGCAAGTGGAAGCTCCCCCTGAATTTTGTGAAGACCGAGACGGGCGGAAGCTGCGCCCCGGGATGCCATAAGCAATACAATTATGATAGAGAGGCTCCCGGAAAAGAGCCGGAACCGCTGAAACCCGAAGAAAAGAAGAAGAGTAAGTAGGTATACGTATTCGTCTCCGCTGGCAGAAAAAGAGAGTGTTCACTGCATATCACTTTTCTGCGTGAAGTTTGGCCTATTAAGGAGGGTTCCTCTTTGCAATGAACTCATCTTCCGATGCGGTGGAGTACGGTGAAGAAAAGCGTGCATGTGCCGTGTGTCAGGCACCTTTGGGAAGACCTCTTATAAAGGGCATCGAATATTCCGGAAAAAGCTATGATGTCTACTTCTGTGGTGCCTGCAAGGTTGGCATCACTATCCCGATCCCTTCTCAGCAAGAATTGGCTAAGTTGTATTCCAAGGGCTCCTATCGGGGGGAAAAAGGCAAGAGATTCAACCCAGCCATAGAGTTCCTTATCGTCCTTTCGAGACAGATGAGAAAACGGAGGGTAAAGAGATATGTGTCCAGGGGCAGGATACTAGATATTGGATGCGGGAGGGGACTCTTCCTTAAGGTAATGCGGGACGACGGGTGGGAGGTGAATGGCGCCGAATTCAGCGAGGAGGCTGCCTCTCACATTTCCGGGATACCGGTAGTGAGCGGCGAGCCTGCCTCGTGGGGTTTCCCTGAAGGGGCATTTGATGCGATTACCATGCACCATGTCCTTGAACACCTCCATCAACCAAGACAGATGATTCATGAGTGCGGGAAACTCCTGAAAAAGGGAGGGCTCCTCATGTGTGCGGTTCCCAACTTCCTGAGTCTTCAGTCTTCTGTGGGAAAAGGGGTCTGGTTCCACCTTGACGTTCCCTATCACATCCATCATTTTTCTGAAGAGGGTTTGAGGTCAATTCTTACAGAAAGCGGTTTTCGAATAGTAAATACCAGACGGTTTGATGCCGAGCAGGATCCCTTTGGCTGGCTTCAAACCCTACTCAATATAAGTGGCATAGGAAAAAACCTCCTCTACAATATGCTGAAGAGGCCGGAACTGAGGCAAACCGAGATCAAAAGCAAAAGAGCCGGTGACCTGCTCCTGACGCTTGTGCTCCTCCCCTTTTATCTTCCTCTCGCCCTCTTACTTGCTCTTTGGGAATCTTTTTTGCTGAGACGGGGGGGGACTCTCGAATTCCATGCGGTCAAAGAATGAACAACCTGAAGCCTCTCCAGACGCGACGCATTACTTTAGCTTTAATTCTCATCGAGCAATGTCTTATGTATGGTTTTTGCATGAAAGGGAAATCGAGCATGATCTAATAGTGCGATTCGCCCCAAAGTCGGTGATACGAGTCAGTAGAACAAGAATCACCATCGAACGACCCTAACTGCGTCTAAAAATATTTTTTCCAATCCACCACACCTTCTTCCGGTATTCTCCATATTCAGGGAAGTTTTTTTCAAGAATTTTCTCTTCAAAGCGTGCCCTTATCACCACCAGAACGATCTGAATCATTGAGAGAATAAGGACTGCCCAGGATTGAAAGATAAGGTTTTGGACGGTGTACCAATAGATATAGCTGAAATAAATCGGGTGTCTCGAAACCCTATATAATCCCTTAGTCTGCAGGGCAATAGCTTCGGGAAGGACGGTAAGTCGTTTTCCGAGATTAAACACTGCCACCAGATAGAAAGGCATAATGAGAACATATAAAATCTTCCCGACTGTTACGAATGAGTGGTCTATGACCGTAACTGTATACAATTGACCTGCATAGGCAACAGCTCTCACACTAAAAGGAAGGTATTCACTTGCATAGGCGACTGTAATCGGTAAGCTTGAGGAGAGAACACTCACAAAAAAGATCGTCAGACTTTGATCAATTTCTTTGGGTTTCTTAAATAATGATATCGTCAAAAAAAACATTAAGACGCAACTTGAAATAATGAATGGGAGCACCCAATACAGGAAATCAGGGGTATCAAATGTTTTTATTAAGTTTAATAATCCGTACGTTGCAACTGCGAGTACTACTATGTGTGCGATTATCCGTTTTTTCAAACACTATACCTCTCTTATACTGTTCAAACAGCTATTTCGTTCACTGGTATTATCTCCTATGCTTCCATGCTCTTGTCAAGAGAATGAAGAGGGTCTAGGAAAGGCGCGAGAGTCTCAGCCCGAGCCCCTTTCCCTATCGCTTGCGGATGCTTCGTTTCGCCAGTGTTTCGTTCATCTGGGGAAATCAGTTTATTGGACAGTTGGGTTATAATAAAACTGAATGAAAAGGAAACTTATCATTGGTCTCAGTCTTGTGGGGTTCATTATTACTTTATGCGGTGCCTTTCTAACCTGGAGCCTTAGGGAGGTGTACATTGGTGACAAAATTAAGGACGAGCAACAGAGCATTATGAACAGTTATAGTGGGGTCCTTTTTCTCATAAAAGACAGCCAGACAGAACTTTACAAGCGGGAGGCTGGCTATAGCAACGACGAGCATTTGCTCGATGATGATATACTTCAGGCCGCAAAACGGTTATCTCTCATAATGGACAGGTACGCCAGCATCTCTTCCTTGGCGGCATGCACTCATTGTCACTCTCTTGAGAAGAGGGGAGATGGCGAAAAGAATACGCTTGAAAAGACTGATTATCATCTGAAAGAACTCCATAATATCTATGACCGAATCATCTTGTATGAGAGGGAGATAGACAATGTTGTTGTTTTGGGGCACACTGCTTCGGCCCGTTCCCTTTTGAAAAGGGTTGCAAAAGATGGAGAGGAGATAGTAGACCATATCGAGACAGTGAAAAACAAAATGGAAAAGATGAATAATACCATGGAAGCATTCCAATACACCTTGATAAAACGGTCAATATATTCGACTGTGATCGCCATTATCATAAGTATTGTGCTCTGCTTTACCATCGTTATCCTCATGATAAGATCTATCACTGAACCGTTTAATGCGCTGATTCACGGGATAGAGCGTGTTACGTCCGGAGACTACGATTCAAGGGTAAATATCGTTTCAAACGATGAAATAGGGTTCCTCGCAAAGACCTTCAATACGATGACTGATAGCCTAAGCAAAGTGACGATGCAAAAAGATATGCTTTTGGGAGAACTGAAGGGCCTGAACGCGAGCCTCGAACAGCGCGTTGAAGAGGCGACAGAGGAGTTGAAGGTCGCGCATGAGGAGGTACTGCGGAGTGAGACGCTCTCTGCGGTGGGGACCTTTGCTGCGGGAGTGGCCCATGAGCTGGCAACACCCATTGCGTCCATAATGAATTATTTCCAGATGGTGAAGGAGAGGATTCCTGAGCAGGATAAGCTTGCTGAGGACGTTCAGATAATAGAGAGGGAGCTCAGAAGGTGCAGCACTATCCTGAGGGAAATGCTCGATTTTGCGAGGGCGCCGGAACAGGAAAAAGTCTCCACAGATATTAATGCGATCATTCGTGACTTGCTGTCCCTGATAAGATACCAGCCCGGGTACAAGAAAACTATAGTGGTTAAGGAAGCCCTTGACCCCGGCATACCCCTGATTCCGGCTGTCCCGGGTCAGCTCAGACAGGTCCTTATCAATATCATCCTGAATGCCATGCAGTCCATGCCTGGGGGCGGAGCTCTCAATGTGTCCACTTCTCTGAGCGCTGACAGCGCAAGGGTTCTGGTGAGCATATCGGACACAGGCCACGGCATTCCCGAAGGTGAGATTAAGAAGATTTTTCAGCCCTTCTATACAGGAAAAAAATCGGGAACAGGTCTGGGACTTTCCATTAGTTACGGAATCATCATAGCCCATGGCGGAGACATGGATATCAGGAGCGAGACAGGTAAAGGCACATCCTTTTTTATTTACCTCCCGGTCTCCGGGGAGGTACACCCCGACAGCAAAACAACAGAGCACACTACGTCAGTAACATGATGAGTTCGCACAATACAGAGGGCACCGGGCAGGGAGTTCAAACCTCTCTTGTGCATTGTCCTTTGCGCTATACACAAGGGAGATGTAGTTGAAGGGAAGGCTCCTCATCATAGACGATGACGAGGTCTTCTGCAGGTTGCTGCAGAGGCGTTTTGAAGAGGAATACGCGGTCACCGGCTTTTCGGATCCCGAGGATGCGGCGCGATATATGAGAGAGAACAGTGTGGACGTGGTACTTACGGATTTCAGCATGCCGAAGATGGACGGTATGGAGGTCCTGAAAGTGGTGAAGTCCGGGTCCCCTGATACGGATGTGATAATCATGACCGCCTATGCCAATGTGGAGACAGCGGTCGCGGCGATGAAAAAGGGCGCGTATGATTACATAATCAAGCCTTTCTCACTGGATGAACTGTCCATACAACTGGGAAACCTTTTCGAAAAGAGGCGGCTCCTTAAAGAGAACATCAACCTCAGGAATTTCATCGGGACCAGATACCTGCCAGAGAATATCGTCGGCGAAAGCAAAGCCATGAAAGAAGTGCGCAAGTTCATCAGGCGGGTCTCGCAGACTGATGCCACGGTGCTTATCACAGGAGAGACCGGGACCGGAAAGGAACTTGTGGCAAGGGCAATACATTTTTCCGGTAAAAGGAACGGGCAGAAGTTTGTTTCGGTCCACTGTGCCGAGTTGCCGGAGGGACCCATGGAAGGTGAACTCCCCGGCCACGGAGACGGCGCTCTTCCTTCAGCGGGAGAAAGGATACGCAGTCTCTTTGAAGAAGCACGCGGGGGGACTTTGGTACTTCGCGAAATTGGAGACACGAACCCGGCCCTGCAGGCGAAAGTGCTGGGGATCCTTGAAAACAGGATACCGGGAAGGGGCGAAGACCTCTCCGCAGCGCCCTTCGATGTCATGGTGATCGCCACTACCAACAGGGACCTCACGAGACTGCAGCGGGAGGGCAAATTCCGCGAGGACCTTTTTTTCAGATTGAGCATGTTCACCCTCAGGATCCCCTCTCTCAGGGAGAGGAAGGAGGACATACCCCTCCTCGCAGAATATTTTTTCTCCCAGTATAAGAACGAATTCGAAAAGCCCTCTATGCAGATATCGTGGCAGGCCGTGGAGGTGCTCAAAAACTACGACTGGCCGGGAAATGTGAGGGAATTAAAGAGTCTTTTCGCAAAGGTCTGTCTTCTTGCGGATTCCGCTGTAATCAGACCGAGGCATCTGCTGGAGATACTCCCCGGACCGCAGGAAGAGGTGGCTTCTTATCTGGATTCAGGCCAGTCCCTTGGGGAGATAGAGAAGAATCTTATCAGAGAAACTCTGAGAAGGGCAAAGGGCAACATAACGACTGCGTCAAGGCTCCTCAATATCAGCTACGACACCCTCAGGTACCGGATGAAGAAATTCGGCATCAGCCCGAGACCTTATAAGCATGTGGCAAAAGAATAGCACGCAGGGTACGAGCCGGACACCTCTGCCGAGTTTTTGAATGTGTTATAAAGGTTAGGGCTCTTTTGGGGAAAGAATGTCTATCTTCGCGCGTTTTCTCAGCTCCGCTTCCCATTCCTGTTTCCTCTTCTCGATCAAGGGACTTTTCAGTTCGCTCTCAATCAGGGGACGTGCCTCCTCAAAGGTCATCGGTCTGCCCGGCTCTTTCTTTACCATCTTTATGATGTGCATGCCGTCGTTCATTCTGATTACGTCACTCACCTCGTCCTCCTGCATCCCTGCAATGGCTTTGTACACAGCAGGATTCTCTTTCTCTGTCACGATGATTCTGTGCACGGCGAAGGTCTCGTCATCGGGAAGCGCCGAGATGTCGTTCTGGTGCATCCTGATAAGCGAGAGGAGTTTCTGCGCTTTTTCCATCGCCTCAGAATCGTCATTTCCCTTTGGAACGACCACATCCTCGATGTAGAGTTCCTCGGGCACGAGAAAGTGATCTCCTTGAGCGGCGTAGGCTTCTTTTATAGCAGCTTCGTCAACTGCCACTTTCTTAAAGATCTCCTTGTCAGCTATCATGAGAAACAGCCGATCCCTCTCGATCTGCTGGCGCAATGTCTCCTCTGTCTGCCCGGTCATTGTGAGCATCTTCTTGAATTCGTCCGCTGATCCCTTTCTTGACTGTAGTGCTGCAATGTCATGTTCAACCATCGAAGGATCGACCTTCATCCCTTGCCTCACCGCCTCCTGGATCGCGAGCTCCCTGAATATAAGCACATCCAGTGCCTCGCTCTTCAGCTTCTGCAGGGTTTCGGGAGTTACCTTTTCCCCTTGCTTCACGTACTGCGGGGAAATCTGGTTCATCCTGTTCGTGAGATTAAACATGGTGATGTCCACTCCGTTTACCCTGGCAACCGCCACCTTTTTTGACTCCTCAACGTCCTTTTGAAATTCCTGGAGCATTTGTCCATGTTCGGCAGGCGTGACAGCGGTATCTCGGCGTTCCTCTTTTTCGTGCGCGCACGAAAAAGCACTCAACGCGATGATTACAAGTACAATCGTCCTTATCCATTCAGAGTGCAACTTCTTCATTTATCCTCCTTTGCACTTTCTTGTTGTTTAATGTTCGGTGATCCGTGGATGTTGACCTGTTTCGCAATTTTCTATTGTAGCATAATGGGTGATGAAGGGCGGTGACGCCGCTCCGTCAGCCTTTTCTAGGAACTCCCGAAGTCGTTTCTGAAGAGGGTAAGGTGTCCACGTATGGCTACCACGCAAAACTGAAGAGTTCGGTGTTGGTGAGATATCTGCGTTCATAGTCAAAGGGAGTATTCCCCTGAGAGTCCTTCTTTAGTCCTGGGCTATTCTCCATATCGAGAGCTGCATCGAGATTCCGACGATAGGCTGCACAAGAGGGGTCGAGGGAAGCGGCCATGTTGAAATTCTCTACAGCCCTGTCCATTTGACTTTTCCGCGCATATGCAACGCCCAGAAGATTAAAACGAGAGGCACTCGGCCCTAGTGCAACCGAGATTTTAAACTCATTGATAGCGGCATCATTAAACCCAGCCCTGGCGTACGCACGCCCGAGGTCCTCATGGATTTCGGGGAGGTTTGGCTCAAGCCTCAGGGCTATTTGGTATTGTTCAACCGCCTCGTATAATCGGTCCTCGGCTGCGAATGCGAGCCCGAGATGATAATACACCATAAAGAGCAGAGGTTCCATCTGGACGACAATACGGAACTGCTCAATGGCTTCGTCAAATTGACCCCTTGCCAATAAGGCATTCCCGAATTCAAGGTGCGGCACCGTACTGTTTGGCGACTTTCCCACCGTGTCCGCAAAGAGAGAATATTCGTCTCTCCATACAGTATTTCTCTCCAGAGTTGCTACCGAATACACTCCTAGCAGAAGCGCAAAGACAAGGATAACCCTGTTCGTTATTCCGGGCATGCGGTCCCTTACCCAGGAAAAGAGCACTGCGAGGAGCATTCCGTACCCGGCAGAGGGAAGGTAGAGGTATCTATCGGCAATAGGTTTCCCTATGAGCCCCTTGAGATAGAAGGCCGGCATGAGCGGCACCAGCACCACGACAAGACCAAGGAAGAGGGTCTTGTTCTTCCTGAACGCCAGGATCATGAGAGCGATATAGAGAGCCGTGACACCGACGGACACTGCCGCATCCATTGAAAAGAGGGATGTGACCGGATGGAAGACGGGCCAGAAATTGAGGTTTGTGGGAAAAAAGAGCATACGGAGATACCGCGTAAACAGGGGAAAGACATTGAGTGCCTGGTCGAATGCGTCTAACTGCTTGAACCGTTTCAGCGGCGTCAGTCCGCCAAGGACAAAGTACCTTACGGCTACAAAGAGACCCATGACCACTATGTACGGCACATATCTTTTTACGCATGCAGCCGAGAACAACGAAGCCCTTCGGTATGCCCAGTCATTTGCCATCATGATAATGGGCAACGTCAGGGCAGGTTCTTTGCAGAGAACCGAGAGGAGAAAGGACAACACAGAGAATGCGTACTTCCATCCGTAATGATCTTGAGAGCGCAGATAGAGATAAAAAGAGAGAAGAAAAAAGAACGCAAAGGAGACATCCGCGAGTCCGGCTATCCACGTTACCGCTTCCACATGGATAGGATGCACGGCAAATAAAAGTCCGGAGATAACAGGAGCGGAGAGAAAGGTTGAGCTTAAGGCCGGGGCAGGCTTGACGGTTCGCTCGATTACCGGATTGCCTGCCCTGAGGTTTGATACCAGGAGAAAGACCAACACAGAATTTCCGGCATGGAAGAGAATGTTCAGGAGATGGAAGCCCCATGCATGAAGACCGAACAGGTAGTAATTGAACATGTACAAGACATTCACGAGAGGCCTGTAGTAGTTTGAAGTCGGGGGCGCTCCCTCGAATGTCCATACACTCTTAAGAAATAATTCCGGGATGTTTCTTATGTCTCTTATCAGATAATTCTTCAAGACCTGTGAGTGGTCGTCGTAAATGAACCCGCTGGAAATGGCGTTGGAATACACGGTGAAGGAAACAATCGCGATGAGTGCGGCTGGGAGAAGGACGGCCGCCTTTGATTCGGCCTTTTGCGCTCGCTCTTTCATTCCATTAAGTTTTGGTTGTTCACCAAGTATAACACGCACATATCCGCGAATTTCAATGTTTCAGGAAGAAGAAATGTCAAAAATGCTTCGAACGCCTCATCTGGTGCCTAGGTCAGCATGGGGCCGAGAAATTAGATGGAACACTTGTCTTGAGCCTTCCCGGTAGTAAAGAGGCAAGGTTCTCCAGATATAAAGGAATATGGTATGGTAGCTCATGGGGAAGTCTTTAAGGGAAAAAGGAGAGGATTCAGGGCAGGGCCCTGTCGGCCGGAGGGACGCCGCATCTGCGACCCTCGGTCATGAGCAACAATCAGGGCAGACAACCGTCACCCGCAGGAGGATACACGTTACCTACTATCTCGCAGGCTCAGTTTCACTTGTGACACTTGCGGTCTATCTCTACGCCCTTCAGAATGAATTTGTTGATTGGGACGATGGCGATTATGTGTGTAACAATCCCTTTATCCGCTCATTCAACGGAGCCTTTTTCAGATGGGCATTTCTTGATTTCTACGCCGCCAACTGGCATCCGCTCACCTGGATATCCCATGCAATTGATTACGCCGTATGGGGTTTAAATCCCCTGGGGCATCATCTGACCAACAATATTCTCCACGCAGTCAACACGTTCTTAGTGGTATTGCTTGTTGTAAGGCTGGTGGCAAGCCAGCAAGCTGACAAGCTGACAGACTTTCACGATACACCTCTCATGAGTCACTTTTCAAGAGTCACATTGATTGCCGCCGGAACAACAGGCCTGGTGTTCGGTATTCATCCTCTGCACGTGGAATCAGTGGCATGGGTTGCGGAAAGGAAGGATCTCCTATGTGGCCTGTTTTATCTCCTGAGCGTCCTGGCATATGTGCGATACGCACGCGCGATGTCATTGGTGAATTCTTCTTTCTCGCTGCCCGGTGTAAAGGGCACAGGGCATAGCGTACGAGGCACTATGCAAAGCGCATTGGCGGTCACCTCTCCGCCCTATGTGCCTGGCCCGCTGCCTTCGTATAAAGGCGCTCTCTTTTCTGCGCTCTGCTTCTTCTTTTTTGCCCTCCTGAGCAAACCAATGGCGGTCAGTCTTCCTGTGGTGCTGTTGATTTTAGATTGGTATCCCTTTAAAAGAATACGGTCTGTGGAGACGTGTGTCACTGTATTGATTGAGAAACTCCCCTTTGCCGCCTTGAGCCTTGGTTCTGCAATCCTGACCGTCCTCGCGCAGAGAGCGGATAATGCGCTGGCCTTGATGGAGGCTGTGCCATTCACGCCGCGGATCCTTTTAGCTTCGAGATCCCTTGTCTATTATCTCTGGGAAATGATATGGCCGGTGAATTTGGTTCCCTATTACCCATATCCGCGAACTATCGACCTCTTGTCCTTAACGTATCTATTGCCACTTGGCCTTGTCATCGGGATTACGACAGTCTGCGTAGTTGTTGCAAAGCCATATAGACTCTGGTTATCAGTGTGGAGCTTCTACGTCGTAACCTTGCTGCCGGTGCTTGGTATTGTCCAGGCAGGAGGTCAATCAATGGCAGACAGGTATACGTATCTGCCGAGTCTGGGACCATTTCTCATCGTTGGCTTGGTGTCGGCATGGGTTTGGGTAAAGGTAACTGCATTAAGAAAGTGGGGGCCTATGGTCCCGCTCCTCAGTGCTGTCCTGGCTCTCTGTATCTTTGCTGCTATGGGATATCTGACCATTAATCAGATAGGCATATGGAAGAACAGTATCGAATTATGGAGTGCTGTTATTGAAAAGGAACCCACAAATAGTTTTGCCTATTTCAAACGAGGGGCAGCTTTTTTTAAAATGGGGCGGCCTGACAAGGCAATAGCCGACTACAATAGATCAGTTGCCCTGGCGCCGTTTCATTTTGAAGCCTTTTATGGTCGCGGTTTGGCTCTTTCCAGAATAGGGCAGTTCAATGAGGCGATCAAGGATTATACTACAGCCCTTTATATAAAGCCGAAGTATGCTGACGCGTATAATCAACGCGGGTTAACATATTCTTACGCCGGTCAATATGGCAAGGCATTGGAAGATATTAGCAAGGCAATTGAACTAAATCCAATGAATGCTGATGCCTATATTAACCGAGGGAATCTTTATCTTAGCGCAGGAAGCAGAGGGCTTGCCATGTCAGATTTTCAGAAAGCCTGTGATTTAGGAAGCAGAGGCGGATGTTACGCATTAGAATCTTCAGGGAAGGAAAACATTCAAGAGGAAAAGTAAGTCATCCGGAAGTTGTGCCTCTTTCTCTTAGACCTGATACAGAATGAAAAGTAACGGATGATCTGAAACTTTGTTCCGGTCTCTGAAACAGACTCTGTATGGTAAGGTGAGGCGTCGGAAAAGCCCTTCAGAGGTATTGAAAAGGGGAAGGCTGCAGTTTTATAATAATAAAATGTTTTATTATCCATGAAATGAGGAGAGAGACCACATTGAGATTATTAAGGTTCATTCTGTTCGTCATCTTCTTTAGTCTGATTAGTGTATTTCCTGTTTTGGTTTTTCCTGCGGAGGAGGAAATGCATCCCCCCATAACGCCGCGCAGGATTACCTCCGTCGATTCTGAAGGGTGGCATGTGCGTAGCCCTTTCACATTCTTAGGGGTCGCCTTCGGCAACAATGTTTTTGTGGCTGTTGGCGAAGGCGGCACTATCCTGACATCCCCTGACGGAAAAACGTGGACCTTGGCGCAATCCAATACCAGGGTGTCACTCCGGACTGCGGTCTACGCAGGGGACACCTTTATCGCGGTGGGAGATAAAGGCGTCATACTGACCTCTCCTGACGGCATAAAGTGGAGCGTGAGAACTTCCGGCGTGGTTGAGTCACTCCAGGACATTGCCTTTGGCAGGGGTATGTTCATTGCAGTGGGCTTGAAGGGGACTGTGCTGAAATCAGGGGACGGAGTGACATGGACGGCCGTTTCTCCAGGCCACGGAGAAAGTCTGAG
>Ga0115026_10000239_pt1 | contig 13319 bp, 8 predicted proteins | sample Mud_0915_D1_FD_83878 | JGI IMG/M metagenome (GOLD analysis project Ga0115026, IMG submission 83878) | Wetland microbial communities from Old Woman Creek Reserve in Ohio, USA - Mud_0915_D1 | ecosystem: Environmental > Aquatic > Freshwater > Wetlands > Sediment ...
ACCGAGCCGAAGCCCGGGCAGTTGTCGGTGATCGGCAGGTCGTTGTCCACGGTCTTGGGCACGTGCACGGCCTTGATCGGGTAGCCCATCGACTCGCCGAGCTGCGAGACCTTGAGGCAGGTGTCGGCCGAGTCGCCGCCGCCGTTGTAGAAGAAGTAGCCGATGTTGTGGGCCTTGAAGACCTCGATCAGGCGCTCGTACTCGCGCTTGTTGGCCTCGAGGCTCTTCATCTTGTAGCGGCAGGAGCCGAACGCGCCCGAGGGGGTGTGGCGCAGCGCCCGGATCGCGGCCGCCGACTCTTTGGAGGTGTCGATCAGGTCCTCGGTGAGCGCGCCGATGATGCCGTTGCGGCCGGCGTACACCGTGCCGATCTTGTTCTTGTGCTTGCGCGCGGTCTCGATCACGCCGCAGGCCGAGGCGTTGATCACGGCGGTCACGCCGCCCGACTGGGCGTAGAACGCGTTCATGAGCTTCTGCTTGGTTGCCATAGGTCTTTCAGTCTCCCCAGTATTGAAGTGTGGAATCGGAATCGGGTTCGCCCGGCTTGGCCACCGGGCCGGGATCGACCGGCGGGGCGGTGGCCTCGTTGCGGTCGTGGTCGGACTGCACCTGCAGCAGCGTGACCACGCAGTCGCCGATGTTGTCGTACGAGCGTTGGCCGGTGCCGTACTGCTTGTGCACGCGGTAGAAGAACTGGGCGCGGAAATCGCCATCGCCGGCCTTGAAAATCACGAAGTTGGCGCCGCCCTCATTCCATACCGCCGCCGGCACCACGGTCAGCTCGCGGTCGGAGGGGTCGAGGCGAATCTCGGCGTCGCCGACCTGGATCTCCACAGGCTTGCGGAAGCGCTCGGCCACGGTCTCGCGCACGACCGACAGCTCGGTTTCGGTGAAATCCGGGATTTTCATCTGCTGGATTGGGTGTCCGGGTTGGTCCTGCCGGTCTTGGGCGGCCGCGAACGTCAGGGTCCGGGCCGCGAGATCCCCGGCGTCCCGCGCTCAGGGTGCGGCGCATTATACGGCGCGCCGCCGGCAGATGAAATGCGCCGAAACCGCCGGTTTTCCAGCAAAAACCATTGACGCCACAAGGGGGTGGAGGTAGTTTACCGACGGCACAGCCGGGCTGCGGGAGGCGTCAAACGGCCCGGTAAGCGATATCACAGCGAAACCAAGCGAGAACAACCATGCGAATCGTACTACTGGGAGCGCCGGGTTCCGGCAAGGGAACGCAGTCCAAGCTGTTGATCGAAAAGTATAAAATTCCTCAGATGTCCACCGGTGACCTGTTGCGCGCGGCCGTTGCCGCCGGCACCGAACTCGGCAGAAAGGCCAAGGCGGCCATGGATGCCGGCCAGCTGGTGTCCGACGACGTGGTCCTGGGCATGATCCAGGAGCGGCTCGGCAAGCCGGACGCCAAGGGCGGGTTCATCCTCGACGGTTTCCCGCGCAACATCCCCCAGGCCCAGGCTCTCGACGCCATGCTGGCGCGCATGGGTCAGCCGCTGCAGCTGGCGCTGCTGGTGGACGTCGACACCGAGGTGCTGATGAAGCGCCTCACCGGGCGGCGCACCTGCTCGAACGCCTCCTGCGGGGCGATCTACAACATCTACTTCTCGGCCCCAAAGGCCCCGGGCAAGTGCGACAAGTGCGGCTCGTCGCTCAGCCACCGCTCGGACGACAACGAGAACACCGTGCGTAGCCGCCTGCAGGTCTATGAGCAGCAGACCTCGCCGCTGGTGTCGTACTACAAGGCCCAGGGCAAGCTGCGCACCGTGCGCGGCACCGGCTCGGTGACCGAGATCTTCAAGAACATCACCGACATCATCGAAGTGCAGATGCGCCCGCTGGCCGCCGCCATGTCGGCCGCCAACGCCGCGGCCGCCGCCAAGGGTGGCGCGACGCCGGCAAAACCGGCCAAGGCCAAGCCGGCAGCGAAACCGGCAGCGAAACCGGCCGCCAAGCCGGCGGCCAAGAAGCCGGCCGCAAAGAAGCCCGCTGCCAAGAAACCCGCCGCGAAGAAGGCCAAGCCGGCCGCCAAGAAGAAGGCCGCGCCGAAGCCGAAGAAGAAGGCCGTGAAGAAGGCGGCGCCGAAGAAAGCCAAGAAGGCCGCACCGAAGAAAAAGAAAGCGGCAACGAAAGCGAAGAAAAAGAAGTAGTCTCAGCGGTAGCACTCAAGGCCCGGGCAACCGGGCCTTTTTATTTGCTTGCTGACGCTGATTTCCGGTCCCGGCCGAGCGTGGCTGCAGGAGCGGCACCCTCGCCGCGATGTCTTTGCTGTCATTCCGACGCGCCGGAATCCGGGTTTTTGATGGAATCGACCCCGCGATGCCTTGAAATGCCATGGTGCCGTTCGCCGGGCGGCGGTTACGGGTTCCGACACCTGTAACCATGTAGCCCGGATGGAGCACAGCGGAATCCGGGGGTCGAGCTTCATGCGGCGCAATTCGCTTCGCTCATTGCGCCCTACCAAGGCTGTGCGTCTCGCTTCGCCGAAACGTCCGGGGCGCGTATCCCTGTGCGCCCGTTCACGCTGTCACCGGCAGCGCTCACCCCGAGTTTCTCGCCGAGGGTGGGGCCGGCATGACGGCGCATCCCGTGCTCCGCACGCCGGCTGTTCCCGCGTTCTGCTTCGATGGTCGGCGGGCGGCTACGGGTCACCGACACCTAAGGCAACACCAGCACCAACATCAACATTTGTCATGTAGCCCGGATGGAGCGCAGCGGAATCCGGGGATCGAAGTCGCATGTGGCGCCATTTGTTGTGCACATTGCGCCCGACGAGGGCAGGGTGCAGGGTTGGTACTGCTTGTTAACTTGAGACTTGCAACCTGCAACTGCTTTCGTCGGCATGCGATGCAATTTGTTGCGTTCATTTGTCGTGCTGCAAGCTCAGCGCAAGAGCGGTCTCATTGCGTTCCGCGAAACTCATCTATGGCAACGGACAACGCACCCCTGAAATACGGGAATACGGGTTTCGGTTTGCAGTTTGCGATGCGCAAAAAGTCGCTGGCGGTCTTTCATTTGTATTTTTTGATGTCGCTGGTTGTGAGTGGCCGTTCGATCAGTTTGCATTAGCGTCAGCTGATGTACGCCGCGGCACATTGCGCATACAGCGCGCCCCTCCAGTCGTCATTGTTGTCGCGGAATTTCAATTCCCGCGGTCGCAAGGCCTGGAGATCCTTAGGAAAACAACCAGTTCAATATCGTCTGCCGCTTTTTGTCACCCGGAATTTAGAGTCAGTCTTGAACGTTCTGCAGGTTACGAGCGCGTTCCCGATCGCAGCGCGAATTTCGATTGTTTCCTTGAAGACACAATTTTCGTCGTCTACTGTTGATTGAAATCAGTATATCCCAGGGAAGCGGTCAACGAACCGCGCGGGGACTCTGGGTTACAAAAAACTGAACAACAAGAATTGGGGGTGGTCGTGAAATTCTCCGTGTCCAATTGGCGCCTTGCGCTGGCGCTCGTGGCTGCTGCGCTTCCGGTTTCACCGGGTCTGCTCGCCGACGCAACGGTGTTGCCTAACCAGTCGACGTACACACTCTTCGAGTCGGGCCAGGTGCGTCCGCTCGCGCTTTCGCCCTCGCGGCGGATGCTGTTCGCGGTGAATACACCGGACAGCCGGCTCGAAGTGTTCGCTGTCACGCGTGGAGGCATCAGGCACTGTGGTTCGGTTTCGGTCGGTCTGGAGCCGGTAGCGGTTGCGGCGCGCGGCGACAAGGAGGTCTGGGTGGTCAATCATCTCTCGGACAGCGTGAGTATCGTGCGTCTGCGCGACGCCGCTTGCGGGCAGGGTGATGAAGACGGTCATGACAGAAAGTCCACGCGTCCCGGGCCGGTCGGCCATGTCGTGCGAACCCTGCTCGTGGGCGATGAGCCCCGCGATATCGTGTTCGGCGGCCCGCAGCGCGATCGCGCGTTTATCACTACGGCGCACCGCGGACAGAATTCCGCCCGCGACCCGCAGTTGACCGTGCCCGGCGTCGGCCGGGCCGACGTCTGGGTGTTCGACGCCGACAAGCTTGGTAACACGCTTGAAGGCCGGCCGCTGAACGTCATCACTCTTTTCACGGATACGCCGCGCGCGCTCGCGGTTTCCGCGGACGGCAGGCGGGTCTATGCGGCCGGTTTCCATACCGGCAACCGCACGACGACTCTGCACGAGCGCATCGTGACACCGAACGGCGGAACGCCCGGCCCGCACACCAACTTCGAAGGGATCGCCCAGCCCGAGACCGGCCTGATCGTCCGGTTCAACGGCGAGCACTGGGTCGACGAGAGCGGCCGTTCCTGGGACGACCAGGTCAAGTTTTCGCTGCCGGACAAGGACGTGTTCGTGATCGACGCCACTGCCAACCCGCCAGCGCCGGTGGCAGGCGCGGATGGGTACTTCCAGGGGGTCGGCGCCACGATATTCAACATGGTGGTCAATCCCCGAACCGGCAGCGTGTACGTTGCCAACACCGACGCCCAGAACTTCAAGCGCTTCGAAGGACCGGGGATGTTTGCCGGCCAGACCGTGCGCGGGCACCTGCACGAGAGCCGCATCAGCGTGCTCGCTGACGGCGCCGTGCTGCCGCGACACCTGAACAAGCACATCGATTACAGTACCTGCTGCGCGCCGATTCCAAATTCGGTGAACGACCGCAGCCTTGCCTTCCCGATGGACATGGCGGTCACCCGCGACGGCGGCACGCTGTACGTCACGGCCTTCGGCTCGAGCAAGATCGGCGTGTTCGACACCCGGCAACTGGAGAGCGATACGTTCGTTCCGAACGCCGCCGATCATATCGAGCTGAGCGGTGGCGGCCCGAGCGGTGTGGTGCTCGACGAGGCGCGCGGCCGGCTCTATGTCCTGACGCGGTTCGACAATTCGGTGAAGGTCATCGACACCGCGCGTCGCCGCGAGGTCGCGCAGGTGGCGATGCACAACCCCGAGCCCGCGCATATCGTGACGGGCCGGCGGTTCCTCTACGATGCGCGCCTGTCCTCGAGCCACGGCGATTCGGCGTGCGCGAGCTGCCACGTCTTCGGCGATCTCGATTCCCTGGCGTGGGACCTCGGCAATCCCGACGGCACCGAGATCAACAATCCCGGGCCGTTCGTCGTGCGTCCGTCCGACGTCGGCTTCAACCATATTCCCGTGCACTTCCGGCCGATGAAGGGGCCGATGACGACGCAGAGCCTGCGCGGGCTCGCGAACCACGGCTCGATGCACTGGCGTGGTGACCGCAACGGCGGCAACCTCGAGCCGAACGCGCAACCGGACGGCGGGGTGTACAACGAGGAAGAGGCGTTCCGCCAGTTCAACCCGGCGTTCGTCGGCCTGCTGGGGCGGCATGCGACCCTGTCCGCCGAGGACATGCAGGCGTTCACCGATTTCGCCCTCGAGATCATGTACCCGCCCAATCCGGTGCGGCCGCTCGACAATACCCTGACACCGCGCCAGCAGGCCGGCCACGACTTCTTCTTCGGCGGCCTGGCCGATCCGTTTGCACCGTGTTCCGGGTGTCACATGGTCGATCCGCGCGGCAACGCCGAGCACGGCGTGAAGAAGCCCGGTTTCTTCGGGGCCGACGGTCGCGCGACGTTCGAGCTCGAACCGCAGGTGTTCAAGATCCCGCACCTGCGCAACATGTATCAGAAGGTCGGCATGTTCGGCATGGGCAAGGCCCCGGACTTCTTCTTCCCGGAATTCGACGATCCCAATGTCGACAACGCCTTCATGGGGGATCAGGTCCGCGGTTTCGGCTTCTTCCATGACGGCAGCGTCGATACCGTGTTCCGGTTCCTCAAGATCCGGTTCTTCCAGAACAGCGGCCCGGAAAGCCCGTTCCCCAACCCGGGCGGATTTGCCGTCGGACCGGTCGGCGACCTGCAACGCCGCGAGGTCGAGGAATTCCTGATGGCGTTCGACACCAACTTCGCGCCGATCCTGGGCCAACAGGTGACGCTCGGCCGGGACAGCGAAGCGGTCGTTGCGCCGCGCCTCGCCCTGCTGATGACGCGGGCGGATGCGGGGGATTGTGACCTGGTTGCCAAGGGCCGGCATGCGAAACGCGAGGCGGGCTATCTCTATATCGGCGGGGGGCTGTTCCGTTCGGATCGCAGCGACGAAGCGCTGCTCACGAGCGAAGCGCTGCGCCGTCGCGCCCGCGCCCCATCCGGCGAAATCACCTTTACCTGCGTTCCGCCGCTCTCCGGCATGCGCATCGGAATCGATCGGGACGAGGACGGCATCTTCGACGGCGACGAATTGAGCGTCGGAAGCAATCCGGCGGATCGCGTGAGCCGACGGTAACGGCGTGCGCACCGGGGAGGTCCGATTTACCAGACTAACGGAGTCGCAAGGATGCAGAGAAAATTCTCTTCGCAGGAGTCGTTCAAGACCTGATCCGCGCTGCGGTGCGCCACGATTCGGCGGGGCAACGATCACCAATCCACCACCAACGGGGTAAAGGAGGTACGGCCATGCATCTCAAAGAAGGAGAAAAGGCGGTCAATTTTGCGCTGGAGGACATCCAGGGGCGCAAGGTCAGTCTGTACGATTTCGAAGGCAAGCGGGTTCTGCTGTCGTTCTACCGGGACGCCGGCTGCCCGTTCTGCAACCTTCGTATCTACGAGCTGACCCGCTACTTCGACGAGTTTTCGCGGCGCAACTTGATCCCGGTCGCCATTTTCAATTCGTCGCGCGAGACCATCCAGCGCTACCTCGGCAAGCGCCAGCGGCCCTTCCCGATGCTTGCCGATCCGGACCAGCGCATCTTCAGTCTCTACGACGTGCGCGCGTCGTGGGGCAAGCTGTTCATGGGCTTCTTCAACTTCCCGCGCATGTTCTCGGCCTTCTTCCGCGGTTTCGGACCCTCGCTCGGCGCCATGAATCCGTTGCTGCCCGCCGACTTCCTGCTTGGGCCGGACCTGTCGGTGCGCCGCGCGTTCTATTCCCAGGATGCGGCGACACACCTTCCGATCAAGGAGATCTTCGACTTCCTGAGCGATCGCACCGTCGGGATACCAATGTCCGCCGCCATGGCGAACGCCAGCAGGCAAGGCATCTGAGCGCGTGCGTGGCGCGGTTCGGCTGCGGCCGGCCGCACACGCGTACCACAACATACAACGCCGTCGCGGGCCGCCCGAATCGAGTCGCCCGCGACGGCGTTGTGCTTTTGGATATCCATTGCTGAAAAATGCGGCTCCCGGATCCAGAGCCGCGGAGATTGTGCTGCAGTGTTTTCGCCATCGCCGGGCCTCTGGCGCGACGCGAGCGATGTGGAACCGACTGTCGGGGATCTCCAGTGCGGGAAAATTTTCCCCCACCGTCCCAAGGCCCGGAGCGCCGGGCTGGTGTGGTGTTACGCCCGGGCAACGACCGGCTTGTCGTTGTGGGCGCGCAGCAGGGTCCAGTAACCGAACAGGTTGACCGGGACGCGCTCGATCACCGCGAGCCGGCTGTCGCGGATGAAGTCATCGCAGGACAGATCGGGGCGGAAACCCATGAGCCGTGAGAGCGGGGCGATTTGCCGCTCGATGCGGCCGATCAGCGAGCCGCCGCGGTGGAAGTGGTTGACCACGTACAGCTCGCCGTCCGGTCTGCACACCCGGCGCATCTCGTCGATCAGACGAGTCGGTTGCGGCACCACCGAGGCGACGTACATCGCTACCACTTTGTCGAAGCTGTCGTCGGCGAATCGCATGTGCTCGGCGTCCATCTGCTCCAGGGCCACGACCTGCCGCAGCCGGTCGCGCTCACGGCGCGCCCGGGCGCGTGCCAGCATCTCGGGCGAAATGTCGATGCCGGTCACCTGCGCATGCACCGGATATAACGGCAGAGACAGCCCGGTGCCGACCCCGACCTCGAGAATGCGCTCCCCCGGCCGGCAGCACATCCGCGTGATCACGGCGCGACGGCCGGGTTCGAACAGCGCGCCGAAATAGAGATCGTAGCGCCGCGCATAGCGACGATAGGTCTTGCGGATGGCATCGATGTCCATAGGGTCTCCGCATGCAGCGGTGGTTCCGGTGGCAGCCCCGGGCGGCGGCAGCCTGCGCTGCCGGGCGCCCGGGCCCGTGACGCGTCCAAACCCTGATATGACACGGGTCGCGAAAAAGCGCAACGCCCGCGCGCCCGGTGCGGCCGGGACGCGGACGACGCGCCGCGATGAGTGACCCCGGCGCCAACGGTGCGTTGCCCGCTCGTGCACCCTTCAGGCGGGCACGAAGCGGTAACCGATGCCGGTCTCGGTAATCAGAAATTTCGGGCGCGCCGGGTCGGCTTCGAGCTTCTGCCGCAGGTGCCCCATGTAGATCCGCAAATAGTGGCTGTGTTCCACGGACGTGGGCCCCCAGACTTCGCGCAGCAGTTGCCGGTGCGTCAGCACCTTGCCCGGATGGGCCAGCAGCACGGCGAGCAGGCGAAATTCGATCGGGGTCAGATGGACTTGCTCGTCGCCCCTGGAGACGCGGCGATCGACAAGGTCCACGACCACGTCGTCGAAACGCACTACCGGGCTCGGCGTCTCGCCGGCCCGGCCGCGGTGGCGCATCGATACCCGCACCCGTGCCAGCAACTCGGCTACGCCGAACGGCTTGGTAAGGTAATCGTCGGCGCCGGCGTCGAGCGCCTCGACCTTGTCCTGCTCCTCGATCCGCGCGGACAACACAATGATCGGCACGCTGCTCCAGCCGCGTACCGCGCGGATGAAGTCCCGGCCGTCACCGTCAGGCAGGCCGAGGTCGAGGACGACGAGGTCCGGCTTGCGCGTGCCGGCCTCGATGAGACCACGCTGCAGGTTCTCCGCCTCGAACACGCGAAAGCCCTCCGCTTCCAGCGCGTGGCGCACGAAGCGTCGGATTTCCTTCTCGTCCTCGACAATCAGGACTTGCTGGTGCGGTTCAATAACACGCTCCTCGCCGGTTTACGACCGGGGTTCCGGGTCCACGACCGGCTGCGCTTCCAGCGGCAGCGTAAACAGGAAGCGCGCGCCGTGCGGCGCGCGGTTCTCGGCCCAGATCCTGCCGCCGTGTGCCGTGACGATCCCTTCGCAGATGGCGAGCCCGAGTCCCATGCCGGGGACGGTCGACTCTTTCTCGCCACGCGTGAACTGCGCGAAGATGACGCGCTCCTGGCCGGGCGGCAGGCCCGGGCCCTCGTCCCAGACCTCGACGCGTACCGCGGCGTCTTCGCGGGTCGCGACGATGCCGATGGCCGCTCCGGGCGGTGTGTACTTGGTGGCGTTCTCGACCAGATTCACCAGCACGCGCTCGATCAGCACCGCGTCGCACTTGATCAGCGGCAGATCGGCAGGCAGGTCAACCGTGACCGGGTGTTCGCCAAGCGCCGGCTCCAGTCCCTTCAGGGTGCTGCCGACGATCTCCTCGAGCGACTGCCAGTCCTTGCGCGGTTTCAGCTCGCCGGACTGCAGCCGGGCCATTTCCAGCAGGTTGTTCACCATGTGGCTGGTGCGCAGCGCCTGTTCGCGGATCACGTCGGCCTTCTCGGCGTGCGTGGACTCGGCCCCGACCAGTTCGAGTGACAGCGTCTCGGCCAGGCCGACGAGTGCGGTGAGTGGCGTGCGCAGGTCGTGGGAAAGCGCCGCCAGAAGCGAGCTCCGCAGCCGTTCCGATTCCATCTTGACCAGCGTGTCCTGCGCCACGGCCACGAAGTGGATGCGCTCCAGCGCGATCGCGACAAGGGCCGCGAAGGTGTCGAGCAGGCGGCGTTGTTCCGGGATCATCAGCAGGCGCGGGTTCCGGGGTTCGATCACCAGCACGCCGCGCACCCGCATCGGCGCCCGCAGCGGCAGGTACAGCTGCCGATTGGCCGGCAGCGTATCGGTGCCGGCGCCGGCCGGTTCGCCCTTGTCGTAGCACCACTGTGCCACGGCCAGGTCGAGCGTCGGCACGGCGCCGCGCGGCGCGGGGTCCTGCAACCGGTCGGACAGGTCCGGCAGCACGATGGCCGCCTTGGCGGGAAAGCTCGACTCCACGAACTTGTCGGCGATCTCGACCACCTGCTCCTCGACCAGTGCCGACGACAGCGACTTGGCCATTTCGTACAGGCTGCGCGCGCGCTCTTCGCGGGAGCGCGCCACGCGTGCCTGGTAGCGCAGGCCGGCGGTGAGGTGGCCGATCACCAGGCCGACGATCAGCATGACCGCAAACACGAAGATGTATTGCACGTCGCTGACTGCAAAGGTGAGCCGCGGCGGGACGAAAAAGAAATCGAACGACGCCACGTACAGCACCGCGGCCAGCACCGCCGGGCCGCGCCCGAACCGGTACGCGACCAAAACCACGCCCAGCAGGAACAGCATCACGATGTTGGCGAGATCGAAGAAATGCCGCAGCGGCGTGGCCGCGGCGGTAATGACGACGCCGGTCAGCACCGCGTACACGTAGCCGCGCAGACGGACCGCGCCCCGGGCGTCAGTCCGCGACTCCGCCTCGCCGTCCGGCGTGCGGCGCGGGCGACCCGCGTCCCGGGCCACGGTCACGAGATCGATGTCGGTCGCCTGTTGGCCCAGTCGCCGGACGAAGGGCGGTTGCCGCGGCCAGCGAAACCGGCCATGGGTGCTGCGTCCCACGACGATCCGGCCGAGATTGTTGCGGCGCGCATAGTCGAGCGCCCCCTCGACCGCATCCTGTGCGGCGATCGTGGTGGTTTCCGCGCCCAGGTCCTGGGCGAGTTTGAGGGTGCCGAGAATGGCGCGACGGCGCACCTCCGGCAGACGTTGCAGTGCCGGAGTCTCGATGTAGACGGCGTGCCAGGCGCTGCCCAGCTTGGCGGCCAGGCGCGCGGCGGTGCGCACCACTTTCTCGTCGACGTCGCTCGGACCGACGCACGCGAGCAGGGTATCGCGGGTGCGCCAGACCTGTTCCTGGGCGGTGGTGCGACGAAAGGCCCGCATCTGGTCGTCGACCCGGTCGGCCGTCTGGCGCAGCGCCAGCTCGCGCAGGGCGATCAGGTTGCCCTTGCGGAAGAAGTTCTGGATCGCGCGCTCGGCCTGCTCGGGGAGATACACCTTGCCCTCGCGCAGCCGCACCAGCAGGTCGTCCGGCGGCAAATCGACCAGCACCACCTCGGTGGCCTCGGCAAATACCGGGTCCGGCACCGTCTCCCAGACGCGGATGCCGGTGATGCCACCGACGATGTCGTTGAGACTCTCGATATGCTGCACATTGACCGTGGTCAACACGTCGATGCCCGCGGCCAGCAGTTCTTCGACGTCCTGCCAGCGTTTGGGGTGGCGGCAGCCCGGCGCGTTGGTATGCGCCAGCTCATCGACCAGCAGCACCGCCGGGTGACGCTTGAGCGCGGCGTCGAGATCGAACTCCTTGAGCGTGCCACCACGGTGTTCGACTCCCTTGCGCGGCAGGAGCTCCAGCCCCTCCATGAGCGCTGCGGTCTCGCTTCGCCCATGGGTCTCGACCACGCCGATCACCACGTCCAGCCCCTGTACGCGCAGACGCCGCGCTTCCAGCAACATCGCATAGGTCTTGCCGACGCCGGGCGAGGCGCCGAAGAAGATCTTCAGTTTGCCGCGCCGGGCCTCTGCCTCCTGCGCCTGCGTGGCGGCCAGCAGCGCGTCAGGGTCGGGGCGGCGATTGTTCTGGGCCATTGCCTGCTTCGATTACCGGTTGTCGAGGGCGAGATTGAGTGCCAGCACATTGACACGTGGCTCTCCGAAGATGCCCAGCCACGGCCGCTCGGCAAGCTGCTCGATCAGCGTGTGCACCTGTTCAATGGGCAGCTTACGGGTCCTGGCCACACGTGTTGCCTGATAGTACGCCGCCGCGAGCGAGATGTCCGGGTCGAGCCCGCTGGCCGAGGCTGTCACCAGATCGACCGGCACTGGTTTGTCGTTGCCCGGATCGGCGGCCCGGAGCGCCTCGATGCGCGCCTTGACGGCGTCGGTCAGCGCCGGGTTGAGCGGCCCGAGGTTCGAGCCGCTCGAGACGGCGGCATTGTTGGGGTACGGACCGGTGGCCGACGGCCTGGCCCAGAAATGACCGGGCGACGAGAACTGCTGGCCGATCAGCGCGGAGCCGACCGGTTTTCCGTTCACCGTCATGATCGAGCCGTTGGCCGCATGCACAAACAACAGCTGGCCGATGCCGGTGACGGCGAGCGGGTAGATAACACCGGTCAGTACCGTGAGCGCGGCTAACAACGTTACCGCAGGGCGTACCAGAGTCTTCATGGCATTTTCTCCCTACACCAGGCCCACGGCCGCAAGGCCGAGGTCGATGAGCTTGATACCGACGAACGGGACAATGATGCCGCCCAGGCCGTAGATGGCGAGATTGCGCCGCAGCACCACGCCGGCGCCCTGCGGGCGGTACTTGATACCCTTGAGGGCCAGCGGGATCAGGGCGACGATAATCAGCGCGTTAAAGATCACCGCCGACAGGATTGCCGATATCGGGCTCGCCAGTCCCATGACATTGAGCGCGTCGAGCTGCGGGTACATCGCCACGAACATTGCTGGGATGATGGCGAAGTACTTGGCCAGATCATTGGCGATGCTGAACGTGGTCAGCGCGCCGCGCGTCATGAGCATCTGCTTGCCGACCTCCACGACTTCGAGCAGCTTGGTCGGGTTCGAATCGAGATCGACCATGTTGCCGGCCTCCTTGGCCGCCTGCGTACCGCTGTGCATCGCCACCGCCACATCGGCCTGCGCCAGCGCCGGCGCGTCGTTGGTGCCATCGCCGGTCATGGCCACCAGCCGGCCCTCGGCCTGGTACTGGCGGATGAGCGCGAGCTTGGCCTCGGGCGTGGCCTCGGCGAGGAAGTCGTCGACGCCGGCCTCGGCGGCGATCGCCGCGGCGGTCAGGCGGTTGTCGCCGGTGATCATCACGGTCTTGATGCCCATGCGGCGCAGCGCGGCGAAGCGTTCCTTCATGCCGCCCTTGACGATGTCCTTGAGCTCGATCACGCCCAGTACGCGCGCACCGTCGGCGACCACGAGCGGCGTGCCGCCGCGCCGCGAGACATCGTCAGCGGCCTGGATGGCCTCGTTCGGGAATTTTCCGCCGTTGGCTTCGATGTGTTTGCGGATCGCGTCCATCGCGCCCTTGCGGATCTGGCGCATTTCGTTACGGCCTGCGTTTTCGCTCGGGAGGTTGACGCCGCTCATGCGGGTCTGTGCCGAGAACGGCACGAAGGTCGCACCGAGCGCATGGATATCGCGTTCGCGCAGGTTGAAGCGTTGCTTGGCCAGCACCACGACGCTGCGGCCTTCCGGCGTTTCGTCGGCCAGCGAGGCGAGCTGCGCGGCATCGGCCAGCTCCTGCTCCGGCACGCCGCGTACCGGCA
>Ga0115026_10000240_pt1 | contig 13318 bp, 13 predicted proteins | sample Mud_0915_D1_FD_83878 | JGI IMG/M metagenome (GOLD analysis project Ga0115026, IMG submission 83878) | Wetland microbial communities from Old Woman Creek Reserve in Ohio, USA - Mud_0915_D1 | ecosystem: Environmental > Aquatic > Freshwater > Wetlands > Sediment ...
GATCAAGAGCCTTCCGGTGCGCGAAGACCTGACGATGCCGATGCAGGAGCAGCTCGTCGTCGAACTGTACTCGAAGTAACCGGAGCGGCGCGAACGCTTTTTCACGGCGGATGCCGGGCCGCCGGGTCCGCCCGGCGTATCCCACACTGAGGAAATGAGGAGAACACACCATGCCGTCTGATGCACTCATGTACATGAATTGGCAGCAGATGATAAAGCCGGACAAGGTCCAGGTCACCAGCAACCCGACGTACGGCAAGTTTGTCTGCGAACCGCTGGAGCGCGGGTTCGGGGTCACCATCGGCAATTGCTTGCGCCGGATCATCCTCTCCTCGCTTCACGGGGCGGCGATCACGTCGGTCAAATTCGAGGGGGTGATGCACGAGTTCAGCGTCATTCCCGGCGTCCAGGAGGACGTCTCGGAGATCATCCTCAACCTCAAGGAAGTGCGCTTCAAGGTGGACGATTCCAAGCCGAGGACCGTGCGCATCGACGCCTCCGGCGAAGGGGAAGTCACCGCCGGCAGCATCCTCAGCGACGACGGCAAATGCGCCGTCCTCAACCCCAAGCACCACATCGCGACGCTTTCGGAGAAGGCGGTGCTGAAGATGAGCATGACCGTCAGGGTCGGCAAAGGCTATTCCCTGGCGGAGAGCAACAAGGACGAGGAGGCGCCGGCCGGCACGATCCCGATCGACGCGGTTTTTTCGCCCATCAAGCGCGTCAACTATGTCGTCGGCAACGCCCGCCTCGGGCAGCGGACCGACTACGACAAGCTCACCATGGAGATCTGGACCGACGGCAGCATCAAGCCGGAGGACGCGGTGGCCTATGGCGCCAAGATCATCAAGGAACAGATGAACATGTTCATCACCTTCGATGAGGGGCGCGAACCCGAGTTCAATCTGAAATCCGACTCGCGGGACAAACCGCGATACAACGAGAACCTGCTGCGCAGCGTGGACGAGCTGGAGCTGTCGGTTCGCAGCGCCAACTGCCTGAAGAACGCCGACATTCACAAGATCTGGCAGCTGGTGAGCAAATCCGAGTCCGAAATGTTGAAGACCAAGAACTTCGGGCGCAAGTCCCTGAACGAGATCAAAGACGTGTTGTCCGAAATGGGCCTTTCCCTCGGGATGAAGATGGAGGGGTTCTCGCCACCCGTGGAAGAGACTGAGGAAGGAGCGTAATCGGTTCTATGAGACATCGCAAGGCCGGACTCAAGCTGAGTCGCAAAACGGGTCACCTGAACTCGATGTTCCGCAATCTGGTGACCTCGTTGCTGAAATACGAGCGCATCCGCACCACCGACACCAAGGCCAAGGAGCTGCGCCGCTGGGCGGACCGCATGGTGACCCTGGCCAAACGCGGGGACCTGCACGCCCGGCGCCAAGCGCTGGCGATCGTTCAGGAACCGGCGGTGGTACACCATCTTTTTGAAATAGCCGCCGAGCGTTTCGGCAAGGTGGCCGGTGGATACACGCGCATCACCAAGGTGGGCATCCGCCCCGGCGATGCCGCGCCGATGACGCTCGTGGAGCTCATCGGCGGCGAAGAAGAAGCGAAAAAGAAGAAAAAGGGCAAGAAGAAGACAACCGCCAAGGCCGCCGGCGCCAAGAAGAAGGCCGCCGCCAAAGCCCCGAAGGCCGAGGAAACGGCCGGCGGCGACAAGGCAGAGAAGACCGCCCCCGCCGCGGACAAGCCCAAACGGGCGCCGCGCAAGAAGGCGGCCGGAGGGGAAGCCCCCGCCGAGGAAGCATCGGAGGCACCGGCCAAGAAACCCCGGGCGAAAAAAGCACCCGAGGAAAAATCGGAATAAACGGTTCCCGCCCGTTCCAGCCCCGGCCGTTCGGCCGGGGCTTTTTTTATTCGTTGCTCAGCTTTGCCGACGCCTCGGCCGCGGCGTCCCTGACGCCGGCGGACATCTCGGCCTGCAGGATCGATGTCAGTCGGGGGATGAGCGTCGCCTCCCCGATTTCGCCGAAAACGTAAAGGATGTCGCCCTTGACGGGATCGGAAACCGCCTCGAACCGGTCCCAGAGCGGTTCGATCACCTGCCGCGCCAGTTCCGGGCGCAGCGCATAAAGCTCCTCCACGGCCACCATGGCACCCAAGCGCACCGGCCATTGTTCCCGGCAGAGCAGCTCGACGATGGCCGGAAAGAGCGCGTTGCGGCCGGCCATCAGCTGCGCCACCCGCCGCGCGGCCCCCTCCTTCAGCATGAGTTCGAGAGAGGAGGGACCCAGGGACACCGGGTCCCGCGTCTCCATGAGGGCCACCACCTCCTTTAGATCAAACGACCCCGCCCAACGGAACTGCCCATCCAGCAGGAGGGTGGGCGCGGCGCGGATCCCCTGACGCTGCGCGAGCTCCGGGAAAAGCGCGCCGTCGATGACGGTGAGCCGCACCCGGTCGACTGCTTCCGCCAGGGGCATGAGCCGGCGGACGGCCTCGGGGCAGTGCCGGCACTCGGGGATGACGTAGAGGTCCAGGGCGGCCGGGACGCTCATGCGCTTCAGGCGCTCAGCCAGCTCGCCGGACAGGCGGGGCGGTGCGGTTGGGGCAAGGGCGTCGACGAAAGGCTCCACCTCCGTGCCGGCCGGAACCCCCATGTACCGCGTCCCGTTGGGTAGAAGCAAAAGAGGGTATGGCCCGTCGGCCGCTTCCTCCATGAGGACGGAGACCTGCGGCATCCACGCGGACAGCCTTCGACAGAACTCCGACAGGTCTGAGCTGCGGGAGTCGGCGGTGGTCGCAAGCCGCAGCCGGGTGCCGGGGGGCACGCGGCGACCCAGCTCGCGGAAGCGTGTTTCGTCCGGGTGAGCCATGAACGTCCTCTCGGCCGGAGGTGAATGCGCCGGCCTGCGTCGAGGATTTGTCCGTTATCCCATGTTGCGGTCGAATACAAATCAAAAATAATCCCGCCGGATCCACGGCGCCTGAAGCGCTGGGACGCGCACTCATTTGCAGGCGGCGCCGCCCTTGCGGTTGTTTCGGTTGTCTTAAGGACCGGGGGGAGGTTATCGCCAAAAAGGGCTTGTACCCGTCCTCAAGATAGGCTAAAACCCCGGAGTCGTCTGCTATGCCAGCATCCAAATCGCGTCGCGCCACCATATCCCGTAGGAGGTCTAATGGATTTCTCTCTTTCAAAAGAATTGGAAATGCTGCGGAAAGCCGTCAGGGAGTTCGCAGAGAAAAAGATTGCGCCCTATGCCGACGAGTGGGATGCCAAGCACCACTTCCCCTACAAGGAAGCCATCAAGCCCATGGGCGAGCTGGGGTTCTTCGGGGCGGTGATCCCGGAGGAATACGACGGCGAGGGCATGGGGTTCCTGGCGGCCATGATCATCAGCGAGGAGATCGCGCGGGCCTCCAGTTCCCTGCGGGTGCAGATCAACATGCAGTCCCTGGGCTGCGCCTACACCATCTACAAATACGGCAGCGAGGCGCTGCGCAAGAAATACATCCCCAAGCTGGTGAGCGCGGATTATCTCGGCGGGTTCGCCATCACCGAGTCGGATGCCGGTTCGGATGTCATGGCCATGGGGTCCACGGCCGAGGACAAGGGGGACCACTGGCTGGTGAACGGCTCCAAGACCTGGATTTCCAACGCCCACGTCTCCGACGTGCTCATCTATTATGCCTACACCGACCGCTCCAAGGAGTCCAAGGGGTTGTCCGCCTTCGTGCTCGAGACGAAAAACTTCAACGGCGTCAAGACGTCCCAGTTGGACAAGATGGGCTCGCACTCTTCGCCGACGGGCGAGGTCTTTCTTGCCGACTGCCGGATCCCCAAGGAGAACATCCTGGGCGCGCCGGGCGACGGCGCCAAGATCGTCTTCAGCTCGCTCAACCAGACGCGGCTGTCGGCGGCGGCCGGCGCCGTGGGCCTGGCCCAGGCCTGCCTCGACGCGGCGGTCAAGTACGCCAACACCCGCAAGCAGTTCGGCAAGAAGATCGGCGAATTCCAGATGAACCAGGACATGATCGCGCAGATGTCGGCCGAGATCGAGGCCGCGCGCCTGTTGGTCTACAAAGCCGCCTGGGCCAAGGACCAGGGCCGGCATGAAAACGGCTTGGATGTGGCCCAGGCCAAATACTTTGCGGGCGAGGTCGTTACCAAGTGCGCCACTTACGCCATGCGCATCCTGGGAGCCTACGGGTATTCCACGGAGTACCCCGTGGCCCGGTACTTCCGCGACGCCCCGACCTACACCATGGTCGAGGGGTCGGCCAACATCTGCAAGTGGATCATCGCCCTCGACCAACTCGGCATTCGCAAGGCAAACCGGTAGAACCGTCACCCGTCAGCCGGTCACCGGTCCGGCCGTCAGCGGAGAATTCTTTTCGGGCGACGGACTGACGGGCGGACGGCCTGACGTCATCATGAAAGGAGCCATGCATGGACATCGTTGTTCTAGTAAAGCAGGTACCCGACACCGAGTCGATGGTTCAGATCGCCGGCGACGGCGTGTCCATCAAGAAGGACGACATCAAGTGGGTCATGAACCCCTACGATGAACTGGCCGTTGAAGAGGCGCTGCGCATCAAGGAGGCGAAAGGGGGCGCCGTCACCGTTTTGTGCGTGGGCGGGCAGAAGGCCCAGGAGACCATCCGGACCGCGCTCGCCATGGGCGCCGACAAGGGCCTGCTCGTGAACGACCCCAAGGCGGAAGGCGGCGATGCGCTGGCCACGGCCAAGATCCTGGCCGCCGCTTTGAAAAACCAGCCCTTCCAGCTCATCATCGCCGGCCAGCGGGCCGTGGACGAGGACAACTACCAGGTCGGCGCGGCCGTGGCGGAGCTGCTGGGGATTCCGCACATCTCCCTCGTGGTGAAAGCCGAGCTGCTGGACGGCAAGATCCGCTGCCACCGCGTCGTCGAAGGGGGCACGGTCGTCGTGGAGGCCCCGCTGCCGGCGCTGTTCACCACCCAGCGCGGGCTGAACGACCCGCGCTATGCCTCCCTTCCCGGCATCATGAAGGCCAAGAAAAAGCCGTTGGAAGTGAAAACTCTCGCCGACCTGGGAATCGACCCGGCGGCAGTCGGCGCCGCCGGCCGCAAAGTCGTCGTCAAGGCGCTGCGTCTGCCGCCGCAGCGCAAGGCGGTGCGGATGATCACCGGGGAGACGCCGCAGGCCGCGGCCGCCGAGCTGGTGCGGGTCCTGCACGATGAGGCCAAACTGATCTGACCGGAAGACCTTAGAAAAGGAGAGGCATATGGCACAAGGTGTGATGGCAATCACCGAGCAGCGGGACGGCAAGTTCCGCAAGGTGTCCTACGAGGTGGTGAGTGAAGGCCGGCGCATGGCCGACGGGTTGGGCTGCCCGCTGACGGCCGTTGTTCTCGGCGCGGGGGTGGACGCTCTGGCTGGGGAAATCAAAAAGTTCGGCCCGGACAAGATCGTGGCCCTGGACGACCCCGCCTTGGCGGATTACCGGACGGACGCCTACACGAACGCCCTGGCGGCCCTGATCAAGGCCGCGGACCCGGCGGTCATCATCACCGGCGCCTCGGTCCAGGGCAAGGACCTCTCCGCGCGCCTGGCGGCCCGGCTCGATGCGGGGCTGGCCATGGACTGCACGGCCGTTGCGCTTCAGAACGGCGTGCTCACCTGCACGCGGCCGATCTTCGGCGGCAAGATTTTTGCAGACGTCCAGATTCAGGGCTCGCCCCAGATCATCGTTGTGCGGCCCAACGTCATGGCCATCGCCGAGACGCCGAAGGAGAGCGCTCTGGAAAAACCCGCCCCTCAGCTGGGCGAGGTCAAGACCGTGGTGGTGGAGAAGCTGATGGACACCGGCAGCAAGGTCGAGCTGACCGAAGCCGCCGTCATCGTGTCGGGAGGCCGTGGCACCGGCGGCAATTTCCAGCCGATCGAAGAGTTGGCGGCCGCGCTCGGCGGGGCCGTGGGCGCCTCGCGCTCGGCGGTGGACGAGGGCTGGCGCAAGCACGCCGACCAGGTCGGACAGACCGGCAAGGTCGTGTCCCCCGCCCTCTACATCGCCTGCGGCATTTCCGGCGCTATCCAGCACCTGGCCGGCATGTCCACCTCCAAGATGATCGTGGCCATCAACAAGGACCCGGAGGCGCCCATTTTTTCCAAGGCCGACTTCGGGGTGGCGGGAGACATTTTTCAGCTTCTGCCGGCCATCACCGAAGCGGTGAAAAAATTAAAATCGTAACGACATCTCGGAGAGACCCGCCATGGAACGCGAAAAGCTGGAATTCGATGCTCTCTTCGTCGGCGCGGGGCCGGCCAACCTGGCCGGTGCCATCCATCTGAAAAAACTCGCGCAAGCGCAGAACCGCGAGGTCGAAGTCTGCGTCATTGAAAAAGCCGGGTCGATCGGCGCCCATTCCTTGAGCGGGGCGGTGCTGGACCCCCGGGCGCTGCAGGAACTGCTGCCGGACTTCCGTGAGAAGGGCTGCCCGATCGAGGAAGCCGACCTGCGGGACGGCGTCTTCTATTTGACGGCCACCGGGCAGTTCCGGCTGCCTTACACGCCCCCCTACATGCACAACGCGGGGTGTTTTGCCATCAGCCTCTCCAAGTTCTGCGCGTGGCTCGGTTCCATCGCCGAGGAGCTGGGGGTGAACCTCTTTCCGGGGTTTACCGGCGTGGAGGCGCTCTACGACGAGAGCGGCCGGCGGGTGGTCGGCGTGCGCACCGGCGACAAGGGTGTCAACAAGGAGGGCAAGCCGAAATCCAACTTCGAGCCGGGGGTCGACCTGCTGGCGAAGGTGACGGTCTTGGGCGAGGGGCCCAAGGGGAGCCTGATCCGCGAGATCGACAAAAAGCTCGGCGTGTTCCAGGGAAAGATGCCGCAGGTGTTCGAGACGGCGGTGAAGGAAGTGATCGAGATCCCGGCGGCGAGCCCGTTCCTCACTTCCCCCTTTACGGTGCTGCACACCTTCGGCTATCCGCTGGGGCTCGACACCAAGGGGGGCGGGTTCCTTTACCGGATGAAGGAAAACCGGGTGTCGCTCGGGCTGGTCGTGGGCCTGGATTACGAGGACCCCATGCTCGAGCCCTACCAGGAATTCCTGAGGTTCAAAAAGCACCCTCTGATCGCAGACATCATCGCCGGCGGCAAGGTGCTCCAGCAGGGCGCCAAGACGCTCGCGGCAGGCGGCTGGTACACCATGCCGCAGCTGGCGGTCGACGGGGCGCTGTTCGTAGGGGACAGCGCCTCCATGCTGAATGTCCAGCGGCTGAAGGGCATCCATACCGCCATGAAATCCGGCATGCTCGCGGCCGAGACCATCCTGTCGGCCCTGGACAAGGGCGACGCCTCCATCGCGACCCTCGGGGGCTTCCGCGCCCAGGTGGACCGCAGCTGGATCCGGGACGAGCTTTACGCCGCCCGCAATTTCGGCCAGGCCCTCTCGCGGAAGGGCATCGGCAAATTCATCGCCATCGGCGCCCAGTTCGTCACCGGCGGCCGCGGGTTCGTCGACCCGATGAAGATCAGCGACGACGCCTCTGCGCTGCACGCGGGCCGTTTGAGACCGCCCACCCAGGTTCAGGACCTCGACGGAACGCTCTACCTGGACAAGCTCACCGGGGTGTATCTCTCCGGCACCCAGCACGAAGAGGACCAACCCTGCCACCTGCACATCCCCGACCGGGATCTGTGCACGACGCGCTGCTGGCAGACGTTCCGCAGCCCCTGCACCCGTTTCTGCCCCGGCCAGGTGTATGAGATCGAGGTGCAAGAAGGGGGTGCGCCGCGGCTCAAGCTGAACCCTTCCAACTGCCTGCACTGCAAGACCTGCGAGATCAAGGACCCGTTCAACAATATCACCTGGGTGTGTCCGGAAGGGGGAGGAGGGCCCAACTATTCTATCGTCTGAAAGGACAGCCGCTGTGAGCAAAGACATTGTCGAGAAGACCAAGCAGACGGCCGAGCTTTACTTCAAGGGCGTGCGGGACGAGCGGCCGTTCGACCTGTGGAAGGCGTTCGACAAGGACCTCGCCAAGGACCTCTCCCTTTTCATCACCGGCCGGATGTACGCCCGGGAGAAGATCCCGCACCAGACCCGCCAGCTCGTCACCGTGGCCTGCCTCACGGTGCTCTCACGCCTGGACGAGCTCAAGCTGCACATCCAGGCCGCACTGAACGTGGGCTGCACCCCGGAGGAAATTGCCGAAGTGATTTTCCAGACGCTGGTCTACGGCGGCGTCCCGGCCGCGAACCAGGCGTTGAAAACGCTGCGGGCGGTCCTGCTCGAAAAAGGCCTCTGGAACGAGTGACGGCAAACGCCGCGGACCCGCCCGTTGGCGTTCAAAGAAAGGGGATGGGTTTTCCGGTGCGATAGGCCAGCGCCTGGCAGATGGCGACCAGGCGGCCCTCGGCGTCGGCGACCTTGATGTCGTAGGCGGCGGTGCGTTTGGTGCGGGCGACGCGTCGGGCCTCGGCGCGCAGGCGGGCGCCGGGTTCCGGGGTGGAGACGTAGGTCACACTGACGTTCATGGCCACGGCCACCGTGCCGTCGGTCTGGCCGGCCGTCTCGAAGGCCTCGTCGATCAGGCCGAAGACCGCCCCGCCGTGGGCGCGGCCGTAGATGTTGTTCTGGCGCGAGGGATCATACACCATTTCCACCAAAGAATAACCGTCGTCCAGCTTGCGGAGTTCGATCCCCATGGATCGCGCAAAGGGCTCCTGAACCACCGCCGTCTCGATTGCCGCTCTGACCCTTGGGTCCATTTTCCGCCTCCCCTGTGATCCTGCACCCGCTGTCCGGGTTTTATAGCAGAAGGCGAAGACGCGCGCAAATCAAACGCCGGCGCCGCTTTCTCAGGCAGGCAGGATGTTGCGGTTGGTTCGGAACATGTTTTCCGGGTCCCATTTCGCCTTCACTTCAGAGAGCCGCTTCAGCCCCGCGCCGATTGCCGCCTTGATTCGCTCAGGACCCTCATCCTCCGTCAAGAAATTGATATAATTGCCGCCGGTCGAAAAAGGCCTCATGTCGGCCCACGCTTCGCACGCCCATTCGATGTTCGCCCGATCGTCGCCCGCCCGTTCCCACGAGCCGGCTATGTTCAGCACGTAGCGTGCATCCCGGTTGCCAACGGCGGATGTTTCCCCCTGGATTTGGTTCAGAGCCCCACCAATCTGAAAAAGGACCACAGCCGAGTAGGAAGATCGGATTTGTGCCGCGTGTTTCATGACCTTTTGGCACAAGGCGGAATCGATGCGAGGGAGGTATTCGCTTTTCCAGTAGTAACGCCTTCCTTATTCAGTTCGATCTCCGACCCTTCTAACGTTTTCGCTTTCATGGTCCGGCCCTCATTCATAAACTTCGAAGATCTTCAAAACCGGTTAAATCGCTCGCACCACCAAAACGGTCATGTCGTCGTGCTGCAGTGCGCCGGCCTGATGCTCGGTTGCCGCCCGGATCAACTCATCCCCGACCACTTGAGCCGATGAGCCCGTCAGCTTGCCCACCGTGCGGACAACCCCATCCAATCCGAAGCCGACATTTTGTCGGTTGGCGGCATCCGGTACTCCGTCGGTATAGATCAACAGCATACTGCCCATGGGAAGTTCGACCGTCTGTTCGTCCAAAGTGATTTCGGCAAATATTCCCAGGGCCTGCCCGTTGGTCTTGGGCATGCGTTTAACTGAACCCTGCCGGTCGAAAAAAATGGGAGCTTCGTGGCCCGCCCGCGCATAATGAAACTGATGAGCGGCTCCGTTCAAGATCCCGAATAAAATGGTGACGAACATCTCCTTGTCGTTCATATCCATGAGGTGGCGGCTTACGCTTCGGAGCACTTTCTTGGGAGTCCGGCCTGGGTGGGCTTCGGCACGCAGCAGACTCCGCACCATGGCCATGAACAGGGCCGCCGGTACGCCCTTGTCGGCGACATCGCCCACCGCAATCCCCATCAAATTTTCTCCCAGCGGAATAAAATCGAAGAAGTCGCCGCCGACGGACTTGGCCGGAATCATCCGCGCGCTCAATTCGTAACCCTCAAGATGTGGAAGGGACCTTGGCAGCATGCTTTTCTGGATTTCACTCGCCAAGGCAAGTTCATGTTCCAGCCTTGAGAGCCGCTCGATCTTGTCCACTTGTTCCGCAACACGGGTTTCGAGCGCCGCATTCCATTCTGAAAGTTCTTTCGCCTGTTCCTCCACCTTGCGGCTTTTTTCCTGGATTTCCCTGAAAAGCCGAACGTTCTCGATTGCAATGGCCGCCTGGTCGGCAAAGGTCTTGAGCAGCGCGATCTGATTGTCCGTAAGCGGCTGTATCTCCAACCTGCGGATCAGAATCGCCCCGATCGCCGCCCCCTCGCGCAGCAACGGGGTGGCGAACACCGTTCTATGCCCGTACTGCTTCGCATAGGCCGCGCCCTGCGGAAATTCGGTCTCCGCCGCCTGGAGGTCATGCACATGGACAGAGGCGGCATCTGCAATCGTTCGTCCCACCACCAAATCGCGGCTGATGCGGAAGGAAAACCCTATCGGCCATATCCGATAGTGCCCGTGCTTCGCCACCAGCCGAACCTCATCACCTTCGACCTGAAAGATCTCCACGTTCGTCACATCGCACAACCGTGCGGCGGCTTCGGCAACGGTATCCAGCACCGATTGGGCATCGGTCGGTGAGCTGGAAATCGCACGCAGGATCTCGCTGATCGCGGTCTTCTGCTGCAACGCTTCCGAAAGCCCACGCGCGTTTTGTTCGGCCTCTTTAACCAAGGTTTCAAACACGCGCGCGGCAAAAAGCGGATTCTTGGGAAGGAATGCCTTGTTTGCCGTTGACATCGTCTTTTTCCCTTATCGAATGGCTCAGGGAGCAGTGACCGGCCCGCTTAAAAGCGGAACTTCGACCGATTGGGTTTTTGGAGATGATGCTTTTTGCCTTAAAATAGAGTCGTCAACAGGATTTTGAAATCAGCAGGGTAAGCGGTGCCGGGTGATCAGCTGCGGGATCTGTTGGCGGCTTGGGTCGTAAATTTTATACTCTGGCTGTTAACCACAATGTGGCATTGTGTCAAGGGGGCTTTTTCTTTCGTCAAACAATCCCAAAAGCCCGACCCCATTTCATCGGTCCAAAAAAACCGAGGCAGTGGAATGATCCACTGCCCCGGTCGACAAAATCAGGGCCGATCGTCGGCCGGCCGGGCTCACGCCAGAGGCGGCGGCGGAGGCGGCAACTCTCCACGCTCCAGCGCCTCCCGGGCGGATTTTACCGGTATGCCCGCCTCACACGGCACACCCACCTGGCACAATCCACAACCATACCCTTCGAATTTGTAGGCCTTTTTGACATACTCTCTGGAGCGGGCCAAGTGCTGCCGGCACTTCTCCTTGTCGTGGCCGGTCCTGGTAATGGCGCGGGCCGGGCAACGATCCATGCATTTGCCGCACGTTCCGTTGGCGAAAAACAAACAATAGGCACGGTGGTTGGAATAGGGCCGGGGAGTCGGCTGGAGCGATATCCTGGCAACTACCGACCCCACCCGCATGGCTTTGCCTTTGGCGGTGATAAGCCCGTCGCACAAACCGAACGTGCCTAAGCCGGCCGCATGGGCGGCATGGCGTTCCGACCAGCAGGATGCGTAGGAGAACCGTTCGGATTTGACGATGGTCCAGTTGGAAACCAGCATCGGGGCGATGGCGGCATGGCCTGCCTTATTAAGGCCGTCGGCCACGTGGCGACGCAGGGCGACGTTGAACTCCTCGCCGTAGACCCTGATCCGGGCCCACGCTTCGGATGGATACCGCTTGGCCCTGCGGTTGGCTGTGCGGACCGCCTCCCGCTGCGGCAAGACCCACGAAACGACGGTGAGTTCCTCGGCGCCGGCGGATTCCCTGGGGCAGTGCTGGTTGAAGACCTCCCACGGGGTCCAGTGGAAAGGGCCGACATACTCCTTGTACTGCTGCCAAATCGGGTCCGCGCCGGAGGCGAACCCGACCAAAGCGTCGTCCCACGCAGGGTCCTCGGTTTTATTCCGCATGGTGTTGTGGGGCGAAGCGGCAATGAAATCACGGATCAAACCGTGTATCCAGTCCGCTGTAATATCGACGTTGTTTTCCACTCGGCACCTCCCGTCACGTGTGCGTCACAAAATGCCAACTTGCCCAACACCAGAGGATTTATCCAAAAACAGCACCACCAGTATTCCCGCATGGCTAATATCCGATCCTCGAAAGTCCGTCCCTGAAAAACATGATTGCATAGGCGATGAGCAGGAGGCCGAGGATGCGCAGGGTCCAGCGGTACAGGCCCCCGCTCAAAAACGCGCGCGATCGGTGAACGAGCTGTGCCAGGAGCAGCTTGGATCCGACGATGAAGAAAAAAAAGGCGCCCGCGAACGCAGCGGCGTGGGTCCAGGACCGGCCGAAGGCGACCAGGAGAATCGGCGTGCCCACGCTGATCCAAAAGACATAGGGATTGGGGTTGAGGAAGTTCGCGGTGACGCCCCTGAGCAGCGAGCGCGATGAAGGGAGGACGGAGCCGACGGTCCCCTCATGGGGCCTCAGACTGCCGAGCCCCAGGTGAAGCAAAAACCCCCCGCCGAGCAGGGCGATCCCCCCGAGGGCCGCCGGGTGGGACGACAGCCGATCCAGGAGCAGCGCGGCCAGGGCGATGATCGGCAGATCGGTCAGAATGGGGGCCAGCGAGACTTTCATTCCGGCGCGCAGGCCATGCCGCAGCGTTTCAGAGATCACCAGGATGGTGAGCGGGCCCGGTGAAAACCCTGCGGCCAAGCCCAGCACGGTGCCTTTGCTCAAGGCATCCAGCAGGTGAAGATCCATAACAGAAAGTGCCTATCGTGCCTGAAGTGCGATAACGGGCCTGCAATAGAACCGGATGGCAAAAAAAGCCCGGCAGCAAGGCGGGATGGCTTTTGCATCGAATTTCTATCCCAATGCCACGTCGAGCGTCATCATGACGGCGAACCCCAGCATCGCCCCCACGGTGGCAAAGTCGCTGTGCTTTTCCTGCTGCGCCTCGGGGATCAGCTCCTCGACCACCACGTAGATCATGGCCCCGGCGGCAAAGGCCAGGGCATAAGGCAGGATCGGTTTCATCAGCACCACCGCCGCGGCTCCTGCGACACCGGCCATCGGCTCCACCATGCCCGAAAGCTGGCCGTACCAGAAGCTCTTGCAGCGGGATAACCCTTCGCGCCGCAGCGGGACGGAAACCGCCGCGCCTTCGGGAAAGTTCTGAATCCCGATGCCGAGCGCCAGGGCCACGGCCCCGGCCAAAGAGGCCGAGGGGATGTCGGCGGCCAGGGCCCCGAAGGCCACCCCCACCGCCAGCCCCTCCGGGATGTTGTGAATGGTGATCGCCAGCA
>Ga0115026_10000241_pt1 | contig 13279 bp, 10 predicted proteins | sample Mud_0915_D1_FD_83878 | JGI IMG/M metagenome (GOLD analysis project Ga0115026, IMG submission 83878) | Wetland microbial communities from Old Woman Creek Reserve in Ohio, USA - Mud_0915_D1 | ecosystem: Environmental > Aquatic > Freshwater > Wetlands > Sediment ...
CCATCGTGATCGGCAGGTGCACCCACGCACGGCCCGGGATCAAGTCGGCCGCGAACAGCACCGGACCCGCGGGCATCTCGATCTCGGTGAGCAACAGGCCCGGCGTGTGTCCGGAGCTGCGATGAAACCGGTAGCCGTCGCCGAGCGTCGCCGCGCGATCCGAGGCCACGCGCTCGAGCCGGCCGGTCGCGGCGAGGAGGTCGGTGAGTCCCGGGATGAACGATGCGCGATCGCGCGCGTGCGGCGTTACCGCGCGGTCCCACGCCTCGGCGCCGACGACGTAGGTCGCGTTCGGGAACACGAGGCGGGGCGGGCCCTCCTCGTAGGCGGTCAGCACGCCACCGGCGTGATCGAAGTGGAGATGCGAGAGAACGATCACATCGACGTCGGCGGGCTCGATTCCCTCGGCCGCGAGCGACTCGACGAGGACATGCCGGTCCTCGACGACGCCATAGCGCTTACGGAAGGCCGGCTCGAAGAACGCGCCGATGCCGGCCTCGAAGAGCAGGACGCGGCCGTTGTCGCGCACGACAAGGCAGCGGCATGCCAGCGGAATTCGGTTGAGCTCGTCGGGCGGGATCCAGCGCTCCCACATCGCCTTGGGGGCGTTGCCGAACATCGCGCCGCCGTCGAGGCGTTGGCTGTTGCCGAGGACGGAGGTCAGGGTCCGCACGCCGCTGTCTACCAGCCGAGTCCGGGACCGAGCAACTGGGGTCAGTCGACCATGTCACTCCGACATCGAATGACAGCTCCGCTACGCGCGCGCAGCAGGGTAGGATGCCCGTCATGATGAGGACTTCGAGGGCTCTCGTGCTCTGCGCGTTGGTCGCCTGTGGTGGGAGCTCGGGCGACTTCGATGAAGGCAACGCGACGCTGACGCTCGAGCCCGCGACGAGCGAGCACGTGATCTTGAACGGCGCGTTGCCGACGCAGGGCTTCACCGCGGTGCTCGTCGATCAGAACGGCAACAAGCGCGACGTCACGAACGAGGTCGCGTTCTACGTCGAGTCGTCGTTCGGCATGTTCGCCGGTCCGACGCTGACGATCCACGCGCCCGGCAAGTCGACCGTCAGCGCGATCTACACCGACAAGATGGGCACGGCGCAGGTCCTCGCGCGCGTGAAGACCTCGCGCGTCTCCGACGATCCGGCCAACCCGAACGACGACGTGCCGCCGAACGCGCCCGACTTGTTCAGCGCCGGCACCGAGGACGCCGCACGTGCACCGCGCGTCGTCTATCCCGCCGAGGGCGTCACGATGCCGCGCAACATCGGCGACTTCGAGGCGCACTGGACCGACGCGAACAACAACGTCTTCGAGGTCTCGCTGCAGAGCGAGTTCGCCGACATTCGCGTCTACGTCGCCGGCAATAACGGCGTCGCAGCCGCGGGGCCGCGTCCGTCGTGGTTCGCGTTCACGCCGCAGGAGTGGTCGTACGCGGCCGCGAGCGAGACCACCGTCAACTACCAAGTGCGCGGCCTCGACGCCGCGAACCCGAGCGTCATCGGTAGCTCGCCGGTTCGCATCGTGCGGCTCACGAACGAAGCGATGGAAGGCGGCCTCTACTACTGGGCGGCCGCCGGCGCCGAGTACGGCATCTTCCGCCACGACGTCAGCAAGCCCGGCCAGCCCGCCGAGCCGTACATGACCGACGCCACCACCGGCATGTGCGTCGCGTGTCACGCGCTGTCACGCGACGGCAAGACGATGGCGATCACCTACGACGGCGGCGATGGCCGCGCGACCATCGTCGATGTCGCGTCGAAGACCGCGCAACCGGTCCCCGCGCTGCCCGCGACGAACGATCCCACGCGCTGGAACTTCGCGACGCTGTATCCCGACGGCTCGCGCATGCTCACCGTCTTCCAAGGCGCGATCACCGTGCGCGCGACCTCGGATCAATCGGCCCTCGCGACGATGCCGGGCGGCGGCTACGCCACGCACCCCGACCTCTCGCCCGACATGACGCGGCTCGTCTACATCCGCACGGCCGCGCCCGGGGCGGACTGGAGCTTCACGGCGGGGACGATCTACACGCGCGTGTTCGATCCGGTCACGCTCACGTTCGGCGCCGAGACGCCGCTCGTCACCGCCGGTGGCAACAACTTCTACCCGTCGTGGTCACCCGACGGCCAGTGGATCCTGTTCAACCGCTCGGCGAGTAACCTCGGCTCGTACAACAACACCGAAGCGTCGCTGTGGGTCGTGAAGTCCGACGGCAGCGGTCAACCGATCCAGCTCGCGTCGTTCAACGCCCAAGCGAGCGGCCTCACGAATTCGTGGGGGCGGTGGGCGCCGTTCCAGCAAACGGTCGGGACGAACGCCGAGCCGATCTACTGGGTGACGGTCTCGTCGAAGCGCGACTTCGGCGTGCGCCGCATCAACTCGGTGGATCCCGAAGCGAACAAGACGCCGCAGATCTGGATGAGCCCGTTCTACACGGCGCGCGCGACGGCGGGCCAGGATCCGACGGCGCCCGCGTTCCGCTTGCCGTTCCAGAACCTCGCGTCGAACAATCACATCGCGCAGTGGACCGAGCGCATCGTCGACGTGAACTGATCACGCCGGCGTTCGGCCGCCGCGAGCCCTATTTTACGGAGACGCCACCGCCGACGGTGTCGGGCGGCTCGCGCGTCGCGACGTAGACGATCGTGGCGGTGCCGCCGACGAGCACGCTGCCCGCGATCGTGATCACCCACCACTTGCGGTACCACGGTGTCGGCGGGTCGTAGCGCAGCGGGATCTCGCGCGGCTTCGTCGCGTCGGCCCACGCGAGGACCTCGTTGCCGCGGTCGTCGTAGCCGCGCACGTAGAGCTCGAGCGAGACGGGCTTTGTCGCCGTCACGGCCGGCAAGACGACGCGCTTCGCTCGACCGGTCACGGCGAGATCGGCCGCGCGCCAGACTGCATCGCCACGCGTGCGGACGAAGACGGTCGCGGCCTTCAAGAACGCCTTCGGATCGGCGACGACCTCGAGATCGAGCGGGACCGGATCGCCGACCTTCTGGCCAAACTGCCAGTTCACGTCGATCTGCGCGCCTCCCTTCTTCTGATCGCGGACCTTCTCGAACACGAACGTCGCTTTCGGCGAGAGGCGGTAGCTGAGGATGTGGCCCGGATCGAGCGCGAGCAGCATGTCGAACGCGGCGGCGGCACCGGGCTCGTCGTCGACGTACGCCGCCGCGATGCCGCGTTGTTCCCACAGCGTCACGTTCGCGTCGTGATCGAGTGGACCCGCGGCCTGTGCCGCGTCGAGCTCGACCTTCGCGGCGTCGACGTCCTGATTGACGAGGGCAGCTTTGCCCGCTGCGATCTTCGCGGCGCCCGCACCGCGCGGCTTGCACGCGGAGCCATCCCAGTAGTGCGCTGCGGGGCAGGCTTCGCGTAGCGAGAGCGGCAGCCCTTTCGACGTCTGGCCGTGACACGCGGCGAGGGCCAGCACCATCGCGATCGCCTTCATCGAGATCGACGCTATCACGTTGGTTCGACTCGGCTTCAAGGCCTGCGGTTTAGACGTGATCTGGCTGATCGATCAGCCGGCAAGTGGGCCGAAAGACCCGATCGGATCGGCAAGTCCCGCTGCCGGATCGTACGTGCAACCTCGCGGAAACCCCACCGAACGCTCGTGGCATGGGGGGTGCTGTATGGCCGGCCATCATCAACGCCTCTCTCCTCTCGATCTGGAGCCATTCGTCATGAAGCGCAGCCTCCTCGCCGGTCTCGGTCTCACCCTCCTCGGTTCTCTGCAGCTCGCGGGCTGCGCCACCTCTGACGCAGACGGTGACGAGTGCCTCCCGGGCGACATCGATTGCTCGACCGACGACGGCACCGACGGCGGTAAGGGCGACGGCTTCGACTACAAGAACGATCCGGCGCGCATGTCGCAGCGCCTGCAGTACAAGCTCAGCGAGCTCCCACTCAAGGGCGATCTGAAGACGCCGACGTGGAAGGATCGCTATCCCGACGCCGTGGGTCGCGTGCCCGTTGCGTGGGCCGACACCTACTGGCCGACCTACGACGGCTCGCACAACGCGCGCTGGCAGGGCAACTCGATCAAGTCGCCGCTCGAGAAGTACGACCAAGCGTTCAACAACGCCGCTGGCTGCGCGACGATGCCGGACCGCATCTCCGGTCAGGGCGCGAAGGCCGCGTGGGACACCTACTACGGCTGCGCCGGCCCCGCCGCGAAGTGGCAGAGCAAGGAGTTCCAGGGCGGCGGTGACATGCACGACGGCATCGACAACGATGGCGACGGCACGACCGACGATCGCGGCTCGAACGGCGACGTCGATGGCATCGCGACGTGGTGGGGCACCTGCCACGCGTGGTCGCCCGCATCGCTCACGACCCCGGAGCCGCAGAAGGCCGTCACGGTCAACGGCGTCAAGTTCGAGGTCGGCGACATCAAGGCGCTCATCCAGAACTCCTACGACTCGACCTCGGCCGTCATGCTCGGCGGCCGCTGCAACTCGAAAGAGATCATGCACACCGTCACGGGCTCGGCGAACGAAGCCTGCTCCGACGTCAACCCGGGCGGTCTCCACGTCATCATGACGAACTTCCTCGGCGTCGCGCAGCTGCCGCTCGTCGAAGACCGCACGGCGAACTACGAAGTGTGGAACCAGCCGGTCGTCGGCTACGAGATCACGCAGCAGAACGAAGTCGCGGCATCGGCGGCGAACACGTGCGTCGGCGCCACGGGCAACACGTGGACGTACAACCGCGACGCGAAGAAGCTCTACGACGTCAAGATGACGGTCAAGTACATCACCGAAGGTGACGCGAGCACGACGCCGCACGGCTTCGAGAACTACACGCGCACGGATCGCTACCACTACATCCTCGAGCTCAACAGCTCGGGCAAGGTGATCGGCGGCCGGTACTGCACCGACTCGACCAACACGCACGTCGACTTCCTGTGGTCGCCGACCGGCAACCACAGCCCGTCGAACCCGTACGTCAAGAACGACAAGGTCAACGAGCTCGTCGCCAAGTCGATCGCTCGTGACGGCGGCGGCGGTGGTGGCACCCCGGGCCAGACGTTCTCGGCTTCGCCCGCCTCGGCGATCCCGGACAACGACCCGGCCGGCGTGTCCACCGACATCGAGGTCTCGGGCCTCTCGGGCTCGCTCGGCCTCACCGTCTCGCTCGACATCACGCACACGTACAAGGGCGACCTCAAGGTCACGCTCCTCAAGGACGGCGCGCAGCTCAAGGTCCTCCACGACCGCACCGGTGGCTCGGCCGACAACATCGTCCAGAGCTACACGCTGACCGCCGCGGAAGTCGGCGCGGCGAACGGCCGCTACACGCTGAAGGTCGTCGACACCGCCGGTGAAGACGTCGGCACGGTCAACAAGGTCACGCTGCAGTTCCAATAACGAGCTTTCGCTAGCCTCACTTCACGCCCCCGATTGCCGTCGGGGGCGTTTGTCGTTTCGGCGGTCAAAAACAGAAACGCCGCGGATCGCTCCGCGGCGTGGTCGTCGATCAGCGACGACGGGCTACTGCAGGATGTTCACGCAGTAGCCGCCGTTGCACGGCACGTCGTTGCAGCACGGGTGCGTCGCATCGCACGCCTGACCGTACTGCGAGCAGGAGCCCGGCGTGCTGCCGCAGACGCCCGCCGAGGCGCCCGGCTCGAGGATGCACGGGAGGCCCGAGCAGCAGTCCGCGTCGGTGGTGCAGCTGCCGTTCGCCATGACACACGCGCTCGCGCAGACGAAGCCGAACTCGGAGCCCGGCGACGGGATGCAGGGGTTACCGCAGCAGTCGGCGCTCGACGCGCAGGTCATGCCGGGTGTGAACGTGCAGGTGCTGCCGGCGCCGCCGCAGCGCGGGATGCCGAGGCTGTCTTGGTGGCAGGTGTCGAAGTTCTGGACGTTGCCCGCGCAGCAGTTGTCGGTCGCGTTGCACTGCACCGATTGGAGGCGGCAGATCGCACCGGCGGGAGCGCACGCGTTGCCGTTGTCGCAGCGGCCGACGGTGAAGCCCGGGTCCTTGCGGCACATCACCTTCGTGCGCTCGCCGTCGGGGAGACCTTCGGAGCCGCAGCAGTCTTGATCGACCGTGCAGAGCTCGCCGGTCGGGCGGCAGCCGCTCGGTGGTTGGCAGACGAGCGCGCCGGTGGGGCCGTACGGGAAGCACGCGCGGCTGCAGCACTCGCCACCGCACGTCGGCAGCGGGCCGCCGTCGTAGCTCGCACCGGCGCCGCACAGCGATCCCGCGCCGGAGCAACCGGTGGCGCCGCTCGACGGGACTTGCTCGCAGGTGCCGAGCGCCGAGCCCATCGCCTTCTGGCAGAGACCACCGCAGCACTCGAGGTCTGCGGTGCAGATGTCGCCGACCTGCGTGCAGAACGAGACCGCGACGTTGCAGAGGCCGTCCTTGCAGAAGCCGCCGCAGCACTCGCTGTTCGCGCCGCACGTGTTCCCCGCCGTCTTGCACGTCGGGTTGAGGGGCGCGCACGTGCCGTTCGAGCACGAACCGCCGCAACACTCGCCGTCGACGCTGCACGCGGCGCCGTCGGACGTGCACTGATCGCCGCGGCACTCGTTGTCGACGCACGCGAGCGAGCAGCAGTCGGGCCCCGTCTCGCACTGCGCGCCGGCGGCGGCACACGTGCCGGGGACGCGCGAGCAGATACCCGCGGTCGGATCGCAGTTCGACGAACAGCACGCGGCGCTATCCGTACACGCCATGCCGAGCAGCGTGCACTCGGGACCGTTGTCCTTGTTACTGCCGCCGCAGGCAGCGACGAGCACGACGACGCAAGTGATGAGGACGTTCTTCATGATTCCTCCAAGCTAGAGAATCGTTCCGATACAGCAGCCGTTCGAGCAGTAGGTCCCCGCGGCGCACGAGTTGTCGGTACCGCACGGCAGCTGACCATCGGGGCACTGGTTCATGCCGCCGCACTCGGGCGGCAGCATGGTCTGACCCGGGCACAAGACGCAGCCGCCGCACGGGCTGCCGCAGTCCGTGACCTTCTGGCACGGGAGGCACTTCGTCGGATCCGCGAGGCTCTCGGTCGTGCAGTTCGGCGACGTGTTCGGGTTCGTCGCGATGTCGTAGCACTGCGTCGGATTCGCCGGATCGCAGAGCGTGCAGCAGGCGAAGCAGTCGCAGCCCGGAGGCGCGAGCTTGCCGCAGGTGTCTTTACACTTCTGCGAGATCGTACCCGTGCCGATCGGCGGCGGGCACTCCGCCGGGTTGTACTTGTTCGCGCCGATCGGGCACGCCGCCTTGTTCGGCGCGCCGAGGAGGCAGCAGACGTGGATGTTGCAGCCGTCGTTGCCGGCGCCGGAGTCACCGTCGAAGAAGCAGTCCTGATTGACCGCGTCCATGTTGTCGCCGGGGATGCCGGTCTCGAACGAGGACTCGTCGTTGTCGAGCGGACCGGTGCACTGGATGTCGAAGCCGTCGATCCGGCCGTCGCCGTCGTCGTCCATGCAGTTGGAGCACTGCGGTGCAGCCGGGTTCGGGTTGCACGTACCCGAGAACGGCGCATCGTGAATGCCGCCGTCGAAGCCGCCGACGTCGGCATCGCCGGTCGTTCCGTCGTTGTTGTTGCCCTTGCTGCTGCCACAGGCGATGGCAAACGCGGCGAGGCAGGTGATCAGGATCTTCATCAGGGCGCTCCCTTCAAGCTGTCGAGTAGTTGGCGTGCGTCGTCGGCATTCGCGCCGCGCGGGAAGCGGCGCAGGTACATGTCGAGGAGGGTCTTCGCGCGGGTCTCACCGCGATCGGCGGCGAGTCGCGCCGCGGCGAACAGGCTGATCTCGGCCCACCGGCTCGTGCCGCGCGAGAGTGCGAGGTAGCCGGCGAACGCGGCGTCCGGATCGCGCGCTTCGAGCGCCAGGGAGCGCTCGTACTTCGCGCGTTCGTCGTCGAGCGCGGGCGCCGGCGCCGGCTGCGTCGTACGTTTGGTCTGTTTCGACGGTTCGACCATCGTCGGTGGCGCGCCGACGGCTTCGACGACCTTGACCCCGACCGTCTGCGGCGTCTCCGAATTCCAGGCCTGACCGGCGGGGACCTTGACGGTCGTGCCTTGGAACGTGACGTCGACGAGCCCGCGCTCGACCTCGACCGTCACGTTCTCTTCGGAGCGCGCGACGCGGAACTTCGTGCCGATCACGCGCACGACGGCATCCCCGGCGACGACGACGAACTGGCGACCCGTGCGCGGTGCGATCGCGAACCAGGCCGCGCCGCGCTCGAGCACGGCCGTCGACGTCGAATCCGACGGTCGCGGCATCACGACGGCGCTCTGGGCATCGAGCGTCACGTGCGCATCACCGACGGTGATCGTCGACGGCGAGCTGCCGGAGACGATGCGCGTCGGGTTGTCCTCGACGACGGCGACCGGCGCGCTCGGCAGCGGCGCTTGCGGCTTGTCGACGAGCACCGCGAACGTCACGGCGATCGCGCCGGCGACCGCGAGCGACGGCACCGCGATCCACAGCCAGCGCCGCGAACGTGCCGGCTCGATCTGCGTAGTGGCCGTGCCGTCGAGGCGCGCCCACAAGCCACGCTCGACGCGCGCCCACGACAGCTCGCTCATCGGCTCGATCGGCGGACGCACGTCGGTCACGACGCACCTCCCTCGAGCTCGGCGATGTAGCCGCGGAGGACCTCGTCCTTCGCCGCGCGCTTCATCAGGTCCTTGCGCGCGCGCCACACGCGCGTCTTCACCGCGACGATCGAGCTCTCGGTCAGCGCGGCGACCTCGGCCATCGACATGCCATCGATGGTGGCGAGGGCGAACGCGATGCGCTGCTTCGGATCCAAGCGATCGAGCGCGGCGTAGAGCCGGCGCGCGGCCTCGCGGATCTGCGTCTCGCGGCGGGTATCGCTCTCGCCTGCCAGCGAGTCTTCGACGAGGGCGAGGTCGACGGCGGGCGGCTTCCTGCGGCTGATCGCGAGGTACGCGACGCGCGTCGCGATCGTCTGGCACCAGCGCGTCAGCGTGCTGTCGCCGCGAAACGACGGCAGCGCGCGAAAGATCTCGAAGAACGCGTCCTGCACGAGATCCTCGAGGTCGCGGTTCGCGCCGAGGATGCGAAACAACGTGTGGTGGACCGCGCTGCGCTGCGCGAGGAACAGATCGCGCTGCGCCGCTCGATCGCCGCTAGCAGCGCGGCGCGCGAGCGCGAGGCCCTCTGCCCGTACAGCATCGGAAGCAGTCCCCACGAAACACTAGTGGGCCAGACCTCGTGAATGGTCGCAACCAATTCACCTTCCAAGATCTGCGGCGACGACGAGCCCGAACGAGAGCGCGAAAGGTGGGACTTCGAAAAACTGGGATCCCATCCCCATCCTGGTGTAGGTGGGTGTGCCGGGTGTCGCGTCGAAGCCGAGCAGCGCGCCGACGCTGAACCGGCCCAGACGCGCGCGTACGAAGGTTCCTGCACGCAGCGTCACGAGCGTCTCGCGTTCCTGTCGCTGCATCATGCCCTCTTCACCATCGAGCATCGATCGCAGGACACCTGCGCCGACATACGGCTCGATCTCCCACCGCGGCGCCACGGAGAACGCCCAACTCGCGAGTCCGATCACACTCCAGTCGCGCCACGATCCCTTGAACCCTGCACCCTGCACGTCGGTCTCGGTGCCGAGCTCGCCGGCGATGCCGAGCCTGAGCGCGATGCTCGCCGGCTTCACGAACACGGCGAGGCTCGCGCGCCCCCCGAATTCGTTCTGCTGGCCGCGCGCGACGCGCGTCGCCACACCACCTTGCACGCGGAGCTCGAGGCCGTCGTCCGCGGGCCCGGTCGGTCTCGTGATCTGATCGCGCGGCTCGTTCGGCTGCGCCGGCGCTTCCGCGACCTGGTCGGGTGGCGGCAAGCGCATGAGCGTCTTCACGGTCAGCGCAGCGGCTGCCGCACTCGCGGGATCGAGCGGCCCGGCCTTGGCCTCGCGATGTTCTGCCTCGCCGCGCTCGCGGTCGAGCACGACGAGCTCCCCGTGCTCGCGCCAGACGACGAAACGCGCGGTCTTCGCGTCACCGATCAGCTGCGCCTGGTTCGCGTCGGCCGGCCGCGCAGCGGAGGTGACGACTTCGAGCCGCCACGGCGCGAGCGTCGCCTTGACCGCGCGCTGCAGCTCGGGATCCTCGTCCGCGAGCAACACGCGCGTGGTGCCGTCCGCGAACGCGAGCGTGCTCGCGAGCATGACGATCACGAGTGCGCGGATCACGGGCACGGGTCGGGCACTCCCTGAACCGAGAACGCGACCGAGCGCAACACCGGCACGTGCCCGAGCAGGGCGTGGTCGAGCTCGCTCGTGCGTGCGCCATACGGATACGCGAACGACGTCACGGTGTAGCCGTCGTCGCGCAGCACCTGGATCGACGGCAGCGCTTCGTCTTCGAGGTACGCGTCGAGGCCGCGCTCTTCGACATACGTCGGTGCGCGCAGGTGCAGCACGCTGTGCGCGGCGATGTCGTGGCCGTCGGCGGCGAGCACGCGGACCATGTCCTTCGCCTCGGCAGACAGCCGCGCGTAGCGCGAGATGAAGAACGTCACGCGCGCGCCGTACTGCTGGAACATCGGGCGCAAGTCGAACCACGGGCCGATCGACGCGTCGTCGAACGACAGCGCGAGGCCGGGCCGAACGTCGGTGCGAGCGGCGAAGTCCGCATAGGTCACGAACGCGAGGCCGCGGTCGCGCGCGCCGGCCAGCACGTGCTCGAGATCGGCGACGGCCACGGTGACCCCGGGCTTGTGGGCGTACAGCTCGACGACCTCGCCGCGATCGCGCGCGCGATCGAGCGCACCGTCGATCGTCGGCATGTTGCCGGCGGATTCGTCGAGGTTGATCGTGCAGTGCACCTTGCGGCCATCGCCGTCGTAGAACGCGCCATCGACACCCGAGGCATCGCCGATGCAGCCGGCGAGCAAGGCAAACGATGTTAGGGTCACGGCGTGCGGACAGCGCTGGCGATCGTGATGACGCTCGCGTCGTCGCGCGCATTCGCCGATTCGAACGACGTGATCACCCGGCCGCTCGTGCTCGAGCGGCACCACGTCCACGCCGCGCTCACGCTCGAGTACAGCCTCGCGACCCGCAGCGTCGGCACGCCGCTCTCGATCGCACCCGACGCCTGGGTCGGTGTGACGGAGCGGCTTACCGTCGGTGTGATTCACAGCAGCCCGAGCGTAGATCGAATCGGTTCGCGAGCGAGCTTTTGCGTGCGCCAGAGCGAGCTGACCTGTGACCGCGCCTACCAAGGCTCGGGGATCGACGTACGGTACCGGCTGCGCGACGCACCGTTTGCGGTCGCGCCGCGCGTGCGCTTGCTCCTGCGCGACGTCGATCCGTGGAAACCGGCGGTCGCGATCGGCACGCTCGCACGCTGGACGCGCGGCCGGTTCTCGATCAAGACCGACCCGTACCTCCAACTCGGCCTCGCGAACACGGACCAGGGCAACCGCGCCGCGTTCGTGCTGCCCGTGTGGTTCGGCGTGCAGCCGACGTGTCGCTGGCTCGTCGAGCTGCACACCGGCGCGGATGGGGATCTCGCCGTGCTCGCCGACGGCTGGCACATGCCGCTCGGGCTCGTCGTCACCGCGCGCGCGACGCAGGCGCTCGACGTCGTCGTCGAGGCGGGCTTCTCGCAGATCTACGGCCCGCAGATCGACTATCGGCAGCGCGCGGTGATGATCACCGCGGCGTACTCACGCTGACGCTTGCGTGAGCGGCGCTTGCTCGCGCGTCTGCAAGAACCTGAGGTGCGGGAAGTCTTGCTTCGCGCGGTTGAGCTGCCACTCGTTGCGCGCGAGGAACACGGTCGCGCCCGAGTGATCCTCGGCGATGTTGTCGCGGTTCGCGTCGGCGAACTTCTTGATCAGCTTCGGGTCGTCGGAGTCGACCCACCTCGCGATCTCGAACGACGTCGCCTCGAAGTGACAGGGCAGGTCGTACTCGGAGCGAATGCGATCGGCGAGCACGTCGAACTGCAGCCCACCGACGACGCCGACGATGAAGTCGGAGCCGAGGAACAACTTGAACACCTGCGCGGCGCCTTCTTCGGCGATCTGCTCGAGGGCGCGGCCGAGGTGCTTCGCCTTCATCGGATCGTCGGCGCGGACGCGGCGCAAGAACTCCGGCGCGAAGCTCGGGATGCCGGTGAAGTGCAGGGCTTCGCCTTCGGTGAGCGCGTCGCCGATGCGCAACACGCCGTGGTTCGGGATGCCGATGATGTCGCCGGCCCACGCTTCTTCGGCGAGCTCGCGCTCGTTCGCCTGGAACAGCATCGCGTTGTGAACGCCGAGGCTCTTGCCGGTGCGCGGGATCGTCAGCCGCATGCCGCGCATGAAGTGACCCGACGCCAGCCGCACGAACGCGATGCGATCGCGGTGCTTCGGATCCATGTTCGCCTGGATCTTGAACACGAAGCCCGAGACCTTCGGCTCGTCGGGCAACACGTCGCGCTCGCGCGCGGGCTGCTTGCGCGGCGGTGGTGCGAGCTTCGCGAGGCCGGCGAGCAGCTCGCGGACACCGAAGTTGTTCACGGCGCTACCGAAGAACACCGGCGTCAGGTGCCCTTCGCGATACGCCTCGAGATCGAACTTCGGGCACAACCCCCGCACCATCGCGACGTCCTCGCGTAGCTTCGCGACCGCCGTGTCGGGCAACAGCTCGTCGAGCTTCGGGTCGTCGAGACCCTTCACGGTGATGCCTTCCTGCAGGTACTCGCCCTTGCTGCGCTCCATCAGGATCAGCTGATCGCGGAACAGGTCGTAGCAGCCGAGGAACGCCTTGCCCATGCCGATCGGCCACGACGCGGGACACACGTCGAGCTGGAGGTCGTGCGAGATCTCGTCGAGCAGCTCGAACGGATCGCGGCCGTCGCGATCCATCTTGTTGATGAACGTCGCGATCGGTACGTCGCGCAAGCGGCACACCTCGAACAGCTTGCGCGTCTGGGTCTCGATACCCTTCGCCGCGTCGATCACCATCACGGCGGAGTCGACCGCGGTCAGCGTGCGGTACGTGTCCTCGGAGAAGTCTTCGTGGCCCGGCGTATCGAGGAGGTTGAACGTGCAGTCCTCGTAGTCGAACGTCATCACCGACGTCGTCACGGAGATCCCGCGCTCGCGCTCGACCTTCATCCAGTCACTGCGCGCGCGCCGGCGATCACCGCGTGCCTTGACCGCGCCGGCGAGCTGGATCGCGCCGCCGAACAGCAGGAGCTTCTCGGTCAGGGTGGTCTTGCCGGCATCGGGATGCGAGATGATGGCGAAGGTGCGCCGGCGCTCGATTTCGCCGGCAAGCG
>Ga0115026_10000242_pt1 | contig 13257 bp, 8 predicted proteins | sample Mud_0915_D1_FD_83878 | JGI IMG/M metagenome (GOLD analysis project Ga0115026, IMG submission 83878) | Wetland microbial communities from Old Woman Creek Reserve in Ohio, USA - Mud_0915_D1 | ecosystem: Environmental > Aquatic > Freshwater > Wetlands > Sediment ...
AGAGACGCGGCATCCGAGCTGCCGCGCTTCGGCTCCCGGATGGCCAGAGCGAGCAGCGCAAACATCAGCCCCGGCAGGCCGACCATAAAGAATGCAGACCGCCAGCCGAAGATCTCCGTGAGCTTGCCGCCAAGGACGAATCCTAATGCACTTCCCACCGGTATCGCTGCGTAGAAGACCGCCAGCGCCCGCCCGCGGCGCTCCCTCTCGTAGAAGTCCGTGATGATGGTCGGTGCCAGCGTGGCGTAGCTCGCCTCGCCGATTCCTACGAGAGAGCGCGGGAGGAACATTTGCCAGAAGGAGCGGGCCAACCCGGCGCCGGCAGTAGCGAAGCTCCAGAGCGCGACGCCGGCCGAGATCAGATACTTGCGCGTCATCAGGTCGCCGAGCCGGCCGAACAGAGGGGCTGTCACCGAATAGGTGAGCATGAACGCTGAAAGTGTCCATCCAAGCTGCGCGTCGGTGAAATGCAGGTCTCGCTTGATTGGCTCGAAGACGGCCGCCGGGACGTAGCGGTCGATGTAGTTGAGGAAATTGATCGCCGTCAGGATGGCGAGGGCCGCGTTAGCGTCTCGACGGCTCATGCTGTTCTTTTACCGCCGAGCCGCAGAGCCCTGGCAACCCTCCGAGGACGCTGCAGCCCGGTGCGCGATGATTGGATTGGCATACCCGGTTCGTTCTAGCTCTGCGGCATCTGCTTTGGTCCTTTGTCCGCTTTGAGCTGCGGTACCAGGTCGACCAGCTTGCGGAGGTCGATGCCCGAGAGGCTTTCCACGACGGGCGGAAGCTGGGCCATGATATTCGTCACGTCCTGCGTCACCCTGCCCGCTCCCGCTCCCGGTCCGTCGGTGTGAACGACGGTGATGGAATCGGTCTTGGACAACGGTTCAGAAACCGCTCTTGCGATTTCCGGCAGCGCCTGCAGGACCAGCTGAATGACTGCCGCCTGGTTATACTCTTTCCAGGAAGCGGCCTTCTTGGACATTGCCTCGGCTTCGGACGATCCTTTCATGGCGATGACATCCGCCTCGGCGGATCCGGTCGCTTTAACCACGTCTGCCTGGGCGAGACCTTTGGCTCGCTGAGCTTCGGCCTGGCCGTGCGCCTCGGCCTCCAGGCGAAATCGCGTAGCCTCGGCCTCCGTCTGGACCCGGTACCGCTCTGCGTCAGCCTGCCGTTTGATGGTCGCTTCGAGTTCCTTCTCCCGGCGGAGGATTTCGCGTTCCTGCACCACGATCTGCTGTTCCTTTTCCACCACCGAGACCTGGACCTCCTCGCGCTTCAGTGCCTGGTTGGTTTTGTAGCGTTGAAGATCGTAGGCAAGGTCGGCCTGTGCCTTGGCTTCGTTAGTTGACCTGTCGAAACCTGCTTTCTGCAACATGTAGTTCTTTTGCGCCTCGGCGATCTGGGTTTCCGCGGAGAACTTGGCGATCTCGCCTGCCTGCCGGGCCTGAGCGGACTTGACCGTGGCGTCCCGGTCCGCTTCAGCCTGCGCGATAACGGCATCGCGCTTCACCTCCGCGGTGCGTGGTCTCCCCAGCGCTTCCAGGTATCCGTGGCTGTCGCGGATGTCCCTGAGCGTGAAAGAAACGATCTGCAGGCCCATGTTCGCCAGGTCCGAGACCGCCACTTCCTGCACCGACGAGGCGAACTGGTCGCGGTTCTTGTAGATGTCCTCGACGGTCATGGTGCCGACGATCGCACGCAGGTGGCCCTCTACCGTCTGAAGCGCGATCTCCTTGATCTGGTCCGCCGATTTCCCCAGGAATTGCTCTGCTGAGGTGCGGATCGACCTCTCGTCGCCGCCGACTTTCACCTGCGCCACAGCGTCGACGATTATCGGCACACCGGGCTTCGTGTACACCTCAGGAGTGGTGATGTCCAACGTAATGATTTCGAGGCTGAGAAGGTCCACCTTCTCGATCAGCGGCAGTATGAACGCCCCACCGCCCCGGCGAATCCGGAAACCCACTTCGTCCACGCGGCCATCCGGTGTCTTAATCCGGTACTTCCGCCCGGAGATGACCATTACCATGTTGGGCCCGACCTTCTTATACCGGCGGGCGACCGCGTATACCGCCAGGATGAAGGCGAGTGCCAGGCCGACTATGACGAGCGCGAGGTTGGTTTCAGCCATAGATCCCTCCAGATCCGTTTGCACTTCAACGGCCCGCCGACTGTCGGCGGACCGGGAACGCTAATGACTCTGAGCCGGCATCCTATCCGCGATGTGACTGATCTCCTGCACGTAGTAGAGGTTTCCCACAACCCTGACAACCGTCACGGCGGCGTTGCGAGGGATGGCCCTGCCGTCAACGGACTTTGCCGGGCCGTTGATGCGCGATCCCTTAGCCTCGACCGCGATTTCGCCGGTACCGCCCTCCGGTATGGTTGTGATGACCTGAACTGTGCGGCCCACCATGTCTTCGAGAGAGAACTCGGCGCCCGCCTGGGTCTCCCGGAACAGGAAAAACAGCACAGTGTACGTCCCCCCGCTGAGCAGGACGCCGCACATGATCGCGACCAGAACTCCTTTCCCGACCGACATCTGGAAGTAGGAGTTGGCGAGCATCCCGCCCCCTCCGAAACCCGTGAGGAACGTCGCGATGACCGTCGGGCTCAACGGGCTCATGGGCAGGTCAGTCCCGATGTCCATGTGGGCGTCGCCCGCGTCGCCGCCGAAAAGGTGCCCGGCTACGCCCACGAAAACGGCATACCCCAAACCCACCGCGAAACTGAGGAAATAGATGAAGCCGATGGACATACAAGTCCCTCCCGTCGAGTCTGCGGGATTCCTTACATTTACCTTCCCAGGCGCGATTCTATTCTACTTCCGGTGGATTTGGATACTACTAGTAGTGCCTGTAATCGAGCATGGTCACGTCATGCCTGATGCGCACATGCCTTATGACATCACCGGGAATGATGCGGTCGGCGGCCTGCATACCGCTGATGACGCGGCCGAAACAGGTGTAGCCGCCGTCAAGATGCGGCTGGGGAGAGAGGGTGATGAAAAACTGGCTGCCACCCGTATCTTTGCCTGCGAGGGCCATGCCTACGCTCCCCCTTTCGAACGGCCGCATGTTGACTTCACAGCGCAGGGTATAGCCAGGGCCGCCCTCCTGATCGTTGCGGGGATCCCCGCCCTGGATGACGAAGAACGGGACGACACGCATGAAGGTGAGGTTGTTGTAGAAACCGCTCTGGGCAAGCCTTATGAACGCGGAAGTGGTGACGGGGGCATCTTCGCGGAAGAGCTCAAACTCGATGCTGCCCCGGTCCGTTTCGATGACGGCAACGGTCCGGTCCAGACGTGTCGTGGCCAGCATGATACAGGTCAGTCGAGTCAGGGTGCTCTCTGCCGGTCCCGGATCCCGCGGTACGTCTGCGGTCCCGGTCGAACGCAGGATCGCAGCCGCCTTGATGCGCGCGTTTCTGGAACGATCGTCCAGCGCGGCACGGAGCAGTTGCCGGACCTCGCCCTCGCCCGCCCACGGTCTCAGATATTCGAGAATCGACATCTTTGACTCGACGTCATCGCCACCGGCGATTCTCTGATAGGCCTCGACAGCAGGGAGCCAGGGCTTTACCTCCCCTGCCTGTAACTTACGGGCGCGGAGAGCTGTGCGCAGGACGATGCCGTCATCGGACTGGAGAAACGGGCGCATCAGTTCGTCCAGGTCCCGGACATCCGCGCGCGCAAGGGCGTCCAGGATTGTCGGGATTGCCAGGCGCGCATCCGGGCCCGGGGCCTTCTCGAGCGCGCGTGCAAGGGTCTCAACCAGTTCGTGAGAAGCGCGCGGACCTCCAATCTCACCCAGCGCTTCTGCCCAGGTCCGAATACCCTCGGGGCCTTCCGGCTCAAATCCACGAACCGCCTGGAAGAACTGTTCCGGATCCTCTTTCAAAGCTTTCGCCAGTCCCCTGACCGCACTGCGCCGGACAGGCCCGGGTGCCTTCAGGAGTCGCGTCAGACCATCGACCGCCCGAGGTCCCCCGATGTCACCAAGAGCGGTGGCTGCTCTGACGGCGAAGTTGACTTGATCCGGATGCGTGTCGTCAACCGGCAGCTCCCGCAGCGCCTCAACGATTGCCGGGACCGAGCCCTCACTGTGCTGCGACGCCAGGGCCTCGACGGCTGAGACGCGCAACGGCAACGAATTCTGGATACCTTCCGCCGTGCCGCGAACGGTCAGCAAAGCCTGCAGTATCCCGGCGTCGCTCTCAACAGCGCACGTGCCGAGGCCGCGAACCGCGTAGACACGAACATCCGGGTCGGACGACTTCAACAAGCTCAGAAACAAAGGGCGTGCCGATCGGTCGTGCATGCGGATCAGTGCGTTCGCGGCGCGCCATTGGACCTGCGGATCCGGACCTGCGGCGAACGACCGCAGCAGGGGCAAGGCTGCGGGATCTCCGATGCGCATCAGGGATGTGATCGCCAGGTCCAGGAACAGCAGCTGTTCGGGTGCGCTGGCAATCCGGGTGTTTTGGATGCAATCGATGAGCACCGGCAGATCGGCGGGCAGGCCGGCTTTACCCAGGGCCTCGACGGCACGCATCCGCACCATGGGGGAAGAATCGCCGAGCAACCGGATCAACTCCTGACGGGCCTCGGGATCGGCACTCCGGTCTTCGGCTTTCAATGTCTCACGGTCTTCGATCTCGCCGATGCCGAAGGCTGCTGAAGCACGCAAGCCTGCATCGGGTGTGCGAAGCGCACGGTACAGCCAGCGAAGAGCTCCCGGGTCGCCGATGCGCCCCAGAGCGAGGGCGCACCACCTCGAGACGGCAGGATACGGTGAGGCCAGGAGGTTCCGCTCGAAGAAGTCGTCACTGCCGAGCGTCCTGTGATCAGCCCGGTAGACAATTTCGGCGAACAGCCGGTTGCGTTCGAGTTCACCCGGGTGGAGTTTCCGGCGGCCGCAGGAGACTGCTGAGACGGAAATAAGAATAGCCGTCAGGAGGCATATATATTTCCGGGGGGTCATGGCCGGGATCATACTGGATGTTTCACTGAACTGCCCTGTGGGCGGTCAGGCGGCGGCACGGGGCTGCCGGGCTGCGTGCCCTGCTGGTATTTCAGCCCCGTGATTTCGATCTCGACCTTCCGGGGATTCCAGAGCTGCTCCACACCTTCCAGGGCGATGCTGAACGTGCGTTTCTCGAGCGGTTCCATCGGGCGGTACATCCCGGTCCCGGGTCGCAGGGGCGTGGCAATGCGCGATTTCGAGAACTTCCCGTACACGTCGTAGAGCGTGACACGGAGTTCCAGAGCCTCGAGCTTCCGGTCCCCATCGTTGTAGATGATGCCGGAGATGATGGCCACGCGGTTCTTATTGAATGTGATGCCCAGGCCGGCCTTGACATCCTCCAGGCGGATCCGGTTCTTGTAGTACTCGAAGTTCGAGTCCCCCGCGTGCAGCATTCCCGGAACGACTACCGGACCGCTGCTGCCTGCGGGCTGGCTGTGCTTCTGGTAGCGCGCGTAAAGGAATATCGCGATTGCAGCCGCCGCGAAGAGCACCAGGGCGACGATCAGCGTCCTCGTCCGGTTCGATTCGCCGGGTTTTGTTGATGTAAGTTCCGTCATGTTTTTTCCCGTATCGTCCACAGGACGGCTTGTGTACTCAGCCTCACCATATCATGAGGAAGGCTTGATCAACCGCCGCTCACGATCATTTTACCTATCAGGACGGTCGGGGCGAAGATTTCGCCCAGCGCCTGGAGATCGTTGCCTGTTGCCTCGATGCCGAGCAACATGTCCGTCAAGCTCCCGGCAATCGTGACCTCTTCGACGGGGAACGCGGGCTGGCCGTCTTCGATCCAGATGCCCGACGCGCCCTGGCTGTAGTTGCCCGAGACTATGTCGGCACCGAATCCGATCAACTCAGTCACGATGAGCCCTCTCTTGACCGAGGCTATGATCTCGGCAGGAGAAGCGGCCCCGCCTTCGAGGAAGAAGTTCGAGGGGCCGACGGACGGTCCGCCATTCGGCTCCCGGTTTGAGTTGCCTGTGCTCGCCAATCCAAGTTTGCGCCCGCTGTAGGAGTCCAGAAGATAGCTCTCCAGCACACCATTGCGTACCACTGTCGTGCGCTTTGACGCGATGCCTTCGGCATCGAACGGACGCGATCCCGGGCCCCCTTCGAGCAGGGCGTCGTCACGGATTGTGACCAGGTGTGAGGCTACCGTTGTTCCCAGCTTGCCCACCAGAAACGAGGCCTTGCGGACAATGGCCGTGCCGGACACCGCTTCCGACACATTCTTCAGGACGGAAGCTGCGGCGAGCGGTTCCAGCACAATGGGCACTTCGCATGTCTTGATCTTTCGCGCCCCCAGGCGTCTGAGCGCGCGGCGCGCGGCCTCGATACCGACCCGCTCGGGCGGTTCCAGCTTTGAGAAATCGAGGTGTGTCGTCAGCCAGTAGTCGCGTTGCTTGCTGCCGCCCGATTCAGCCAGCGGGGTTACGCTGAGGGAAACCGTGGTCTTTGAATAGGCGGTGCAGATGCCCAGGGAGTTGCAGTACAGGTTGTGGACCAGCTTGTCGCTGAACTCGGCCCCTTCGGAGTTGACGATGCGGGGATCTGCTTCGAGCGCGGCTCGTTCGCACACGGAGGCCAGGGCGATCTTGTCTTCCACAGGCAGTTCTGATGCCGCCGGGAAACAGACCTCAAGCCCCGGGATCTTCGGGGAATAGGATTCCGGGGATGGCAATCCGGACCATGGATCCTCGCCCGCCGCCCGCGCGATCTCCAGCGCGTCGGAGACAAGTTTTTCGGCGGCCTCCATGGAAAAGTCCGAGGTGGCAGCGACCGCCGCCCGCTTCCCGTGGAAGGCGCGCAAGCTGAGCCTGCGGTAATTCGCCTGCTGAAGGCTCTCGACCTTTTGAAGCCGAACCGATGCTGAGAAATCAGAGCCTTCCCGTATGACTACCTCCGCATCGCTCGCGCCTGCCCCGAGAGCGAGTTCCAGGACCTTGCGTGCCAGCGGCTCCCGATCTTTTGTTTTCACTGTGCCTGGTTCCTGGTTCCGCCGACGGTGATTTCGTCGACTCGAATCATGGGCATACCGACACCTACCGGAAGGTTCTGGCCCGCCTTCCCGCAGGTCCCGACGCCCTCGTCCAGCTCCAAGTCGCGTCCCACCATGGAGACGCGGGTCAGTATGTCGGGGCCATTGCCGATCAGGGTCGCGCCCTTGACCGGGGCTGTGACCCGGCCACCTTCGATGAGGTATGCCTCGGACGCCGTAAAGACAAACTTACCACTGGTGATGTCAACCTGCCCGCCCCCGAAGCTGACGGCATAGAGCCCGCGGCTGACCGATCTCAGGATCTCCTCTTCCGTGTCCCTGCCTGCCAGCATAAAAGTGTTGGTCATGCGTGGCAGCGGTGCAAAGGCATAGCTTTCGCGCCTGCCGTTCCCCGTGGGCGCGGCATTCATCAACTTCGCGCTCAGGCCGTCGTGCATGTACCCTCGCAGGATTCCCTTTTCGATCAGGACTGTCCGCTCCGTGGGATTGCCTTCGTCGTCGAAGTTAAGAGACCCCCTCCGGAAGGGCAGAGTTCCATCATCTACCACCGTGCAGAGCTCCGAGGCGACCTTTTCACCGATCCGGCCGGAAAAGGCCGAAAGTCCCTTTCGATTGAAATCGGCCTCCAGGCCGTGGCCGATGGCCTCATGCAGCAGGATGCCGGGCCAGCCGGACCCGAGGACAACCGGCATAGGGCCTGCGGGCGCCTCCTCCGCCTGCAGAAGGAGGACGGCCCTGCGCGCAGCCTCGCGTGCGAAGTACGACGGGGATCGAGACTCGAAAAAGTCCAGTCCTATGCGCCCGCCGCCTCCCTTGATGCCTACCTGCAGCTGCTTACCGTCAGATGCGATGCACGACACCTGGAAGACCGTCAGCGGCTGCGAATCGACGACAGGGTCCCCCTCGGAGCTGCGAATGAGCACGCGCTTGATTTCATTTGCCAGAACGACTCTCACCTCGGCAACGCGAGGATCGTAGCGGCGCGCAGCGCGGTCGGCTTCTTCGAGGAGTCGTATCTTCGGGCCGGGTTCCAGCTCCGCGAGCGACCGGGCAACCGGGTAGAGGTCCTGCGCGGGATGCTGTGCGCCTGCTTGCGGAGGTGGCAAAGCCGTACCCCCGGTAAGCGCGATGGCGCCCGCGGCGCTTGCGGCTTTCGACATGTCGTCCTCGTCGAACGCGTCCGCGTAGGCGTAACCGGTATTTTCCCCCCTCAGCACGCGAATACCGACTCCCATCGAGACGGTCGTGCTGCAGTTCTTGAGTATCGATTCCTCCATGGAGAAGGTGTCTTTGACCCGGTATTCGAAGTAGAGGTCGGCGTAGTCGCCGCCTCTCGCGAGCGCTCTGGAGAGAAGCCTTTCCTGCGTCTCGCCGGAGAGGCCGAACCGGTCGCTGAAGAAGGTCTCGATGTCGCTCATCATACGTGTATCTCGGGCCTGCCGATTATAGCAGAATGGGGTCGGACCGAGCGAAGTCGTTATTTGTCTTGAGTTTAGGTTTAAAGAGGCCCCGGAAATCAGCCCTTGAGGTCGATTTTTGATGCCTTTTCCCCTGTCTGGGAGTCCTGCAGCCTCAACTTCAGAATTGCAGAATCGGGGTCTGACCCTGTAAAAGGCGGCGGGCGGCCGGTTCGGGGATTTGCGCGGCAACCGTACCATCTTTGGCCGAAAAGGGCTGGCAACCAACGGTGCACTACAGGAGGAGGTGCCGGGGCTACTCGCAATGTCACGTCTCGATCGAGATCGGATGGACCGCCCGGCCTTGTCGCTCCGAGAGTTGCTGTGGTAGCCTTGCCATCCTGACGGATGAAAAAATATATCGATCGGAGATTCGCATGAGGTTGCTGTCTGCTTTTATCTCCATCATGCTCTTCGGCTCGGTCGCCTCCGCCCAGACGGCCCCGGCCCTGCCGGAGCTCAACTCGAAGCGGCTCCTGAACGAACTGCAGGTCATCGTAGCCACCCCGCCGCAGGCGGTGGACAATCTTACCATCGCGCTGGTGGTTCGCTACGGCTCCATCTACGACCCCTCCGACAAAGGTGGTCTGGCTAACCTTGTGTCGCGCATGTTCTTTCGTGCTTCCCAGGACCGCACAAGGAAGGATTTTCAGGACGAACTGTCTCTCCTCGGGGCGACCATCGACGTCGCCTGCGACTGGGATGGTATCCGCGTCACCTTGCGAGCACAGAGTCCTGCAATAGAGCGGTCGTTGCTGCTTCTCTACCAGGGGGTGGGAGAGGCGGTCTTTACAGAAGAGGATCTCGCGCAGGTGAAGAGCGAGATCCTACAGCAGATCGAGGCTCCGGCAGACCCGCGTCAGCGCATTCGACGGCAATTCGAGGATGTGCTCTTCCGCGGTACGAGCTACGGGCGTCCCCTGGTCGGCACGGCCGCCTCAATCCGGAACATCAACATCGGCGACGTCCGTCTATTCTATCGACGATACTTTTCCTCCGGTGCCGCAGCACTGGTCGTCGTGAGTTCTGTTCAACCCCAGGTGATACTCCAGCGATCCGCACGCATATGGGGGGTGTGGGTAAAGAAGGACGAGGTACCCTTCACGTTTCTGCCACCGGCCGCCCCCGCGGCGAGAACAGTAATGGCCGAGGACGACCCTGCTTCTCCGGCAGCCCAATTTGTGCTGGGGAGCCTTTGGCCACGGCGTGAAGACCCGGCATTCTACGCCGCGGGTCTCTCTGCACGAATCCTCCAGGAGCGCCTCACAAAGGCATTGCCCACTTCACTTCTGACTGTCGCGGCCGAAGGCCGGCGAATGCCCGGCCCTTTCTACATCCAGGGACAGGCGGCGGCCGACCAGGCGGTGGGCGAGGTCCGCAAGATCCTGGACGCCGTGGAGGATTTGAAAAATGCTCCGGTAGGGGCTGAAGAACTGGCGGAGGCGAAGAAGCGATGGATCGCGGAATTCAAGGGCCGGTTCGAGACACCGGAGGGCATCTGCTCCCTGGTCCTCGACTCTGAACTCTATCGGCTTGGAACAAATTACGCCTCGAGCTTTCCTGAGCTCGTTCAGTCCTTCGATCCCGAGGCGGTGCAAGCGGCAGCCAAGGACTGGTTGCTGCCGGGCGGGGTCATCATCCTTGTCCGAGGTTCGATGGCAGCGCTCAAGGCACCCCTGGAGGCCCTCGGCACAATCCAACCGATCAAGTAATGTCCCGCAGCAGCTCCGATCTGTCTGACCGGATTCTGTTTCTTGCATTACCCGACCAAGAGCCGGACAGGTTCCAAGCTGCCCTCCCGGGTGTCCTCATAGTCCTGGGATAGCCGCTTTGTTATAATTCTGCGAGCGATCGAAACCTGGAAGGCTCGGCGGGAAACCACGAGATCACGCTGGAAGTGAACGGCGCCCCACAGGCGTCGAATTGGCACGCTGCCTCCCTGGAAGATTTCGATCAGGTTTGAAGCGGGGTTTCTTGATTTGAGTGTGCGATTCAATTCTCCGGGCCCCAGAACGGCAGCGTTTGCTCTGGCGGCTATTCTGACCTCTTTCGCATCTGAAGCAGATCAGGGCCGTCGGGCCGGCTCCACCGTTCAGGCAGGACCTGTGGCAGCCCCGGCAGCGCCGGAGCCCGAATTCACATTCGTGCGGGCGGTGTACACGAGCCTTCGCCCCTGGGGTTACTACAAGGGGTGGTATACGGACTGGCCGAAGGCTGACCGCCAGTTTCTCCTCGGCCTCGAGCGTCTCACAAACATAAAGATCGCCAGGGAAGGCAAGACTATTTCACTCATCGACCCGGAGCTTTTTCGATACCCGTTCCTCTACGCGGTCGAAGTCGGACAGTGGGACTTGAGCGACGAGGAGGTATCATCTCTCGGGGAATATCTACGGCGGGGTGGCTTCCTTTTCTGCGATGATTTCTGGGGCAGCGCCGAGTGGGCCAACTTCGAGCGCAACATGCGGCGCGTCCTGCCCGAATGCCGGATCGAAGAACTCCCGCGTGAGCACCCCCTCTTCCATTCCTACTACGACATCAACGAAATCATACAGACTCCAAACGTCGGAATCGCTGTCGAGCGCCGGCCCACGTATGAGCAGGACGGTTTTGTCCCTCACTGCAGGGGGATCCCGGACGAGAGCGGCCGGCTCATGGTTGTCATCAACTGGAACACCGATCTGGGCGACGCGTGGGAATGGGCGGACCTGCCCGGGTACCCCGCCAGGTACTCGACCTATGCCTACCAGGTCGGGATCAATGCGATCGTCTACGCGATGAGCCACTGAATGGAGTCTGTTTTCGAGTTTCTCTTCAAGTATCGTCCCCTTGTCTACGAGCGTGGCTCATTCACGCTCAGCCCGCCGTGGCCTGGCGCGGTGACGTGGGTGCTCGTAGCGGCAGCCATGTTCCTGGCCTGGTTTCTCTACCGGGGTATGCGGCACCTTGCGATCTTTCCCTGGCGCATCCTGCTCATGGCGCTGCGCTGCCTCGCGTTGCTGACAGTCCTTGTCATTCTCCTCCAGCCCGCACTGACGGTTCCAGTGGCCGCACCCCAGCGCAGCTTCGTGGCGGTGGCATACGACGCGAGCCGGAGCATGGAAATCCGGGACGCTGCGGGTCGCCGTTCGCGCTTCGACGCAGAAGAGGATCTCCTGCGCTCTTCCACCGGCTCCCTGGTCCCGGAGCTCGCCGCACGGTTCAAGTTGCGCTATTTCCGTTTTTCAAGCGAAGCGGAGAGAACCTCTGCATTCGAGGGCCGGGGGAAGCTTGGGAGCCACACGAACCTGGAGCGTTCGATCGACCAGGTGCTGAGCGAACTGGGCAGCGTTCCGGTTGCCGGCATCGTGCTGCTCTCTGACGGCGCGGACAACCGCTCCCTCAACCTCAGCGCTCTTACCGCCCGGCTGAGGGCACGGAGGATACCCGTCTACGCCATCGGGATCGGCTCCCCCCGCTTCACGACTGACGCGGAGATCGTGCAGGTGGCCATGCCGGGACGTGTGCTTCCGGAGTCGATGGTGGAGGCAAGCGTGGCGGTGAAAGCCTCCGGACTTGCGGGTCGCGACGCGCAGCTCGTCGTCGCGGAGCGCGAAAAAGAGCTCAAGCGGACCAGGATCACACTGGGTGGCGACGGTGAAGTCAAGATCTGCCGAGTGGCCTTTTCATGCGGACCTGCGGGCGTCAAAGTCGTCACTTTCCGCATCGAGCCGTTGCCGGGCGAGATCGTACCCGAAAACAATGAAATGGCCGAGCTTCTGCGCGTTGAGGACGAGCAGCCTCAGATCCTGTATGTCGAAGGCGAGCCGCGATGGATTTACGGGTTCCTGCGGCGGGCCGCGCTCGAAGACAAGAGCGTGCGCCTCGTGACACTCCTGCGCCAGGCCGATGGGAAGTTTCTCAGGCAGGGAATCGAGTCGAGTTCGACGCTGGAGAAAGGTTTCCCGGCCCAACCCTCTGAACTTTTCCGATACAAAGCACTGATATTCGGAAGCGTGGAGGCAAGCTTCTTCACCTTCGACCAGCTGCGCCTGGTATCCGAGTTCGTAAGCAGGCGGGGAGGGGGCTTCCTGATGCTGGGAGGCAGAAGTTCATTCGGTCAGGGAGGATATGGCAATACCCCTGTTGAAGAGTTGTTGCCGCTGAATATCCGTTTCGGGGCCCGAAGTGCCGCACCGCAGTACGACGACCTGGAATTCCGAGCCAGATTGACGGGCTATGGTGCCGAGAATCCGGTGACCCGTGTGGCCCCTGAAGAAACCTTGAACCGGAAGCAGTGGGATGCCGCGCCCGCGCTGGTCGGTATCAATCCGACCGCAGGACCCAGGCTCGGAGCGACAGTGCTTGTTACGGCCCAGAACGGGCAGAGGCGGGGCCCAGCGCCCGTGCTCCTCGCATTCCAGCGCTTCGGGCGCGGCAAGTCCATGGCACTCACGACTGCTTCGACGTGGCGCTGGCGGATGGAGATGGATCATCGGGACGACTTCCATGACGTTTTCTGGAAACACATGCTGCGGTGGCTGGTCAATGACGTGCCGGACCCCGTAACCGTCGCGGCAGCGAGAAGCTCGTGCTCGATGGATGAGACAATGACACTGACGGCGGAAGTGAACGACCCGGAGTTCCTGGCCGTGAATAACGCCCGCGTCACGGCGACGGTCAAGCCCCCGTCGGGACGGATCGTGACGTTGCCGTTCACTTGGGATGCCCGGGGAGAGGGGAAGTATTCAGCCGCCCTCAAGCCAACCGAAGAGGGCATCTACGAGCT
>Ga0115026_10000243_pt1 | contig 13255 bp, 7 predicted proteins | sample Mud_0915_D1_FD_83878 | JGI IMG/M metagenome (GOLD analysis project Ga0115026, IMG submission 83878) | Wetland microbial communities from Old Woman Creek Reserve in Ohio, USA - Mud_0915_D1 | ecosystem: Environmental > Aquatic > Freshwater > Wetlands > Sediment ...
ATTGTCACTACGCTGGCCAGCGAAAGCAAAGCGGGCGAGCTGAGCGAGGCGGTGCTGTGGGCCGAGGCGATACTGTCGAACGTGCGCGGGCAGCGTCACGACCGGATCGAACTGGCGCCATGGATGGAAGCTGGCGGAAGCGAAGGTTCCTTGGCCGGCAGCGACGACAGGGAGGTTGCAGACCCTGAAGACGACGACGGCCTGCAGGCGCAGGAGGGGATCAGGCATTCGCAGCATGCCGTCGAGGAGCTGGCGGATCGGCTGCGGACAATCTCACGCCGGGCGCGTCAGCTGTTCGACGAGATGGATTTCAGCTTCCTCTATGACGAGACGCGCGATCTGTTCTCGATCGGCTATCTGGTCGAGGATGCCCGGCTCGACCTTGGCTGCTACGACCTGCTGGCCTCCGAAGCAAGGTTGACGAGTTTCACTGCGATCGCGAAACGCGATGTTCCCGCTGAGCACTGGTTTCGGCTCGGCCGCACGCTCGTGCCGGTCGACGGTGGCGCGGCGCTGGTGTCCTGGTCGGGGTCGATGTTCGAGTACCTGATGCCTTCGCTGCTGATGGATACGCCGCATGGCAGCCTGCTCGAGGCGACGGTTCGACGCGTCATCGCCCGGCACATCAGTTTCGGTCGCGAGCGCAACGTGCCGTGGGGCATTTCGGAGTCGGCCTACAACACGCGGGACATCCACCTGACTTACCAGTACTCCAATTTCGGCGTCCCTGGCCTGGGCCTGAAGCGGGGACTCGGCAAGGACACCGTCGTCGCCCCTTACGCGACCGCGCTCGCCGCCATGTACGACGCCAAGTCCGCCGTCGCGAACTTCGAGCGCCTGACGGCCGTCGGAGCGCTGGGGCGTTACGGTTTCTACGAGGCGCTCGATTTCACGTCGAGCCGCCTGCCGAAGTCGAAGGAGGTCGCGATCGTGCGCGCGTACATGGCGCACCACCAGGGAATGACGCTGGTCGCTCTGGCGAACGTGATTCTCAACGGCGAGATGCGCCACCGATTCCATCGCATACCAATGGTGCAGGCGACCGAGCTCTTGTTACACGAAACCGCCCAGCGCGACGTCACGCTTGCGCTGCCGCGCTCTGATCGCGCTACGCCCGCAGTCGCCAGCTCACTGGCAGGACCGCTCGATCGTCGGGTCAATTCACCCCACTCTGTACCGCCGTCGACACAACTGCTTTCGAATGGACGCTACAGCGTGATGGTCACGGCGGCGGGAGCCGGCTACAGCCGCTGGCGGGACCTGGCGGTGACGCGCTGGCGCGAGGACGCTACCCGCGACTGCTGGGGCAGTTATCTCTACCTGCGTGACCGGGCCAGCGGGTACCTGTGGTCAGCGGGGTATCAGCCGGTAGGAACCGAACCGGTTCATTACGAGGCCGAGTTCTCCGAGGACCGCGTGCGCATCATGCGCGCCGACGCCGGCATCGAAACGTCACTCGAGATCATGGTGGCGGCCGATGACGACGTCGAGGTCCGGCGCCTGACCTTGAAGAACACCGGGTCGAGGCCGCGCGAGATCGAAATCACCTCGTACGCCGAGATCGTGCTCGCAACACCGGCATCCGACGAGGCTCACCCGGCGTTTTCCAACCTCTTCGTGCAGACGGAATTCGTGCCGCACGTAAACGGGCTGCTCGCGACACGCCGGCCGCGATCGGTCCACGAGGAAGCCCGGTGGGCGGCACACGTGGTCGCCTATGACAGCAAGAACGAAGGCGGCTCGGGAATTGAATTCGAGACCGACCGCGTCAAGTTCCTTGGTCGCGGGCGCACGGTGCAGGCGCCGCTGGCATTGATGGAAGGGCGGCGCCTGTCGAACACCGTCGGCGCCGTGCTGGATCCGATTGCCAGCCTGCGCATCCTTGTGACCATCGCACCGGGAGCGACGGTGCACGCCTCGTTTGCAACGATGGTTGCGAACAGCCGTGAAGCGATCCTCAACCTGGCTGACAAGTACCACGACCCGGGCGCGTTCGACCGCGCATCGAGCCTGGCGTGGACCCACGCCCAGGTCAAGTTGCATTACCTCGGCATCACGGCGGGCGAGGCCCAGGTGTTCCAGCAGCTGGCCAGCCGGATTCTCTACTCGAACGCGCTGCTGCGCGGTTCGCGTGATCTGCTGCAGGACAACCGGCAGCCAGTGTCCGAACTCTGGAAGTTCGGCATCTCTGGCGATCGACCGATCCTGCTTGCGCGCATCGAGGACGGTGCTGATATCGGTGTGATCCGGCAGCTGCTGACTGCCCATGAGTATCTCCACGTGAAGCGGCTCGGGATCGACCTCGTCATCCTCAACGAACAGTCCACCTCGTACGCCGAAGGCCTGCAGCAGGATCTCGAGGCGCGCGCACACGAGAGCAATGCGCGCAAGGGTGCCGAAGACGCGGCAGGGCGTGGGGCGATCTACATCCTGCGTGCCGATCTTCTCAGCGAAGCCGATCGGGTGCTGCTGATGACGGCGGCCCGCGTTGTCATTGGCTGTCGGCAGGGCAACCTGTCGGCGCATCTCGCGATGCGTCCGCGGGAGCAGGTGGCGCCCGCGCCGCTACGCCCGCGCGTGACGCCCGGTACCACCGCAATTCTGCAACCGCCGCCCTTGCAGTTTCCGAACGGCCTTGGGGGGTTCACCGATGGCGGGCGCGAGTATGCGGTCGTGCTGAATCGAGGACAGCGCTCGCCGTTGCCATGGATCAACATCGTTGCCAACGACGGGTTCGGCTTCCAGGCATCCGAGTCCGGCGCGGGTTACACATGGGCCGGCAACAGCCGGGAGAACCAGTTGACTCCCTGGTCGAACGATCCGGTGTCCGATCCGACGGGTGAAGCGTTCTACCTGCTTGACCGCGAGTCTGGCGTGCTGTGGACGCCGACCGCGCTGCCCATCCGGGTCGAGGAAGCCAGCTATGTCGCTCGCTTCGGACATGGCTACGCCAGTTTCCAGCATCGATCGAACGGCATCGAGAGCGAACTGATCCAGTTCGTCGCCGCCGCGGACCCGATCAAGCTATCTCGGCTTCGCCTCGTCAATCGCTCGCACCACACGCGCCGACTCTCGATCACGGCCTACGTCGAGTGGGTGCTTGGGTTTTCGCGCTCCGCGAACGCACCCTTCGTCATCACCGAGACCGATGCCGAGACGAACGCCGTGTTCGCGGTGAATCCGTGGAATCGCGAGTTCGGCAGCCGGATCGCATTTGTTGCGTGGGATTCCCCCGCCGACAGCCTAACCTGCGATCGACAGGAGTTTCTCGGCCGTAACGGCCATCCTGACGCGCCGGGCGTCCTCGCAGCGGATGTCCCGCTTTCAGGCCGGTCGGGTGCCGGGCTGGATCCCTGCGTCGCCCTGCAGCGAGAAGTGGAGCTCGAGCCCGGCAGTGAGATCGATCTCGTTTTCGTGCTGGGCCAGGCGGCCAGTACCGAGGCTGCGCGCGAGTTGATCCGGCGCTATCGGTCAGTGGCGTCCGCCGATGCCGAGCTGGTCCGTGTGAAGCGGCAATGGCGTGACGTGCTGGACCGCGTGCACGTCGAGACGCCGGATCCGCAGATGAATGTCATCCTTAATCACTGGCTGCTTTACCAGACGATCGTCTGCCGCATCTACGCCCGCAGTGCGTTCTATCAGTCCGGTGGCGCGTATGGTTTCCGCGATCAGTTGCAGGATGTCATGGCACTGACGACTGCGCGTCCTGATCTGACCCGCAGGCAGATCGTCAGCGCCGCAGCGCATCAATTCCGTGAAGGCGATGTCCTGCACTGGTGGCATCCGCCTTCCGGGCGCGGCGTGCGAACGCACTTTTCCGATGATCGCGTGTGGCTGCCGTACTGCGTGAACCACTACCTGACCGCTACCGGCGACCTGAGCGTGCTGGACGAACTGGCGCCGTTCGTCGAGGGGGAAGTCCTGCCGCTGGAGCGCGAGGCGATGTATTTCGAGCCCACCGTGTCGGAGGACAAGGTCACCGTGTACGAGCATTGCGCGCGTGCGCTCGACATCAGCATGGCGGTCGGACAGCATGGCCTGCCGTTGATGGGGGGCGGAGACTGGAACGACGGCATGAACCGCGTTGGCGCCGAAGGGCGAGGCGAAAGCATCTGGCTCGCCTGGTTCCTGTGCGCGACGTTGCGCGATCTCGCGCCGGTGGCCGCGCAGCGCGGCGAGTTCGAGCGCGCGCGCGCCTGGTCGGCGCATGCGGACAGTCTTCAGGCTGCGGTCGAGCGCGAAGCATGGGACGGCGCCTGGTATCGCCGGGCCTACTTTGACGACGGGTCTCCGTTGGGTGCCTCGGGTAACGCCGAATGCCGCATCGATTCGCTGGCGCAAAGCTGGGCACTGATCTCCGGCGCGGGCGATCCCGCACGCGCCCGTCGAGCGATGGAGTCGGTAGGAGAGCACCTGGTCAAGCCCGGCGACAGCATGGTGCTGCTGTTTGCGCCGCCATTTGACCGATCGCCGCAGGAGCCTGGATACATCAAGGGCTACCTGCCAGGCGTTCGTGAAAACGGCGCGCAGTACACCCAGGCGGCCGTCTGGTGCGTAATCGCCCACGCCCTCCAAGGCGACGGCGAGCGCGCCGCGGAACTGTTCGAGATGTTGAATCCGATCAACCACGGCTCGACTCGTGCGGGAATCCACCGCTACAAGTCAGAACCGTACGTCATCGCCGCCGACGTCTACAGCGAGCCGCCGCACACCGGGCGAGGAGGCTGGAGCTGGTACAGCGGCGCCGCCGGATGGATGTATCGCGCCGGGATCGAATTCATCCTTGGGTTCAAGCTGCGCGGCCGCGAGTTCCTGGTCGATCCCTGCATTCCCGAGCAGTGGCGCAGTTACAAGATCCGCTACCGGGCGCCAAGCGCCAAGTACGAGATCGTGATCGAGAACCCGCAGGGTGTCGCGCGTGGCGTCCTGCGGGTGGAGCTCGATGGGAAGCAACTTCCAGGGCTGGCCGTTCCACTCCTGGACGACGACGGCGTTCACGAAGTGCGCGTGACGCTGGGGCCGGCCGGGTGAGCCGGTGCTGCGCCAGTAGCAACCGGCATTCGCCTCAGGCGACCGAGTCTTCCAGTGATGGCACGTACTGTCCTTCGCGTGCGGCTCCGTTCAGCCGGGCGCGTTTAAGCAGTGCCTTCTGCGTTGCCTGCGCGTTCGCAGCCAGTCCCTTCCACGCCTTCAAGGCAGGGTCCTGCAGCGCCCGTCCATAGGAAAAGCTCAACTGCCACGGCTGCGCGCCGAGTCGGTTCATTGCATCAAGATTGGCTGTCGCCTGCGGCGGCGTCTGCCCTCCGGACAGGAAGAACAGGCCGGGCACGGCAGCGGGCACCGTGCGCCGCAGGATCCGCAATGTGATCGCGGCCACCTCGGCGGGTGTTGCCTGGTGTCCGTGCTCCTTCCCGGGCACCACCATGCTGGGCTTCAACAGGGTGTGTTCAAGCACCACCCTGTTTCGGTGTAACGCGCGAAACACTTCATGCAGAACTTCCTCGGTGACTTCGGCGCAGCGCTCGATGTCGTGGGCGCCGTCCATCAGGACCTCGGGCTCAACGATCGGCACAACACCCTGTTCCTGGCAGATTGCGGCGTATCGGGCAAGTGCTTCTGCATTGGCCTCGACTGCAAGCCGGCTCGGCAGCGTGTCCGAGATGTTGTAGACGGCCCGCCACTTGGCGAAGCGAGCGCCCAGCTGCTTGTAGCCGTCGAGGCGCTTCGCGAGTCCGTCCAGGCCCTGGGTGATTTCATCTCCGGGCGCGTGGGCCAGTGGAATCTTGCCGGCGTCGACCTTGATCCCCGGCACGACGCCCTGACGCACAGCAAGCTGCGCGAGCGGCGTTCCATCGTCCGCCCGCTGGCCGAGCGTTTCTTCATAGAGGATGACACCGCTGATGTAATCACCGATCCCGGGCGTTGCCAGCAGTACCAGGCGATAGGCGCGCCGGTTCTCCTCCGTTGACTCGACGCTGATCGCCTTGAAGCGCTTGGCAATCGTCGGGCCGCTTTCATCGGCCGCCAGTATTCCCTTGCCTTTCCGGACCAGCGCTCGGACCGTTGCCTCGAGTTCGTCTTGATTGCCCATTGAGATTTCCTCCTTGCGAATGTCGGGTGCTGCAAAGAAGGATAGGCTGGGCCGTTCCGGAGGTCTTGGCAAGCCGCCAGGAGGGTCGCGTTCTGCACGCGGGGCACTTTAGCGGGCACGGAGGTTGCCGATCCGCAGATTGCAGCGGGTGTCCGCGCCGGCGGGGAGGTGCTCCAGGGTGGGACTACCGCACTTATCACCTCCGACTCCATCCACTGCCGCGCACTGACCGTTAAGCTGCGGGTGAGTTTCTGCCTATGGACCCACACCAGCATCTTGCAATCCTCGTCGGCGGAGGTCCCGCTCCGGGGATCAACAGCGTCATAGCGTCCGCCACGATCCGCGCTGTCCTGGAGGGCGTCGAAGTCATCGGAATTCGCGACGGCTTCGAGTGGATCATGAAAGGCGACATCTCCCACGTCACGCCGCTCACGAACCAGGAAGTCTCGCGTCTGCATTTCCGCGGCGGCTCGCACATCGGCATTTCGCGTGCGAACCCCACCAAGGATCCCAAGCACCTCGAGAATGCGGTCGAATCGCTGCTGCGGCTCAACGTCTCCCGGCTCATCACGATCGGCGGCGACGACACGGCCTATAGCGCGATGAGGCTCGAGCAGACCGCAGCGGGGCGCCTGCAGATCGTCCATGTGCCCAAGACGATCGACAACGACCTCGACCTGCCAGCCTACGTCGACACGTTCGGATTCCAGACTGCACGCCACCATGGCGTGGAGATCGTCAAGAACCTGATGGTCGACGCGAAAACGACATCGCGCTGGTACTTCGTCATCGCGATGGGGCGTACGGCGGGGCACCTGGCGCTGGGCATCGGCAAGGCCGCGGGCGCGACGTTGACGCTGATTCGGGAAGAGTTCCCGACGCAGCAGATACGCTTCGAGACGATCGTCGACACGCTGGCCTGCGCCATCATCAAGCGCTTGTCCGAAGGTCGCCTGGATGGCGTGGCAGTCATTGCCGAGGGACTCGTTCTAGGCCTCGACCCGGAACTCCTCGGGGGGCTGTCGAAGATCGAACGCGATGCCCACGGCAACGTCCGGCTTGCGGAGATCGATATTGGCGAGCTCCTGAAAGTCGCCGTGCGGGCGCGCCTGAAGAAGCTCGGTATCGACATGACGATCGCCTCGAAGGACATCGGCTATGAGCTGCGATGCGCCGATCCGATTCCGTTCGATCTTGAGTACACGCGTGACCTTGGCTACTGCGCGACCAAGTACCTTCTGTCGGGCGGGAACGCCGCGATGATCTCGATGCAGGCGGGCAACTTCGTTCCCGTTCCATTCCGGGAACTCCTTGACCCGGAAACCGGCCGCGCGCGGATACGAATGGTCGATATCCGCTCTACACGCTACGCGATTGCCCGGCGCTACATGATCCGGCTGCGACGCGACGATTTCGAGGATCCACTTAAACTTGCGAAGATCGCCGAGACGGCCGGTTTGTCTGTCGCCGATTTCCGGAAGGACTTCGAGTACCTGATCGACACCGAACTGCCGCCGATTGTCTTCGGCGTGGAGACCTAGATCGTCGTCACGCAGGCGCGCTTGTCGAACTAGGGCTTGCCAAAATGCATGCCCTTTTGTTTGAGCGGCGGTTCTGAGGATTACAAGGCGTCGATGGAAAGATCCGATCCGAGGAGTTGAGCGTGGCTCGTACCTGGTTTGCCAAAGGCCTGCGCGGCATGATCGCCAAGCGCATCCAGCTCGACCTGCTGCGCCAGGGCTTCTGCGTGGGCCCGGCCGACAAGTTCGCCGACGGCGTCTACGGGAACGACACAACCACTGCACTGTCCCGGTTGCAGTCGGCGCGTTCGCTTCCGGTGACGGGCGCGGTGGAGGAGACGACCTGGCAGCAACTGACGACCGAACCGCTGCCCACGCTGTTCGAGCGCTGCCTCAGTATTACGGCGGAGTTCGAAGGCCATGGATTCGGGTTGCTGCAGGGCAATTTCGACGGTGCGGGACTGACCTGGGGCGTCATTGGTTTCACCTTGTCCAATGGCGAAATCCAGAAACTGCTTGCCGAAGGCGAGACGATCGTGCCGGGAACCCTGGATCGTGTCCTTGGGCCGTTGGCCCCGGTCTGGCGCGAGAAGACGGCCTTGCCTCGCGCCCGGCAGGTGGCCTGGGCCGACAGCATCAGCTCCGGGCCCGACAAGTCGCGGGTGCCGCCCGAATGGAAATCCGCTTTCGCCCGACTCGGCGACGAGCCGATCATCAAGCGGCTGCAGATGCAGCGCGCCTACGACGCCTATTTCGTTCCCGCCGCGGCGACCGCGCGCAAACTGCGCTTGTCGAGTGAACTCGGTGTGGCCCTGTGCTTCGATTGCCATGTGCAGAATGGCAAGTCGCGCGTGCAGGCCGTGACCGAGCTGGCGCCGCTGGCGGGGCAGATCACCGAGGCCGAGATGCGATCTCGCCTGGCCAATCGGGTGGCAGACCTGTCGTCGCCGCGTTGGCGTGAAGATGTACGCGGCCGCAAGACGACGCTCGCGCTCGGCGCGGCTGATTTTCGTGGTCGACACTACCGGCTGGCCCACTGGGGACTCGGCGAGTTCACGGCAGCCTAGTCGCGGACACCCGACGCCCGCGCCACCGCTCACGTCCGGCGGGTTCAGCCGATCGCGAGGCCCTGGCCATCGGGAAAGTCGGCGCGTCCCAGTTTCAGCGGCGGCGTGTCGTGCAGCGGGACGAGGTTGATGCGCTTGTAGCGCAGCCCGGCCTGGGCTTTCGCACTGCCGAACTCCACTCCGGTGATGCGCCCGGCCCTGATCGTGAGCGTCATCGACTCCAGCACTACGTTCAGGTCCAGCGTCAATACGACCGTGATCTCGGTGGGTACGCCCGTCAGCAGCACTGCAAGTTCGATGTCCTGCGGCGCCTGCAACGTGTTCTTGAAGAGCTTGTGTGTGACGACACGGTCGGGCGGGAACTTGGTCGCATCGGTGTACTGATGCAGGTCCCTGAGCGTGGCGATGGAGCCTGCGATGACTTCGAACAGGTCCTTGTCCAGTGCCGCATTCACTTCCTTTGCCACGGCGCTGGCCGCCGATTCGCCCAGGAATCCGGCCAGCGAGCCGGCTTCACCCGAACCATCGTGCAACGCGTTTCGAACGGCCTGCTCGTCCACCTTGCCCAGCAGACTGGACAGGGTCACACCCGTCTTGCTCATCCGGCCGCTCCCTCACTGATCCATGTTGGCGTGGCGGCCGGATGCACCGATGTCCGGATGCGGAGCACCGGGGCGCTCGGATCGGCGTTCAGCGTCGGGGGCGCCGCGGCACCGCCGAATATTCCCTTGACCGAGACCAGCTTCGGCGGCTGCCCGGTCGTTGCGTCCTGCTGGAGCTTCGGCGGTTTGGGACGGAACAACCTGGTGCCTCCGAGCCCTGCCAGCAGCCCACCGGCGAGCGTCGCGCCAGCCACCCACCACGGCATGCTCGCCCTTCTGACTTCTTCCAGTTGCTCACTCATGCCCGCGATCGTGTTGCGTTGATCGAGAACGTTGGCTTCAAGGGTCTGGATTCGCGACGCCTGCGTGTCAGTCGCGCCTCTCTGCTGCGCGATCGTCGCTTCGAGCCCCGCAATCGTCTGCTTCTGGTCGGCAATTACGGCGTCGCGTTCCCGCACTGCGGACTGGCCTTGGGTGATCGCGCCATCGCGCGCATCGAGCGCCGAACGCAAATCGCCGATCGTCCGGTTGCGCTCGTTCTCGCCCGCCTGAAAACGCGCAATGCTTCGATCGCGGTCGGCAAGCTGGCCCCTCAACTGATCAATGGTCCGTCTGAGGTCTGCAAGCAGCCGGTCCCTCTCGTCGCGTTCGGTTGTCAGCCGCCGGATCGACGCATCCCGCTCGGCGATTGCCTGGTCGCGTCCCGCATTGCGACGCTGCAGGTCCTGCAGCTGGGTTTCCAGCTGCGCGACGCGCCGCTGTTGCTCCGCGATCTGCTGTCGGCTTGCGGCCGCCGCGCCCGACTGGCTGCGCAGGTTGTTGTTCTCCGCCGTTAGCCGACCGATCTCTCCATTCAGGCGGGAGATTTCCCTTGCATCCCGCTCCGCGCTCCCGGGGTCCCGTCCGGTGCTGCGGCGTTGCAGGTCCTGCAACTGGGCTTCCAGCTGCGCGATGCGCCGCTGCTGTTCTGCGAACTGCTGTCGGCTGCCGCCCGCGACGCCGGCCTGGTTGCGCAGATTCGTGTTCTCCGTTGTCAACCTGGTGACTTCTCCATTGAGCCGGGCAACCTCGCGGTTGAGACGGTCAATCTCAGCGCGTCGCGCGGCTTCCGCCTGATCGATCTGCGCCTTCATGTCCGGTGCCCGTTGCGCGAGCTGGCGCATCAGTTCCGTGGTGTTCGGCGACTGCACACGCGCCGCTTCGATCCTCGTGTTCAGGGGAGCCGCCGGCGGTGGCCGGCTGGGCTGAACGGCCAGCGCGCTGGTGCCGGCGACGGCTCCGACGAAGATGCCGGCCGCGAGCTTGATCGCAATGTCCTGTCCCACGACGAAGTCCTCCCCTTGCAGCAGCCGTTCCCTCAGCCGCCAGATTTCGAAGTGACGCCGAGGAACGCCGCCGGCCTGCCAGCCGTGCTCGCACTCAGGGTAGGCGATCAGCGGCCGGTTTCGCACATCCCATCGCGGATTGATGGCATGGATGCTCGCCATGGGGCTCGGTAGCGTCATGGCGACACCTTACGCCCCCGGTGATGGCGGGCTCACACACGCCGCGGACACCGCGTCGACGAGCGGAGATACACGATGGAGCTACGAGTCGTTCGGCAGTACTACGCACCCGACTGCACGATTGGCCGCATGCTGGTTGATGGTCAGTTCGAGTGCTACACGCTGGAAGACGGCATACGCACCAACAAGGTGGCAGGTGAAACGGCGATCCCGGAGGGGCGCTATCCGGTGACGATCACTTACTCGAACGCGTTTCGTCGTGAACTTCCACTGGTCGAGGGCGTCCGGAACTTCACCGGGATTCGAATACACAGCGGCAACAGCAAGAAGGACACGCTGGGCTGCATCCTCGTCGGGCAGAGCTGGACTCCCGGGGCCGATGTGATCGGCGCCAGCGTGCGTGCGATGCAGGCGTTGTTGCCGAAGATCCGTGCCGCATTGGGCGCCGGTGAAGCGGTCACACTGTCGGTGGAACAGCCGAATGCGCCGCCCGAGCTGGCGTCACGCGAACTGCAGCCGGTGGTGCCGCGGCGTCGCAAGAGGACCCTCAAGAAGGCCGGGCGCACGAAAAGGCGCTTGGGACCAACGATCAAAACGGGTCGTGCCCGCACACCGGCAAAGAAAGCCAAGCCCGTCGCGAAAAAAGCTGGCGCGAGTGCGCGCTTATCAAAACCACTGGTCAAAGGCCTGGTTAAGGCCAAGACCAAGGCCAAGGCAGCCAAGCGCAAGCCGCAGAAGAAGGGTACCCGGACCTCGAGCACCACGAGGACTCGGAGAGCCTAGCCGATGTCGCGCCGCTGCGGCGCCTGCCGAACTGCGCACCATCGAGAGGTCTGCCGTTCGATGCTGGCGCGTGTTCGGCCAATGTGTATCACGCGCCTATTCTTCCGTAATACGACGGTCCGTGAATTTTCATGTTGCCCTCGGGCCGGCACTGTGGTGCCATCGCACCTGCTGCAGCCCTGTGCCAAATCGTCGGTGCAGTGGCACCGGCGGGGAACCATGAGAAAAAGAACCAGGGACGCGTCGAGCGCGGAGTCCCGGAATGGCTGAGTTCGGAGCATTCGCCTTTGGTGTAGTCATTGGCTGGTTCACCTATTTCACGAACCGCTATCGCACCGGCGGTGTGCAGTTCAGCGACATCACGACGCTGGTCGGCGTCATCGGCGGTGGCGCTGTCACGGCGCTTTTTGGTGACGCGGGGTCGGCGCTGTTCGGCGCGTACGGTCTCGGCCTCGCGGTGGGTTTCTTCGCTTATTTCGCGGTCCTGGTCGTCATGGTCCAGAAGTCCGACGGCGTCTTCACGTGGACCTGGTTCCTCGATGGGCGACGCAAGGCACCGAAGGATGATGAAACGACGGACGGCTCGCGGGGCAGCGGAACGGCCATGGACATGCAGTTTCCGGGCACCGTTGCACAGGCCCTCGAAGGCTCGGCGATGGCCGATGTGGTCGCCCTGCGCGATCGCAGCGTGCAGGGCACCTTTGATGCGCTACGCGACCTGGCGCGCCGGATCGGCGGCATCGATGACCCTGACCAGCGCCCCGGTCTGGTGCGATCGCAGGTTGAACTCACCACCAGGCAGAACGAATTGCTGGCCCTGCGCCTCCGAGAGGTTCCGGATTCGGCGCTAGTGCGCGACGCGATCGCTGAGCTGCGCAAGATCGCAGACGAACTGATTGTCGCAGCCGGTGAAATGAGGTCGTCGACCGATGCAAATGCAACGGCGACGACGGTGCTGGACCGAATGACGCGAGTCATCGGAATCCTGAAGAAGACCTTCGCTTAGGGCGAAACGCCCAATCCCGTCAACCTGAGAGGCAATCACGATGAGCATCAACGAGAACTACTACTGCAGCTGCCTGACCGCAGGCGATCTCTCCGCGGAAGACAAGCAGGCCCTTGGCGGCCAGAAGGCAGCACTGCTGCTGGGTGCCAAGTGGCCGGTCGGCGGCACGATCACACTCCGCTTTCTCGAGGGCGCGCCGGAACTGCAAGAGCGTGTCCGCAAGGTGGCGGAAGAGTGGTTGAAGCTCGCCAATCTCGAGTTCGCCTGGCGCAAACAGGGCCCGACCGATATCCGCATCGCCTTCAAGCAGGGCAAAGGCTCCTGGTCGTATCTCGGCAACCAGTGCAAAAGGATCGCCGAGCCGCAGCCGACGATGAACTATGGATGGCTGACGCCGACGTCGAGCGATGATGAACTGCGCCGCGTCGTGCTGCACGAATTCGGCCATGCGCTCGGCCTGATCCACGAGCACCAGAACCCCAAGGGCGGTGGCATCGTGTGGAATCGCGACGCGGTCGTTCGTGACCTCAGTGGTCCGCCCAACAACTGGGACGAGGCCACCATCGACAACAACATGTTCAAGAAGTACCCCGACAAGGAGATCAGCGGGACGAAGCCGGATGCCACGTCGATCATGATGTACCCGATTCCGCGCGCATGGACCAAGGACGGCACGCAGGC
>Ga0115026_10000244_pt1 | contig 13252 bp, 8 predicted proteins | sample Mud_0915_D1_FD_83878 | JGI IMG/M metagenome (GOLD analysis project Ga0115026, IMG submission 83878) | Wetland microbial communities from Old Woman Creek Reserve in Ohio, USA - Mud_0915_D1 | ecosystem: Environmental > Aquatic > Freshwater > Wetlands > Sediment ...
TACTTAATGCCTGCCGGAAACTCAAGGGAAATGATAGGCATAATGATCTTAAGTTGTTTGTATCGTCAGGGCTTGGAGGCATGTCGGGTGCCCAGCCCAAAGCAGCCGGAATCGCAGGGGTCATCTCAGTTATAGCGGAAGTCAATCCGAAAGCGATCAAAAAACGGTTCACTCAGGGTTGGGTGGATGAATTGATCACAGACATGGACCAGCTTATATACCGTGTGGCTGAGGCGAAAAAAGAAAACAGGATCACATCATTTGCGTACCATGGTAATATAGTGGATGTATGGGAACAATTTGCCCGGAAAGACATCAGGGTTGATATAGGTTCGGATCAGACGTCTCTTCATAATCCCTGGGCCGGAGGTTATTACCCGGCAGGGATCTCTTTCGAAGAATCAAACCGGATGATCTCTTCTGATCCTGAAAAATTCAGGGAACTTGTCAGGGAATCTTTAAGACGGCAGGTCAGGGCAATCAATATACATTGCGGGAGAGGAACCTATTTCTTCGATTATGGAAATGCATTTCTCCTTGAAGCTTCGAGAGCCGGAGCGGACATTCTGGATTCAGCGGGAGATTTCAGGTATCCGTCGTATGTTCAGGATATAATGGGACCCATGTGCTTCGACTACGGTTTCGGGCCTTTCAGGTGGATCTGCTGTTCAAACGATCCTGCCGACCTTGAACTGACTGACAGGATCGCTGCCGAGACCCTTGAAGGAATCATGATAAATTCTCCTGATGAGATAAAGCAACAGATGTCTGATAATATCCGCTGGATAGAAGAAGCTGGTAAAAACAAGCTGGTTGTAGGTTCTCAGGCAAGGATCCTCTACGCCGACACAGAAGGGAGAATAGCAATTGCCACAGCATTCAATGCCGCAATTGCCAGAAGGATTATTTCCGCTCCTGTGGTGATCGGGAGGGATCATCATGATGTCTCAGGGACCGATTCACCCTTCAGGGAAACTTCAAACATCAGGGATGGCTCAAAATTTACAGCCGACATGTCAGTACAGAACGTTATCGGAGACGCAATCAGGGGAGCAACATGGATTTCATTGCATAATGGCGGTGGAGTGGGATGGGGAGAGGCGATCAACGGTGGTTTCGGAATGGTTCTTGACGGATCGGAAGAAGCGGAGACCAGGCTCCGGATGATGCTTCACTGGGACGTAAACAATGGTATTGCCAGAAGAAGCTGGGCCAGGAACAAGGAAGCGTTGTTCACCCTGGAACGTGAGATGAAAAGAACTCCGGGGCTGAAAGTTACAGTTCCCTACCTGGCAGATGATAAAATTATTGATCAGGCAATAAAAAAGGTATGAGGCATGAGGTGTGAGTAATGAGGTGTGAGGTGTGAGTTATGAGGAAAACAGTAATGACTTCCTAATTTGTAATAAGGACAACTGCTATTGCTGCGATACCTTCTTCACGACCGATAAAGCCCAGCTTTTCGGTGGTAGTTGCCTTTATAGATATGTTTTCAGGAACTGTTTCAAGTATTGCTGAAATAATATTCTTCATTTCCGGTATATATGAGGCAATCGTGGGCTTTTCGAGGCAGACTGTACAGTCGATATTACCAACGCGGTAACCTTTTTCACTTATAAGATCAAATGTCCTTTTAAGAAGGATTTTGCTGTCGATATTTTTTAATTCCGGATCAGAATCAGGAAAATAAAATCCGATATCCCTTAAGCCGGAGGCACCCAGAAGAGCATCGCATACAGCATGAAGAAGAACATCACCGTCAGAGTGTGCAACACATCCCCTTTCATATGGAATGTTGATTCCGCCCAGCCACAGGTTCAGTCCCGTTTCAAGACGGTGAAAATCGATTCCCTGGCCTGTCCTGATATTCATTGTCCTGAACCGCCGCTGGTCTGCAATGCATTAATATCGAATGCAAGAGAGAAACGGAGAGTCCTGGCAAGAGGATGATTTGAGGCTGTTGGCATAAGATATGAGAAGTCTATGGTAAAACCTTTCAGCCTGAATCCTGCTCCGGCGGTAAAATATTTTCGGTTACCTTTGGTTTCGTTTTCATGGAAATAGCCGACCCTGACTGCAAACTGGTTGTTATACCAGTATTCCAATCCAATTGAAGAGGTTATCTCATGGATCTCTTCCTTGAAACCGTCAGGCGCATCATAAAATGACTGGAATATTCCAATAGGAACTGATACATTCGGATCTTTCCCGTCTATTATTTCCATATCGGTATTATATATCGGAGGGGTTGGTACCAGCAGTTTGTTAAAATCAATTGCCAGCGAGAGCTTGTTGAAATTATCAAGTTCGATAGTCCCGGCTGTACCAAGTCTCATGTTCATCGGAATAAAATCAGAAGTCTGCCCATCGGAGTAACTCATTTTTGATCCGATATTTGAGAAATTCAGCCCGAAGGCCAGCTGGGCATCTTTACTGAAGAGCGTTATATCCCTCTGGTAGTATCCTGCAATATCTGCTGCAAATGAAGTACCGGGCTTCGTAGCTTCACCTCCTGAATATGTTCCTCCTGTCAGATTTGAATATATAAATCTGAATGCAATTCCTCCGGAGAAATATTCAGCGAAAATTCTCGAATATCCAAGATCGAAAGCCAGCTCATTCGGTTTAAAGGTCCGTTCAAGGTTGCCGAAATCATCAGTGAACGGCACATCTCCAAGCGACGAATATAAAAGACTCGCACTTGCAACCTGTTTTTTGTCGAACCTGTAATATCCTGTTAAATAAGCTATATTTATATCAGGAACAAGGTTACGTAACCAGGGTGAATATGAAATTCCTACTCCCGCTTTCCCGTCGATAAAAGCAAATTTTGCCGGATTCCAGTGCATACTGTAAACGTCGGGTGTTGTTGCCACACCGACATCGCCCATTGCACCTGACCTTGAATCAGGCGCTATAGTCAGGAAGGGCACGACAGTCTGAATAGCATTCAACTCCTGTGATAAGAGCCTTCCTGTACCGGCAAAGAGCACTAAGAATACAATGATTGGTGTAATTTTTCTCTTCATGCTGATATTATCTTTTTTGGATTAGCAAATATAAAACAAATATTTCAGCGACTTATTGTGTACTTGTTAATAAATGATCATTCTCCCTGAAATAGTGACGGTTTCCCCTTTGCCTGTCCTTATTGTCACACTATACGGATATACTCCGTGGCCTGCCCTTTCTCCACCTGAAATATTACCATCCCACTCAACAGGAGCAAGCTGGAATCCTGTTGCCGGCGTTGAGGTATTTATAATCCTTATTACACCACCGCTCATGCTATAAATCTTAACTGTAATATCCAATTGCTCACCGGGTCTGTTATGTTCGGCACTGATCTTTGTACTTGCAGTGAAAGGATTAGGATAATTAAAAAGGTTTTTCAGTGTGAATTTCTCCCCTGAATCTACAAGAAAGATGATTGATTCCTCATTTGAATTGTTAAAATTATCCCAGGCTTTCAGAGTCAGGGAGTGAGTTCCGGGAACCAGTCCGGAAAGATTATAAACTATTCTTCCCTTGCTGTAACTGCCAAAATCATTTTCATAATAATTATTCAGAATGATGGGATTGGTGTAGTCGTTATCAAGCCAGCATGACAGGTCGTGTCCTATACCTGTCCCCGCCGTATTAATTCCTCCTTTATCCACGACCAGAGCCAGAAGAATGGGATCCGGGTCAGTAATGCCTCCGCTTCTGAACAGGGTGTCGTTGAGATAAAGCTTTATGACTGGTCCTTCAGTGTCGGCATTGTTTGTATTGCTGAATCCCCCCACGACTATATCTGAAAAACTGCCATTTATATCCAGGCTGTCATCAAAAGCATAGTAGCTGATTTTGCCCTTCCCAAAAAGATAGTCGATATCCCGCGGGACAATAAATGTAAATCTGAACCTGCCGTTCACTGCTTTAGTTTTCCCGCTGAAAAGGATGTTATTCTGAACTTCAAATGTCATCTTCTGACCTCCGTCATTAGCCAGGGTTTGAACTTCCAAGGGTTTACCGAAAACCAATGGAGCTACCACCCCATTAAAATCACCTGAATAATTGCCATGATTATCCTCAATATGGCCGGTGACTGTTATAAGTGAGAGTGCTTTCAGAGTATCGGTCAATTCACCTGAAGGTACTTCGTTAACTGAGTCTGTAACAACATTCCCATGCCATGGATAACAAAGCCTGACAGCAGGGTCGCCCAGAAGCAGGAAATTTCTCTTATTGGTGTTGCTTCCGGACCGGTTTTTTGCGATCCTTATTATATCACCCATCCTGAGAGCATTTCCATCCATGTCCCTTTCGAATGCGACAGCGAAAATATTCCTGTTCAGTTCATAGTTTGGTGCCGAATAGACCAGCCGTGTTGTTGACATAAGTGCAATTGCACCTCCATCATTATTAAAAAGTATTCTCTCTCCGGATGAGTATTTCCCGGCAATATCACCGGTAATACTGTTGACGGTAATATCGTCGAACCTGCTGAATTCGCATGTTGCAGTGATAAATAGCGGTAGTCTTGTCGCGTTTTTCCACTGATTTATGTTTCCGGAAGTGACCACCCTTTCATGTCCGAGACTGGTCTCGTTGCCATGTCCAATATAATTGAAAATAAGAGTTCCGGCATTAATCCTTTCATTGATAGCCCGTGTGACATCCGGGTAAAATTGACCTGTTGATGTGGTGATCTGATTGTAAGCGTCAAAATAGATCTTTTCCACATTCACCCACGGAGCGTTTTTGTTTATCAGATCTGCAAGACCTTCGGCATCATTCATATGAGTATTCCCGTCTTCGTCGTCAGAGGTGAGGCACACAATGTTCTTCCAGTTGCCCTGATTTGATTGATTGAGATACCTTTCAATCTTTGTAACGACAATGCCTGCTTCAGTTGTATCTGATACCGGGATCCTGCCGATTCCTAAATCTTCCGTGCCTGTATCTTCCCCTTCACCGTCTTCGAGCAGTCCATAGAAATCGTCAGATGTAAATGACGAGATAACGATGTTGGAATTCAGCGACTGGTAAGTCGGAACATAATTCGGATTACCGGGCGGGGGAGTTTTATTTTTATAGGAACCGTCGCCGAATAAAAGCAGGTATTTTAATGTCCTGCCGGTTCCTTTTTGAAGTAAATATTTCATCCTCAAAAAATTCCTTATAGCGACGATATCAGGAATACCTCCGGAGAACTCATTATAGATCTGTTCAGTGGTAACGACCATCGATATGAGCCCGCTGTTTTTCCTGTGAATTTCTGCAAGCTGTTCTGAATAGGACAGGAATGCCGGATGAGTAACAATAACCATATCAGCACCGGGTGAAGCATGAATGTCCTGATTGGGCAAAACCACCGACCGTAGCTCAGGTCTTTTAACGTTGTTATCAATAAATGCGACAACTGTTTTCAGTGAGTCGGTTGATAATTTATAGGTGATATTATCGCCGGTCCGGGAATACTGAATTATTCTGGCTGACAGGGGATCGCTTACATCCCAGATTACCACCCCGTTTGACGAACTTTTTATTGTAAATTCAGTCACAGAGCCGGTGCCGACTGACTTTGAATCGGTATAGTGCATTGTTTGCCCCTCAAATCTGTTTAACCTTCTTGCATGTATCTTCACATAATCAATCCACCCTTTTGCTGATATCTCCCCATTATTTATGAAGGATACTTTATACACAGGTGCTGATGATGAAGGCATGGCTTCTCCTTCTGCCAGTGTTGCCTGAGCATAGGTCCCCGTTGTTGAAGTCAGGTTAATGCCGGCAACCATAAGAGTGCCAAGTGATGACCCATTTTCCTCCAGCCTGAAATGTGTCGCGACTGAAGCTCGTGCCAGAACTCTTATGGCATATTTTACCTTTTCTGATGTGACTATGTCCTTAAATCCGGGATCTATCTCAGTATCTTTTAAATAGTTCACCGGTTGATACCACTCTCTTCCTGAATGAATAAGGTTTTCAGATTCTGTCTCATGAATATACAACGCATCCGATACTGAGGAATTGAAATCAGGCTCTGCCAGGGGTAATGAGGCGAAGGTGATCCTTTTTCCCTGTATGGCTCCGGAAGTGATGAAATAAAAAGCCGTATCAGAGTAGTTATGTCTCAGAAAAGTGAAATCCCGTGCAGAATAATCATAGATCCACCTGCTGGTTGCTTTGCCGTAAAACAGAAGATAATCGCCTTCATTGAATATTCCATCGCTGCCTGTGTGTGTAAAAACAGCTATTTCCTTCAGGTCATCGGGCTCAGATCCGTCATTATAGTACGAAAGCTGGCCACAGTTGTTCCCAAAAATCCTGGGATTTGAAGGATTCTCAAGTCCAAGCTGCTTCAGCCTTGCAAATTCGATCCTGTAAACGCCATCTTCTGTTACAGCGATCTTGAACCACCTGCCTGATGCGAGAACTGAAGATTTGGAGTATTCTGCTGTCTTCCCGCTGACTAACCGGCTCAGGCTGGAAAGAACAAGAATAATTACTACTATTTGCGGCGGTCTGATCATAATTCCGGGTAAAGATAGAAATGTAGTTCCGGTTTTTAATTTAATTTGTGCGATGAAATTGTTCATGAATGAAATTTAAAGGGTTTCTCAGCGTTGATATTTCAGGTCAGGACATTATGAAAATCCATTCATCTCTGATTCTTTTCTTCTTTTTTATTTTTTCCGGACCGGTTTTTTGTCAGGAGACAAATTATGGACCGGGATTTCAGACCATTATGGTGAATAATCCAGCATTTGCCGGAAGTGATTTAGATGGCACGATGAGGATCTCTTACATGAATTTCTATCCGGGGCATCACTATAATTTTCATTCTTTTTTTCTCTCATATGATTCATACTTTCCCGTTCTTCATGGGGGTACAGGTTTTTATATTGCCAATGATTACCTGGGAGGAATAGTTAACGATATCAGAGGCGGCCTGTCATATTCTTATTTTTTACAGGCAGGCAAGGAATTCTATATCAATGCAGGGCTTTCTGCCTCTTTCTTCCGTCGCGGTTTTAATTTCAGTGATGCCATTTTCCCGGATCAGATCGACCCCATGGGTGGGATTTCATTTCCATCTTCTGAGATACTGCCGAATGAGAACACTGCAGTATTTGATGTCGGTACGGGTTTTATGTTCATTTACAAAAAAATCTCGGGGGGATTTGCCATTACTCATCTTACACAACCTGATCTTAACAGAAATGGATCGTCAGAAGAAAAGCTTGAAAGGAAATATCTGTTGAATTTCATTGCTGACCTTGATTTGATAAAGAGCCGGCAGCTGAAAATCATGCCGCTTGCTTCCGTCGAACTTCAGGGAGAATATTTTTGTGCCGGTGCGGGAGCTGTGATCAGGAACAATTACCTGTCAGCCAGTACCCTGATTCTGGTAAATAATAATAAGAATATTGATTTCCAGGCTGGATTTTCATTCAGGCGCGATAAACTGACCCTGTTTTATATTTACCGCTTCAATTTACTGTCGGGCAATTCATTATTGCCTTTCTCACTCATGCATCAGACAGGGCTGACCTTCAGTTTAAACACTGTTGAAAAAAGAATTAAATTCAAAACAATAAATATGCCTGTTATGTAGTTATATTTGATGTCCAAAAGTGTTTTTTGGAGTTTTTGTATATTTGAAAGTTCATAAATACTATAAAAATTAAGGAGTTATGTACAGATTCAGAACCTTATCGGTTGTATTTTTTGCTGCACTGATTCTCTTTTCCTGCAAGGGTGGTAAAAGAGGTGACTCAAATGTTTCATCCACTACCGGGTGGAAATATAATGATCCTGATAATGGAGGATTTGAGGTTGCGCTGGGAGCAGAGCAGAAAACAGGTCCAGGCCTTGTACTTATAGAAGGAGGCCGTTTCACAATGGGTCGCGTTGAACAGGATGTAATGTTTGACTGGAACAATGAACCGAGGACTGTGACAGTATCATCATTCTATATGGATGAAACGGAAGTAAGGAATGTTGACTACCGCGAATATCTGTTCTGGATAAAAAGGGTTTACAAGGATTATCCTGAGTATTTCAGAAGGGCATTGCCTGACACACTGGTATGGAGGAGTCCTATGGGTTTTAATGATCCATACGTTCAGTATTATTTCCGGCACCCGTCCTATAACAACTATCCTGTAGTAGGTGTCAGCTGGGTCAAAGCGAATGATTACTGTGTGTGGAGAACTGACAGGGTTAATGAACAGCTTCTTATTGATGAAGGAGAGCTGAATCCTGATCCAAACCAGCTTAACGAGAAAAATTTCAACACTGAAGCCTATCTTGCCGGGCAGTATGAAGGAGTAGTTAATCAGCTGCGCGAAAGCCTGAATCCAAATCAAACTGAAAGACGTACCAATTTTGAGGATGGGTTGCTTCTGCCGGCATACAGGTTGCCAACGGAAGCAGAATGGGAATTTGCTGCCTATGCTCTCTACGGCAATACTTTTGAAGAACGTATTTATGAAAGAAGAATATACCCGTGGGATGGTCACAATGTAAGAAATTCGGCCAAAAGAAACCGGGGCGAAATGATGGCAAACTTTGTCCGCGGCAGGGGTGATATGATGGGTGTAGCAGGAAGTCTGAACGACAACGGAAGCATAACCACGGATGTTAAATCTTACTGGCCTAATGATTATGGTCTTTATTGTATGGCTGGTAATGTAAATGAGTGGGTTCAGGATGTTTACCGTCCCCTTACTTCTCAGGACGTCGACGGTTTCAACCCTTTCAGGGGTAACGTATTTACCGATCTTAGAAGAGACGCTAACGGTCAAATAGTAGGTAAAGACAAGCTGGGACGCCTGTTCATTGATACTGTCCAGGACAAAGATGTGGCTAACAGGTATAATTATCAGAAAGGCGATTACAGGAACTACAGGGATGGTGATTTGCAATCATCAATTGTAGCTGGAGGAGAATGGCTAACCGAAGACAATAAAAAAGGTTCTGGCAGAATGTATGTCCAGGAAGAAAAAGAATACTTTACACTTATAAATGATAATGCAAGGGTGTACAAGGGTGGATCGTGGAGAGACAGAGCATACTGGCTTAATCCTTCGACAAGAAGATTCCTTGATCAGGAAAGCTGTCGCGATGATATCGGATTCCGGTGTGCCATGATCAGGGTAGGAAGTCCTTCGGGATTTTAGCGGGATATAAGAATTTTGTATATATTGCCTCATTATGCATCCATAATGAGGTTTTTTTTAAAAAATTATGAAAACCGAACAACTATACAGGATATTCAAAGAGGAATCAACAGGTGCGTCAACCGATTCACGAACCATCAAAAAAGGTCAGTTATTTTTTGCACTCTGGGGTCAGAATTTCAATGGCAATAAATATGCTGCTGAAGCACTTGACAAGGGAGCTTCATATGCCGTAATTGATGATCCTGTTTACGAAAATGATAAGACAATCCTGGTCGACGACTGTCTCATTGAATTGATGGCTCTAGCCGCTCATCACCGTAAAATGATCAAAGCTCCGGTCCTGGCAATAACCGGGACTAATGGAAAGACTACTACAAAAGAGCTTATTGCTGCCATTATATCGAAGAAACTCAATGTTCATTTTACAAAAGGAAATCTTAACAATGAAATAGGTTTACCCTTAACGATTCTGTCAGCTCCTGAAAATACTGAAATGATGATTCTCGAGATGGGAGCCAACCACCTCGGGGAGATCCGTTCTTTATGCAATGTTGCAAGACCCGATTATGGTATAATAACAAACGTTGGGACAGCTCATCTCGAAGGTTTTGGATCTTTTGAAGGAGCGTTAAAGGCTAAAACTGAATTATATGAGCATCTCAGAAAGGTAAACGGAATAGCTATTTACAATGATAAAAATCCATTTCTGACTGAAAGAATATTTAAGCTTGTAAACAGGGGAGTTCCTTATTCAAACCCCACCGGCGTTGAACTGGCTGTCGAAGCTTTGCCTTCTGAAATGAATCTGGCTGTCAGGGTCAGATACCAACACAAAACTTATGATATACAGACGGGTCTTTTTGGATCTTACAATCTCGAGAATATTATTGCTGCAATAGCTACAGGTTTATTTCTCGGAGTAGAAATGGATGAAATCGGAGAAGCAATCAGCAAATATGAGCCGGGAAATAACCGGTCGCAGATAAAAACCACACAGAACAATACACTTGTATGTGATTCCTATAATGCAAATCCCACCAGCATGATGCTTGCCCTGAAATCATTTTTTGAACTTAAAACAACCAGGCGGGTACTGATACTGGGCGATATGCTGGAGCTGGGCGATAAGAGTGAGGAGGAACATCTGAAACTTCTTGAGGCACTTCAATCACTAAAACCTGAAAAGGTGCTTCTTGCCGGAAGCACATTTCAGAAGATTTCTCAACAATATGGTTATAAATCATTTCAGGATGTGGCCAGCCTCAGGGAGTACCTGAAAGCTGAACCGATTAAGGGCAGTTTTGTACTTATAAAAGGATCAAGAGGGATGACTCTTGAAAAGATCTATGATCTTCTGTAATGAATTAAATTACAGGAGTATCAGGTTCGCTTCCCAGCTTTAGGTTAATTAAAAGTACTTCTGATCTGCTGGCTGACCTTACTCTTGGTCCCCAGATGCCGAATCCTGAGGATACGATATAATGTGTATCGCCTTTTTTCATGTAACCATAGCTCAGTTCGTAGAGCTTTCCTGTCAGGTAATTTAAGGGCCACATCTGACCATTATGGGTATGACCTGAAAGTTGAAGATCAATTCCGTTTTTTTCAGCATCCTCCAGGTTAAATGGCTGATGATCAAGAAGAATGACAGGTTTAGATGTGTCAATGCCTGCAACCAGTTCACTCAGGGCTTTTCGATCTTTGCCGTAAAATCCTTTTGAATCCCTGTCAAGCCTGCCGATCAGTTGTATCCCGCCGTCAATTGCAACAACCTCATCCTTTAAAATCCTTATTCCTTTACTTTCGATATAGGGTATAGTTCGCTTTGCCCCTCCAATGAATTCATGATTCCCAGTTATAGCATAAAGTCCGTCATGGCATTTAGGACAGGTGAAATACTCCAGCAGATCATCCCGTAAAACAGGCCCAATCTCCCCGTCAACAATATCGCCAAGGAGCAATACCAGGTCTGGTTCAAGATCCTTAAGTATTTCCGACAGTTTTTTTATGCTCTTTTTCCGGATGATGCTTCCCAGGTGTATATCCGAGACAGCTGCAATCCTGAGATCCTTTAAATCACCAGCAGATTTATTTATGGTGATGTTATAACTTTTCACATGGGGAGTCAACGCATTAAGAGATCCGCCTGCAATAAGCATGAATGAGATGAAAAGTGTTAATATGTATGACCATTTCCTGAAAACCATTAAGTTCCCGCTGTCAAGTATTCCTGAAATACGCAGAATAAGGGATATAATATCTGAAAGGAGAAGGAACAGGAAACCATACAGCATAAATGCCATCCAAAAACCGCCGATTATATTCAGGATATCCGAGAAAACTGAAGAATGGCTGGCTTCAATGATTTTTCCAAAAATAAATGCAGATGCCAGAGTAATAAAGATTATCAGATACCATAATCTGTAATTCCTGAAAGGCGGCATTGAGTTATATCCCTTCACATAGATATAAATATTTGCCAGAGAATAAATTGTGAGAACAACTGCGAAGAAGACAATTACCTGATAGTTTTTCATCCGGATCAATTTTGTATGTTCAGACTGCTAAATGTTTTATCACCTTTAATATAAAACCGGAAAATGATACACTTGTTCAGCAAAAGGCTACCAGGTTGACTGATTATTAGATCCCTGACAGATCTTCTTTTTACTTTTAAGGATTTTATGTTTCTGTAATAATCGATATGGGCATTCCAGACAGCTTTAGCATTTTCTGATCTGCCGGTTAAAATGAACGTGAGTGCCGCTACTCCGTCCAAAATCTTCCTTATAAAAAGAGTCCAGTGTAATTTATTATCTGGCAGGTTTTTATAAAGCATGTACAGGTTATTGCGGAAGTTGAGGTAAGTCTTATGTCCTGAATCATATGGAAGTACACCTCCCCCAATGTGATAAACCACCGAATCGGGGATACAGGAAACGCGGAATCCTGCCAGATGAAATCTCCAGCACAGATCGATCTCTTCCATATGTGCAAAAAAATCATCATCAAGTCCGCCGCATCTTGTCCAGGCCACTGACCTGACCATCATGCATGCTCCGCTTGACCAGAAGATATCGGCGCGGTTGTCGTACTGGCCATCATCTTTTTCGATATTATCAAAAATCCGGCCCCGGCAGAATGGATAACCGTACTTATCGACAAAGCCGCCGGCAGCACCGGCATATTCAAAATTATTTCTGTTATGATATGAGCGGATTTTTGGCTGACAGGAAGCAACATCAGGATTTTGATCCATAAAATCTACCAATGGATTAAGCCAGCCTCCGGAGACCTCAACATCTGAATTCAAAAGCACATAGTATTCTGCATCGATCTGTTTCAGTGCAAGATTATATCCTCCGGCAAAGCCATGGTTCTTTTCAAACCTGATTATCCTTACATCACTTAAATTCTCCGAAACCCAGTTTACCGAATCATCTGTTGACCCGTTGTCTGCCAGATAAACTGCTGTATCCCTGTCAGCAGAGAGCTTTACAACTGATCCCAGGAATCTCTGCAGCAAGTCAATACCATTCCAGTTAAGTATTACGACGGCAGTTTTAATCATTTATGGCCGGTTTTTTATATTTCCACCTGCGGTGGGTCCATATCCAGTACTCAGGATTTTCTCTGATCAACTCCTCAAGCCGCTTAACATGTGTTTCAGTTACTTTATATTCGGGAAGGCCGGCTGCTCGTTCAAACAATAATTCAACAGTCAGATTGTAATATCCGCGCCTGATCTTCTGAAAATTAAAAAAAACTACAGCCATATCATATTTTGAAGCAATTTTCTCAATTCCAAGGAATACAGGTGTCTCCTGGTTCAGGAAAGTAGTATAGTATCTTATCTCAGCTTTTGCTGGTGTCTGGTCAGCAGCAAAGGCGTAAAGGGCTCTGATGTTTTTTCTCTGGTTATCAATAATGTTTCTGACAATAAGATTCATTGGAGCCAATCCTTGACCATTTCTTAACCGTATACTGTTAATAAATTTTTCGAACAGTTTATTCCGGAGTGGCTTATATACACCAATGCATTTATATTTTGTATAAAGCGGAAGACTTACTATCAGCCA
>Ga0115026_10000245_pt1 | contig 13223 bp, 12 predicted proteins | sample Mud_0915_D1_FD_83878 | JGI IMG/M metagenome (GOLD analysis project Ga0115026, IMG submission 83878) | Wetland microbial communities from Old Woman Creek Reserve in Ohio, USA - Mud_0915_D1 | ecosystem: Environmental > Aquatic > Freshwater > Wetlands > Sediment ...
AAGAGTTTGGGTTTACGCATGTGATTGGAAGGAAAACCCATGAAAATTGCCGTAAGTCTGTATTTCTGGGGAGAGGGACTGATCCCAGCGAAGATATCAAATGTTTTGGGGGTCAGTCCGACGCAATCCCAGGCGAAGGGTGAAGTGAAGACGACCTCTACTGGGAAAAAAGTCACCGCCAAAGGCGGAATGTGCGAAATCCGGGACAGATTTATTTTCCCTGCGAAATCCGGGACAGATTTATTTTCCCTCCCACCCCAGATACCCTTAGCGCATAACCAAAAACACCGCAGGGGGCGGCATGCCACGGATCGGCAGAGCGATTCTGCAGTACTACCCGCATCACGTGGTCCAGCGCGGCCACAACCGGCAGGTCGTGTTTGCCGACGCCCGCGACTACGAGCGCTACCTCGAAACCCTCGCGCAGTTCAAGGACGTCTACGGCGTCAAGGTCTACGCCTTTTGCCTGATGACCAACCATGTCCACCTGCTCGTCGCCCCCGAGGAGATCGCCGGGCTGGGCCAGCTCATGAAGCGCCTGGCCGGACGGCAGACCCGCTACCACAACCGGCTGGAAGGCCGCACCGGCACCTTGTGGGAAAGCCGCTACAAGTCGAGCCCGGTCGATACCGACGAATACCTGCTCGCCTGTACCCGCTATATCGAGCTCAATCCCGTGCGGGCCCGGATGGTGGCCACACCGGAGGACTATCGCTGGTCCAGCTGCCATTACCATCTTGGCCGGAACGGTTGGGGCTGGCTCGACCCCGACCCGTGCTATCTTGCGCTGGGCAACGTTGCTGCCGAGCGGCAGCAACGCTACCGGCTCTTTCTGCGTGCCACGATCCCGGAAGGCGAGTGGAACCTGATCCGCGATGCCGTTCAGCGAGGCCAGCTGACCGGAACCGGACGGTTTGTGGACAAGGTGGAAGAAGTGCTCGGCCGGCGAATCGAGAAACGCACACGCGGCCGACCACCCAAGGCAGAACGGGCAACGGATGCTCAGGAAAAATAAATCTGTCCCGGATTTCGCAACGAACGAGGCTGGATGCAAGATGTGCTACCCAGGCGGCTGGCCATACGAAAACGGCTTAACAACGATTGGCAGAGAGTAGGTGAGGGATATGAGACATCTTGCTCAGAGGTTGATAGCGGCGGTGATCGTTTCGACTACCTTTGCCTTGTCGGTAGCCTGTGCAGAAGTGCCGGCTGAAAGAGTTCCGTCGGCACTTGCGCCTTTCCCCAAAGGCCAAGATGTTCAGTACCAGCAGAAGGACGGTACTTGGCAGGTCCACTACAGCGTGAAGGCGAAGCATCCAGCCGCGCGTCTCTTGGCGTTCATTAGCGAAAACTTGAATCAACAAGGTTGGGAGCCGCTAAGAGAAGATATATTCAATCCAGGCTTGGAATCGTCACACGCCAGAGGGTGGCAAGAGTTCTTGGATGCGCGAACGTCACCAAAGACAAAAGTGCATCAGTGGTTGGCGCAGTGGAAAAATAGAAATGGCGATGTTGTTTGGCATCGGTTGCAGTATCGATATCAACAAGAGGTGTCGAAAATGCCGGATACTGTAGATGTGGTAGGTGCTTATTACCCTGCCAGTGTCGTCGAGCAGCAATTGAAGTGGATCGAGCAGGATAATAAGAAGAATCAAGGCTCCACTGAAGCCCGGTAGGCTGGGCACGTGCTTCATGCCCCCGGGCCCGCCACGCTAGTCCGGTAGGTTGGGCAGACAATCAAGGGGTCAGAGTCGTTGAAATCCTTCCCCACCTGACAGTAACCTTCTGTCCTGTCCATCCAGCGCAAAGGGAGTTGCGTGTATGGCCCGCCTACCGCGAATCGTCGTGCCCGGACAGGCATTGCACATCATCCAGCGCGGCAACAATCGGCAGCCGTGCTTTTTCGCCGATGACGATTACCGCTTCTATCTTGAGTGCCTGAGGGAAACCGCCAGCCGCCACGGCGCCCGGGTGCATGCCTACGTCCTTATGACCAACCACGTGCATGTGCTCCTCACACCGGATCGCGAGTCGACGCCGTCGACGCTGCTGCAATCGGTGGGAAGACGGTATGTGCGCTACGTCAATCAGGTGTACCGCCGCAGCGGAACCCTGTGGGAGGGCCGCTACAAATCAACGCTCATCGATTCAAACCGCTACCTGCTCACCTGCTGCCGCTACATCGAGCTCAACCCGGTCCGGGCCGCGATGGTGGCGCATCCCGGTGACTACCCCTGGTCGAGCTTTCGCGGTAATGCGGCCGGAGCGGAAGAGCCGAACCTCTCACCGCACCCGCTATATCTGGCCCTGGGCGACTCGCCCGCCGCACGAGGGAGGGCCTATCGCGCGCTGTTTGACCGGCATCTCGATTCACAAGCCGTTCGAGCTATTCGCGAGGCCACCGAAGCCGGTGCGGTCCTCGGCAACAATCGGTTCAAGGAGGAGATCGAGGCGGTTCTGAATCGCCGCGTGGTTCGCCTGCCGCATGGTGGCGATCGAAAGAGCGAGACGTTCCGTGAGCGGCAGAAGGGACCGGTGGGTTGATGATTTTCAACGACTCTGACCCCTTGATGCGCCTTGATGCGCCTTTTTCTTCCCGGACTGCCCTACCACGTGGTGCAAAGACTAAAGGGGCCAGGCTCGAATTATTTAGAGTAAGACAAAGCAGACCGGACAACCGTTTTAGTTGCAGTTTGGTGCTTCGGTTCCAAGCATAATTGGATTTGAGGCAAGTGCCATTCCCCGCCCTTTCCGCCAGGTTTACCGCGCTTCAGAACCCGCTACACTGGTGCCGGTCACCAGAATGCCGACGCACACCACCCGGAACCCCGACCATGACCCCGATCCGATCGCGCGTCTCCCGATTTCGCCTCGCCGTCCTGCTGCTGGCCGCCACGCTCGGCGCCTGTGTCACGGTGCCCGAGACCGGCCGCCAGCAGCTGCTGCTCATCAGCTCGAGCGAGGAGATTCAACTCGGCCTCACCGAGTTCGAGAAGATCAAGAAGGACACGCCGATCTCCAGGGACGCCGCCGCTGCCGCCCTGGTGCGGAAGGTCGGTCAGCGCATCGCGGCGGTCGCGTCGCTGCCCAATGCGCAATGGGAGTTCGTGCTGTTCGACGAGCCCAAGACGCCCAACGCCTTCTGCCTGCCGGGCGGCAAGGTCGGCGTCTCGAGCGGCATCCTGTCGATCACCCGCGACGAGACCGGGCTCGCCACCGTCATCGGCCACGAGGTCGCGCATGCCGTGGCGCGCCACGGCGGTGAGCGGATCTCGCAAGGGCTGATGCTGCAGCTCGGCGGCCAGGCGCTGTCGGCGGCGGCCCACAGCCAGCCGGCCGCGACCCAGAGCCTGATCCTCGGCGCCTACGGCATCGGCGCCCAGGTCGGCGTCATGCTGCCGCATTCACGCGAGCAGGAGCTGGAGGCCGATCGCATCGGGCTGATCTACATGGCGCGCGCCGGCTACGACCCGCGCGAGGCGGTGGCCTTCTGGCAGCGCTTCCAGGCCTACAGTGCGCAGCACGGCGGCGGCAAAACCATCGCCTTCCTCAGTACCCATCCGCTCGACGACGTGCGCATCGAGCGCATCCGCGCGCTGCTGCCGCAGGCGATGGCCGAGTATCGGAAAGCAAAATAGCGCATAACAGGGGGCGACGGTCGTGGCGGCGAGCCGGTGAGTTGTGGGGCGCAGGTCCCGCGTGGCGCTTACCTAAGGCTGCACCTCAGGCCACACCGTCCTGACGACGGAAACACGGGCGTTTCATTAAGTGTGCGCCATTCGGGCGCAGGTCCGTGACCCGGTTTGGCCAGTCCGAACACCGCGAAACCTGCGCATTTGCCCCAAGTCCCATTTGGGACTAATATCTCACTATCGTCGCAATCAGCATTTCTGGGAGGCCCCGAATGCCCATGCCCGGTACTGCCATCCCCGCCCTGGCCCCGGCCCCGGCCGGTTTGTCCGGCGCCGGACTGCGCACGTTCTTCCGCATCATGGACCGCTGGCAGGTGGATGAGGCGGTCCGCCTGCGTCTGCTCGGGGCGTCCCGGTCGACCTATTTCCGCTGGCGCGCCGACCCCGAGAGTGCGCGGCTCGGTCCGGACACCCTGGAGCGGCTGTCCTATGTGTTCGGCATCTACAAGGCCCTGCATATCCTGCTGCCGAACGAGGCGGCCGCCGACAGCTGGGTGAACCGCCCCAATACCCATCCGCTGTTCGCCGGCGGCACGCCCCTGCAGCGCCTTCACGGCGGGCAGGTCGCGGACCTGTTCGTGGTGCGCCAGTACCTCGACGCCGAGCGCGGATGGAGCTGAAGGAAATTCCGCTCGCCCGGGAGCGCTGGAAGAAGACCGCCCGGATCGTCTCCAGCCGCTTTCCGCCGGTGGGCCTGTTCGACCGGGTGGCGGATCCGGTTGATCTGGAGGCGGTGTATTACATCGAGGGCCTGACCAATCCGCGGCTTCGCGAGCAGGCCGGCGAGTTGCGCCTGGTCGACCCGGCCGATCGGGTGAGCGGGCCCGGCACGACGCCCATCATGGCGGCCTTTACCCACCCGAATCCGGACGGCTCGCGGTTCAGCGACGGCAGCTACGGGGTGTACTACTGCGCGCGTACGGTCGAGACCGCCATTCACGAGACCCGCTTCCACCGCGAGCGGTTCCTGCGGTACTCCGCCGAGCCCCCGATCATGCTGGAGATGCGGGTGTATTACGCCGATATCCGGGAAACGCTGCATGACCTGCGCGGCCCAAGAAAGCGACGGCCCGCCTGGCTCGACCCGGACCGCTACGACGCCTCCCGCAAGCTCGGCCGCGCGCTCAAGGATGCGCGCTCCTACGGCGCGCTCTATCCCAGCGTTCGCCACCCGGGCGGCGAGTGCGCAGCGGTGCTGCGGCCAGCGGCGCTCGCGCCGGCCCGCCAGGGCGAACATTACGGTTATTACTGGGACGGGCAGCACATCGCCAAGGTCGCGAAGATCGTTCCGGTGTTGTAGTCCCAGGCGGTATCGCCCGGCCAACGGACACGTGGGCTCGGGCGATCGGTGATGGAACCTGCGTACACAAGGCGCCTGACTGAGTGCTCCCCGTTTCCACGGACACCCGGTTTAAAGAACAACCGTCGGTCCTTCCTGCCGCACCGGGCTGACCCTGCTCCGGTTGATTCGTTATGATGCGGGCTCCGGTTTCAACCGAGTCCGACTCCTCCGACAATGAGCCAGCACCAATCCTCTCCCGCCAGCAATGCCCCCGTCGAGTACCACGCGCCGTGGGAACGGTCGTTCGCGAAGATCCTCACGCCGTTCGAGGAGTTCATTCACCGCCAGACCACCAGCGGCATGCTGCTGCTCGGCACGGCGATTCTGGCGCTGATCATGGCCAACAGCGCGCTGGCCGGTTTCTACGAACACCTGCTGCACGTACCGGTTGGCATTCAGATCGGCAGCTGGTCGCTGGAGAAGACCCTGCACCACTGGATCAACGACGGTCTCATGGCGCTGTTCTTCTTTGTGGTCGGGCTCGAGTTGAAGCGCGAGATCCTGGTCGGCGAACTGGCCGACCCGCGCGCGGCGGCCCTGCCGATCGTCGCCGCCATCGGCGGCATGCTGGTGCCGGCGCTGATCTTCCATGCGCTGAACCCCGCCGGCGAGGCGGCGCGCGGCTGGGGCATTCCGATGGCCACCGATATCGCCTTTGCCGTCGGTGTGCTGGCGCTGCTCGCCAGCCGCGTGCCGAAGGCGCTGATCACCTTCCTGGTGGCGCTGGCGATTGTCGACGACCTCGGCGCGGTGCTGGTGATCGCGCTGTTCTACACCGATGCCCTGGTGCTGGAGGCCCTGGCCGGCGCCGCGCTGATGCTGGCGGTGCTCATTACTTTCAACCTCGCCGGCATCCGCCGCACCATGCCGTACTTCCTGGTGGCGGTGTTGATGTGGTACTTCCTGCTGCAGTCCGGGGTGCATGCCACGCTCGCCGGCGTGCTCGGCGCCTTTACCGTGCCGGCCCGGCCGAAATACGACCCGCAGCGCTTCAGCGCCCATGTGAAGGACCTGATGGTGCGCTTCGACGCCAGTTACCGGCCGGGCACCAGCATCATGACCAACGACGCGCTGCGCGCGGTGGTGCAGACGCTGGAGAACGGCGTGCACCGGGTGGAAACGCCGCTGCAGCGGCTGGAACACGTCTGGCATCTGCCGGTGGCGTTCCTGGTGATCCCGGTGTTCGCGCTGTTCAATGCCGGCGTGCCGCTCGAGTTCGACCGCCTCGGCGAGGCGCTGACGCATCCGGTGACGCTCGGGGTCGGCCTGGGACTGGTGGCCGGCAAGGTGATCGGCATCACCGGCGCCAGCTGGCTGGCCCTGAAGGCCGGGATCGGCCAGCTGCCGGCCGACACCCGCTTCGCGCAACTCGCAGCCGTCTCGCTGCTCGGCGGCATCGGTTTCACCATGTCGATCTTCATCGCCCAGCTCGGCTATGCCGCCAATGCCGAGCTCCTGCTCATGGCCAAAACGGGCATCCTCACGGCGTCGTTGCTGGCCGGGGTCGGGGGATTTGTGTGGCTGTTTCTGCTGAGCCGGCGGCGCTGACAACAAGCACAGTTCCCCGTCGCTGCGCTCACGCCGATACCTGCATGACGTCTTGATGAAGTCCGTTTGTCGTTTTGGTGACGAAGGCCGGTATCCGGAAACCCGTTTTGGAAACCTGAATCCCTGCCTGCGCCGGGAGTGCGGGCAGGTAGAGATCGGCCTTGGTCAGTGGTTCCCCTGGAATTGACGCACGCCCATCCGGCCGTTTCGCCGCATGGTCGGACGGTGCGAAACAGGCGACGCGGCGCATGGTCAACGTACGGGTAGGCGGCGTATTCTCCCCGGCGTTGTGAACCAACGCGCAGCGTGCCGGCCGCTCATGGAAGACAGCGGTTGCACGCGGAGCCCGCGCCCCGGAACAACAAGGAGAACTCGCATGCGTCACATTCTGCCCACGCTGTCGATGCTGCCCGGTATCGCGTTCGCCACGCTGCCGGCGACCGGTGAGACCGTGGCCATCTGCCTTGGCGACCACAGCTACTATCGCGTCGCCACCACCAAGACCGCCGCCGAGCTGAACGCGATGTACGGCGTCACCGAGGCGCAGGCGCAGGCGATGGTCCAGGTGGTGGGCCTCGATGCCGGGCCGGTGCCGGCATCCGATCCGGCGACGGTCAACCGCGATTGAGGGTGCGTGGACGGCCGCCGGGCGACAACGGCGGCGCGGCTCGATCCTCGTTCGGTCTCCAGTGGCGTGCCAACCGGCAATCGCGGCGTTGGGGTTTGCAGTGCTCACCCCGACCGGCAGTTCCTGTCAATTCCGGTGGGCACTTCGTGCCCACCCTACGGATGCTGCAGTCGTGCGCTCGCCCCAACCTGCAGGCTACCGGCCCTGATCAATTCAGGTGGGCACTTCGTGCCCGTCCTGCGGCTGCTCAGAACGCAAACGTAAAGCTGACCTCGGGGTAGGTATCCGAGCAATCGGTGTATAGCCTCTCGTCGCAGTCGAGGTAGTTCTCGTACACCGCCCCGGCGCCGATGTAGGCGTTGCGCCCGGCCGCGATGTAGACACCGGCGCGGCCGCCGGCCGAGTCGAGGTCGGGCAGGTCTTCGATATAGGTGCGGCGATAAAACGCACCGACGTACGGCGACACGTGCGGCACCTGATAGAACACGTATTGCACCGACGGCGTCACCTTGTAGATGGTGGGATCGCCGCCGGTCCAGGACTCCGCGTACAGGCCGACATTGAGACCGTCGAGCACGTAATAGCTGGCGCCGACGCCGAGCACGAGGTAGCTCTCATCGAAGGCGTAGCCGCTGCCGCCGATGACCGCCAGGTGGGTGCGCCCCTGGCCGAACACGCCGGCAACGTCGGCGGCCGTGGCCGGCGCGCCGGCCGCCAGGGCGAGCATGGCGGTGACAAGCGTGGTGCGGGTCTTGGTCATGGTCGGGTCTCCGATTGTTGTGGGGGGTGGGACAACCGGCGTCGATCCGACCGCCGCTCACACCTTGCCGAGACGGTACTGCTCGTACAGGTAATACACCAGCGGAATCACGTACAGCGTCAGCACCGTCGAGGCGAAGGTGCCGAAGATCAGCGCCACCGCCAGCCCGCCGAACACCGGGTCGAAGATCATGATGAAGGTGCCGAGGATGATGGCGAGCGCGGTCAGCAGGATCGGGCGCATGCGGGTGACGCCGGCCTGGATCACCGCCTCGCGCAGCCCGTGGCCCTCGCGGCGGAAGTCGAGGATGAAGTCGATCAGCAGCAGCGAGTTGCGCACCACGATGCCGGCGAGCGCGATCAGGCCGATCATCGAGGTGGCGGTGAAGTACTGGCCGAGCAGGGCATGGCCCGGCAGCACGCCGATGATGGTGAACGGGATCGCGCCCATCACGATCACCGGGGTGGCGAACGAGCGATAGTAGCCGACCAGCACCAGGTAGATCAGCACCAGCGCCACCATGAACGCCGCGCCCAGGTCGCGGAACACGTCCAGCGTGAGGCGCATCTCGCCATCCCAGCGCAGCGAGTAGCCGAGCGTGTCCGGGTCGGCCATGAAGTACTGCTTGAGCTGCACCCCGCCGGGCAGCTCGTGGGTGCGGAGGTAATTCCACATCTTCAGCACCGCGTACACCTGCGAGGTCTCGGCCAGCTCGCCGGTCACGTACACCACCGGGCGCTGGTCCTTGTGCAGGATCGGCTTGGGCAGCGTGACCTTGACGATGTCGGCGATCTCGGTGAGCGGCACGCGCACGCCGACCGGGTTGACGAAGAAGATCTTGCGCAGGTCGGACGGCTCGACCCGGTCCTCGATCGGGATCTGGAAGCGGATGTGCACCGGCTCCTTTTCGCCCTCGATGTGCACGGTGCCGATGTCGTAGCCGGCCAGGAACGCCTGCAGCGACTCGGCCACCTGCGCCGGCAGCACGCCGGCGAGCGCCGCCTTTTCGCGGTTCACCACGATCCGGTACTCGGTGACGTCGGCGGTGTTGGAGTCGTCGATATCGACCACATCGGCAGTCTGGGCGAACACCTCCTCGCGCAGCACCCGGGCGAGCTTCAGCAGCTCGCCGTAGTCGGGGCCGTACAGCTCGGCCAGGATGGTGGCGCGCACCGGCGGTCCCGGCGGATCCTCGACCAGCTTGATGTCGGCGCCGGTCTCCTCGGCCAGCCGGGCAATCGGCTCGCGCAACTCGAGCACGATGTCGATCGACGACGTCCAGCGGTCGTGCTTGTTGCGCAGGTTGACGCGCACCTCGCCGACATGCGGGCCGCGCTTCAATCCGGCGCCGCGCAGCAGGCCGTTGAAGTCGATCACACCCGATTCGCCGACGGTCGGTTCGTAGCTCAGCACCTGCGGGTGGGTGCGCACGATGTCGCCGACCCGGCGCACCACCCGGTCGGTCTCCTCGAGCGCCGCGCCCTCGGGCAGGTCGACGGTGATGTTGAAGGTGTTGGTGTTGTTCTTGGGCAGCATCTTGAACTGCACCAGGCTGAACGCCGGCAGCAGCAGCACCGCGAGAAACACCGCGCTCACGCCGCCGATGAACCGCCGCCGCGCCCGCGGCTCGTCCAGCAGCCGGGTGAAGGTCTTGAGGTAGCGCCGTTCCAGCCAGCCGGGCGCGTGCTCGTGGGCGGTGGCCGCGTGCTTGCCGGCCGTGGCCGCGAGCCAGCGGCGCGCCGCCCACGGCGCCACGGTGTAGGCGATCACCAGCGAGGTGATCATCGCCACCGGCACGTTGAACGGGATCGGCTGCATGTACGGGCCCATCATGCCGGTCACCCACAGCATCGGCAGGAACGCCAGGATCACGGTGAAGGTGGCGAGGTTGGTCGGGCGGCCGATTTCGTTGACGGCGGCTACCGCACTCTTGAGCTTGTCCACGCCGGCCTTGGCGTAGTGGCGGTAGATGTTCTCGATCACCACGATCGAGTCGTCGACCAGCAGGCCGAGCGACAGGATCAGCGCGAACAGCGTGATGCGGTTGATGCTCTGGCCGGCGATCATGCCGACCGTGAGGGTGATGAACAGGATCAAGGGGATGGTGATGGTGACGATCGAGGCCGCGCGCCAGCCGAGGAAGGCGATCAGCAGCAGCACCACGGTGGCGATCGCGATCGCCAGGTGTTCCATCAGGGTATTGACTGCGTCGTTGGCGCGCGCGCCGTCGTCGCGGGTGACGTTGACCGCGACCCCGTCCGGGATCACCGTGCCGCGCAGGCGCTCGAGCTTGGCCACGACCTCGCCGGCGACCTGCACGGCGTTGGTGCCGGTGCGCTTGGCGAGTGCGATGGTGACCGCATTGGTCTCAATGTCGGCCGGCGGCGGGCCGCGGTAGGCCGGTCCGTAGCCGATGCGGTGCACGCGCTCGACCTCGCCCGGGCCGTCGGTCACGGTGGCGACGTTCTTCAGGTACACCGGCTGGTGGGCCTGCAGTGCCACCACCAGGTTGCCGACGTCGGCGGCGGTGCGCAGCATGCCGCCGGCCGACACCGCGCTCACCACGCCGCGGTGCACCAGCGTGCCGGACGGGATGTCGACGTTGGTCGCCTCCAGCACCCGGCGGATGTCGAGCAGCGTGACGTTGTAGGCGCGCATGCGGTCGAGGTCGAGCTGCACGCTGATCTGGCGCGCCCGCCCGCCATGGATGAACGACACCGACACGCCCTCGATGCGGCGCAGGTGCTCGAGCGCGTCGTTGGCAATGGCGCGCAGCTTCCGGTCATCGATCTCGTTGGACGACAGCGAGATGGTGAGGATCGGCACTTCGTCGACGTCGACCGGCTTGATCAGCGGCTGGGCGGTGCCGGGCGGCATGCGGTCGATGTTCGACATGATGCGGTCGTAGAGCTTGACCAGCGAGTCTTCCTTGTTCTGGCCAACGTAGAACTGCACGCTCACCACGCCGAGCGAGTCCATCGCCATGCCGTAGGTGTGCTCCACCCCGGTCATGCCCTGCAGGATCGCCTCCAGCGGCTTGACGATGAGCTGCTGCACCTCGTCCGGCGAGGCGCCCGGCTTGGCGACCATGATGTTGGCCGCCGGTACCACAATTTTCGGGTTCTCCTCGCGCGGCGTGTTGAGCATCGCCATCAGCCCGGCCAGCACCGCGACCAGCACGATCAACATCGTCAGCTTGCTGTCGATGAAATACGCGGCCACGCGGCCGGCGATGTTGAGACCGTTGTCGTTCCTGGCGGGCTTCTTTCGGGTGGCCATGGTGGTGTCGTCAGCGTCGGGTGATGAGTGAGCCGTCGCGCACGTCGCCGAGCTCGCCCAGCACCAGGGTTTCGGTGCCGGTCAGCCCGGCGAGGATCTCGACCTGGCCGCCGTAGGCCTTGCCGACCCGCACCATGCGGAAGCGGGCGAGGGTGTCGCCCTCGAGCACGTATACGCCGGCAATGCCGCCGCGCTCGGTGAGCGCGAGTTGCGGGATCAGGATGCGGCCGGTCGTGATGTTGAGCGTCAGCACCGGGCGCGGCAGCGTGGCCGGCGGCTGCACCTCCGGCGGCGCCTCGCCGCAGCCGGCCAGGGCAAGCAGCGCGGCCAGCGTCACGGCGGGGAATAGCGGGGTCGGCGACATGCGCGGTCTCCGGGTGTTCACGGTGTCGGGGCGGCGCCGGGCGCCGCCAGGCTGCCGTCGGCGAGCCGCAACTCGGTCGCGGCCAGGTCCTGCTGCAAGGCGGCGGTGAGCTCCTCGCCGCGCGCCTCGACCAGCACCCGCTCGGCCATCAGCAGGTCGATGAGGATGGTGCGGCCCTCGCCGTAGCGCTGCTTGACGAGGCGCACCGCCTCGCGCGCCTTGTCGACGCCGGCGGCGGCGATCTCGACGCGGTTGCGCGCCTCGCTGAGGCGGCTGGCGGCGGCCCGCACCTCGGCGCGCGCCGTCTGGCGCGCGGCCTCGAGGCGTTGCTGCACCTCGTCGGCGTCGCGTTGCGCGGCGTCGAGGCCGTGCCAGTCGCGCCCGCCGCTGAACAGGTTCATGCTCACCACGCCCATGATGCTCTGCGACTTGTTGTCGAGTGCGGCGTTGTCGTCGTACCAGGAATCGGCCGCCACCACCCCGACCTGCGGATGGAACGCGGAACGTGCCGCCTGCACCCGCGCGCGGCTGACCTTGACCATGGCCTCATGGGCCTTGAGATCGGTGCGGGTGTCGAGCGCACGCGTCTCGAGCTCGGCTACGGCCGGCACGGCCTCAATGGCGGCCGGCGTCTGCCAGGCCGGCAGCGCGATATCGCTCTCCGCCGGCCAGCCCATGACCAGTCGCAGCCGGTCGAACGCCAGGCGCTGGCGGCTGGCGGCCTGCTCGCGCGCGCTTTGCACCGCGGCGAGGTTGAGCTCGGCGGTCATGCGGTCGGAGGCCACGATGCGGCCCTGGCGCACCAGCCGCGCGGTGGTCTCGGCGTGCTCGCGCGCCGCGGTCACGGCATCGTCGGCGATCACCAGTGCGGTGTTGGCCGCCTGCGCCGCGCGGTAGGCGGCGGTGACCCGGTACACGGTTGCCTGCTGCTGGCGGGTGTGGCTCAGGGTCGCGGCCTCGGCGTACCGGCCGGCTTCCTGTACGCCGGCCGTCAGCCGCCCGCCGGTGTACAGCGGCAGCTCCACCGACAGCGTGGTGGCGTGCACGGTGCTGACACCGGGGTAGTTGATCGCTGCCGGATCGAGGTCGGGACTGGTAACGGTGCGGGTGTTGAGCTTGTCGGCAAAGGCGTCGAGCGGGTTGTCGCTGCGTCGCGCCATGTAACGCAGGTTCACCTGTGGCAGCAGGTTGCCCCAGGTAGAGTCGGCGCGCGCTTCGGCGGCCGCGGCCTGCGCGCCGCTGGCGCGCAGCTCCGGGTTGTGGTCGAGCGCATGGCGGATGGCGTCATCGAGGCTCAGCACCTCGGCGGCCGGGGCAATGGCGGGTAGCAGCATGGCCCCGAACAGTGCCAGCGACCGGAAACGTCTGGACATGATTCCACTCCTTGTTCGGCGGCGGCGTACCCGGCCGCGCGCATCATTAGAACCTGTCTCAAAAATACTTTAATACTTTGAAACGCAGATTAACGCAGATTGGCCAATGACGATGAACGCCTCATCAGGGCGACGAATCGGCGTGCATCCCTGTTCGTTGTCTGCGTTCATCCGCGTTTTCAGGGGTTTTTGAGATGGTTTCCAGTAACGGGATCGGCCGTAGATAGGGGCGGGGTC
>Ga0115026_10000246_pt1 | contig 13166 bp, 12 predicted proteins | sample Mud_0915_D1_FD_83878 | JGI IMG/M metagenome (GOLD analysis project Ga0115026, IMG submission 83878) | Wetland microbial communities from Old Woman Creek Reserve in Ohio, USA - Mud_0915_D1 | ecosystem: Environmental > Aquatic > Freshwater > Wetlands > Sediment ...
CTTCCCTTTCCCGGGTCCTTTCTCAGCCAGAGGTTCATGGATGCTTCCTGAACCTCTGGTTTCTTATGCAACTCCACCATTTTTTCAAGACGACGATCACTTGCCATAAAATATGCCCAGAGTTTCTTCATCAGCGAAAACCGTTTACCAAAGCCTTTTTCCCATAGTTTTTTATATTCCCCTATTTTCCCGCGTGCGATCGCACTTCCTGCCAGTTCCCCTGCCTTCATGGCATAGTAAATCCCTTCGTAGGTTGACGGCATCACCTGTCCCGCCGCATCACCCACAAAAAGGACCCTTCCCGAATGATACAATTCTCCCTGCCACAGTGGTATCTTATACCCTCTTTGAGAACCTCGGACATGGAGCCCTGTCCTCTCCACGAATTTCTTCCACAAGTGCGTTATCTTGGCATGTTCCAACGTACCTGTACCCACCGAAACTCCCTCCCCGTAGGGAAAGACCCACGAATAGCAGCGCGGTGCGTGGGATGAGCCAAACCAGAATTCGCAGACATCGGTATCTTTGTTCCCTATCTTTTCGGACAGGGTGAGAAATGAGGGAGGGGGCTTGATCCCCAAGGCTGTCCTCACCCTTGAGTTTACCCCGTCGGCCGCGATCACATAATCGGCCTCCACATGAATGGTACGCGGGAAGGAGTACCCAGGCAAAGAAATTTCAGGAGAAGTTATGACTTCCGCAGTCACCGTTTTGCCCATGTCACTAAAACTCCTGAATTCACCCTGAAGAAGCCTTGTCCCTGACTTCTCTGCCTCACTTCTGAGGACTTGATCAAACTCGCCCCTTTCGACAATTGCGATGGATCCGCCCTTAAGGGGGATATGGAGAATCTCTCCCCTTGGCGACACAACCTTTATGGTATCAACATATTTCTTAACAGGATGTTCAGGAAGATCCATTTCTTGCAGGAGAAAAGAGGGGATGCCTCCACCACATGGTTTAACAAAAGAGAAGTTTCTCTCCACAAGAAGGGTATCCACCCCGCTCCTTGCCAGGAACCGCGCCGCCGTAGAACCAGCGGGGCCACCCCCAATCACCAACACTTCGGTCCTGAGCATTACATGAGAGGAGTAAGGCAAGGAGGTTCAGAATTATATACGGATTTCCTCTTTTCCCAGAGCGGGTTTCTCAAAAGATAGAACCTCACTAATTCACAAAACCCGGTGGGAAAGGGCAATGTATCCTTGCCCGTTTCGAAAAATTCTTATTGAGAAAGTAGGCCGATATCTTAAAGAAGAAGTTTCCCACCGAGCCCGAAATAGTTCCATCCCTGTTCTCGCCCCATCCCACCGTCTTCTCATTATTATTGATGGCAATAATAAGATAAATCTTACCCTGTTTCATTCCTTTAATATCCTCTTCGCTCGGAAAGGGGAGTCCTTTCGTGGGACCAAACTGGGTGTGGGAATGAAAGTCCCCTATAATCTGCAATTTGTCAAATTTAGCGAGAATTGGTTCCACCTTCTTGTGATTCTTTTCATGGACTACGACGCCCTTATGTCTTCTGTTCGCTGTTTGAAAGCTGAATGCATGTTCGACGATAAATCTATCCTCCAGCCGGTAGCCAAGCAAATACCCGAGGCACTCCCTCTTGTACACCTCGGCAGAGCTGAGCAATACGTCAATGAATGCATTCTCTGAGATATAGACTCTCATCACCTCACCTGGGGGGTAGTACAGGACTCTTTCATCTTCCTTCTACTTCTTCTCTTCCTCAGCACTTTTCCGCTGAACAGGAGATCCTACGGTAAGGACAGGGCACTTTGCATTCCTCACTACCCTTTCCGCGGTGCTGCCAAAAAAGACCCTGTCAAGTCCCTTTCTGCTGTGGGTACCCATAATAATCATATCAATATGATTCTCTTCAGCGAATTTCAGTATCTCTTCGTGGGGCACCCCTTTAATGACCTTATATTCGATATTCTTATACCCCTTAAGTTCCTCAATGCAGCACTTCTCAATCTCCTTCATGGCATTTGTCTCTATGTCCCTGTACATTTCATCCATACTCACATGGGGGACATGCCATCCTGTTACCCTCGCAATATCGTAGACAACATGAATGATGTAAAGCCTTGCCCCATAATGCTTCGTGAGGTCTGCGACAAAGGGAACCGCATGCGCAGAACCCTCCGAAATGTCGGTGGGGAAAAGAATTTTCCTGATCTCCATTTTAGGCCTCCCTTAAATATTGTGCTGCATCCTCTGGGGATGTTGTTAATACATAAAAATCCGAACCCCACTCAACACCGCTTGTCCTGAGAAGGCGGGGTATAATCTCTATGTGCCAGTGAAAATCATCGCCAAGGGTATGCCAATGGTTACGCCTCGGGATCCTGTTTGGCGCAGTATGAATTACATAATTGTAAGGTGAATCCTTCAGCACACGCCTCATTTTCCTTAACACAGTCAAAAGCATGGTGCCGAGGTCTTCCTTTTCACTCTCTCCTATGTTCTGAAAGGCACACCCGTGCTTTTTAGGCAATATCCAGAACTCAAAGGGGAATTTGGGGGCAAAGGGACTGAAGGCAAGGAAATCTCTGGTCTCAAATATGAGCCTTTCGCCCACCCTGAGTTCCTCCCGCATGATATCACAGAAGATGCAGCGTTCCTTATACGCATAATATTGCTTCGCTCCGTCAAGTTCCTCCTTCACAAGCTTAGGGATAATCGGTGTTGCCATAATCTCAGAGTGGGGGTGGGCATAGGCTGCACCCGCACCTTTTCCGGAATTCTTGAATATATGGATATATCGTAACCTTTCGTCCTTTTCGAGGTCTGTCACCCTGTCACTGTAAATTCGTATGACCCTCACCATCTGCTCAGTTCCCATTTCATCAGGCGATTTGTTATGTTCAGGGCTTTCTATGATTATTTCGTTCGCACCGATGCTGTTCATTTTGTCATACATTCCCATGCCTTTTCTGCCAAGCTCTCCCTCCACATGAAGCACCGGCTTAAAATTGGGGATCACCCTTGTCCACCATTTATTTCCTTCCCTTGTAGCTGCAATCTCTGGCGGGGTCTCTTTCTCCCTGCCTGGGCACAAGACGCATGAGGTCTCCTCAGAGTTTTCTGGATGGATCGCATAGTCCTCTGGAGACTTTGAGTCACTCATTACCGCAACCCATCTGCTCAATAAAGGGTCTTTCCTCAATTCATGCATCAGCTATTCCTCTCAAAGATAAATCGCAGGCCTTTAAGGGTAAGATCAGGATCTACAGAGATCTCCCTGGAAAGAAAACTGCGCATTATAAAGGAATTCCCGCCTGTTATGACAACCTTGAACCTGCACGATTCCCCCTGTTCCATCTCCCATATTAGTCTTTCTACAGCCCCTGCCGTACCATATATAATACCAGAAAGTATGTTCATAATCGTATTTTTCCCCATGGCACGGAGCGGAATGTCCGGATTTTCCGAAAACGTACTCACCAAGGGAAGTTTCGCTGTTCCTTTTCTTAGAGAACTGCTCATTAATGTTATTCCAGGCAATATTGCACCACCAAGAAATTTCCTGTCCTTAAGGGCACTTATAGTCGTTGCGGTACCGAAATCCACCACAATTACCGGAGAACCGAATATTTCACTGGCTGCAACCATATTGGCAATTCTGTCACTTCCAATCTCTTCAGGCTTTTCCACACCAAAACTCAGTCCTGTAGGCAATGAAGCGCTCACCACGATTGGATGTCTCGGTCCAAGATCCCGTACTGCATTGTAAACCTTCTCCGTAAGGTCAGGAACCACAGAGGATATTATAGCGCCCCTCGGGGCTATTTCCATATGGTTCTTTGAAAGGAAATCAAGGATTTTATTTTTGTATACATCATCAGTTCTTTTGGGATGGGTGGGGACCCTCAGCGTCTTAAGAAGGCCTGCTCCTTCAAAAAAACCAATATTTATTGATGAGTTACCTATATCTGTGGCCAGAAGCATACACTATTATAGCAAAAATACTGATTATGCTTGCATGAAACTTTTTTACTAACATATTGAAATAATTGATTTTTTGAAGAAGCTTGCCCCAGAACTTGCGATGGGGTTACCATTTGTTCTTGATTTGATGTGAAGGGGGATTTTTAAAAGTATTAACAGGATAAGTTCCGCGTCATCGAAGGACAACGAGATCGCCAAAACTGATCCTTTTCAAAGACCCTGATGACAACTTTACGATCAACATGCCTTCGTCATCAATGTCATAGGCAAGCCCATTGATGATCTCATCACCCATGGTTACCTGAACAGGTTTTCCCATCATTGAGGTGAGCATTCGCCATTCATTCAGAAGGGTATTAACCCCCTTTTGCGCAAAGACACGATACCAGCGGTCCAGCCCGTTCAGTATTTCAACCATGAGGAACGTTCTTGACTCTGTCCTCCCCTTTTCAATCCTGACGGAGGTTGCGATCATCCTCACCTCGGGAGGAAAGTCCTCTACTTTTGTGTTTACATTTATTCCGATTCCCATTACTGCATAGACTATTTTGTCTCCGCCTGACTTGATCTCAGTAAGAATACCGCCCAATTTCTTATGAGCTACCATAAGGTCATTAGGCCATCTAATCTCCACCGGCAGGCCAGTGGTATTTCTCAGGGCGCCGCAGCAGGCAACGCCCGCCATTATGGTCAGGAGAGTCGCTTCCCTGGGTCCTATGGAGGGTGTGAGAATAACACTCATATAGATATTACCGCCCGAGGGAGATATCCAGGTCCTTCCCATTCTGCCCCTGCCCTTTGTCTGGCTGTCAGCAACCACGACAGTTCCATGGGAAGCACCCTTGTCTGCCAGTTCCATGGCAAATGAATTAGTTGAGTCCACTACCCCCAGAGAAACAATATCCCTTCCCATCTCACCCTTGATGAGTTTCCTTAGCTGGTCCATAATAAATCCTTTGCTGATAGCGTCAAGAAAAAACTAGAGGGGAAAGGGTGATGAAGAATTCTTATCCTCCTTTGCGGATTCGCTGAGGCGAACATGACACCTCACAGCCTTACAAACACAGAGGACAAGAAACACAAGAATCATTGTTATTCCGCATGAAGGATTACCACCTCGATCTTTCCCTTCAACCCATCTGCAAATCTCTTGGCATCGCTCTCACCACCCACAATGGATCCATAGTGCATGGGAATAGCTATTTTCGGCTTTATGTCCAGGGCTGCATGAATCGCCTCCTCTGGGGTCATTACATAGGTGCCCGAGACCGGAAGGAGAGCAATATCCGCCTTAAAATGCTTCATTTCAGGGATGTAGTCTGTATCCCCTGCAATGTAAATCCTTTGTCCTTTTACGGTAAATATGTATCCCACCCATCCCTTATCCTTGGTATGAAACTGCTTGTTGGTGTTATAGGAGGGAACCGCCTCCACATCTATTCCGCTCACATTGATTCTGTCTCCTACTTTGATGACCTTAATGTTCCCTGTCAATTTCTTAGCGCAGTCTGCGGGAGCAACGATTATAGTGTCCGCTCCTTGTATTTTTTTCACATCATCAGGGGAACAGTGGTCATAATGTTCGTGGGTAATGAGGATAATGTCCGCATGGTCCTTTCTCTTGAGCTTGAATGGATCGGTAAAGATAATTTTCTCTCCCACAACCTTGAATGTGTCATGTCCGAGCCAGTGGATGTCCTGAATCATTGTCTTAACCTCCTTCTCGCCTGCCAGGAGCACTCCAGGCATTATTAAGAAAATCAGGCATAGAGTGAGATATCCTCCCTCTCTCACTTAGTTTCCTTTTCCTGCTCCTTATCTTTAATACTACTTGATTCTAATCAGTAGCACTCCCTTTCATATACGCATAATATACCACAACATCAGCCGGGGCTGAAGAGATGTCCTCATAAGGAAAAACCTTTTTTTCTATTGGTTAGTTCTCTGGCTGATTGGATTAATAAGTTACAAACTTTGCTGTATGAAATCCGGACATTCTGTATTAAATGTCATGTAGGACAACCATTCATTTATGGCATCCTCTTATCAGGGAACAAAACATGCTGGTCACCATAAACGAATAAAATCAACCCATTACTATGAGAATTTAGTGAAGGCATGACATTTGCTAAAGATTCATGCATGACATCTCAGATTTGGACAGTCAGTAATATTTTTGTGCTATGATAAGCCGACAGGTTATCCTGAGAGGAGGTTGGTTCCTATGAATGACGAACACGGAGAAGAGAGAAGAAAGAGCCAACGATTCCCCTTCAGGGAGGATATCCTTATTGATGGCGCAAAGCTATGTACAAGCAACGAGATAAGCGAAGGCGGCCTTTTTGTTTCAGCTATTCAAATTTTTGAAGAGGGCGAGCTGATCGACGTTACCATTCCCCTCGGTGGAGAAGAGATAACGGTAAAGGGACAGGTAAAGTATTGTCAACCGGGTATCGGTATGGGCGTTATGTTTCATAACCTTACCGGCGAACAGAAGGTAAAGATTAAGAAATTGGTCGAACGCGTATCGGGTCGCAGTTCCTGAGTTCCACACTCCACCCATCCTTCATCTCTGAGAAGCAACCTCTACTATCTCGTGATCTCAATCCTGTGGAACGCCTCAGCAAGCTGGCATTCCGCACCTTCAGACATGGAGCAGGACCACTCCCGCATCCACGCCTCCAGGTCCTGTATCTTGAGCTCCTTTATCTGGCTTTCGTGACACCTCAGGGCCGCAACTTTGAGATCAAATGTCGTCGTGATATCAGAACGGTAGTTCACGTCTTCAGAACCAAAGAAGAGCATCTCCCGAACTTTGTGAGGCTCCAGTCCTTCTTCCAGCAGGTCCGGATATGCAAGGTGGTCCCGCGCAAAAGGGAAGACCGCGTCGAGGGTGACCTGTCCGACTACCCTGTGGTCCCGATGCCAGACATAGCGGTGGTAAGGATCTGAGGTGACAACAGTTGATGGTCGATACGTCCTGATCTCCCTGACGACCATCTTCCTGAACTCGGCAGTGTCTTCCAATCCCTGGTCAGGAAGCCCAAGGAAGACCACCTCCCTTACGCCAAGGAGCTTTGCCGCAGCCTCCTGCTCTTTTTTCCTTATCCCGGCAAGCATCAGGGGAGCCATTGTCCTGTCTGTAGTTCCCTTTTCGCCGTTTGTACACACCACATAGACAACCTGTCTCCCTTCCTGAATCCAGCGCGCTACCGTTCCTGCTGCCCCGAACTCTGCATCGTCAGGGTGTGCCGCAACGACGAGTATATCAGAGACCTCCATACGCAAACTCCTTTCATTTCCTGGTGATCACTTTTTTATGCGCTACCGGCAAGAAGACGGTGGCATATTCCCGCGCAATTGCCGATGCGATATCCGACCAGCCATAGCCGAGGACTGATGCGCGTATTTGGTCACGGGATATGCGTCTGTTGGACCGAGCAACCATTATGCTCTCGATGGCAGCTGCGAGCAAAAGGGGACTGGGGCTGTCAACGAGGAATCCTGTCCTGCCGTCCTGTATCAATGTATCCATTGCGCCTACGCGTGTGGCGATCACAGGGGTGCCGCATGCGAGGGATTCGAGCGCCACCAGGCCGAAGCTCTCGTAGTAAGACGGAACGACAAGGACATCGGCAGCGCTGTAGTATAAGGGAAGAAGGTTGTGCTCAATCCTCCCATGAAATTGTACAATCCCTCCTATAGATGCCCGTTTGGTAAGGCTACGTAGTTCGGTCGACACTGGCGTCTTCTGGTCGTCACCCCCGATGATCACAAACCTGACTCCCCGCTGGGAGCGGAGATGGGCTGCTGCTGCGAGGAGTCTTTCCAGTCCCTTGACAGCGGCAAACCTTCCAACGTAAAGAGCGATGAACTCAGAGTCATGAAGCCCCAACTCTTGTCTGGCCAGTCGCCTTGCAACCGGTCGGAACAGTTGGAGGTTCACGCCGCAAGGTACCACGCCGATATTTTCCCCTGACACATCATAGTATTTCATGAGCAGTCTTTTTTCGCTCTCTGTTGCTGCGAGAACCCTGTCGCTTGCATGGGCGAGCCGCTTTTCAGAGATTAAGCGAAGGAACGGTTCCCTCTCCTGCCCGCACGCCATCCGCTTTGCGATGCCCGTTGTGTGGAACATCAGGATATGGGGCACACACCATCGGTCTTGCGCAAGGCGACCTATGCTGCCTGATAGCCAGTAGTGGCTGTGGACAAGATCATAGCAGATACTGTTGGCAGTCATATACGCCTCTATGGACAAAAAAACCTCAGGCAGATATTCCAGGAGAGCGCTTTTTCCGATATGACCGTTACGGCCGATGCGGAGGTGGATGAGACGCACATTTTCAGACAGAAGTTCTTCAATTCTTCCGCTCCCTGCGCAGGTATAAATATCTACACGGTGCCCTGCTCTTCCCAGTTCCCGGGAAATCTCACGGATATATACGCTCATGCCGCCTGTGTCTCCTGTCCCGAGTTCGCCCAAAGGGCTTGAATGAATGCTGAGCATAGCAATCCTTAGGGGTCGTATAGTGGAGCTTATCCTGTATCCGTCCGTCGAATGATGTGGCGCAATGAGAGAAGCTGATGTCATTTCAGGATCACCTCGCAGCTAAGGAGCTTGAGCGGATGACCGCCAAGACGTCGTTTATATGTCTCGCTGCCCCTAAGGAAATTATATCTTCCTCTCTTGCGGGTGATACTTTCCCTTATGCTGAAGACCTTGCTCAGGAGTCCAACGCTGAGGTTGCTGAAGCGCCGGTCATAGCCGTTATTGTAGAGATAGACTGTGGAGTGATAATCAAAGCACAAGGCCGCGGCAGTGGGTACATTGTCCAGGTCCAAAAGGAACAGCCTTAAGAGTCCGGCCTCGGCCATCCCCGCCGCGAGGGACCTGAAGAAAGATTCCATAGTACCCGTCATGAAACGGGCCTTTTCTCTCCGGTTAGACCGAAAGAGTGCCATAAAGGTGTCCATTGCTGCCGAAACATCCTTTGGGTCCTCAATAACCCGCAATCCCACATGGGCAGCACCTTCCAGACGCGCCAGCTTCCGGCGCGTCTCATGCCTCTCCCTGCCCGGCAGGAGAGCAAGATATCCTTCCCATGAGTCCGGCAAGTCCATTTCGTAGAGCACATCCACAGGCTCACATGAGAATTCGCATCCGAGAAGCGGCGAATAATCCCTAAGATAAGATACTGCAGTGGAATCAGCACGGACGCATTCCATGGTAAAACGGCGAACGCCCGCCCGTCTCAGGTAATCAACAATCACAGGGAAAAACTCCCCTTCTCTTAAGGGTGCAATAATAAAGTCGCTGTAATCGATAAGGTCGCTGTCGCTGACAAGGCGCGCCGAATCACCAGCAAACGTGAGCGGGGCAAGACCGAGGACTGTCCCATAATTCCTCACTACGCAGAGATGTGTCTTCAGGCCATGCCCGAAATACGACCACCAGGCACCGAGCCATGGAGGAAGCATAAATATACAATCCCACCTCAGTGGCTTTCCGGCGTCCTGCCAGTAGTGTTCCAGGTTATGCAACGGCTCTTCAGTCACTGTCCCGGCTGAAGCGACAACTTCAGCCCTGTCGCTCATGACCTTAACGTTTTTCATTCGATAACTATCCGTTCCTTTCAGGAGAATATTTTCTTCGATCCTATTTTTGCGGCTCAGACACTATACGCCAGCGGTATCCTTCCTGGGTGTCATCCACCTCGATATGTGCCCGCTTGAGACAGTCACGAATCGCATCTGCTTCATGCCATTGGTTATTTTCCCTGAACAGGGCCCTTAATGCAAGCAGCTCCTCCACAAGGGGAGCGAGACACTCCTGCGAGCTTTTAGGCTCAGAGGCGAGACTCACGCCGAGCAGAACGATGAATTCGCGCATAAGTTCCCTTGCCTGAGAAATAAACTCCGGGTTTTCACTTTCCTGCTGCGCCTGCCAGATAAGTCTGTCGAGTTCCAGGAGAGCATTGATCGCGTCCCGGACATCATGGGCAAGACCATTGCTGAGCATGGTTTCAACGGCATGTACCGCATTCCAGAAGCCTCCGTCTCCTGGAATAGATGCTTGTTCAGGGGCGGACATCTCCAAAGCCCTTTTTGTCCGGACAGCACCAGCCCCTTTATCTGACAACATCCCGATTGGGAACCTTTCTCCCCTCATAAATACCTTCTCAAATGCCCGGTAGCGCAGCGTCACTGTGCCAATACCCTTTACTATGGCTTCTTCCCTTTCCAGGTCTATGATGCAGGCAGTGTGTTCATCGATGCCAAGAATGCCCGCTTCCTCAGGAAGCAGAGACTCGAGCATCCTGAAACGGTTCTCTCCCATAAAACAGAAGCGCGTGTCATGGGTCCCGCCCTCAGCATTGTTCCAGTGCGGAACTACCACAGCCTTCAGACCGAAATGGCCCAGGATGTCGAGGCCTTCTACCCAGTGCAACTCCTGACCGACCTTATAGATCTCGTATACAGGCAGGGAAAAGCGTCCCACCGTGAGTGCCGCTGCACTTGCTGCGACAAGGCACGCACCCCTTTTGACCCGCCGCTCCAGTATTTCGGGAATCGGGGTTTCCTTCCATTGACGTATGGCATACGTGGGGCTCCCTGGACCAACAAGGAGATAATCGAACTCTCTCAGCATACGGAATGCCAGCTCCGCCTCCTGGGTCGGGACGTCCTTTGACTTGAATGACACCACTTCCATCGGATAGCCTACATTGATCCGGAAATACTCCACCGCCTTCCCGGACAACTGATCGGCATTCAACTGGAACCCGGCAGGCGTATCGAGAAAGAGCACTCTGAGAGCGTTCCCGAGACGGGTGAGAATCTCTTTGTGAACCTCCACCATAGTAGCGGTGAGTTCACCCGAGCCCATAAGGGCAATCATTCCTTTCTTTGGAGGCACGACCTTTCCTCCTGCCCTTTCCTTTTCTTTTCTTTCTCTGGTTTCCCACATATCTTTATTTGAGCGTGTTTCCTACGAGTTGTCAAGTCTCTTATACCGACCAGGGAAATGATCGCTGTTATCTCTGGGTAGAGAACGAGAAATGCGCAGAGGGCTATGATATGCTATGAAAAAAGAGGAGGGGGGTTATATGGGACAAATTGCCCTGAGATGGGTCGGTAACAACAGCAGAATGTTTATTGGACGGGACAGCTACGGCCACACAGTGGTAGCAGGGTCCTGGTCCAGGGAAGGCGATGAACAATGGCGGGAGTGGAAGGGTCTTAAACCCTCGGACCTGCTCGTCATCAGCCTTTGCTCTTGCTCGGCGTATGACGTGGTGGAAATCCTCAAGAAACAGCGCCAGAGGTTGAGCGGCCTGGACATCACTGCAGATGCCAAACAGGCCCCGGAACCACCGTACCATTTCACCGACATCCACCTGCATTACGTAATTACCGGACAGGACATCGCTGCAAGAAAAGTGGAGAAGGCCATTGAGCTGTCGCAGAACAAATACTGTTCTGTGGCAGCAACCATTCGCGGCGTAGCAAAGATCACGCACAGTTTTGAAGTGAAGGGCGAATCAAATGGCTGAAATTTAGCTTTGATGATGATTCATAAATTCGTCAGAGGTGTCCGGCTCCAATGGCAAGACTCAGGGTTATGTGCTTATCCGCAAGAGCGGGCCTTGACTATACATAAGAACAGAGGGTTGTTAGGTGTGCGGAGACCGGTACAGTCGACAAGGGCCATTGTCTTGCCGGAAGACGGACGCCTCTTTCGAAATAAAGAAATTCGTAAATAAAGTGTATTAGTGCTGTTAATAGATTGACCGGCGTTTGTTACCGCAAAGAATAAGGGGATTCCCCTTGCGTGCCTATCTTCTGCCAGCCTTCTTCTTCCTCTTTTTGGTCCCGGGAGCGGCTGATGTCTGTATCCCCCTCTCTATGAGTTTTTTCCTGATTTCTTTGATCTTGTCCCTTATCTCGATGGCCAGTTCGAAGTCCAGTTTTTTCGCCGCTTCCTTCATCTCTTCATCCAGTTTTTTTAAGGTTTCTTCATCGTAATTATATACAGGGATCTCTTCTGCGACTGGTATTGTCCAGTAGTCCGATTCGTAGATGGAACTCAGGATATCCTTAATAGTGGATTTCACCGTCTCCGGCGTGATGCCCATCTTTTCGTTATACGTCTTCTGGATCTTCCTCCTTCTCTCGGTCTCTTCCAACGCCCTCTTCATCGAACCTGTGATGGTGTCGGCATAGAGGATTACCTCTCCGGCCACATTCCTCGCAGCCCTGCCCGCTGTCTGGATCAGGGAGCGTTCTGATCTGAGAAAGCCCTCCTTATCAGCGTCAAGAATCGCCACAAGGGATACTTCGGGAAGATCGAGACCCTCTCTCAAAAGATTTACTCCTATAAGCACGTCGAACTTCCCCTGCCGAAGGTCTCTCAGCAACTCCACCCTTTGCAGGGTATCAATGTCTGAATGGAGATACCGCGCCCTCACCCCAAGCTCAATATAATAATCCGTGAGGTCCTCAGCCATCTTCTTGGTGAGCGTGGTCACGAGAACCCTGTCGCCCTTCTCAACCCTCTTTCTTATCTCGCTGAAGAGGTCATCCACCTGTCCTGATGCGGGTTTCACCTTCATCCCGGGATCGATTAATCCTGTAGGCCTGATGATTTGTTGAACTACCCGCCCCCTCGATTTATCAATCTCATAGGTACCTGGCGTTGCGGAGATATAGATTGCCTGATTCACCCTGTGTTCAAACTCCCCAAAGGTGAAAGGCCTGTTATCCAGTGCAGAGGGAAGCCTGAACCCGAAATCTATGAGGGTCTGCTTCCTTGATCTGTCCCCTTCATACATACCGCCGATCTGGGGTATGGTTGCGTGCGATTCATCCACCATAATGAGAAAATCCTCAGGGAAGTAATCGATGAGGGTGTAGGGAGGCTCACCAGGAGACCTGCCGCTCAGGTGCCTTGAATAGTTCTCGATGCCATGGCAGTATCCAAATTCCCTGAGCATCTCCAGATCAAAGCGCGTCCTCTGCTCGATTCTCTGTGCCTCCAGACGATTCCCCTCTTTCACGAAGAACGCTACCCGCTCCTTCATCTCATCTTCTATCCTTTTCAGCGCAGGTTCCATACGCTCCCGGGGGGTAATCCAATGGCTGTTGGGGAAGAGGGCAAACCGCTCAAATCTCCCCAATCGTTCGCCGGTCAGGGGGTCGAACTC
>Ga0115026_10000247_pt1 | contig 13157 bp, 12 predicted proteins | sample Mud_0915_D1_FD_83878 | JGI IMG/M metagenome (GOLD analysis project Ga0115026, IMG submission 83878) | Wetland microbial communities from Old Woman Creek Reserve in Ohio, USA - Mud_0915_D1 | ecosystem: Environmental > Aquatic > Freshwater > Wetlands > Sediment ...
ATATACCTTCAAGCCAGCAAACAGCTGCTGAAATTTCTCCTCCGTGCGCGGCTCCACCTTCTGCCCGCGCAGGTACTGGTCGATCTTCCACGCGGTACGCTTACCATTGCCGCACGCGCGCACCAACACGTCAGGGCCTGTCTCGCAGTCGCCGGCCGAAAAGACGCCCTTCTTCGATGATTCAAACGTCTCCTGGTTCACCTGGACCGTCTTCCACTTCGTGAGCTGCAGGTCGGAGACCCCTTCCGTAAACCCGAAATCGACCACCTGTCCGATGGCGGGTATCAGGATGTCCGTCTCAATGATAAACTCTGAGTTGGGAACCGGCACAGGTCTTCTCCTGCCGCTTGCATCCGGCTCGCCCAGCTCCATCCGGATCAGTTCGACCGCGACGACTTTTCCATCCTCTTCAATGATGCGGACCGGGTTGCAGAGATAGTGAAACTTCACACCTTCTTCTTCGGCATCGTGGATCTCAACCGGGTCAGCCGGCATCTCTGCCTTTGTCCTCCGGTAGACCAGGTTCACGTCCGGCTTGCCGATACGGAAAGAAGAGCGAACGCAGTCCATGGCCACGTTGCCACCCCCTACCACGACCACTTTCTTGCCTTCAGGGTACGGGTCCTTACCGTTGTTTACATCGAGCAGGTACTTGACACCCGCGATAAAGCCCCGGTAGCCCTTGTCCTCTCCCTCTGCGCCCATCGGCGAACTGCCGTGCGCGCCGACACCTATAAACACGGCGTCATACTCGTCTTCCAAGCTGGCCAACGTGATGTCTTTGCCCACGTTCACCCCATACCTGATCTCAACGCCGAGGTCACGCAGCAGGTCTGCCTCGCCCCGCAGTATCTCTCTCGGAAGACGGTAATCGGGTATGCCAACCGCCGCCATGCCGCCGGGCTCGTTAAGACGCTCGAAGATGGTGACCTTGTAACCCATCTGCCCGAGGTAGTATCCCACGGAGAGGCCTGCCGGGCCCGCACCCACGACCGCGATGTTCTTCCCGTCAACGGGCTCCTTCTTGATGATGGGTTGCTTCTCTTTTTCCAGCTCGTAGTCCGCAACAAAGCGTTTCAGGTATTTTATGGAGACCGCCTCATCGATGTTCGCCCTTCTGCAGTTCGACTCGCATGGACGAACGCAGACACGTCCCAGGGTCCCGGCGAGGCAGGTGTCTTCTCTGATCGTGGCAAGAGATTCGGTGAAACGGCCTTCCGCAATCTCTTCGACATATTTCGGTATCTTCAGCTTCGTGGGACAGATACTGAAGCAGGGAGCCGTGACCGAGGAGCGGTACGTGCCTTCGCGCGCCTTCTGTCCGCTCACGCACTTCCCGAACGCATCCGGAAAGAGCTCAATGGCATGAAGGACCGGCACAAGGCCTGTCTGGCCTATCTGGCACTTGGAACCTTCTTTGATTTCAGCCGCCAATCTCTTGATGCCTGCGAGGTCATCCTGCGTGCCCTGCCCTTCTGCGATGGCCTTTAATCTATCGAGGACAACCTTCGTCCCGATCCTGCATGGAAGGCACCGGCCGCAGGACTCTTTCTGCACCGCCTCCACGTACTTCGTGCACATGTCGACGATGTCAACGCTTTCGTCGTAGATGGCAATGCCATCCCAACCCATAAATGCCTTTACAGGCTCGCCGGCTAGGAACTCCGCAGGGAGCTTCAGCTTTTTCGGAGCTGCAAGCTCTTCCTTGCCTTTTCCCCGGTTGTCTACAAGCTCTCCCTGCCAGTAACTGAAAAGAGGCTCAGCCATGCATCACCTGTCAATCTCACCCAGAACGATATCAACGCTTCCAATGGCTGCAACAACGTCAGCCACCATCTGCCCCTCGATCATCTTCGGAATCGACGCCAGATTGAGGAAGGAGGGCGCCCTGATTCTCATGCGGAACGGCTTGCTGGAACCGTCGCTGATCAGGTAAAAACCAAGCTCGCCTTTGGGTGCCTCCACAGCACCATACGCCTCGCCAACGGGCGGCTTGAATCCTTCCTCCATGATCTTGAAGTGGCGGATAAGGGCCGCCATGTCATGCTGCACCTCGTCCTTGTCAGGAGGTACGACGTCAAGCACGTGGGCATTCACAGGGCCGTCAGGCAGTTTTGCGATACCCTGCTCCACGATCCGCAGCGACTGTCTCATCTCCTGCAGTCTCACGAGGTACCGGTCATACACGTCGCCGTTTGTACCCAGGGGGACGATGAAGTCGAACTCGTCATACGAAGAATACGGGTATGCCTTGCGCACGTCGTAGTTGACCCCGCTCGCACGAAGCACCGGGCCCGTGACACCGTAGCTGATTGCGTCCGGAGCTGACAACTGGGCGATGCCCTGTGTACGCCTTCTCCAGATCACATTCTTCGTGAGGAGAGTCTCATACTCATCTATCTTCCCGGGGAATTCGTCAACGAATGCCTGCACCATGCTCTTGAAATCAGGCGGCACGTCTTTGGCCAATCCGCCGATACGGATGTAGCTCGGGGTAAGGCGCGCACCCGTAACATGCTCTACGATCGTGAGGATCGTTTCCCTCTCACGGAATGCATAGAAAAGCACCGTCATGGCACCAAGGTCGAGCGCATGGGTTGCGACCCAGAGCAGGTGCGCGGCAATGCGCTGCAACTCGCAGAGCACGACCCTCAGACACTGCGCACGCTTCGGTATCTCGAGGCCGAGGAGTTTCTCGCACGCGAGGCAGTACGCGAGGTTATTGGAGAGACCGTTCGTGTAGTCAAGCCTGTCGCTGAGAGTAAGGGCCTGAAGGTAGGTCCGTGCCTCAGCCAGCTTTTCAACTCCCCGGTGCAGGTAACCGATATACGGTGTTGACTTCTTGATGACCTCACCATCGAGTTCCACGAGCATGCGAAGCACCCCGTGCGTTGCAGGGTGCTGCGGTCCCATGTTGATGGTCATGAACCGGGTCTCAGCCACTATCCTTTCTCTCCCTCCTGCTCTCCTTCCCGCTCTTCTTCCAGTTGAACCACCAACGGTCGGTCAAAGTCATATCCTTCGGTCGGGAAGTCTTTCCTCAGGGGATGTCCCTCGAAGTCATCGTCGAGGAGGATACGGCGCAAGTCAGGGTGGTTCAGGAACCTGATGCCGAACATGTCGAAGATCTCCCTCTCGAACCAGTCGGCAGCGAGCCAGATGTCGCTCACCGTGGGAAAGACCTCGCCCTCGTTCAGTCTCACCTTGACCGCGAGCCTCATGTTCTTGCTGAGAGAATTGAGAAGGTAGACAAGTTCAAAACGATCTTTCTTGGTGTTATAGTCAACCCCGAAGAGGTCAGTAAGCATCTCGAACGCGCATTCGGGATCATTCCGCAGGAAGTCCAGTATCTCGCGCGCCCTACGCGGATCAAGGGTAACATGTGGCGCCCCGTTTGACTCGCTCACTGTGACCGGCCCTTCGCCGAACGTCGCAACCAGTCTTTGTACGACAGTCTGTGTCCCTGTCATCCCTTCATCCCGGGTATGGAAATGATCGCTCTTTCCAGTATGGTCTCATGCTGTATCTTTTCCTGGAGCTTGATCAGGCCGGCCAGGAGGCTCTCGGGTCTCGGTGGGCAGCCTGGAATGTAGACGTCCCCAGGCACTACCTGATCCACCCCCTGCACCACGTTGTACGTTTTGAATATGCCACCAGAGCAGGCGCACGCGCCGTATGCGATCACCCACTTGGGCTCAGGCATCTGCTCATAGATCCTCTTAAGTACCGGGGCCATCTTCTTGGTAACGGTCCCTGCCACGATCATGAGGTCTGACTGGCGTGGGGACGGCCTGAAGACTTCAGCGCCGAACCTGGCAATGTCATAGGTTGCCGAACTGGCAACCATCATCTCAAGCGCGCATCAGGCGAGGCCGAAGGTGACCGGCCAGACTGAATTCTTCCTGGCCCAGTTCACAAAGAAATCGACCGTCGAGACGAGCACATTTTTCTCGGGCTTAGTTACTCCCATTCCAGTGCCCCTTTCTTCCACACGTACACATATCCGATAAAAAGGATGAAGACAAAAACAAGCATCTCGATAAACCCGAAAAGAGCGAGTTGCTTTGTGATAACAGCCCACGGATACAAAAAGAGTATCTCGATATCAAACACCAGGAAGAGCATTGCGACGATGTAGTACCTGATGGTGATCATACGGCGCGTCGGCCCTATGGTGGTCATGCCGCACTCGTACGGCGCCGCCTTCACCTTCTTTGACCGTCGTGGGCCGATGATGTGAGAGGCTCCGACCATGAAGACCGCAATCGCCCCTGCAAGGCCCATCATGATGAGGAGCGCTACATACTCAAGCACTTGCGATGCACCTTATTATGGGAGGCAAGAATTTCACAAGAGTAACAAAGCATCACATTACCGGTAATGAAAATTCTTGTCAACAACAAAATGCATTATTCTCGATTAAAGAACAAAATCACAAGCGCTGGACCGTGGAAGACGTCCTCAAAATGGCGGGAGTACCGGAACTTATCTTTCCGTCTGTCGTATGCTCACAAAAGTTCTTGTGCTTCAAACGCGAAGGCGCGCACGCGAGCGTCTTTGTGTGTGCGGTTTATTTCTTCGAGGGCCTGGTAGAGAGCTGCCTCTTTCTCCTGCGCTATTGCCAGCACCACCATCGCTTTGGTGCCGGTCCAGATCTGCTTGTCCTGCTGACCCCTGCTTCCCCTGGTCCTTGTGCGTCCCTTTTCCTGGAGGGGATAGGGCTCAACCTGCATCCGCTCAAATGTCTGCAACACTTCTTCACTGCAGTCGGCATTGTAGATTACAAGAAAAATTCTCATAGGAGAGACCACTCCTTTTCACCACTCAGAACCAGCGGCTTCCCGGCTGCATCGGGTCGTCATGTTCCCGCACCGGGATTGCCGGGGATGTGAAATCGTCAGGTGGATACCGGCGAAGCGCCACACCCATAAAGTTCATCCAGATCGGGAGCGACACCCGCCCGCCGCTTTCTGCCTTTCCAAGCGACGTGCGCGCATCGAACCCCACCCACACGCCCGTGCAGATGTGGGGGGAATACCCGACAAAGAGCGCGTCGTAGAAGCTGCTCGTGGTCCCCGTTTTTCCCGCGACCGGGTAGCCGAGCCTGCTCGCCTCTTTCGCTGTGCCGTACGTGGCTACCCCTCGCAGAAGCTTTGTCATTTTGTACGCCTCCTCTGCAGGGATCGCACGCGTTCGTGCGGGTTCGTTGCTTTCGAGCACCTCTCCCTTATCGTCTTCGATCCTGCGTATGAGGAGCGGCTGAAGCCTGAACCCACCGTTTGCAAAAACCGCAAAGCCCTTCACCAGGTCAAGAAGAGTCAGCGTGGAAGTGCCGAGAGCAATTGAAAGGTCATGCTCGATGTCCGCGGAGATGCCAAGGTTCTCAACGACCTTCTTCACCCGGTCAATACCTACATCTTCGAGGAGACGCACGGTGGCCGCGTTTTTCGAGTAGGCGATGGCGTCGCTGAGACTGATCTGGCCAAGGTAGACGCCATCGTAGTTCTTCGGCACCCAGACCTTGCCCCCTGCTCCCGGGTACTCTTTCGGCTCGTCAACGATGACCGAATCGACATCATACCCCTTCTCGATCGCTGCCAGGTAGATGAATGGCTTGAATGCACTGCCTGCCTGGACCTTGGCATACAGGGCACGGTTGTACGGACTTCGCTCGGGGCTCCTGCCTCCCACCACCGCATATACGTAACCGGTAGTCACGTCCATGCAGAGCAAGCTGCCCTCCACCTGCGTCACCTTCAAAGGGATGAACTGAGGGACCTTCTTCTTGTCGCTGCCCTGATATACGCCCTTAACCACGTCGCCGGGCTGAAAGTCATACGCCGACGACTTCAGGAAGCCCTGTTGCTTGCCAGCAAAGGCAGCGTACCCGTTTGCCGTCTTTTCCGAAATGAGGAGATTGTAGGCTTTTCCTGTTTTGAGACCAACGAAACTGATTTCTCTCTCCTCCTCCCTGGTGAAACTCTCCCAGCGCTTGCTGTCGAGGCGAGCCGCGACCACGGGCTCTCCCCTTCGCTCGTCATAAAGGGCGAGGCCCCTCTTGACGGTCTCTTCCGCGCGTCTCTGCAGGGAAGCATCGACCGTGGCATAGATCTTCAGCTGTCTTCTGTTGAGTACGCCCTTTCCATACTTTTCTTCCACGTACCGCACCACGGCGCCTTTGAAGTAGCTGTCCGCGAATATACCGTCGTCCTCCCGCACAGAGATCTTTTCCTTAAGCAGAGTGGTTTTCATCTTAGGACTGATGAATTTCTTCTCCGCGAGTTGCTCTATCACATATTCCTGCCGCATCCGGGCAAGTCCCGGGCGCTTCTTGGGGTCATACCGCGAGGGCGCCTGCACCAGGCCGGCAAGCAGGGCTGCTTCCGCTCTCGAGAGCTCTCCAACGTGCTTGCCGAAATAAACTTGCGACGCAGCCTCGATCCCGTACACTCCCTGGCCCATATATACGTTGTTGAGATAGAGGTTCAGTATCTCCGCTTTTGTCAGATACCGTTCAAGGCGGTAAGCCAGGATTGCTTCCCTCACCTTACGCAACATGCTCCGCTCGGGTCCGAGGATGAGCGATTTGATCACCTGCTGTGTTATGGTGCTGCCTCCCTGCACCACCTTGCCGTGCACCACATTCTTCCAGAGCGCCCGCGCTATGCCCTGAGGATCTACCGCGCCGTGCTTGAAAAAGTCGGCATCCTCCGCCGCGAGAAAGGCGTCCTTGACGTACTTGGGGATACGCTCATAGCGGACAAATATGCGATTGTCCGGCACCACGGCGTAGACCAGTTCATTGTTCACGCCGTATATGGGGCTCGCGGGCTTGCTCTCGAGGTTCTTGAGCGCAACGACCGATGGGATCTCGGTCACAAGAAAAACGTAGAGACCGAGGCCGATAAGAAGTACCGAGAGAAGTAAAAGGCCAACAAGATACTGCTGTCGTCTTTTCATTGGAACCAAAATGTAGAACAAAAACCCTTTCAAATCAACAAGACTAGCCGCGCACGGATGTACTCAGCGCCCGTCAAACAGGCCAGGCACAGATCGCCAGTTGAAATCAGGCGCCGATTGAGCGAGAATATGTGTCAGAGGACCACAAGAACGAAGGCTGCGCAAGAGCCCTCGTGGTTTGACAATCCTCCAGTCCGTACCTATATTTACACAACTAACGGCCTGACAAATCGGGTACTAACAAAGATCAAGATGGAATTCCTTTCAGCGGTCACTTCTAAAGAGGCAATGTCGGTTATCGGCTCTTTTTCGCTACCACCGAAAAAGACGGAGACCGTATCGATTACGACTGCGATAGGCAGGATTCTGGCCGAGGACATAGTTGCAACTGAAGACGTCCCGCCGTTCCCCCGGTCCCTTGTGGACGGGTTCGCGGTAAGGGTTAAGGACATCTATGGTGCCAGAGAGACGACCCCTTCCCTGCTCGTCACGAAGGGTGAGGTGCGGGTCGGCGAAGAAACGTCTCTGGCAGTGGCGTCCGGAGAGGCCATCTATGTGGCCACAGGAGCAATGCTCCCCGCAGGGGCGGATGGCGTGGTCATGCAGGAGCAGACACGTCAGACCGGGCGTGATCTGGAAGTGACCAAGCCCGTCCACAAGGCCGAAAACATCTGCTTCCAAGGCGAGGACATCAGAAAAGGTTCCCAGGTCATGCGTCGAGGAATGCGCGTCTCTCCCTTCAGCGTCGGCGTTCTCGCTGCACTGGGCGTCGCTCAGGTACCTGTCTACCAGGTCCCTACAGTAGCTCTCATTTCATCAGGCAACGAGATCGTGCCGGTTGATGCTGGCCTGCGTCCTGGCAAAGTGCATGACATCAACGGGCATACGATATCAGGACTGGTTGCGTCGCGAGGCGCGTCTGCCCGGTTTCTGGGTATCGCTGCGGATACTATCGAGGAGATCACGGGTAAGCTCGAGACAGCTCGCGAGTTCGACCTCATACTTCTCTCGGGCGGCAGCTCAAAGGGGCAGAGCGATTTTGTCACGACGGCCATCGAGCGTCTGGGAGGAGAGGTCCTTTTCCATGGCATCAATGTGAAGCCTGGAAAACCGACCATATTTGCCAGGCTTTGGGGGAAGCCTGTGTTCGGGCTGCCCGGTCACCCGGTTTCCTGTTCCCTGATCGCGGTACGCTTCGTTTTTCCGCTTCTCGCCGCTCTGGCCGGAGAGACCAATAGAACAGAACACGTGCTGCCCGGGACGCTGGAAATCAATGTGCCGTCGACGTACGGGGTCGAAGAGTACGTCAGGGTGAAGGTCGCCCGGGGGGAGCGTGGGTATATCGTCTCCCCGCTCTTCGCCAAGTCTGCGGTAATCTCCATGCTCGCAGAGGCAGATGGTTACATCGTGGTACCCGAAGGCAAAGAGGGTCTTGAGGCGGGCGAAGAGGTGGAGGTCTACCCCTTTGGTTAAGCGGTATCTTGAGACACTAAGAAAAGAAGAGGCACTCAACCGCGTCCTGGAGGCTGTCGCACCCCTGGATGCGGAGGAGAAGCTCCCGGCGGAGACGGCTGTCGGCAGGATCACATCCCGCCTGGTGACGGCACGCATATCCAGCCCGCCTTTCACCTGTTCCGCCATGGACGGGTACGCGGTCGATTTCGAGAAAACGCTGGCAGCAGATCTCTACAACCCGGTCTCGCTCACACCAGGCACTGACACCTTCAGGGTAAACACCGGCGACCCCATCCCCGGCCCTGCCAATGCTGTGATCATGATCGAGGACATAGAAGAGAAGCAAGGCCAGATCCTGATCCGGAGACCCGTGTCGCTCTGGCAGCACGTCCGCATGATCGGCGAGGACGTTGTACAGGGTGACGTACTTCTTCCCACGAACCATACAGTTCGGGTTTTCGATGTTGGGCTCTTGATAGGCGCCGGCGTCAGAGAGGTATATGTGCGGAAGAAGCCGAGGCTCCTGATCATCCCCACGGGTCACGAGTTGATCGACATCGGTCGTGAACCTATAGAGGCTGTTGTACACGGGCGGCTCATCGATTTCAATTCATACACCCTGATCGCCATGGCAAAAGAGATCGGATTCGACCCTGAAAAGGGTGAAATCGTCAAAGATAAAAGCAGTTTACTGTCAACACTTAATAAGGCGTCTAACGAATACGACGTAATAATCATAAATGCCGGATCTAGTGCCGGTACTGAAGACTTCACGGCTTCCGCGATACAGGACCTAGGTACCCTTATTTTTCATGGCGTTGCCATGATGCCGGGGAAGCCGACGCTCTTTGGGATGGTCCGGGGGAGACCCGTCTTCGGAATACCCGGATACCCTGTTTCAACGGTGCTTGCGTTCAAGACGTTTCTAGAGCCTCTGCACGAAAAGCTCTGTAGACAGGTGCGGCCCGTGAAGAACATCAACTGCACCACACCCTACAAGCTCGCCTCCAGCATCGGCGTGGAGGAGGTGCTCCGGGTCAATCTTATCGAACGAGGGGGTACGTATTATGCGTATCCGCTGCCCCGCGGCGCGAGCCTTTTCAGCTCTCTGGCAAAAGCCGACGCGCTCGTCAGGATCCCTCCCAACGTGGAGGGCTACCCAGAAGGGGAACGCGTTTCCTGCGAACTCCTCAGAGAGGAGAGCGAGTTGTCCGGGAGACTCCACATAATCGGCAGCCATGACCTGTCTCTCGACGTGCTAAGGGACATCATCAAGCAAGGCGCGCCGGGGATGGACCTCATATCAACCCATGTCGGGAGCCAGAGCGGCATCATAGCCATGCAGAAGGGAATTGTAGACCTAGCCACAACTCATATTTTAGATGAGCGCGAAAAGGTCTATAATATACCAGTGATCAAGCGGTACCTGGGCACGAAACCCGTTGCGCTGATCAATATTGTGCGGCGCATCCAGGGTCTCGTTGTTTCCAAGGGCAACCCCAAAGGGATCAAAGGCGTGGCAGATCTCGTACGTAAAGACATCCGGTTTGTGAACAGGCAGGTGGGTTCCGGGACCAGGGTCCTTCTCGACTCGCTGTTGGAAGAGCATAACGTCGACAGGGAGCTGATACACGGTTACGACCGGGAAGAGGCTACGCACACGGCCGTTGGCGTGCTCGTCAGTTCGGGCGTCGCGGATGTGGGAGTGGCTATCTACCCAATTGCCCGCCTGTTCGATACTGATTTCATACCTCTTGTTGAGGAGGAGTATGACCTTCTGGTCACCCGGGAATTCATGGGTGACCCGAGGTTCGCCAGATTGATGGATGCTGTCACCTCTTCGGAGTTCGCGCGGCGAATTCGGGAGTTCGGCGGTTACAATACAGAACAGACAGGAAAGACGAGATATGTTAACGGATAGATTCAATCGGGTGATCAACTACCTCAGGATATCGATTACGGACAGGTGTGACCTGCGCTGCAAGTATTGCGTTGACAGGGACATGCCGTTCATTCCGCACGCTGAGATCCTCACATATGAAGAGATACTGAGGTTCATACGGATCTGTGCGGGACTGGGCGTCACAAAGGTCCGCCTTACGGGCGGTGAGCCACTTCGCAGGAAGGATGTTGCTTTTCTCCTTCACGAAATACGCAATACGCCCGGCATCGAAGATATCAGTCTCACCACAAATGGCCTGAGCCTTGGGGACCGGGTTCTGGAGTTGAAAGAGGCAGGGCTACGCAGGGTCAACATCAGCCTCGACACGCTGAAGCGTGAGCGGTTCAGCTTCATCACGGGCGTCGATGCGTTTGACAGGGTGCTGGAGAGCATCAGAAAGGCGCGAGATGCAGGCCTGAAGCCGGTCAAAATCAACACGGTTATTATCAAGGGCTTCAACGACGACGAGGTACTCGACTTTGTCGATTTCGCCGGCGCGGAGGGTGTCGAGGTCCGCTTTATCGAATTTATGCCCTTCGGCGAAAGCACCCTCTGGGACGCTTCCAAGATCGTGACCAGCGCGGAGCTTGAGCAGCTCATTCGAGCCACCCATGATATCATTCCATCGGTCAATTCCCACAGGGGCCCGGCCCGCGTGTTCTCCCTGAGGGGAACTGAAGGTAAGGTGGGTTTCATCAGCCCCATGTCTTCCCACATATGCCAGGACTGCAACAGGCTTCGGCTCACGCCTGATGGAAAAATCAAACCGTGCCTCTTCTCCGACACGGAATACGACGTCAAGGAACTGCTGCGCGGCAAGAGCACAGATGAGGAGATCGCGAAATTTGTGATGGAGATTGTGCAGGCGAAGCCCGAGCGCAAGTTTGAATCGGGTGTCATCCGTAAATGCCAGCGCAGCATGAGAAATACCGGAGGCTAGCACAGACCGGACATAACACGTGACGCGTGAGATGTGACACGTGACAAGGAAGGCCCAAGGAACTGAGGATTGATATGAAGCTGACGCATGTGGATAGCGACGGAAAAGCCAGGATGGTGGATGTGGGCCAAAAGCAGGACACGGAACGGCAGGCTGTGGCAAGGGGTCATGTCACCATGTCCCGCCAGGCATACGACACAGTCCGCAAAGGCCAGGGCCCGAAGGGCGATGTGTTCACCGTCGCAAAGATAGCCGGCGTACTTGCTGCGAAGAACACGGCGGGTCTGATACCGCTGTGCCACCCCCTGGCCCTCAGCTTCGTCGACGTCACCTTCCGCTTCAGAGACCGCGAACGCATCGTGGAAATCACCTCGACCGCCAAAACAAAAGGGCCAACGGGCGTCGAGATGGAGGCCCTCACCGCTGCCGTGGTAACCGCCCTCACCGTCTATGACATGTGCAAGGCTATCGACAAAAGCATCGAACTCGGCCCGTTCTACCTCGTCGAGAAGAGCGGGGGCAAGAGCGGAACGTATAAAAGGCAGGGGCAAGGGTCCAGGGGCAAGGGTCCAGCGAAAGACAGGAAGTAAGGATCAAGGATCGAAGGAGAGACAATGAAAGGTAAGATCATCTCGGTGAATATAAGCGCTGAAAAGGGCGAGAAAAAACAGAACATAGGCAAGTGCATGCTTATGGAGGGTCACGGCCTGTCAGATGACGCTCACGCCGGGCCGTGGCACCGACAGGTAAGCCTTCTTGCTGCGGAGAGCATCAAGAAGATCAAAGACATGGGCCTTGAAGTGCACGCGGGAGACTTCGCAGAGAACCTGACGACAGAGGGCATCGACCTCCCTTCCCTGCCCGTGGGTACAACGCTGAAGATCGGCGATGGCATCGTCATGAAGGTCACACAGATCGGGAAAGAGTGTCATGCGCGGTGCAACATCTTCTACCAGGTGGGGGACTGTGTCATGCCGCGCGAGGGCATTTTTGCAGAGGTGGTGACCGGCGGTGAGGTCAAGGTAGGAGACCTTGTAGAGGTCGTCCAGTGAGATACAAGGCTGCAATTATCACGATCAGCGACAAAGGTTCCCGTGGCGAGCGGGAAGACACGAGCGGACCGGGGCTCGCCGAGATGCTGCAGAAGAACTACGAAGTTATTGAAACGGTCATCGTGCCTGACGAAGTGGACCAGATCGCCGGAGCGATACGGAAACAAATTGACGAGCAGTGCGCCGATCTCGTGGTCACAACGGGTGGTACAGGCGTAGCCAAGCGTGATGTAACGCCGGAAGCGACACGTCTGGTGATTGATAAGGAATTACCCGGCTTCGCAGAGGTCATGAGGCAGCGGAGTTGCGAAATAACGCCCCATGCCATGATCTCGCGCGCTATCTGCGGCATACGCCGCGAGAGTATTGTCCTCAATCTTCCAGGGAGCCCCAGGGCAGCCCAGGAATGTCTCTCCTTTGTCTTTGATGCAATACCCCATGCGTTAGATAAACTAAAAGGCGACCCCACCGACTGCGCCCGGTAATGAGGGGCACCGTCGTCAAAGGTCCATCTGCTTTGTCGCGCTTCACCCTGTCTCACTGCGACGTACAAGGGGTACGCCTTCGTTCGCCAAGATTCGCGCTTCGCGCATATGAAGCCTTTTACTCGGTGCCTCATGTCTTCTGCTTAAACAAACGGCGGCCTCATCGGCCGCCGTGCTACTTGTTGTGACTCTGTTTATCCTTTATCCTCGAACCTTTCTCCTTGTTCCTTTTACCTTTCTCCTTGTTCCTTTTACCTTGCTCCTTGCCCCTGTGTTACTGCCGCCCCCCGTCCCATTCCAGCTTGAGGCGCATATCGCCTTTC
>Ga0115026_10000248_pt1 | contig 13143 bp, 25 predicted proteins | sample Mud_0915_D1_FD_83878 | JGI IMG/M metagenome (GOLD analysis project Ga0115026, IMG submission 83878) | Wetland microbial communities from Old Woman Creek Reserve in Ohio, USA - Mud_0915_D1 | ecosystem: Environmental > Aquatic > Freshwater > Wetlands > Sediment ...
CCCGGACCCGTACCCGTCCCCGTCCCCGTCCCCGTCCCCGTACCCGTCCCCGTCCCCGTACCCGTACCCGTACCCGGCCCCGGACCCGGCCCCGTACCCGGCCCCGGACCCGGCCCCGGACCGAGATTCCCCTTGGTACGGCTTCACAGCCACCTCGACTGCCGGAGGTTGGCCTCTGCCTCGGGGCTGCACTCGTACCTGGCGCACACGTCCGAGAAGCGCAGCGTCGCCAGCGCGGGCGCCGGCTGGCTGATGCGCGTCGTCTGCGTCATGTGCGCGCCCTTCGCGGCGACTTCCTGGAGCGTCTCGGCGCCGCCGAAGCGCCAGATCTGCCGCGCCTCCCGCAGCACCAACTCGTCACGCTCCTTGCTCACGGAGACGAGGTACCCGCACTGCACGCCGGAATCTCGGCCACGGGTGATGATGAACGGCTCGGCCTTCGACCTGCTGACTGGCTTCCTGGTCATGCTCTCTCCTGTGTGCTGCGTGGTGAACTTCAGATCGGCGCCTCCCGGCAGGCAGGGGGAACATCAGAATGCGTCGAGCGGCAATTGCGTTTGGAGTCCCCGCACCACCGCCAGGAAGAGCGCGTCCTTCGCCCGCTGCGCATCCGGCAGCACGTCGTAGGGGACGAAGCAGGGGTGCTCCTTCTTCTCGGCGTCCTTGATGGGGCCGTACTTCCACCCGGCCGCCCGCTTCTCCGCCAGCCAGGACTCGTGAGAGTCGCTGGGCTTCGCGTCCGGGTTGCTGAGCGCGTGCTTCACGCCCTTGATGGCGGATTCCTTCTGCCATGCGGGGGCCTCGTCCCACGGTGGCTGACTGGCGTCCCCCGTGGCCGCGCAGTACGCCCGGTTGACTTCGTGGCACGCCTTGGCGATGTCCTCGATCTGCATCGTGGGTACTCCTCCTTGTTGCTGCGTGAACCTACCCCGTCGAGCCCGGCTCTGCGAGCCCCCGGAGGTGCTCGGCGAACGCCGCCGCCATCTCCGGAGTCACCTTCTTGGGACAGTTGGACGTGACGCCGTTCCCCTCGAGCCACGTCTTGGCCGTGATGGGGAGCTGCCCCGCAGCGGCGTTGGCCACCAGGATTTCGCCGTAGGGCGTGCGCATCTCGATCTGCGCGTAGTCGCGCAGTTCCTCCAATTGCTCGGGGGTGGGTGGATTCTTCGCGTGCGCGGCCCGGTCGAGAATCTCCTTCACCTTCGCGGCGTCGTTCTTCTTGACGGCCTCGGAGATCAGCCCCTTGGCGCGGTGGACCACCTCCTCGGATGGCGGTGCCGGCGGTGCTGGGGGCGGCTCTGCGGCGGAAGGAGCGGCCGGGGCAGCCGGCGGCGCGGCGGGAGGTGTCGGGGCAACGGGGGCCGGCGCCCCACCACGCAACCACTCCGCCAACTTGCGTCCCAGCTCCTCGCCGGGCTGCCGGATGATGGCCTGCTGTGGAACCACGTCATCCAGACGCGTCTTGGAGATGGAGAGCACCGCGCCGTCGAGATCGCCCACGATGGTGAACTCGTACTCCATCCCGTCCCGCTGCACCGGTGCCATGCCCACCTTGCGCGGAACCTGCTTGCCCTTCTCGTTCGTCTCCAGCACCCACTCCGTTTTGGAGCGCATGGTCGCGATGATGTGGCACGGCGAGGTGAGCATCGCCTCGACGAACTCGTGGTGCTGGGGCGTGACGTGGCGCCACGCGGCGAACTTGTTCCCCCGCTCGCGCTGCGCCGCATCGTCCACCTGCTCCAGGAGTCCGCCCTTGCCAGCCCACGCATGGGAGATCGAGTCGAGGATCACCACCTCGTAGCCCGCCTTCTCGGCCTCCCGGAGCGCCGCCAGGTACGTCTCCACCTTGAAGTTCGGGAGTTCGTTCACGTCGAAGTCGAACTTGCCCGCGTAGAGTGAGGCTGAACCTCTCTCCGAGTCCACCAGGGCGATCCGCTTGCCGGGCGCGCACATCCCGGACGCGATGCGAAGCGCCGTGTACGTCTTGCCGGATCCGCTCGGTCCGCACAGCCCGAGACGAATCTTCCCCTGTGTCCTCGTCGCCTTCTTGAACGCCATCACGTGCTCTCCTTGTCCGGAACCTTCACCTCGAACGTCTCCCCCGGCGGTACGTACTCCAGGCCCGGCGGCGCCTCGGCCGGTCCGGTCGGATTGTTTGCCTCATCGCGCGCCGGCGTCTCCGCCAGGTACTTTTTGATCTCCTCCAGCACCGGCCAAACGACCGACTCGGTGAGCGGCGGAATCGGCTGTTCGAGGCTCCTTGCTCGGTCCTCCATTCCTAGTGCCCAGACCGCGAGCATGGTCTTCCTGAGCGACCCCTCCAGCTTCTGGTCCCACCGGTAGGAGCCCTCCTTCCGCACCGTCCACACCATCCGCACGCCGCTCGGAAGCTCCCGCGAGTGCGCCTTGCCCACGCACAGGGTCTTGCGCCCCTCCCTCCGGGCGTACTCCTCCAGCGCCGCCCGGAAGAAGTCCTCTCGCCGCCGGAGCGGGGCGTTCAGCGTCGCCAGGCGTTCCTTGAGCCGGGCGATGGACGCCTCCACGGCCTCCGTGTTCTCCCGGATGGCGCGGCGGGCTTCCAGGAGCTTCTCTCCGGCCCAATCTGCTCCGGAGTAGGTGCGAATCTGTCCGTCCTCGAAGCCGTCCCACGTCTCCACCTCGCCCGTCTCGGCGTCGTGGGCGGGGGTGGCCGGCTTGTCGTCGTCGGGGTTGTTGGCGAGTGCCTCCATGGGCACGCCCGTGCGCGCAAAGACGAGATCGAAATCGAGCGGATCGGGGTCATAGAGTCCCCGGTCATCGCGCTCGAGTTGCCCGCCCGGCCCCGTTCCGGTGGCGTTCGTGGTCGTCATGTTGCCGTTGTCGCTCGTGCTCATCGTGTCCTCCCCAACCACTCCTTCAGCGTCTTCCGCCCCAACTCCCTGTCCTCCACCTCCGCCTTGCGCATGGCCAGGAGGTCCCCGTAGCTGGCCCCGGCAGTGCCGCCCCGGTGGCGCCACGAGCGCCCGTGCCCGGTGTCCTCGTCGGGTGGGGGCTGCGGGGTGAAGGCGCCGGTCTCCTCGATGTCGTCGGTCAACTGAGTCCCTCCAGCTCCGCTTCCAGTTCGCGCACTCGTTCCTGGAGTTCGCGCACCTGCCCCTGGAGCCCGTCGCGTTCCTTCTCCGCCGCATCGGCCTGCGCCCGGAGCCGGCGGACGGCATGGTGGGCCGTGGCGCAAACGATCTCCATCCAGTCCGCTCCGCTCATCGCTGATTCCTCCACAGCCACAGCAGCCACAATCGCAGCAACCACCACCCCACGAAGGCAACGCCCCACATCACCAGCCCAATGCGAGCCAGGTTGCAGAGATGCGCTGTCCAGTCGAGGTCGATCATCCCCTGGCGCCCTGCCACCCTCCGGGCGGCTCGTCTCCTTCGTCGTCGTCATGCTCCTCCGGGGTTTCGTCCTCGCCCTCCGGATCCGCTAGGTCGTGGTGCTCGGTCCCGTCCCGGATGCTTGGGGAGGCGGGCGGGGAAGGGTTGAGGGCGTTCTCTGCCATGGCGGCCACGCGGCTGAGGTCTTTCCACACGATCCCGTCCGAGAGGGCTGCGTCCCGAATCTCTCGCAGCGCCGCCTCCAGCTCCAGCGCTCGTCCTCGTGCCGATGCGAGCGCCAGGGCCTCGGACTCCTGCGCTTCCAGCGCGGCGATGGCGGCAGAGAGGGCCTCATCCACCTCGGGCAGGGTTGCCAGGGCCTTCAACGTGGCGGGGCCACCAGCCAGCCTGAGTGCGCCCAGCACCTCCACATGCCGGCTCAAAACGCCTCCCTCGCCGGGAAGCCGGCACCCGCAGCACGTCCGATGAGTGCGCAGATCTCCAGCGAGCGCGCCCGATAGGGTATCAACCTGGCCAGGACGTTAACGGCCTCCTGGAGGATGGCGCCGCATGACTGAAGGCGGGATTCGGCGTGCTCGGCTCGCTCCTGTTCCAGCCGCTTCCCCTCCGCCAGTAGGCCCGGAAGCGCCCGGTCCTTGCTCGCGATTTCCGCCTCTGCCTTCTCCGCCCGGGCGTGCAGCTCGCCCACCTGCGACGCCATCTCCATGTTGCGCGCGGCATCCTCCTGGCGCGCCTTGGCCAGGGCCCGTATCTCCACTCCCAGCCGCACCACCTCTCGTCCTTTTGCCGCCGCTGCCTCTCGCTCTGGGGCAATGAGGGCGTTCAGGCGGCGGACTTCGGCTTCTGCGGTCTCCGCGCGATGCCGCAGCTTATCGGCCACGAACGTCGGATCCGCTCGCTCCGCCTTCTCCGCCAGCGCCTGTCGCGCGATGAGTCGGAGACACCCGGAGCACGTCACCTCGTCGAGCTTGCCGGACACCGGCAGCACGCCGTCCCTGAGCGTCACCAGGCCCGGAACGGCGAAGACTGCCGGGTCTGCGTGGACGGTCAGGTCCGAGTCGTGGGCCGACTCCGTCCGAGCGCGCTCCGCACTCTCCAGGACTCCCAGCGCCGAAGCCCTTGCTTCCGCCAGCGTCGGCGACCGTTCGGCTGCTGGAGGAGAGGATGGTGCGCAGCGTTCTCGGAACACCAGCAGCGCCCTGTCGGCCTCCCTCGCCGGCCCATCGACGTGGCCAGTGACGCTAGTACCCATCGCCGCCTCCATGAACCCGGCCCACACATGCCGCTCCTCCTGGGTGAGGAGCCGGATGGGCTTGTCGGTCTCGCTCATGCGAGCCCCCTCCCGAGCCCCGCCCCGAACTTCCACCACGGCGGGGACTCGTGCGAGCGGCTCGACATCGGCGCGCCGTTCTCCCTCTCCCGCTGCCTCTTGGCGTAGCCGGACTTCGCCGTCTTCTTCCGGTGAAGCTCCCACGCCTTCCGGGCCTCCGGGGCCATCCGCTTCCACTCCGCCTTCCGCGCGCGCTTCTCTGCGCGGGCGCGGACCCTGCTCTTCGACTTCGCCATGTCACCCCCTGCACGTTACCCGCGTCCGGTGCCACGCCGCCGCTGTACCTCACCGGATTCCTCCGGGTCGGCCTGGCGCACGGGCAAGCACCTGGACACCTTTATACGGTGCTTGCGTGCGGCTGTCAAGCGGCGTATAAAGCGGCGCTATGACAAAGACCAAACGGCCCTTTGTGGGCTTCAACCCTACCGACGCGCAGTTGACCTGGCTGCGCGCGGCGGCGGATTCTCTGGGTGGGCCCCGAAGCGTGGCGGGAGTAGTCCGGGCGCTCATCGATGACGCGATGGAGCGGGGGATGACCTTCGGGCGGGTGTTGCCGGCACAGCGCGGGAGGGGAGTATGAACGCCTACGACCTGGAGAACGGCATCCTCTCCGTGGCGCTGTGGGAGCAGCTCATGGATCGGTGGCCGCCCGGAGATGCCCGGTCGGACATGGCTCAGGGGTGGCTACGCACCTTGCTGTGGTCCAGGAATGCCGGCGTCGTTGGGGCGGCGTTCGTGCGTGCGCGCTGCGAGGCGTTCGCCCGGCGCCGCCGCCTGGGCTCATGGGCAGCCGTCATCCGCCACACCGAAAGGGCGATGGCGGTAGAGAAGGCAGAGCGGAAGGTGCTCGAGAGCGCCTGCGAGTTTGCGCAATGGGGGGGCGACGGGATCAGTGTCTGTTACGCGGCGGCTGAACTTCTCGACGCTCGCGAGAAGATGAAGCGCGGCGGGGCGAGGTGGCGCCGATGACGATGGGCCAGGATGCGGATGATGTGGTGCGATGGATTCGCCTGCTCAGCGCCCATGAGCACCTCGAGCCCCACCGACCGCGGTGGAGATTCTGGCTGTTCGTTCTCACGGTGGGCCTCCTGCTTGAGACGGGGTGGGGCTCCGCGAAGTGGCTGGTGATGCGGCTATACTTGCCGGAGTGGGAACCATGACACGCGCGGAGATCTACGACGCCTGCCTCGAGCGGGCCGGCGGGAAGTGCGAGTGCGGTTGCGGCCGTCCGCTGGGGACCGACCTGGACGGGCACCCGGAGATGGACCACTTCTTCGGGCGCGGCGCCGGGCGGCCGGCGGAGTCCGTCTACGTCTGCTGGATGCTCCGGAGGGAGTGTCACCGGCGCAAGCACGGCGCGCGACCGGACGCGATGACATGGGCGCGGAAGTTCAAGGCGCACGCCCTGGGCCAATGGCGCAAGCTTTCCGGCGTGACCTCAAGCAAGTACGTTCGCATCGCCGAGGGTCAACTCCTCCGTGCCGATGTGGCTGAGCGGTTGGGCTGGAACGATGCCATCGACCTGGCCCAGAAGCGCATCGACTGGCTGGACAGCAAGGCGCTCGTCGGCGGGGGGTCGCGATGAAGGAGTATCCACGCCTGCTCAACGGCGAGATGGTCCGCGCCGTGCTCGAGGGCATGAAGACGCAGACCCGCTGCGCCGGCCAATGGCGGAAGGACCGTGGTGGGCGCTGGTTCGGAGCCAGCGGCAGGCTCCACCTGCCACCGGCATGGGCACACGCGAAGGCCGGTGACGTGCTGTGGGTGCGGGAGACGTGGGCGCCGTTCGACGCCACCACCATGGTAGACGAGGATCGCTCGCGCGTCTTCTATCGAGCCGATGACGAGATGCGGCATGGCGACGATGGCGCGTGGCGTCCCTCCATCCATATGCCCCGCTGGGCCTGCCGGCTGGTGCTCCGGCTGGTGGAGGATGTGCGGGGGGAGCACCTCCAGGACATCACGGAGGATGGCGCGCGGGCCGAAGGGATTCAGCGGTTTGGCCTGTTGGGCGGGTCGTACTTCGCGACATCGCAGGACCATCAGCCCAGCTTCGGGGGCTCCGCCCGTGACTCGTTTCGGTCGCTCTGGGTTGCCATCTACGGAGAGGACCCGCGCAAGCAGTGGGACGCGAACCCGGTCGTGTGGGTCGCGCGCTTCCGGCCGGAGGTGTTGCGCCGTGGCTGACCCCACCGAAGAAGTCCGTGTGCGCTGGTACTGTAGCTATTACGTTGGTCCGCCCGTGTGGCACGGGACAGAGTACTGCGAGCCAAGAGAGTGCGGAACGGAGTTCGAGACCGGGGAGGATCCGGAAGAGTTTCACGAGGGGGGCTTGACCAGAACATGCCCGAAATGCTCCGCCGAGCTGAGCCAGCGTGACGACTGTCCGGAGCTGGTCAAGTGAGGCCCCGCTGGCGCTGGTGGCTGTGGTGCTCTGCCCTTGCGCTGTCATCGGCAACGGGGTGGTGGTGGCCGTTCGACATGGCGGCGCGGGTGGCGCCAGCGGAGTGGTTCGAGGAGGGCGCGCATGGGTGAGCCCGATGTGCCGTTGGATCGGCGCTGTTCGATCTGTGGCGGAACGCATGACGCCGTGACGGTCTGCGCCGCCTGCAAGCACGCGAGTTGCTGGCTTGGAGAGTTCATGTGCGAGGAGTCGCTGGGTGCCGGGACGATTGACCTCTCCACAGAAGCGCTGGCGCTCCTGCGAGAGCGTGGGGAGACGCACGAGAACCCGACGTACTGGAAGCCGGAGCGGGCGCATGGCTGATCGTGACAGGGAAGCGCTGCGTGCCAGCGGAGATCCGAAGTGGGTGCCCACCATCGCCCAACTCCGCGTGCTGGTGGCCATCCGGACCCATCAGGTCCGCACGGGCATGGCGCCGACCTACGACGAACTCCGGGAGGCCCTGGACGTGGCGAGCAACAACACGGTGCGAGGACATCTGGACGGGCTGCGGAAGCGGGGGTTGCTCCGTGAGCGGGAGCCAAAGAAGGCGCGCTCGCTGGTGCTCACCCGAGCGGGGATGCGAGTGTTGAGGGCGCCGGCTGGCGAAGAAGAGATTGCCGTTGCGGGCTTGCGCCAACGATGCTTCCCACGGACCGCCCGCGCCGCCGTCTTTGGTGATCTGCCGGGCCTGCCAGGAGGCCGTCACGGCGAAGCTGGAGCGGCTCGCCGGCCTGGCTCCGGGGGCAAGCGGGATGGAGGGGGAGCCGGAACGTTGCCGCGGGACCCCCGACGTGGTAGGGGGCAGTCAGTTGCCGGCCCGCGAACCGGCTTCGCATCCTACCTCGCAGCACTGAGGCCCCCTCCCTTCCGGCGTTTTCGCGGCGCCGGTTGGGAGGGGTGAGTTGCAATGGGACTTCGTGAGGGGATTCTGTTCACGCTGACCGAAGAGCACCTGAAGCTACTGCGGCGGGCTTGCGTGGGTTGGCAGGATTGCGAGACGGGCGCTCCGGAGATCGATCCGAAACGGCCCTACGGCAACTCCGATGTCTGGCGCGACGTGGCCGAGATCCTGGGGAAGCCGCTGCCGGAAGAGGGGGACGAGTCCGCGCGGGCTCATGCGCTGGAGCGCGCGACGCAGGAGGAGTGCGAGCGGCTACACCGCGAAACCGGGCACGCGCTCCAGATCGTGCTCCAAACGGGCGAGTTCCGCACGGGCCAGTTCCGGGAGCTGCCGTATTCGTGGCCGGGGTGGGAGAGGGTGGGCTGAAGCCCTTGGCCGCCGACCCCTACCTTCAGCTCACCTTCGACGCCAAACGCCGGATCGCCCTCGCCGCGCGCTCGGTAGACCTCCCACCCGGCTCCGTCGCCTGGGGGATGTGGGAGGTTTGGGAGGACGTCTGGCGCCGCAAGGATGCCCGCGTGCCGGCGCTGGTGCTCGCCGGGTGCCTGGGGCCGGACCAGCGACTGCCGGCCGCGCTGGTGGCGTTCGGCTTTCTGGTGGTGGAGGCCGATGGAGGACACCGCATTACATTGGAGGATGAGCGGCGCATCCTGTGGACGCACCAGCAGCGCGTTGCGGCCGGCAAGGCGCGCGCAGCCTCCGGAACGCGGTCCGCTGGAGGGGCGCTGGTCCGCCGCTCCAGCGACTCACCAGCGGCCAACCAGCGGCCAACCAGCGGCCAACCAGCGGGAGCACCAGCGGCCAACCAGCGGGACACCAGCTCTTTACAGCCAGCAGCCAGCAGCCAGCAGCCAGCAGAAGAAGATCTTGCGGGCGCGGCTGGCGCCGCCCCGCTGGCCCCCGCGCCAGAAGCTCAACCGCCCGCCCAGAAGCCCGCCAAACGGGCGGCCCGCCAAGCGACGAACGGCGCTGCCGCCCTGGTCCTGGAGCCCACCGACGCCACGAAGCCACCACGGGCGCTCAGCGAGGCGGAGAGTTTCTTTGCGGAGTGGCAGGTTTTCCGACATGCGCGCACTGGCCTGGTAGCGGAAGCGCCGCCCCCACCGGCCCAGCTCAACGCCTGGTACGCGGCGGCGGTGCAAGAGGTGGGGAAAAGGGCGCTGGTGGATGCGGCATCGGCCTACGTGGAGAGCCCGCGGGACGGGTTCTGGCGGGCGAAGGGGTTCCCGTTCCGGGGCTTCATGTCGGAGAACGTCTGGCGGCAGTACGTGCCGCCGAAGGAGGTGCAACGTGGGTAGGGGGTTCGGGTTCGGAGCCGGCGGCAAGCGAGAGACGCGGGTAGATTCTCGGGAGCGGGCCGCCTTCTGCCCGGAGGAGCACGGCGAGGTGACCGCCAGGTTCGCTGGCATCGGGTGGTTCTGTGGGACGTGCTGGGACGTGGCGAAGGCAGCGGCCAAACAACGGAACATCGCGAGGGAGGAGACGCAATGAAACCAGGTTCGCTGGTCGCGGCGGTGCAGAAGCAGGGTTGCGTCTGGTGCGGAGCCCTCCTGACGCACTTCTCGGACTGCAAGACGCAGAGCCGGGCGGCGAAAGAAGACCGTGAGGAGGGATGCGCCGCCGTCCGCGAGAGCCAGCGCGTGGGCGCGTGCCAGTTGAGTCGAGAGGAGCGGGACTTCTTCGCCACGGCGCGGCGGCCGGGTGGGCGTGAGGTATATACATGAACGTGTACTTAGGGCAGACGCGGGCGCGAGGGTGGATCAACGCACTGGAGGCGTATGGTTTCGGGGAGATGGTGTGCCGAGGGGAGTTGCCCCCAAGGCGGACACCATGGGCCTATGACAACGGCGCCTTCAAGGACTGGCGCTCCGGCCGGCCGTTCGATGAGCGGCGGTATCTGGCGGATATCGACATGATGCATCTAGTGTGCAACACGTCCCCGGACTTCGTCCTTGCCCCCGACATCGTGGCTGGCGGGATGGCGTCTCTGCGGTTTTCCCTGGGGTGGGTGGACCGACTGCGACGATTGGCCCCGCTCTACTTGGCAGTACAGGACGGCATGACGGAAGCCGACGTTGGCTCCGAACTGGCACCGTTCGCGGGCCTGTTCGTCGGCGGGTCGCACCCGTGGAAGCTGCGAACGGCGGAGGCGTGGGCGAAGTTCGCTCACGCCCGCGGCAAGAAGCTGCACATCGGCCGCGTGGGGACGGAGAAGAAGGTCCGCTGGGCTCTCCGTATCGGGGCGGACTCCATTGACTCGTGTCTCCCGCTATGGAGCGCCGAGAACCTCCGCAGGTTTCTTCGCGGCTTTGTGCCGGAGGTCAACCACGAGATGCCTCTTGGGTGGGCAACATGAAGAGCCGCCGAACGCGACGACGGGACCCCCGCCGCCCAGGTCCGCTGGGTGGCACAGAGAACCCGCCGGTTTGCGCTCCGGCGCCGGAGGGGCGGGAGATGATCTCCGCCCTCTACGTCCAGGAGAACGGCTGCTACTACGGGATCCAGGACGTGGACCCGTGGCCGGAGTCCCGAGACGCGCGGCTGTACGCGGGGCCGTGGCCCGTGGTTCATCCCCCATGCGCGAGGTGGTGCCGGCTGGCCGGGCTGGTGGAGGCGACATGGGGGTACAGGCGCGGCGAGGACGGCGGGTGCTTCGAGGCGGCGCTCAAGGCGGTGCGGACCTGGGGCGGCGTGCTCGAGCATCCGGCCTACTCGGATGCTTTCGCGCACTTCGGACTGCCCATCCCGCGCGACAAGGGCGGATGGCAGCGTGGGCTCTGTGGGGGGTGGAGCTGCCACGTCGAGCAGTGGCACTACGGGCACGCCGCGCAGAAGGCGACGTGGCTGTATGCCTTCGGGGTTGAGCGTCTCCCGTCGCTGCGATGGGGGCAGACGCCGGACACCGCAGCGGCCGCGCTGGTGGAGCGGTGGAGTTCGCGAGGACCGCCGGCCCGGATGGACGTTGGGGCCCACAGCGGCGGCATGAGCAAACGCGCTGGTGCGGCGGCCGGCGCTTACGTCTCGGTCAACCGCGCCCCGGCGCTGGTCTCCTGGTGCGGCAACCACGTTTCATCCGGCGAGGTTCGTCCCCGTCTCGGCAAGAAGGCCGCATCCGCCACGCCCATCCCCTTCCGGGACATGTTGCTGGACATGGCCCGCTCTGTGAGGCTCCCATGATTGAGGTCTACATCCCCATCCGCATCGTCTCTGTGGCCAACCTGCGCGAGCATTGGGCCGTGCGGGACAGGAGGACCGCGACGCACAGACACGCCGCGCGGATGGCCGTCGCAGCGGCCATGCGCAAACCATCCGCCCTGACGGCGCCGTTCCTCGTCACCCTGACGCGCCACATCGGATCGCGGGGTAGGGTGCTGGATGACGACAACCTGGCCAGCGGTTTCAAGGCGGTACGGGATGGTGTGGCGGAGGCGTTGGGCGTAAACGATGGCGACAAGAGCAAATTCACGGCGCAGTATCGAGAGGAGAGGGCAGACAAATGGGGAGCAACGATTCGGATCGAGTCGGATTCGCGCAGATGCGGGTACCGGAGGCGGTGCTCTGGGAGGTGCGCTGGAGAGAAGAGCGAATCACCGACCTCCGCCGCGACAACGACGAGATCCGGGCGGAGAACGGGCGGCTCCGGGACGCGGCCAACGCCTGTCTCGCCACGCATGAGGACATCGGATGTTCGTGCAGCGGTTGCGCCCGACTGCGCCGCGCCACCATCCCGGCCCCGCCGAGGGCTCAGCTTCAGCCGCCAGCGCCCGCCGCACCGCAACCCCCGCCCTCCGGAGACGGCCCGGAGATCCTCCCGATGGTGATGGAGGATCTCCGAATCCGAGCGGCGGCTGGGCTCGCGAAGTACGGCACGCCGCTGCGGGCGTTCAACGGCCGGGACGCGCTGGTCGCGCTGGTGGGCGCCTACCAGGAGGAACTCGACAAGGTGATGTACCTCCGCCAGGCAATCTGTGAGGCGGAGACGGAGGAGGACGCGCTCGCAAACTCGAACCTGGGCCTGCGGGCCGAGCTTGAGCGCATCGGAGACGTGCTCGACGAGTTCGGCCCCCAGCACACCGGGAAGACGATCTCCGAGAGCGTGGATGAGGCCCTGACGACGCTGCGGGGGCGCATCGCGAAGCTCCTCCTTGGCGTGGTTCCTGGAATTCGAGCGGGAGTTGCTGGAGTGCCGGCAGCCCCGGTCCAGGGAGAGCGCGTCGGCGCCCCGCCTGGACCTGGTGCCCGCCCCGCGTCCGGAGCGGTACTGCGCGATTGGGCTCGGGACTCCGGCTCCCCCGCCGACGCGGCTTCGCCCCCTCATCGCCCTCCGTGGTAAGCGGCGGCACCCTACGCGCGCAGGCGCTGGCCGTCAATCGTCCCTCGCCCCCATCGCCCCACCCGGCGGACAGCGGACGAACGCCGGCATGCAGAGCACCTCCCGGAGCCCCATCCTGACGAGCTCCGCCATGCTCTTGCCGTCGCGCCGAGACCGTGCGGCGACAGCGGCATGGAGGGGGGCGGGGAGGGTGACGAGCAGGCGCTTGGGGTGGGGGTCCAGCTTCTGGGGGCGGCTCATGGCTCCAGGCCCTCCGCCTTGGCGATGGCTTCCAGGATGTCCCGGATGTCCGAACTCTGGTCCGCCCGGTCGCGCGAGCGCCACCCGCACCAAGCGGAGCGCGTCGAGCAACCGCGCCTCCGACTCCCGCGCACGCCCGGCTTCGGCGTAGACGGCCTGGACGTAGACCCGCGTCTGCGCCCGACATTCGGTGTCCAGGGCGATGGCCACCCCACCGACACGCTCGAACTCCGCGTCCGTCATGCGCTTGCTCATGGCTCCTCCGGGGGTGGCGGGTTGCGCTCGCACTCCGCCAGGAACTCGGCCTCGGCGGCGTCGGCCGCACGGTCGTTCTCGCGATCCTCCGCATCGAGGCGCGTCATCTTCGCCCGCCACTCGCGGCGGCGCTGTCCATCGCGATGTACTGGCAAAGCCGGGTGCGGGACTCGAACCCGCGACACCCCGCTTACAGGGCGGGTGCTCTACCTGCTGAGCTACCCCGGCGTACTGCCCCCGATGCGGCTCGGGGCGGGGGTGCCTAGA
>Ga0115026_10000250_pt1 | contig 13089 bp, 12 predicted proteins | sample Mud_0915_D1_FD_83878 | JGI IMG/M metagenome (GOLD analysis project Ga0115026, IMG submission 83878) | Wetland microbial communities from Old Woman Creek Reserve in Ohio, USA - Mud_0915_D1 | ecosystem: Environmental > Aquatic > Freshwater > Wetlands > Sediment ...
AGGCGCAGAGGACGCAGAGAATTCAATTGTTCCGATTCGGAGTTCTTTGCGCTCTCTGCGCCTTTGCGTCCTCTGCGTTTCTTCCACGCACGCTAAGAACCGGCACACCCATGCCGCACTACGAACTCGACGCCCGCCGCCTGCTGTGCCCGCTGCCGGTGATCCGCACCCAGGACCGGGTGCAGGGCCTTAAGCCCGGCGATACACTGGAAGTGATCTGCACCGACCCGGGCGCGCTGTACGACATCCCGGCCTGGTGCCGCATGTACGGCCACGCGGTGCTTGGCACCGAACAGACCCGCGACGAGGTGCGCATCCGCGTGCGCATCGGCGCCGACCCGGATCCGGCATGAGCGACAGCACTCCCGAACAGCTGTTCGACACCACCAACCCGGTGCGCTACCGCGCCAGCCGGCGCGTGGCGTTGACCGCCATGGGCGCCAACGCGCTGCTGGTGGTTGGCCAGGTGATCGTTGGTGTGATCGGCCACTCGCAGGCGCTGGTGGCCGACGCCATGCACACCCTCGCCGACCTCAGCACCGACCTGCTGGTGCTGTTCGCGCTTAAACACAGCGCCAAGGAGGCCGACGAGGAACACCCCTACGGCCACGCCCGCATCGAGACCGCCGTGACCCTGATCCTGGGCGTGATCCTGCTGCTGGTGGGCCTCGGAATCGCGCTGCGCGCCGGCCACCGGCTGTTCGGCGACGAGCCGTTCATCACCCCGAGCACGCTGACGCTGTGGGTGGCAGGCTTTACCGTGCTCGCCAAGGAAGGCCTGTACCAGTACACGGTACACGTCGCCCGGCGTTTCGATTCCGACATGCTCCGGGCCAGCGCCTGGCACCACCGCTCGGACGCGATTTCCTCGATCATCGTGTTCCTCGGCATCGCCGGCACCATCGCCGGCATCCAGATGCTCGACGCGCTGGCCGCGCTCGGCGTGGCACTGTTCGTGATCCGGATCGGCATCCAGCTCGGCTGGCCGGCGATCAACGAGCTGGTCGACACCGGCCTCGGCAAGGACCAGCTGCAGCACATCCGGCGCGTGATCCTCGGCGTCGACGGCGTGCGCGAGCTGCACCTGCTGCGCACCCGCCGGGTCGGCGGGCGGGCGCTGGTCGACGTGCACATCATCGTCGACGACGACATCAGCGTGTCCGAGGGCCACTACATCAGCGAGATGGTGCGCACCCGGCTGGTCGAAGAGGTCGACGTGGTCGCCGATGCCCTGGTGCACATCGATCCGGAAGACGACGTGCACAGCGCCCCGGCGCGCGCACTGCCGTCGCGCAGCGCGGTGCAGGCGCGGCTCAAGGAGGCGTTCCGCGACATCCCGGCCGCGGCCGGGATCGAGCGCGTGGTGCTGCACTACGTCGGCGGCCGGCTGCGCGTCGAGGTGGTGTTGCCGCTCGCCGTGGTGGCCGGCAGCGCCGAGGCGCGCCAGCTGGCCGATCGCCTGCGCGCCGCGCTGGCGCAGGATGCACTGATCGATGCGCTGGAGGTACGCTTCCACTGAGACGTGGCGCAACTCGTATGCACCACTATTGTGCGCATCGTCAATAAAATGCACCAAACAGGTGCACACGCATCAATCGGTCATGGAAAAACTGGCGTAAAAACAGTCAATTATTTCCATTCCCCGCGTGGCACAAATACTGCAAAATCACCGCCTCAGATTCCCGGCCCTGGGCCGGCGATTCCGCAACCGGATTCCGTATTCACCCGTCTCGCTAATTAAATCTTCAGGAGAACAGTCATGTCGGCGGCCGATGTACTCAAGATGATCAAAGACAAGGGCGCGAAGTTTGTCGACTTCCGCTTCACGGACACCAAGGGCAAGGAGCAGCACGTCTCGGTGCCCATGCACCAGGTCGATGCCAGCACCTTCGAGGAAGGCAAGATGTTCGACGGCTCGTCGATCGCCGGCTGGAAGGGCATCAACGAGTCCGACATGATCCTGATGCCGGACGCCTCGACCGCCATGATGGACCCGTTCTTCGAGGAGCCGACCCTGATCATCCGTTGCGACGTGATTGAGCCGGCCACCATGCAGGGTTACGAACGCGACCCGCGCTCGCTCGCCAAGCGCGGCGAGGCCTACCTCAAGAGCACCGGCATCGCCGACACCGCGTTCTTCGGTCCCGAGGCCGAGTTCTTCATTTTCGATGATGTGCGCTGGGGCGCCGACATCTCCGGCTCGTTCGTGAAGCTCGATTCCGAAGAGGCCTCCTGGAACACCGAGAAGGTGTACGAGGGCGGCAACCTCGGCCACCGCCCGACCACCAAGGGCGGCTACTTCCCGGTCCCGCCGGTCGACTCCATGCAGGACATCCGCTCGGCCATGTGCCTGGCGATGGAGGAAATGGGGATCGTGGTCGAGACCCATCACCACGAAGTGGCGACCGCCGGCCAGAACGAGATCGGCATGCGCTTCAGCACCTTGGTGAAGAAGGCCGACGAGCTGCAGATCTACAAGTACTGCGTGCACAACGTCGCCCATTCCTACGGCAAGACCGCGACCTTCATGCCGAAGCCCATTGTCGGTGACAACGGCTCGGGCATGCACGTGCACCAGTCGCTCGCCAAGGGCGGCCAGAACCTGTTCTCGGGCAACGAGTACGGGGGCCTGAGCCAGCTCGCCCTCTACTACATCGGCGGCATCATCAAGCACGCGCGCGCGCTCAACGCCATCACCAACCCGCTGACCAACAGCTACAAGCGCCTGGTGCCGGGCTTCGAGGCGCCGGTGATGCTGGCCTACTCGGCCCGTAACCGCTCGGCCTCGATCCGCATCCCGTACGTGCCGAGCCCGAAGGCGCGCCGCATCGAGGTGCGCTTCCCGGATCCGGGCGCGAACCCGTACTTGGCGTTCACGGCGATGATGATGGCCGGCCTCGACGGCATCCAGAACAAGATCCATCCGGGCGACGCCATGGACAAGGACCTGTACGACCTGCCGCGCGAAGAGGCGCAAAAAATCCCGACCGTGTGCCACTCGCTCGACATGGCGCTCGAGGCCCTCGACAAGGACCGCGAGTTCCTGACCAAGGGCGGCGTGTTCACCAACGACCTGATCGATGCCTACATCGAACTCAAGATGCAGGACGTCACGCGCTTCCGCATGACCACTCATCCGGTCGAGTTCGACATGTACTACAGCGTGTAACGACGCTCGCCCCGCGACCGTTCAAAAACGCCCCCGTTCCGGGGGCGTTTTTTTTGCTTGCATTCCGGTGAAATGGACGCACCATAATGGTGCGCCTAATCTGATTCCGTCCAAGATTTTTATCATAACTTATTGTTTTTAAATTAATCTCATTTCTGGTGCAGATATTGCTATGGCAGGAGAACGAGTCTGATCATGTCCAAGAACCTGCCGCACCACATTCTCGACCACCTCAACACCGCCGTGCTGCTGGCGGACAGCGGGCTGGTGCTGCGCGCCATCAACCCGGCCGGCGAGATGCTGTTCAAGACCGGTGCCCGTCAGGCAGTCGGGCAACCGCTCACCGTCCTGCTGCGCCACAACCAGGCGCTGGTCGAGGCCATGCATCAGACCCTGGTCAGCGGACACCCGTTCACCGAGCACGGGGTGCGGCTCGGTATCCCGTTCGGGTCACGGGTCACGGTCGACTGCACCGTGACGCCGGTGGACGGCAACGAGGTGCTGCTCGAGATCAACCCGATCGACCGGCTGCTGCGGCTGGCGCGCGAGGAAACTCTCAGCGACCAGCATGCCGCCAGCCGCGCGGTGATCCGCGGCCTGGCGCACGAGATCAAGAACCCGCTCGGGGGGCTGCGCGGCGCCGCCCAACTGCTGGAGCGCGAGCTGCCGTCGGAGTCGCTCAAGGAATATACGCGCATCATCATCCACGAGGCCGACCGGTTGCGGAACCTGGTCGATCGCATGGTCGGCCCGGTCACTCCGCCCAGGAAACGCCCGACCAACATCCACCAGGTGATGGAGCACGTGCGCAAGCTGCTGCGCGCCGAGGTGGGGCGCGGCATCCGCCTCGACATCGACTACGACCCGAGCCTGCCGGAGTTCGACGCCGACCCCGAGCAGCTGGTGCAGGCAGTGCTGAACGTGGCGCGCAACGCCGTGCAGGCGGTCGGCGACCAGGGCCGGGTGGTGTTCCGCACCCGCGCCGAGCGCCTGCTGACCATCGGCCAGAAGCGCCACCGGCTGGTGCTGCGCGCCGAGATCGAGGATACCGGGCCGGGCATCCCGGACGAGCTGCGCGACCGGGTTTTCTATCCAATGGTCACCAGCAAGCCGAACGGCACCGGTCTCGGGCTGTCGATCGCCCAGGACATCATCAATCAGCACGGCGGAATGATCGAGTTCAGCTCGCAACCGGGCCAGACCGTTTTCCGCCTTTACCTGCCACTGGAGGGCGCGTATGGCTAAGCAGGACACCGCGTGGGTGATCGACGACGACCAGTCGATCCGCTGGGTACTGGAAAAGGCGCTGCACAAGGCCGACATCGGCGTGCGCAGCTTCGACAGCGGTGATGCGGTGCCGGAGGCGCTGGCGCGCCAGAAACCGGACGTGATCCTCACCGACATCCGCATGCCGGGCATGAGCGGGCTGGAGCTGCTCGAGACCATCGGCGCACAGGCGCCGGAGGTGCCGGTGATCATCATGACCGCGCACTCCGATCTCGAGAGCGCGGTGGCCAGCTACCGCGGCGGCGCGTTTGAGTACCTGCCCAAGCCGTTCGACGTCGACGAGGCGGTGCGGCTGACACGCCGCGCCATCGAGCACCGCCGCCGCCAGAAACCGGCAGCAGCACCCGACACCGGCAAGGTGCCGGAGATCGTCGGCGAGGCGCCGGCCATGCAGGAGGTATTCCGCGCCATCGGCCGCCTGAGCCGCTCCAACATCACGGTCCTGATCAACGGCGAGTCCGGCACCGGCAAGGAGCTGGTGGCGAGCGCCCTGCACCGCCACAGCCCGCGCGCCGGCGGCCCGTTCATCGCCATCAACATCGCCGCCATCCCGCGCGAGCTGCTGGAGAGCGAACTGTTCGGCCACGAGAAGGGCGCATTCACCGGCGCGGTCGGACTGCGGCGCGGACGCTTCGAGCAGGCCAATGGCGGCACGCTGTTCCTGGACGAGATCGGCGACATGCCGGCCGAACTCCAGACCCGGCTGCTGCGGGTGCTGCAGGACGGCAAGTTCTACCGGGTCGGCGGCCACGAGCAGGTCGAGACCGATGTTCGCATCATCACCGCCACCAACCAGGATCTGGAGGCACGGGTGGCGGACGGGCGCTTCCGCGAGGACCTGTTCCACCGCCTGAACGTGATCCGCATCCACCTGCCGCCGCTGCGTGCGCGCCGCGAGGACATCCCGCTGCTGGCGCGCGCCTTCCTCAAGTCGTCGGCCGCCGAGCTCGGGGTCGAGACCAAGGCACTGCTGCCGGAGACCGAGGATTACCTCAAGCGCCTGCCGTGGCCGGGCAACGTGCGCCAGCTGGAGAATACCTGCCGCTGGCTCACGGTGATGGCGCCGGGACCGACGGTGCGCATCGACGACCTGCCGCCGGAGCTGCGCGACACCGGCGGGCCGGCCGGCGACGGCGACGGCTGGCGCGAGGGCCTGCGCCGGCTGATCGAGCAGAAACTGTCCCAGGGCGAGAGCAACATCCTCGAGCAGCTGAACCCGGAGTTCGAGCGCATCCTGCTGCAGGCGGCCCTCGCCCACACCGGCGGGCGCAAACAGGACGCCGCGATCAAGCTCGGCTGGGGCCGCAACACCCTCACCCGCAAGCTCAAGGAACTCGGGATCGAGGAGTAACGGCAACATCTGCCGCAAAGGCGCAAAGACGCAAAGGGGACGCAACCCGTCGGAACGGCGCGGACAGTGTCGCTCCGGGTAATAGGTAATACGGTGACGCCCGGTCGCACACCGACTACGATCGTAGCTTCTCCCGACTCGATGATGCTTGTCTGCCGTTCTTTGCGTCTTTGCGGCGGACGTTTTCTAACCGAGTCCGGTGCCATTCCCGAGAAACCGACTCCGGCATCGCGCCCGGCCGCGCTTGGCGGCGGGCGGGATTGGACATAGGCTAGACGCAACCCATCGCCGGTCGCGCCCGCACCCGTGTCCGCCAGGCTGCTCGCCACCCTTGCCACACTGTTCTCCGGCGTCCGCGACCTGCTGCCGATCATCGTTGTCATCGGCTTCTTCCAGATCGCCGTGTTGCAGCAGCCGGTCCCGCATCTCGAACGCATCCTGCTCGGCGCGCTACTGGTGGCCATTGGACTGTCGCTGTTCCTGCGCGGCCTCGAGATGGGGCTGTTTCCGATCGGCGAGTCGCTGGCCTACGCGCTGGCCCGCAAGGGCAGCCTCGCCTGGCTGCTGCTGTTCGCGTTCGCGCTCGGCTTCGGCACCACGGTCGCCGAGCCGACCCTGATCGCGATCGCCGGCGAGGCCGCCAGGGTCGCCGCCGGCGGCGGCGTGATCGCCGACAGCGACGCGGCGCGCGCCGACTACGCCTTCGGGCTGCGCATCACCGTGGCGCTGTCGGTCGGTACTGCGATCGTGCTCGGGGTGTTCCGCATCCTCAAGGGCTGGCCGGTACACTACCTGATCCTCGGCGGCTACCTGGGGGTGGTCGTCCTCACGCCGTTTGCGCCGGCGGAGATCGTGGGGATCGCCTACGACTCCGGCGGCGTCACCACCTCCAGCATCACCGTACCGCTGGTGACCGCGCTCGGCGTCGGGCTCGCCTCCAGCATCCGCGGTCGCAACCCCATGATCGACGGCTTCGGCCTGATCGCGTTCGCCTCGCTGACCCCGATGATCTTCGTCATGGCCTACGGGGCGCTGCGATGACCGAACTGCTCGCGCGCCTGGCAGACACCGCGCTCGCCACCCTGCGCGACGTGCTGCCGCTGCTGGCGGTGTTGCTCGGCTTCCAGCTGTGGATCCTGCGCCAGCCGATCCCGCAACTGCGCCGGGTGCTGGCCGGCTTCGGCTATGTGGTCGTCGGGCTGGTGCTGTTCCTGGTCGGCCTCGAGGAGGCGCTGTTTCCGCTTGGCCGGCTGATGGCGCGCCAGCTCACCGATCCGGCGTTCCTCGGCATCGCCGGCGGCGTCGGCACCTGGAGCGACTACCTGTGGGTGTACGGCTTTGCCGCTGCGCTCGCGTTTGCCAGCGCCACCGCCGAGCCGGCGCTGATCGCGGTGGCCATGAAGGCCAACGCGGTCTCGGGCGGCGCGATCGGCGTCCGGGGGCTGCGGGTCGCGGTCGGCCTCGGTGCCGCCCTCGGCATCGCGCTCGGCACCTTTCGCATCGTCACCGGCCTGCCGATCCACTACTTCATCATGGCCATTTATGCGGTGATCATGGTGCAGACCCTGTACGCGCCGCGCATGATCATCGCGCTCGCCTACGACTCCGGCGGCGTCACCACCTCGACGGTCACGGTACCGCTGGTCGCCGCCCTGGGCCTTGGCCTGGCCGGCACCATACCCGGGCGCGACCCGGTGGTGGACGGCTTCGGCCTGATCGCCTTCGTGTGCTCGTTTCCGATCATGACCGTCCTGGGCTACGCTCAGCTCGCCGACTGGCGCGCGCGGCGAGCCGCCACCCGCCAACCGAGGAGGGAAATCTAGCCATGCATTTCAAATTGATCATCGTCCTCATCGAGGACAGCAAGACCGACGCGGTGCTCGACGCCGCCCGCCGCGAGGGCGCGACCGGGGCGACCGTGCTCAACCAGGCGCGCGGCGAGGGCATGGTACAGCGCAAGACCTTCCTCGGCCTGTCGCTCGAAACCCAGCGCGACATGCTGCTGCTGCTGGTCGAGGAGCACCTGTCGCGCAAGATCCTCGAGACCATCGCCGAGGTCGGCGAGTTCGACGCCCGGCCCGGTACCGGGATCGCCTTCCAGATCGACGTGGAAGACGCCGTGGGCGTCTCCCAGCAAATCAAGAAACTCACCCGCGTGGTGGAGGACGAGCTATGAGCGAGCGCAAGGTGGTGCGGGTCCGCGACGTGATGAAGGCCAAATTCGACACCGTCGACGGCATCGCTACGGTCGCCGATGCCATGCACATGATGAAGCACATCGAGACCAAGTGCCTGGTGGTGAACAAGCGCCACCCCGACGACGAATTCGGCCTGCTGCTGATCTCCGACGTCGCGCGCAAGGTGCTCGGCAAGGACCGCGCGCCCGAGCGGGTGAACGTCTACGAGATCATGGCCAAACCGGTGATCTCGGTCGACCCGGAGATGGACGTGCGCTACTGCGCGCGGCTGTTCGACCGCTTCGACATCTCACGCGCACCGGTGATCGCCGGCGGCGAGGTGGTCGGCATCGTGAGCCTCACCGACCTGGTACTGAAGGGGCTGTGCAAGGGACTCTAGGCGGACGCGGCCACAAAAAAGGGCCCGGCGCCACTCGGCGCCGGGCCCTGTCTACGTTCCGATCGCGACGACTCAGGCCACGGCGGTACGACCGGCCTCGGGTCGCGCACGGATCTCGGCCAGCAACGCGCCCTGCTGGTCGCGGCGCTTGAGGTCCTCGGGGTCGACCTTGCTCATGACCTCGTCCTTGAGGCGCTTGTTCTCGATGTCGAACTGGCGGATCTCGGCCTCGGTGAACTGGCGCTTCTCGCCCTTGCTGGTGTAGGCGCGCTCGTAGCCGAGCGCGTCGAGCACGTCACCGGCCTCGAGCTCGAAGATCTGCACGTCCTCGGCCGAGGCCTCGCGCAGGAACTTGCGGCTGTTGTCGCGCATCACCGGGTTGACCACGTTGCCCCACAGGTCGCTGGAGCTGGCCGCCTTCTTGGCCTCGTCGGTGCGGTGGAAGTCGAGCATCTCCGGCGTGTAGCGGTAGCCGAGGAACTTGCAGAGCGCCTTCATGGTGGTCTCGGCGTCGGCCGTAAGGTCTTCGTAACGCACGTTGAAGAACCGGCTGCTGCCGATCTGCCCGCGCTTGGCGAGCGCAATGCGCTGGGTCGAGCCCCACTCGCGGGCGATGTGGTAGAAATGCTTCTCGCCGACCACCGCCTTGCGGAAGCTGACCGCCACGTCGCGACCGTCGCGGAACAGATAGATGTACTTGGCGGCGTCGCGGAAGTAGTGCTCGATCTCGTCGAGATAAAAGATGTTGGCCAGGCTCTTGCAGCACCAGGTCGACTTGCCCCAGGCCTCTGCCAGCAGGTCGTAGGCGGCGCCGAACACCGCCGTGAGCGAGCGCTCCGAGCAGCGGCGCGCCACGTCCTTGCGATCGAGCTTCACGCCCTCCCACGGCACCGGATTGAGCTCGACCAGCCGGCAGACGTCATCCACCAGCCTGGCGAAATTCTTGTCCTGGCCGAGATCGCCGTAGCGCGACACGAGCGGCATCAGCCGCTGCAGGATATGCGGCGGATGCGGTGCCGCCACCTCGGACAGCTGGTTGAGCATCAGCCGCAGCAGGTTCGATCCGGACCGCTGGGTACCAATCATCAATATCGGCATGGCAAGACTCCTGGAATTTCCTTTCTTGATTTCGGGGGTTGTCGTGTTGCTCTACTGAAAACGGGTTCCGAGCGCGGCGCCGGCACGCGCGCCGGCCGCCGGGGCGCAGCGCGAGGCGCGCAGGATGCCGCGCGCGTCGAGGTAGTCGCGCAGCTGGTGCACGCACTCGTCGACCGAGTACACGGTGGTGTCGACGCGCGCGTCCGGGTTCTCCGGCGGCTCGTACGGCGAGCTGATGCCGGTGAACTGCGGGATCTGGCCGGCACGGGCGCGCTTGTACAGGCCCTTCGGGTCGCGGTCCTCGCAGGCCTCGAGGCTGGCGTCGACGAACACCTCGTGGAACGCCATGCCCAGCACCTCGCGCACCAGCTGGCGCTCGGCGCGGAACGGCGAGATGAACGAGGCGATCACGATCAGGCCGGCCTCCACCATGACCTTCACCACCTCGGCGGCGCGGCGCAGGTTCTCGCGCCGGTCGGCCTCGCTGAAACCGAGGTCGCGGTTGAGGCCGTGGCGCAGCGTGTCGCCGTCGACCACGAACACGCGGTGGCCGGACAGCAGCAGGTCGCGCTCCAGGCGATGGGCGATGGTCGACTTGCCGGAACCGGACAGGCCGGTCATCCACAGCACTGCCGCCTTGTGCCCGGCCAGCGACTGGCGCAGCTCGCGCCCGACCTCGGAGGCGTGCGGGTAGATGTGGCGCTCGCCCTTCACCGCCAGCGCCTCGGCGCGATCGGCCATGCCGCGCGCCAGCGCGCGGGCGATCTCCGGGCGCGTCACCAGCGGCGACAGCCCCTCTCCGTGCAGCAGGCGCGCGGCGATTTCCTCGTCGCTGATCTCGACGCGCTCGTCCTCGTCGTGCGGGCAGGACTTGCCGGTGGCGACGCCACCGCACGGCTCGCAGTGGAACGCCTGCGGCATGAACACCGGCCGGATCTCCAGGCCGTGGCGGGCGGCGGCGGCGAACAGGCCGTGGACGGCCTCGAAGTTGTCCGAGGCCGGCGCACACTCCGGCACGAAGAACAGACTGGCGCCGTAGTTCTGGCTCAGGATCGCGTGCTGCAGCACGGCGCGCGGGTGGAGCGCGTGCAGGTCGGCCGGCATCGGGTTGATCAGCACCCGGTCGACCGGAAAGTAGCCCTCGATCAGCATGCGGCTGGCATCCTCCAGCAGCACCGTCGGCAGCGGCCCGGCCGACGCCGGTGTGCCGGCCGGCTCGTGCAGCACCAGCGCGTCCGAATACTCGAGCACACACTTGAGCAGGTACTCGTGGGTGCGCCGCCACGGGTAGGCCACGTGCGGCACCGCCACCTGGACCCAGCCGTGTTGCAGGATCTGGCCGCGCATCTGCAGCGGCCACAGGTGCTGGCGCTGCAGGAAGCCGGCGCCGCGCGCCGCCAGCAGCGCGATCGGACCGCCGATCAGCACCGCTGCGTCGTCGGCGCTCCGCGCCGCAAGGCGCGACGTGGCGCCGAGTACGCGCGCCTCGGTCTCGGCATCGCGATCGTAAATATCGTCAATCCGCATCACCCCGACCACGTCGGTGCCGTGGGCGAGCGCCACCTCGGCCCCCGCGGTGAGCGTGGCGGCCGTGGCCCGTGACACCGCCAGCGTTACCGGCAGGCCCCACGGGCGGCCGTCCGGCAGCGCAGTGTTCGCAAGCACGCTGGCGTAGGCCTCGCGGGTCATGAAGCCGGTCAGCGGGCTCATGGCACCGGAGGCGATCATCTCCAGGTCGAGCAGCTCGGCATCGGACACCGGCACCCGTACCATGCTGGCGAGGCGCTCGGTCAGCGCCGGGCGCTCGCGCGCCGGCACGAATGCCTGCACCAGCCGGCCGCCGTACGGCCGGATCAGGCCGTCGTCGAGCTCGATGTGGCGCGCGTGAAAATCGGCAACCTTCATGTCCATACCCACCCCCGTCCGTATACCGCCATCTAGAACAGCAGCCAGCCGGCGAACCCCGCGACCGGGATCAGCCAGATCACCTCGACCTTGAAGCGCAGCAGCGCCACCAGCGCGGCCGCGAAGATCACGGCCGACAGCCAGTGCTGCGGCGCGGTCCGGCCGACCGTGACCGCCGCAGCCGCAATCATGCCGACCACCGCCGGCCGGATGCCGGCGAGCGCGGCGCTGATCACGGCCGATTTCTTGATGCGCTCCAGGGCGTGCGAGGCGCCGAGCATGATGAGCGCCGGCGGGGCAAAGATGCCGATGGTGGCGGCGAGCGCGCCGGTGAAGCCGGCAACCTTGTAGCCGACGAAAGTCGCGCTGAGCACGATCGGCCCCGGCATGATCTGACTCATGGCAATGGCATCCACGAACTCGCGGGTCGTGAGCCAATGGTGGCCCCCGACCACGACCTCCTGAATGAGCGGGATGAACACGTAGCCGCCACCGAACAGCATCACGCTCATGCCGCCGAAGGTCACCAGCAGCTTGGCGGCGAGCGCCAGATCGAAGTGGAAGAACGGCACCGCCAGCGCCGCCGGCAACAGCGGCGTCACGCTCAGCAGCGAGGCGCGCTTGCCGGACGCCACGCCGGTCGTGGGCGCCGGTGCCGACGGGCGCGGGCGGAACAGCAGCATGCCGGCGATGCCGCTACCAAGGATGATGACGAGCGTGATCCAGAAGCCACCGACCCCGAGCAGCAGTGCCGCGGCCAGTACCGCCAGCACCAGGCCGCGGGCATCCTTGACGGTCTTGCGGCCCATGTTCCAGGCCGCCACCACGATGATCGCGGTGACCGCCGGCAGGAAGCCCTGGAAGATGCGGCCGACCGCCGGGATGCTGCCCCACTGGAAGTACGCGGCGCTGAGCGCAACCATCAGCACGAATGCCGTCAGCGTCACGCCGACCACCGACACCAGAGCGCCGAGTCCGCCGCGCAGACGGTAGCCGACGTAGGCGACCACGTTCACCGCCACCGGGCCGGGCAGGATGGTGGCGAGCGACACGCCGTCGAGCATGTCTTCGTGCGTGAGCAGCTTGCGGCGCTCGACCACTTCGTTCTGGACCACCGAGATCAGCGCCATGAACCCGCCGAAGGCGGTGCTGCCGATCTTGAGGAAGCTGAGGAACAGTGATCCCAGTGACGGTTGCACCGGCGGGATCGTGACGATGGGGCTGATTTTGGCTGGCGCCGAACGGCGGGGCTGCGCGACTGACGCGCGCCGGCTGGTGGCCCGTTTGGACCTTCTGGACTTCGGCATGGTGCTCCTGCGCAAATCCGTTTCTGATTGCTACCCCGACAACCCCTGACGACGGAAGCATGCACAATCCGTTCCGTCTCCCCGTATTTCCCCACGCCGAGCGTGAATTCGGACCACACCGTTTACCGGTGCGTCAGACAATGACTAGACGCCGCATCCGGCATCGTCAAGAAATTTTATGCGGCCTGATACGACAGCAACCGCTCACACTGCCCCGGCGGCCGCCTGTCGGATGGTGCTTGCGGACTGATGAATACCTCTGGAATTGCTGCACCCGTGATCTATCGTTCACGAGGCTGCGAGAAACAGGGACGCGTCAAGGACATGCGCGCAGCGAGAAATTAATGGAGCGCGGGCGTAGGGGATAAGGAGACCGCCAGGCGCAAACGCAGAAT
>Ga0115026_10000251_pt1 | contig 13060 bp, 9 predicted proteins | sample Mud_0915_D1_FD_83878 | JGI IMG/M metagenome (GOLD analysis project Ga0115026, IMG submission 83878) | Wetland microbial communities from Old Woman Creek Reserve in Ohio, USA - Mud_0915_D1 | ecosystem: Environmental > Aquatic > Freshwater > Wetlands > Sediment ...
CGTAATAAGCGACCTGCAGGGCCGTCGCGGAATGGTTCTGGGGATGGCAAGCGAAAAACGTTTTGAGGTGATCAAGGCAAGAGTACCACTTGCTGAAATGAATAAGTATTCCACTGCACTTAGTTCCATCACAGGCGGCAGGGCAATATATACAATGAAGTTTTCCGAATATACCCAGGTTCCCGGCGATGTTCAGGATGCCGTAATCAAGGCTTACCACGAGGAGGAGGAAGAAGAATAGATCAAACCGTCTTCACCACATCCCATACGAACGCGCGTATTCCGACTTCCTCGTTAACGGAGTCTATCTTCTTAACTTTATCAAGTACATCGTCAACTATGTTGTCAGAGACTATAGTCAGCAAACTCTTATTTATCTCAGGCCAGGCATGGGTTCCGAGATGAGGAACCCCGGTGTTGCTGCCTCTGCCCTGCACGTTTTCCCATAGTGAATAACCTTTAATCCCGAGCTTATCCATCAGGTACTCCACCCTTTCAGTATGTGCCTGATTATATATGATCATTATAGCTTTCATCATAAGTTGTTTGGGTGATTATATATTATTTTTTATTCCCGTTGCCGTTCAGGTTGTCAAAATCGGAATAAACAGCCAGCTGTTTGTTCCTCTCCCCATGCCTGGCAAAAATTGCATAAACCACCGGAACCAGGACCAGTGTAACCATGGTTGAAAAGACAAGTCCGCCAATGACTGCAATTCCCATAGGGCTCCATAATTCCGATCCGGAACCTTTGCTCATAGCTAACGGAAGCATTCCTAGGATGGTAGTGGCTGACGTCATAATGACCGGTCTTAGCCGTGATCTTCCTGACTTGGCAATGGCTTCATAAAGTTCGTTGCCCCTTTCACGCATAAGGTTTATAAAGTCGACGAGAACTATAGCGTTCTTGACAACAATTCCAATAAGCATCACCGCACCAATAGCAGAGATTACACTCAGGGTTGTTTTAGTTATGAACAGGGCAATCGCCACACCCGAAAAAGCAAACGGGATTGAGAACATTATTATAAATGGCATTTTCAGTGATTCAAACTGCGAAGCCATAACCAGATAGACAAGGATAAGACTCACGACTATCAGGAAAGCAATATCAGCAAAGGCTTCCATCTGGTCTTGTATGGCACCTGAAATCTGTACCATAACGCCCGAAGGCACCGCAGTCCCATCGATTGCTTTCTGAACCTCAGTCTGCAATTCTGTAAGAGATCTTTTATATGGAGTGAATGAGACATTGACAATCCTTTCCCTTCTTTTCCTGGCAATACTCGGAGGCGACCAGAATTCCTTGATATCTGCAATCTCCCCAAGCCTGATTATCTGTCCTGTAGGATTTGATATTCCTATATTATCAATGTCGGTAAGCGTGCTTCTTGAGGCCTCATTAAACCGCACAATAACGTCATACTCATCGCCCGACTGACGCAATCGTGTTGCTGTCATACCACCTACTCTGTTCCTTACCGCGGTTGAAACTGTTGCTGTGTTCAATCCATTGGAGATCATCTTGTTCTGATCAAGTATGATCTGAAGTTCAGGTTTGGATTTATCCCGGCTTATTGTCACATCTTTTGCTCCCTCTATTTTTCTGATTTTAGCTGCGAGCTCTTCAGCAATTATGTTTGTTTCAGAAATGTTGTAACCATAAATTTCAACATCAACGGTATTGCCGCCAAAGGTGCCCATGCTTTCAGAGGTGCTGACAGAAAAGTCGACAATCTCCGGCACTTTCGTAAAATCATTCCTCATTTCTTCGGCAAGTACCATTACACTTTTCTCTCTTTCTTCAACTGGGACAAGTCTCATGGAATATGAGATAACATGTGTTCCGCCAGCGCCAAATAACGAAGAAAATCCTGCCTCATCATCTACACCGGTCGAGGATGAAATCAGGTCAACTTCCGGGTATTTCTCTTTCAGTAGACTATCAACCTTATCTGTAGTTTTCAGGGTTTCATCCACCCTGGTACCTGTCTGAAGCTCTATTGTAGCCGTGATCTGTGACTGATCAGCTTCGGGAAAGAATTCTGTTCCAATCAGACCGAACAGGCTCATCGATCCGATGAAAACGATAAGTGCAATAAGGGTAGTTATCCTTTTATGATGAAGGGCCCAGCGAAGTGTTTTTTCATAAAACCGGTCAAACCAGTTCAGCCATTTTCTTATACTTCCGTCGTATGTCCAGAAAGGAGCATCCTTTTTGATCGGATACCATTTTAGGATCAGGGCGCTCATTGTAGGTGTCAATGTTATTGCCGCTACAACAGATGTTATAATGGTAATTGTTACCAGCATTCCAAGTTGTTTGAATAGAACTCCGGTAAGTCCTTTCACGAAAGTAAGCGGGAAGAAAACAGCAACTACTGTTAAGGTTGTAACAATAACTGCCAGCCAAACCTCATTTGTAGCATAAATTGCAGCTTCCCTGGGACGACTTCCCCTTTCCACATGCCTTGTGATATTTTCGAGAACAACAATGGCATCATCCACAACCATCCCGATCGCAATTGAAAGTGATGTCAGCGAAATGATGTTAACTGACTCTCCTGTAATAAACAGATAGATAAAGGCTACGACAAGAGAGATCGGAATTGTAACAATGATTATCAAAGTAGCTCTCCATCTTCCAAGGAAAAAGAGCACTACAAGAATTACGAAAATTGCAGCATAAAGAAGCGTTTCTGTGAGGTTTCCTATTGAATCCTTGATAAATGTAGCACTGTCGAAAAGCTTTTCAACTTTGACATCAGCAGGAAGCTCTTTTGTTAAAGTGGCAAGTGCTTTCTCTACTTCTTTTGTCACTTTAACAGTGTTCCCTCCTGATTGCTTCTGAACATACATCGTCATTCCCTGGAGGCCATTAATTCGCGTGTCAAGTTTTGTTTCGCGTATAGTATCCCGGACAACTGCGACATCTTTCAGATAAACATTATTCCCATTGTAACTGCTTACCACAATGTTCCTGATTATGTCACTTTCAGGGAATTCACCCTGAATTCGCAAAGGGTAATCGGTCTGCCCCATTTCAATGTAACCTGCAGGCATGTTCATATTCTCTGCCCGTAAAATACCTCCGATCTGTTCAATGGAAAGATTATATGCTTCCATTTTCCGGGGATCGACATCAATATATACTTTTCGGCCAGGTACACCTGCAAGATTGACTGCTCCAACACCTTCAATCCTGTTAAGAGGATTTACGATTTTTTCATCAAGTATCTTTTCGAGTCCCCTGTAACTCTCCTTTGCTGTAATCGCATAGAAGATTATCGGCATCATACTTGAATTGAATTTCATTATTGTCGGATTCTCTGCATCTTCGGGCAGGAAATTTTCGATGAAGCTCAGGTTGCTCCTGATATCGTTGGAGGCTTCGTCGAGGTTTGTCCCGTACTCAAAATTCATAAAGATGACCGAGAGCCCGTCACTTGATGTCGATGTAATTTCTTTCAGATTGCTTACTGAGTTCAGTGCATCTTCAACAGGTCTTGTTACATTGGTTTCAATATCAGATGCACTTGCTCCACTGTAAGTTGTAACTACCCCGATGAACGGAAGTTCTATTTCGGGATATAGATCGATAGGCAACTGGGTAAGTGAATAAAGACCCATAACAATCAGTGCAACAAAGATCAGGATCGTTGTTACCGGCCGTTTGACGGAAGTACTGTATATACTCATTTTAATTATATTGTAATTCTTACTCTAATACTTCAATTTTATCTTCACTGAGAAGCCTTGACTGACCTTCTGTGATAAGTCTGTCACCTTCCTTGAGGTTATCTGAAATGATCTCAAGCTGATCGTCAAATCTTTTGCCGATAATTACCTCAATACGCTTCGCTATACCCTGGTTATCAATAAAAACATACCTTATATTGGTTCCTTCCTGTAAAAGGACTGTGGCTGCAGGTACAACAAAAGTCTCAACTTCACCAAGGTCCATTGACACCCTGACAAACATACCCGGTTTCAGAAGGTCATTGCGGTTGGGGAGTTCAATCTCAGTCACAAATGATCGGGTTGCAGAATTTATTGTCGGAGATTTCATGAATACCCTGCCTGTAAACACTTCACCATCATACACATCAGCAGTAATGTCAGCTTTCATCCCGCGTTTTATTAAAGGGTAATACTGCTCAGAAATAGCAACATTAACCTTCAGCGGATTTACCTGCATGAGAGTCACAACAGCCGATCTTCCCGACTGGGTGGTTGGTGTACCTGAATAGATCTCGCCGTCTTCAAAGTATTTACCGGTTATTATGCCGCTGAAAGGTGCAATCAGTAATGTGTTCACCTCCATGAAATCAACATTTGTCTTAGTGACATCGTACTGGGTTTTCATCTGGTCGTACTGTTGCTGCTTGACGCTTCCGGTGGCTAACAAAGTATCAAGCCTTGAAAGGTCTTTTTCAAGATTTGCCAGCTGAAGCTTCAGCTGGTAAAGCTGGGTGCGGTCCATCAGGAACAGCTGATCGCCCTTGTTGACCCTGTCTCCTGTTTCAACATATATTTTGTCTATCCTTCCGGGAGTTGAAGGTGCCATATTCACTTCTTCATATGGCAATACAGTTGCAGTGTAATCGATTGTCCTTGCAATTTTTGTTTTTGTAAGGGTTATTGCTTTTACAGGTATGGCAGCTTTTTCAGAAGCAGGAGAATTTGCCAGTGCACTGGCTGCTTCATTTTTATTCTTTGATGAACAGGCTGAGAGAATCAGGCCGCTGATCAAAATAACCGAGATTGTGTTTAAGTATTTCATTATTATTCTTATTATTATTTCCTTTTATTTCTTCTTATTTCCTTTATTTCTTCTTATTTCTTTTATTTCTTCTTATCTACATGTTATTCAAAAGTTTGTCTAATGCAACCTTCGTCTGAAGCAGGTTCATGAGCGCTGAAACATAATTGTTCTCAGCCTGTAAATAGAGGCTGTTTGCCTGGGTCAGCTCCAGACTTGAAGCCATGCCCTGTCTGTATTTATTTTCAGTACTGGCATAAACCCTTTTCGAAACCTCAACATTTTCTTTCTGACTTATATACTGAAGGTTTGCATTTACAAGGTTGTACCTGAGCTGTTTCTCCTGCAATAATAGCTGCTCGGCGACCATGTCTTTTGTAGTCTTTGCCTTCTCAAGATTTATCTGTGCCTGCCTTATCCGGGCGTATCTCTGACCGCTCGCAAATATCGGAACAGAGAGGGAGAGTCCAGCCATGGAATTCTGAAACCACCTTAGTTCGGATACTTTATCACCCATTCCATTGGTACCATAATTATAAAATCCGGCTAGTGTGGGAAGAACCGAAGCTTTCTGCGATTTCAAAGCAAGTGATGACATCAGCTCCTGTCCTTCAACAAGCCTGTAATCAATATTTTGCGTATGATCAAACTCCTGTGAGATCAATGCCTCGACATTTATTTCATTGGTAAGGCTTTCAAGTGTCTCAGTAAGCGTGATTTCCGTTGTTGCAGGAACACCCAATTGTAACCTCAGCAAGTTGTAGTTTAGTTCAATTGCACGTTCAAGTGAGCTCCTGTCGTTCTCTACCATATTGACATTTGAAATCATCTGGTCCACATCAGTCAGTTCGGCCATGCCGGCCGAATACATTGCCCGTGTCGACATAAGAGTTTCTTTAAGGTTTGCAATATTGCCATTGAGCAGTTCCAGCGATTTTTCTGAAACAAGGATCAGAAAATAAGCTGAGCTGACTGATTCCTTTGTATCGAGTTCTGATTTATCAAGACTCTGCTGACTCAGCTTCTGGGCAAGTTTGGTGGTTTCAATGCCAATAAATAAAGGAGCATTAAAGATCAGCATGCTCGCCTGAACCGATGCACTTGAATTGAACTGGGAACCAAATGTCACTGGTATTTTTATACCAGGCTGCCCAAAAAATTCACCTGGCAAAAGTGTGGTCATAAGTTTCAGGTTATCGGTAAACGATCCTGAAGCTTCCACCTGGGGTAAGGCTGCGGATATAGTTTCCCACAGGGCAGCTTTTGTTGCCAGAACATCTGATTTTGCAGCAAGGACCATTTTGTTATGCACCAATGCATAATCCTGTGCTTCCTTCAGAGAAAATGTCAGTTCCTGCCCATTTTCCTGTGCTGTTGCAGTAGTCCACACAACAAGCAAAAACGAAACTGCGGCAATTAAAAATTTACTTTTCATAAAATCTTATTTTATAACTCATCTTAAAAAATATCTGCAAAAATTGATACTATCGTTTTTTCTCGTAAAAATCTATAAGATCAAGACCTTTGGGGGTTGAAATGCCCCTAAGGTAATTGAGGTAAAAATTCCTGATTATATCTTTATTTGTGAAATCATCCGGAGGAAAAACGTCTTTGTCATTTGACATTCGTACAACTTCCAGCATGCATTTATTTGTAATTTCAACATTTATATCATCCCTGAACACACCCTCTTTTATACCTCTGAATAAAATTTCCGAATTATTTGAGTAATACGGGAGATCTTGCATTTCATCGGGATTATCAAGAATAATCCTGTGATATCTTTTCATATCCATCTGAAAAGCAGGGGACATTTTCTGAAAATGATCTGCCATCAGATCAAGCATCTTAAAAATGGCTTCCACAACATTGTCCGATTCGTTGAAATACTTTGTTATTACTTCGCGCTGTTTTTGTGTCATCCATTTGATTACTCCTTTCAGAAGCTCATCTTTATCTCTGAATACTTCATATATTGTTCTTTTCGACATACCCAGCTTTGCGGCCAGCATATCCATGGTAACCGCCCTTATCCCGTAGGTACGGAACATAAGTGCAGCTTCTTCAGTGATTTTTTGCCGGTTGTCCATTATCCCGATTTAAAACGCCGCAAAAATGGGAAAACTATTTTAGTTTACAAAGTTTTCTTCGTTAAATTCCTGTTAAATTCAGTAAAAACCCGAAATTTACCGGTGAATAACGAAAGGTGTTATGCTGTTATGCTGTTATGCTGTTATGCAGTTATGCGGTTATGCAGTTGTGCAGTTGTGCAGTTTATTAATTATTTACCATGTCTGGAAAAAAGATAATATACCAGGTTGACGCTTTTACATCAGAACCGTTTAAAGGTAATCCGGCCGGAGTATGCATCCTCGAAAAAGAGATGCCTGATGAATTGATGCAGAATATTGCTATGGAGATGAATCTTTCTGAAACGGCATTTGTACTTCCTGGAAAGGATTCATGGATGATAAGGTTCTTCACACCTTCTTCAGAAATTGACCTATGCGGGCATGCAACACTTTCATCGGCACATATAATGTTCGAAACAGGCATTGTTAAAAAAAATGATGAAATCACTTTTACTTCTAAAGCAGGCATTCTGAAAATACGTTATGCAGACGGATTGGTTATCATGAATTTTCCTGCCTATGATCTTAAGCCGGCTCAGATCACTCAGGAATTATGTAATTACATTGTAATTACACCTGTCGAATTATATACTACAACCCATGGCTGGTCATTTGTCCTTCTCCGGAATGAAGAAGAAGTATTGAATCTCAATCCTGACTTTAAGGCGATGAAGAACTCTGAATACGGTGATCTCATTGTTACTGCTCCTTCATCTGATCCACGATATGATTTCTGTGTCCGGTGCTTTGCCCCTGCCCTTGGAATTGACGAAGATCCTGTAACAGGTTCGGCTCACTGCGTCCTGGTGCCATTCTGGCATAGGAAGACCGGGAAAAAGGTATTTACTTCGCACCAGGTATCAAAGCGGGGCGGGATATTAAAAGTCTCCCTCCATGGCGACAGGGTTGAAATAGCAGGCCAGGCACTTACAATCTTCAGGGCGGAACTACTTGTTTAAGACCGATGATCGATGACCGATGACCGATGACAGATGACAGATGACAAATCTGCAACATGCAAAATGCAACAATGTCAATTAATTTAATTTATAAACAACTATCAACCATGAACCACGATCCAGAATCCAGAATCAAAGAGCTCGGACTTGAACTTCCGCCAGCTCCCAGGCCCATGGGCATCTACAAACCTGTTCTTTTGATCGGCAACTTCCTGTATGTATCGGGGCAGGGTCCGTTAAAACCTGACGGAACGCTCATCAAAGGAAAGGTAGGCAAAGAGCTTAGCCTGGAGGAAGGCAAACATGCAGCCAGACAGGCAGGACTGGCAATGCTCTCTTCAATAAAAGCCAGTATTGGTGATCTTAACAAAGTAAAACGGCTGGTAAAAACCCTGGGGATGGTTAACAGTGCACCGGATTTTGAACAGCATGCAGCTGTGATAAACGGCTTCAGCGAACTCATGGCTGAAGTTTTTGGAGAAGATAACGGCATCGGGGTCAGAAGCGCCGTCGGTATGATCCTCCCGGGGAATATCGCTGCTGAAATTGAAGCCATGTTCGAAATGAATGCCTGAAATTATTTTAAATAACTTATCTGTGCAAAATTCCTGGTACACAATTAATAATCCCGGGGAGGTAAATTCTCCTGCCCTCCTGATCTATCCTGACCGCATTGAACAGAACATTAAAAAAATGATTTCAATTTCAGGAGATCCTGATATGCTGCGGCCGCATGTAAAGACACATAAAATGCCTGAGATAGTCAGGATGCAGAAAAACCACGGGATAAGGAAATTTAAATGTGCTACAATAGCTGAAGCTGAAATGACTGCCGGATGCGGAGCGGAAGAAATCCTCCTTGCTTACCAGCCCGTTGGTCCGAACATCAATAGATTTTTCGGGCTGAAAAAGAAATTTACTGAAATTAAAATATCATGCATTGCCGATTGCGGGGATGTTATCAGACAATTATCCGAAAATGCTGTTAAAAACAATACTGTAACGTCGGTATGGCTCGATATTAACAATGGTATGAACCGGACAGGTGTAACACCGGGAGAAGAAGCATATAAGCTTTTTAAAATGATTTCTGACCTGCCAATGCTTCAACCTGAGGGGCTTCATGTGTATGACGGACAGATCCATGAGAATGATTTTTCACTCCGTGAGAAATTCTGTAATGATGCGTTTCTGCCGGTTAAGTCGCTTTTATCCGATCTTGCCCGATCAGGCAGCGGTCGTGTAAAAGTGGTTGCAGGAGGGACACCAACTTTCCCAATTCATGCAAAGCGCAGCGGAGTTGAAACCAGTCCCGGAACAACTCTTTTATGGGACTACGGATACAGCTCATCATTTGCCGATCTGGACTTTTTACATGCAGCAGTCCTGTTTTCAAGAGTAATCAGCAAACCTGAATCTGACCTTATCTGCATCGATCTGGGGACCAAGGCTGTCTCTTCCGAAATGCCCCAGCCAAGAGTTAAGATAACAGGCCTGGCTAATTATGAATTCGTATCCCACAATGAGGAACACATGGTAATAAGAACTTCCGAAGCTTCAAAAATCAGTATCGGGGATGTGTTTTATTGTATTCCTTACCATATCTGCCCTACAGTTGACAGGTTCGACAAAGTTTCTGTCGTCAGGAATGGAAAAGTCACAGAGCAGTGGAAAGTTGAAGCACGAAAGAGGGAGATAACGGTATAATATTGTTATGCGGTTATGCAGTTATGCAGTTATGCGGTTTGAATAACTACAAAACTTCAAAACCGCAAAACCGCAGAACCGCATAACAAATTAAATTACCGGTACAGATAAACGAATCCCCGATACTCCTTGCTGTCATACCTGATATCATCCCAGCCCTGAGCTTTGATAATATAGAAATAGACTCCGGGGCTTGCCCTGGCTGAACTATTGCGTACGTGTCCATCCCATCCATCCCATTCCTTCAGGATCTGCCCTTCACCGTAAAAGTCATAAACTTTAATCCCGTTACGGCTGAAAATGCTAACGCTGATATATTTTAAGGAAGTCTTGTTGACCATGAACTTATCATTCATTCCATCCTCATTTGGAGTAAAAACATTGGGGATCTCAAGCTTAGAGTCATCAACAACTATTTTATCGAATCTTACAGAGTCGATGCAGTGCAGAGCACTCTCAATTGTAAGTTTTACCGAGTATTCATCAGGGATGTAATAAGTATGAGGCTTCGGGTTGCTCAATACTGAAACTGAATCATCCCCGAATTCCCATTTATAAGTCGCTGCCCTCACCGACTTATCAGTAAAAGTAACCTCAAGAGGGGCTTCACCGCTTGAGGGCTCAACCGAAAAATCAGCCTTTACATGGATTGATTCATAAAAGAACGATGACTCAGCACTGCATCCCATGCTATCAGTTACCTGAAGCTTGTATGTGACATCAACAAGCGGCGGATTAAAGGTCTGAGGATTTATATCTATATCAGGGTATGGAATTGCAGAAACAGGATCAGATGACCACAGAAATCTTACCCCGTTTGGCAATCTGATACGCTGTCCCCCGGAAGGATCGCTGTAAAAGAAGGTGTCGACAGCTGCCTTACCGCTTAATGCAACATAATCGCAGGTCCTGTTCTGAAGCTTGCCAAAAGCCGCGGGTCTGTCTGTAAATATCCATGCTGTAAGATTCGTATTATACCCCGATCCGTTGCTTATGTTAACACGGTATCCGCCTTCGTCAAGATTGCTTATTGTTGAATTCATAACCCCTGTTTCAGTGCTTAGGAAGACTGTAAATCCATTCGCAGCATCGCTCCATTTGTACCATGAAAATGTAAACGGACCGGTACCACCCGGACTAACTGCATTGAGGCTCCCTTTAGCCGTACCTGATGAGTTGCAGTAAATGAAAACAGGATCCTTCACCGCAGGGGCTGAAGGATATGAAGTAAATCTTACGGCATTCATCCCGGGAGCAGTAAGCTGGGCCAGAATGGTCGCCGGAAGTAGTAAGACTGAAATTAGAAAAGCAAAACGCACAGGCTCTCTGAAGTTTTAAAACAATAACGGTTTCAGTTTCTGTTTGGTATAATCGACAACAATATTAATAAAAACCCGGAAATTATTGTAGGGGCGTAGCATGCTACGCCCCTACAGCGTATAAATTAATCCTCCGTTCTGTTGATAAGTTTTGTGTTTTTGTTTTCAACACAATGGTCCCCCGAAAAGGTATTTGCTAAATTTGCCTCACCCGGTAACGCTGTAAATAATAATATATAATGACGCATAATTATCTGAACGACCTGAACGAAGCTCAGCGCCTGGCCGTCATTAATACTGAAGGTCCGGCTCTGGTCATTGCCGGTGCAGGATCGGGGAAAACCAGGGTATTGACCTACCGGATTGTCCATCTTCTTCAGAAAGGTATTCCGGCTTACCGGATCCTTGCACTTACCTTTACCAACAAAGCCGCCAGGGAAATGAAGGACAGGATATCCGTAATCGTTGATCCTGAGGTTGCCAGGTATCTCTGGATGGGTACATTTCACTCAATTTTCGCAAGGATCCTCAGGATTGAGGGTTCAAAGCTCGGATATAAATCCAATTTTACAATTTATGATGCCTCCGATTCAAAAAGCCTCGTAAGGACAATAATAAAAGAGCTGAACCTTGATGATAATATTTATAAGCCCGGACTGATTGCTGCTAGGATTTCAACTGCAAAAAATAATCTTGTCACAGCCAACATGTATGCTTCTGATCCCATAATGCAGGAATATGACAAATCGAGCCGTATACCTTTGATGTCAGATATTTACAGAACATATTCAGCGAGGTGCTTCAGGGCAAATGCAATGGATTTCGACGATCTGCTCCTGAATACAAATATTCTCTTCAGGGATTTCCCTGAGGTTCTGGCCTCTTACCAGAACAAGTTCCTATATGTACTTGTTGATGAATACCAGGATACAAACTATTCACAGTATCTTATAATAAAGAAGCTGGCAGCTGCACATAAGAATATCTGTGTTGTCGGTGATGATGCCCAGAGCATTTACTCATTCAGGGGTGCAAGAATTGAGAACATTCTTGAGTTCAAGAACGACTATGCTGATTACCATCTTTTTAAGCTGGAGCAGAATTACAGGTCCACACAGACCATCGTTAACGCTGCCAATGCCATCATTGCAAACAATGTTGGTCAGATCCAGAAAAAAGTGTATTCAAAGAATGAACCTGGTGAAAGGATACAGATAATGCAGGCGCTTACCGATTCTGAGGAAGGATTCAATATCTCATCGGATATTTTTGATAAAAGATATTCACAGCAGCTGAACTGGTCTGATTTTGCTGTTTTGTACAGAACAAATGCCCAGTCGAGGATATTTGAAGAAACACTGCGCAAAAAGAACATCCCGTATAAGATATATGGAGGTCTCTCATTCTACGAACGAAAAGAAATAAAGGACATTCTGGCATATTTCAGAATGGTTATTAATCCTGAGGATGAGGAAGCGTTTAAAAGAACTGTGAACTACCCTAAAAGAGGTCTGGGAGATACTTCTGTTTTGAAGATCTTCGAACTGGCTCAACAAAATAACGTTTCTGCCTGGAAGATAATTTCGGAAATTTCGGGTCATACCAGGTATTTCAATTCAGGGACTATTAATAAAATAACAGCATACGCTGAACTTATAAGAACTTTCAAAACAACTTCCGGAGAGGCTGATGCTTATTCAAAAGCCAGGGAGATCGCTATGGGATCAGGGATCATGAAAGAACTAAGGGAAGGAAAATCGCCCGAGGAGGTAAACCGTTATGAAAACCTTGAAGAATTGCTTAATGGGATAAAGATCTTCACAGAGGCTGCTGAAACCAACGGAGAACCTGCAACCCTGGAGGCTTTTCTGGCAAGCGTAGCCCTGCTTACAGACCAGGATAATGAGAAGGAGGAGGACAGGGATAAAGTGACCCTTATGACCATGCATTCAGCAAAGGGATTGGAATTTAAACATGTGTATATTGCCGGTATGGAGGATACTCTCTTTCCATCGCCTATTTCAGCCGGAAATCCAAAGGAACTTGAGGAAGAAAGGCGGTTGTTCTATGTGGCGGTCACTCGTGCCGGCAAGATGGCTACTCTAAGCTATGCCCTTAACAGGTATAAATGGGGGAACCTCGAAAGAAGCGGACCAAGCAGGTTCATCAGAGAGATGGATC
>Ga0115026_10000252_pt1 | contig 13055 bp, 10 predicted proteins | sample Mud_0915_D1_FD_83878 | JGI IMG/M metagenome (GOLD analysis project Ga0115026, IMG submission 83878) | Wetland microbial communities from Old Woman Creek Reserve in Ohio, USA - Mud_0915_D1 | ecosystem: Environmental > Aquatic > Freshwater > Wetlands > Sediment ...
AAATCGAATGAAAGATGTCCTTAATGTTTTCCGGTGGCAGGATGCGCTTGATATCCTCATCCTCACCTATGTTTTCTACCACCTTTATCTCTGGCTGAGAAAGAAAAAGGCTTTGCGAATGATCCTTGCTATTTTGGCGCTTCCTCTTTTCTACATTTTTGCCAGGTGGATTGACCTGCCTCTTTCGGTGTGGGGGCTTCAGAATCTTTGGCCCGTCATTCTCATTGTGTTGGTCGTCATCTTTCAAGAAGAAATCAGGGAGGTACTGGGAAACGTCAGTCTCCCCGCTTTTTTCTTTGGCAGGCCCAAGAAGCTCACTCCAAAAACAATCGACCAGATTATAGCGGCTGCCTTTCAAATGGCAGATAAGAAGATCGGCGGATTGATCGTCTTACAAAAAGGGGATGATCTCAGCGAGTTGATTCGTGAGAAGACACCTGTGGATGCAGAGCTTGGCGAAGATATCCTGATCAGCATTTTTAATTCCCAATCTCCATTGCACGATGGCGCCGTCATCGTTCAAGGCGGCCGAATTCGACATGCGGCTGCCCTTCTCCCTTTGTCCAAATCTACCTCCATCCCCAAAGAATGGGGAACCCGACATCGGGCTGGTGTCGGCATCACGGAAATCTCAGATGCGGAATGCATCATCATCTCTGAAGAAAGGGGAGAGGTTCTATTAGCTTGTAAGGGGAACTTGGAGAAGAAAAAAGGAAGGGAAGACTTAAAGAAAAGCCTCGCTGACTTGACTCCGGAAGGAGATACAAAGGATAAAGAAAGAGCATGGCCTAAGCGAATCTTCGAAGATCTTCCTAGAAAAGGATCGTTCTTTGTCCTGGTCTGCCTCCTCTGGGTATTTGTGATCGGCATCCGTCAAGGAGAAGTTGGTTTTAACATTCCCATTGAATATTACTCCGTCCCTCAAAACTTAACCATCCAGGGCGAGCCACCCAAAGAAGTGAACGTCCGCCTCAAGGGTTCAGAAAGACTTCTCTCTTCCCTGAAGTCTGACCAGATAAGGATGAGGGTCGATCTGTCCGCCGCCCACCAGGGCAACAACCAGATTTCCCTCTCTGAAACAAACATCAATACAGGCCCCGGTATTTCGGTGACAAAACTCTATCCCCGAAACATCAGGCTGATCCTCTCACCTGTTTCCAATTCCAATAAGTAACCTTCGGCCCCTCCTTACTTCTCATCACCTCCAGGAATGATTAGTTTTATGGAGAGGTTTCCCAAAAATTCCGAAATCTCAAGAGAACGCAAATTTTTTGTCAGAGCTACCGCAAGAAATTCTCGAATCAATTCATCCATTGACACCCCTATTCCTTCTTGATAATATCCCCGCAATGAAAAGGCTCAACGCGATCACGGATGTTCCGGGGATCAAGGTCGGACATGCCAGTGACTTTAAGGCCCTCACCGGCTGCACCGTCATTCTCTGCGAGGAAGGAGCGGTTGGAGCTGTTGATATCCGTGGAACGGCGACGGGAACGAGGGAAATGGATGCTCTCAGTTACCTCCATTTGGTCAAAAAAATTCACGCCGTTCTCTTGACGGGCGGAAGTGCTTTCGGTCTCGATGCGGCAGGGGGAGTGATGGCTTATCTGGAGGAAGAGGGAAAGGGATTCGATGTGGTCAGGACGAAAGTCCCGATCGTACCCGCCGCAGTGATTTTCGATTTCGCCATTGGCGATTTCCGTGTGAGGCCGAATCAAAAGATGGGATACGAGGCTTGCCTTCGCGCCTCAAAGAATGTTGAAGAGGGAAGTGTTGGAGTAGGAACCGGAGCCACGGTGGGAAAGCTTTTTGGAATCGAGCGGGCGATGAAAGGCGGTGTAGGCACTTCAAGCATCCAAGGACCGAAGGGACTCATTGTGGGAGCCCTGGTTGTCGTCAATGCCTTTGGCGATATCTATCATCCCGGATCAAATCGAATTTTGGCGGGTGCGAGGAAGTCGAAGCGTAGTTGTCAATTTGCCAATTCATCCAAATGGATCAAGAGAGGGGTGACCCGCAAGCAATTCGGAGTTCCAGCGCCCGCAGATGCCTCCGTCTTTAACACAACCCTTAGCGTCATCGCAACGAACGCCAATCTTTCAAAAAAAGAACTTCAGCAGGTCGCGCAGATTGCCCACTCCGGGCTGGCCAAAGTGATTTCACCCCTTCATACTACCTTCGATGGGGATCTGATCTTCGCGGTCTCGCTGGGCAAGAAAAAGGGTGACGTGAATACCGTTGGACTTCTTGGAGAACAAGCATTAATCGAGTCCGTCGGAAGAGCTGTGGTGAAAGCCGATGGATTTGGAACCATCCCCGCGTATCGAGACATTGTGGTTTGAGAGGGATGGTTTACTCATTTTAGAGTCTGTTTATAAAACCGCTTTTCTGTCATGCCGGACTTGATCCGGCATCCAGAATCTTCTGAAAACACTGGATTCCGGCTTTCGCCGGAATGACAACCTTTTTTGCAAACCGATAATTTGCGGACAGACTCTCATTAATCGTGTACCTTAAACATAAAAGCCTCTCTCCCGCTTTTTCCTTCAGGGGAAGGGAGGGAAAGGTGAGGGGAAGGAGAAAACCATGGATCACAAACTCATTCAAAGGGCGGCCCAGGACATTCTCAATTCAAAAAAGACCATCGCTTTTACCGGAGCAGGCATTTCTGTAGAGAGCGGCATTCCTGATTTCAGAGGGGCACAGGGTCTCTGGCAAAAATACGATCCGGAGGAATATGCCCACATCCACGCCTTCTATTCAAATCCAGACCGGGTCTGGTTGATGCTCAAAGACATGTTCGCCCTGATCATGACTGCCAAACCGAATCCCGCCCATCTTGGATTGGCTGAATTGGAACGGATGGGTTTGCTCTCTTCGGTCATCACTCAAAACGTGGATGGCCTTCACCAGGCAGCGGGAAGCCGCAATGTGATCGAATTTCACGGGACTCACAGGACGCTCTCTTGTTTGAAATGCTCAACCACCATTGATGGGACTGCCCTCAAAATGGAGGATCTTCCTCCCCGGTGTTCTCGGTGTTCATCACTTTTGAAACCCGATGTCGTCTTTTTTGGAGAGCCCATTCCCTGGGAGGCTCAAACCACGTCATTTAAGGAATCCAAATCCTGCAGTATGGTGCTCGTCATCGGAACCTCCGCCGTTGTCTATCCGGCAGCTTCCATTCCCATTACTGCCAAGGAACGAGGGGCAACTGTCATTGAAATCAATATGGAACGCACTCCTTTGACAGACCAAATATCGGATTACCTCATCCCTGGTTCTGCCGGTGAAATCATTCCTGCCATTCTCGGGGAAGTGAAACGATTGAGGTAAAAAGAATCGGCCAAAGGGTTTGCAATTTGGGGTCCAAAATGATATTATTTATCAGGACTTACCCTCCTCATTTTCCTGGCCGTCACGTGCAGGGGAGGCCGCCTTAAGCGAGCCTGCCTTCGGGAGCAGGGCAAGTGCTAACGGGGCGTTAAACTCTATTGGAATTATTTCAAAATGTTACGTAACTGCAGAACAGTGGACCATCGTTTCTAACGGGGTAAAGATTCTTTTTTGAAAGAACAACGAGAGGAAACCGCCGAAAAGGTTATCTTCGATGATCTTCAGCTTACCAATCTTCTTTTCGGCGCCCACAGTGAAAATCTGAAGCGCATTGCCAGGACGGTTGGCGTGAAGATCAACGCCAAAGGCAATGCCCTCACCATTCAAGGGGAACGCCTCGACGTCGAGCTTTCTATCCGAGTTCTAAACGACCTTTATACCCTCCTGAAAAAGGGGTATCCCCTATATCCCTCCGATATCGATTATGCGATTCGAATGATCTCCGACGATCGGAATGTCAATCTTGAAGATATCTTTCTTGACACTGTTTATATCTCCTCCAGAAGGCGGGTGATCACGCCCAAGAGCCTGGCTCAGAAGCGCTACATCGATGCCATTCGAAAATACGATCTGGTGATCGGGATCGGCCCTGCCGGAACTGGAAAGACTTATCTGGCCATGGCCATGGCCGTAGCCAGTCTTACGAAGCAGGAGGTGGAGAGGATTGTCCTGACTCGGCCTGCCGTGGAAGCCGGGGAAAAATTAGGATTTCTTCCCGGCGATATCGCTGAGAAAGTCAACCCCTATCTTCGGCCTCTCTATGATGCATTACATGATATGATGGATTTTGATCGGGCCGCCAAGCTTGTCGAGCGGGGGATGATTGAAGTGGCTCCCTTGGCCTTTATGAGGGGAAGAACCCTCAACGACTCCTTTGTCATCCTTGACGAGGCACAAAATACAGGGCCGGAACAGATGAAGATGTTCTTGACACGACTTGGGTACAGTTCCAAGGCCGTCATCACAGGGGATATCACCCAGGTGGATCTTCCGGAAAATAAGACGTCGGGGCTGATCGAAATTCAGTCCATCCTTAAAGGAATCGAGGGGATTGAATTTGTTTATTTCTCGGACAAGGATGTCGTCAGGCATCCCCTTGTTCAAGAAATTATCAAGGCGTATGAAAGAGCAGAGGATAGGCGCCATCGCCTGAAAGAGGAAAGAAACCAAGGGCACAACTGATGAATCCATTTATAAAGAGATCGATATCCCATCTCCCATTTTTCAAACATACCAACGGCCTGAGAGACCGATCCTGGTTGGAAAGGATCAAAACACCCACTTACCAAAAATGGTTTATCGGTATCGGAACAGCTATTCTTCTCACCTTTCTTCTTTCCCCAAGTCTGACCCTCCATCTAAAAGAATACAAGGCCGGAGACATCGCGACCAAAGAGATTAAATCCAATCGGGATCTCCTGGTTGAGGATGAGAAGTCAACCCAGGAGAAACGTGCAGAGGCGGAAAGATCCGTGCTCTCTATCTATGATTATGACCCGGCGGTCTTGACCGATTCTGAAAATCGAATTCGTTCGACGTTTGAATTATTGGCCGCCTCTTTCAAGAAAGGAGAGAAGGGGGCGGATCAAGCTGGCTTCAGGAAAAAGGAATGGGATTCCTCCCTGCGTCTTCCTCTCGCCCAAAGGGAATGGCAGATTCTCGAAAAGGAGCGTTTCAATCCCGCCATTGGAGAAGCCGCCATGAAAATGATTGCTCCCATTCTGAAAAAAGGGGTCGTCAATGATAAAGAACTTCTCGACCCCAATGCGGAGAAAGGGATCGTCATCCGGAATATCCAGACCCGCGAGGGAAGAAAGAGTTTTCCTCCTTTCGGCTTTTTTGATTTTAAGGAGGCCAGGGCCAAGGTCCGGTCACAGGCCGACCTTCCTTCCCCCATTAAAGGAAAAGAATTATCTTCCCTTGTCCTCAAGATAGCTGAACATTTTTTGAGACCAAATCTGACCTTCAATAAAGACGAAACCGAGGAACAGAAGGCCAAGGCAAGAGAAAAGGTCACTCCCGTCTATTTCCAGGTCAAACGGGGAGAGATTATTCTGAGGGCCGGGGATCGTTTATCGGAAGAGCATCTCTTAAAAATCAATGCCCTGAAGAAGGCACAGGAGAGATCGCATCTCATGGCCATGCTCATCGGGATGGCCCTTCTGACTTTCCTCATCTTGGCCGGTCTTTACCAATTCTCCACGCAGAACATCCGAAAGATCGCCCTCTCCCAGAAAGATCTCCTTTTCTTCTCCACCGCGCTGCTCGGAATCATTGCCCTCCTCAAAGTTTTTCAACTGAGCACGGATATTTTGGGGGGAGAGTTTTTTTCGATCCCTTCTTCTTCTTACCTCTATCTCTTTCCGATCGCCACGGGTGCCATGCTGGTGCGGATTGTTCTCAACTCGGAGGTGGCCATCGTTTTCACCCTCCTGGCCAGTTATTTCTCTGCCGTTTTGATTGGAAATCAACTTTTCTATTTCATTTTCACTTTCGTGGGCAGCGTGATCGGCGCTCATAAGGTCGCACGATGCGAACAGAGGAGCATTCTCCTCAAGGCTGGAATCACCGTGGGGGGGATCAATACCCTCATGATCTTCTCTTACAATTTGATTTCTGGAAATCCTTTCAAAATGACCCTTCTCTCCGATCTGATGATGGGGTTCCTGGGGGGGGCTCTGGCATCGGTCCTGGTGTTGGGAATTGTTCCGATCGTGGAAGGCCTCTTCGGTTATACGACAGATATCAAACTCCTCGAACTGGCCAACATGGATCATCCCATCCTGAAAGATCTCATTCTCCAGGCTCCCGGCACCTATCACCACAGCATCATTGTCGGCAGCCTCGTCGAAGCGGGTGCCAAATCGATTGCGGCGAACCCGTTGCTGGCAAGGGTCAGCGCTTATTACCATGATATTGGAAAATTGAAAAAACCCCTCTACTTCATCGAAAATGCCGGCGGCATAGAGAACAAACACGATCATCTCACTCCCACCATGTCGAGCCTCATCCTCATTTCTCATGTCAAGGATGGAGTGGAGATGGCTCGTGAAAACCGCCTGGGGGAACGGATCGGCCACATCATCCAGCAGCATCACGGGACGACCCTGATTTCCTATTTCTACCAAAAAGCCAAGGAGAAAGAGAATCCGGAGATGGAATCGATCAACGAGAACGATTTCCGGTATCCCGGCCCGAAACCCCAGACCAAGGAGGCGGGGATTGTCATGCTCGCCGACTCGGTGGAAGCTGCCTCTCGCGCCCTCGACGACCCCACCCCTTCTCGAATCACGAACCTGGTCCAACGAATTACGAACAACATCTTCCTGGACGGACAGATGGAAGAGTGTGAACTGACCCTGAAGGACCTTCAAAAAATCCAGGAGAGCTTTAATCGAATTCTAACAGCCATTTTTCACCAGAGAATTGATTACCCGAGTCCGGCCGGCCCGGAGTCACCCAAGAAGAGGAACGATGAAGATTTGGATTCGAAATCGGCAAAAACATATCCCATTAGACTTAAGAAAAATAAGAAGGGTGGCCCGACGGATATTGGCCGAATCGGGGCTTCTTGATGCGGAACTCAGTCTCCTGTTTGTCAGCGATCTTCAGATTCAAGCGCTGAATCAAAGATATCTCCGTCGGGATAAACCAACGAATGTCCTGTCCTTCCCAATGAGAAAGGGAGAGTTCTCAATCCTGCATCCCCATCTCCTTGGAGATATCGTGATATCCGTTGAGATGGCCAAGCGCCAATCATATCGATTCGGCCTCAGTGAAACGGGAATGATCATCCTGCTGATGGTCCATGGCGTTCTCCATTTGATCGGCTACGAGCATGAGGGGACGAAAAAAGGTGCTCGGGAGATGGCTGTGAAGCAAAGAGAATTATTCCGACGAGTCGTTCAAGAGGGTTAGCTAAGGATCCATAATTGAAAAGGCATCTTGTCGTGAAAATCTCCTCTAACCCTTCTTTTCCCTCCGGGCCAGAGACCTTGTGGGCCGGCAGCCAAAGAGGGAAAATTCCTCCCTTTTGTAAAGGGAGGGAGGAGGGATTTGGCCTTTAATGTTCATAGAAATGATGGACTGATCAGTGATCTGCGTTGCCGCAGTAGGAGACTATGGCTATTAAAAAATTACTTAAGAATCACTTCGTCAATCTGATCATCGCCTCTCTTTTTATCCTGGGATTCGTTGCCTTTGAATTCTGGGACCATTATATCCCGCCTTCTGTCCAGGATCGGAACAAAAAAGAGATCTCAAGAATAAAGGTAGATCCTACTGACTTTTACTTTGCTGTTTTTGGGGATCACAAGGGACATGACGCTCACTTTGAGCCGCTTCTCCGTGATGTGGACCATGACAAGGAGATAGCTTTCGCCATTGAACTGGGCGACTTGGTCCGCCAGGGGAGAAGGTGGTTTTATCGACGCCTCCTCAATCAGGTGGAAAAGAACCTTTCTATTCCCTTTCTCACAGCCATTGGGAACCACGATTTATACCACGGCTCTACAAATTATCGCGAGATCTTTGGCCCGACCTACTACTCGTTTCAAATAGGTCAGATTTACTTCATTATCTTGGATACTTCAGCGAGATTTCAATTTGATAAGGCCCAACGTCAGTGGCTGGAGGCCGCGCTGCAGAGGTCTCAGGCCTCGAAGATTCGCTTCGTTTTCGCGCACGTCCCTCTATTCGATCCGAGAGGACGACCTGAGTTTGTCAAATGCCTCTCTGAGAAAGATGGGAAAGACCTTCTCGGTCTTTGCAAACGTTACAACGTGACCCATTTCTTTGCCTCCCATATTCACGGATATTTTTCAGGTTCGTGGGAGGGGGTTCCTTATACGATTACAGGGGGAGCAGGCGCTGGACTCCATGGAAACGACCCGCAACATTTCTTCCGCCACTACATCAAGGTACGTGTCTCTGGGGATGAAGTGGGGATGGAGGTGAAGCGCATCGATAGAAAGGCAAGAATCATGGACCTTTTCAGCTTTATGAAAGATTATGGGCCTGAATGGGGGTTGTTTGCAGGATTGATCATCTCTCTAATGACTCTTGGATTCTCCATCCAAAAAGACTATCGTAAAAGCAAGCAAAAGTCTGTCTGATCGAATTTTATTGCTTACCGGAGTCCAGCAGTTCCAGGCGCGCTCGTGAGCGTCCTCACCCCTGCCCTTTCCTAACCCGCCCAAAGAGATTAAGAGAAATTAATCTTGATAGTTTCGTAAAAAGTCGTCATTCCCGTGAAAACGGGAATCCAGAGAATTCTAAATCCTTAAAAAGACTGGATTCCTGTTTGCGCAGGAATGACATAGAATAGCCTTTTCAGACCTTTCACGAGACCATGGACCTTGATTTAATGCGACAGTCATGATCAAAATCTTATGATGAAGTTTGTTCGCAAATCCTATCGGGGCGCTATTGAATATTTCTCTCGGGCAAGTTACGAATATTCCAACCGGGATAGGTATCTTTTCGGGCGAATGAGAAAAGGATCAAGCACGATGGCACCATTTCAAAGGTTCCCAAAACGGATCCGGTTCGGGTTGATCGTCGTCTTTATAACGATGATCATTTTAACCCTCTTCCGAATCGTTTTCTTAGCACTTTTCCGATCCACAGCACAGGAGGTCACGGTTCCGGACCTCCTCCGCGCAATGTATTTAGGCTTCAAGTTTGACCTTCGGCTCTCCCTTCTCATCTGTCTGCCCCCACTCATCCTGTCCTGGATTCCTGGATTGAACTTCACCCGCTCTTTAACTGCGGGGCGAATATGGGTGGGTTACTTTGTCGTCGTTGCTCTCATTCTCGTCCTGGGTTACTTTGTCGACTTCGCTCATTACGCCTATTTTCACGAGCGCCTCAATGCAAGCGCCATCGATCATATCCTCGACACAAAGACTTCCCTCCAAGCCATATGGGAATCCTATCCCGTCATTCCGGCGGTCCTTGCACTCATCTTGTTTTCTATTGGCTTTGGATGGTTGGTGAGACGATTTGCACTTCGAAAACTTGACACACCCAATCCCTTAAGAAAATGGCCGAAGGTCGTTGTGGTCGGGTTGGCTTTGATCTGTTATGGCTTCGGCCTCCACGGGAAACTTTCTCAATACCCTCTCCGGTGGAGCGAGGCTTACTTTTCGACAAACCCATTTGCATCATCTCTCTCCATCAACCCGATCCTGTTCTTTTTCGATACCATGCCCTATAAGAAAATTCCTTACAGTAAGAAGGAGGTGAGAAAGAGCTACCAGTTGATAGCAGAATTGCTGGGTGTGGAGAATCCTGACCCGCAAACGCTGAACTTTTCTCGTTATGTGAAGCCAACGAAGATACTTCCCGGGAAACCCCATATCGTCGTCTTCTTATTGGAGTCCTTTGCCGGTTTCAAGGTCGGAGCCCTCGGAAACGGACTTCACCCAACACCTTTTTTCGATTCGGTTGCCGAGAAATCCCTTTTCTTTACCAATTTCTTTGTCACAAGACCCCCTACTGCCCGGGCGGTGTTTACATTTATGTTCGGCATACCCGATATCAACGAGCCTCACTCCGCCTCCCGCAATCCAATTATTGTCCGACAGCACAATATTCTCAACGCCCTGGAAGGATATAAGAAGATGTACTTTTTGGGTAGCAGTGCAAACTGGGGGAACATTCGAGGGGTGCTTGGCCATAATATTTCTGGATTAGAGATCCATGATGAAGGGACATTTTCATATCTCCCGGACGATGCCTGGGGAATATCAGACCTTCATCTCTTTGAGGAAGCAAACAAGGTTCTTCGAACCCAGGGCAAGCCTTTCTTTGCTTTGATCCACACCTCCGGAAATCATAAGCCTTATCGGATCCCCAAGGACAGAAGAGATTTCAAATTGGTGGAGGCGGGTGAGGAAAAGCTGAAAGAAAACGGTTTTGATTCACTCGAGGCGCTCAACGGCATTCGTTTTATGGACTACTGTCTCGAATATTTTTTCTCGTTGGCAGGCAAGGAGGACTACTTCAAAAAGACCATCTTCTGCTTCTTTGGTGACCATGGAACCGTTGCCAACCCGGAGTTCCCTTGGGATAAGCTAACGTTGACCCACCACCACGTTCCTTTTGTCATCTACGCACCCGGCTATCTTTCCGAAGGTCGCAGGATCGATACCACTGCAAGCTTGGTAGATGTCCTTCCTACGATTCTCAGTTTTGTCGGTGTGCCTTATCTGAACAAGACTCTCGGAAGGGATCTTTTGGAAGACCGGCCCCCGGATCAACGCGTCGCATTCATCGAAAGCATCTATAGAGGATTGTTGAACGATGAGTTTCTATTGCTGATCGACCCCCGGGGGGTAAAAAGGCTCTATCGTTATCGATCTGCGACGCCCCTGGAGGATGTGAGGGAAAAATATCCGGAACAGGCAACTCAGATGGCAGAACTCCAGAATGCCATCCATCAGGTATCGAAATATCTTTTGTATAACAACCCTCCTGCTTCTCTCCGCTTCCCTCAGAAATAAGGTTGGCTGCGGAAAAAGTTCAACCGACTACGCCGCATTGCAGATGACATGCCGCTTAATTGAAGATCCACAGTCTTCGGATTCGGTCAAACTTTTTTAGAAAGGCAGTTTCGTCAGGAGTCAAAAAGGAAGGAGAAATTCTTTTTTTCAATTTTAGCAATCCCCCGTAATCCACCCACCGGAGAAGGGGAAAGAGATAACGTCGGAGGATTCCTCTTTCTTTAAAGGCAAAGCTGCTATTGAAATCGATGAGAAAAGGTTCTCCTTTTTCAGAGATGAGGATATTCCCCTTATGTCGCAAATCCATGTGGACCACTCCCCTCGCATGAACTTGCCGGAGGACACTTTCCAAATCGGGGAAGAAGGATGAAGGAAGAAGCTCTCCCCTTAAAATGGGCCTTCCCGGAACGAACCTTATAGCAAAAGCAAAGCGGTCAACTCTCTCGATCGGTCGGGGAATGCCCTTTATCCCGACGAGCCGGGAATAGATCTTCCATTCCTTGTGAATCAACCAGAGACCCAACGTCCATCGTAAAAAAAAGTGCTTCTCCCCTACGTCCTTCACCATCAACGAAAGCCCGTTTACCTCGACTTGTTTCAAGTCAGGCTTTCCAAAGTGCCCCTTGGTCAGGCGGACTGATTTTTTCTCAATCTCTTTCCGGTTCACAAATGCCTACCTTCTCCCTTTGAGACTGCGTCGTAATTATCTTCTTGTCACCCTGAACTTGGTTCAGGGTCTCGTCACTCACTATATTGGTTAGATGCTGAAACACGTTCAGCATGACACTTTTACCATTTTTCCTTTTAGGACACCGTTCTTACAAAAGGAGGCGATGAACACTCCCCTTTGAAAAAGGGGGATTCATGGGCGATTAAAAGATGTATCCCCAATAGGGACGGCTTAGGATCAGCAAGATCCCGACGAGCACCATCAGGAGAATCCCTTCTTCGCTGTTCCCAACAAAGCATTTGAATTGCCAGGAGGCCTTCTCATTTGAATAGGGAACCCATCGGGGAATGTAATCCGGAACCTTCTCATCATAATCATCAAACTTGCTTCCAAAAATCCTCCTCAACCGATCTCCCTCTACCCTCTTTTTATAGGGGATATAATGGAAACAGAACATGAAGAAGGCTGCCGCGAGAAAGTAGATGTTATCCGCCAGGATACAAAACCCTGCGGTGATGAAAATCGAACCGATATAGAGTGGATTCTTCACATAAGCGTAAGGCCCTGTCACCGTGAGAACCTCGTTCTTTTGAAGATGGCCTGCGGCCCAGATGCGAATAGACTCCCCTAACAAGATCAGGATCATCCCGATCCAGATCCCGGGGAATTGAGGTTTTGCGAAGATGATTACTAAAACGGCCCCGATAAAAAGCGGTATTCTTCGAAGTTTTCTCAGCGTTGACGTCCCTTTGCCATTCATAACATCCTCTCTTCTTTGTTGAACCATGGGAGATGGAACCCATCTCAGATTCTTTCCTCGATCTCCCAGTGAATGGCGCGAGCCTTCATCCACCTCACGGCCAGCAGATCAATGAAAGATTTCAGCATGCGATTTCGGATATTGTATTTTGACCTCCCAAACCTTCGTGGATGATGCGAAACCGGAACTTCGATAATCCGATACCCTCCCATCTTGACCAGTGTGGAGAGAAATCGGTGCATCCCATTAAAGACTGGAATCCCTATGATACAGTCCTTTTTGAATGCTCGAAGGGTGCAGGCGCTGTCCCGGATGTTCTCTCCGCTCAATAAGTTTCGGACAGCGTTACCGATCTTAGAAGAAATTTTCTTCAGCCAGGTATCCCTCCTCTTCTGGCGCCATCCAGTCGCCATATCATAACGATCCAAATATTCTAATAACTTGGGAATATCGGCGGGGTCGTTCTGAAGATCTGAATCCAAAGTAACGATGATTCCTCCACGGGCCTCCCTCATTCCCGCCAAGAGGGCCGCACTCAACCCTCGGTTCACCCTAAAACGAAGGATTCGCAAAGAAGGATATTGGAGGGTCATCTCTCCTAAAATTCTTCGACTCTCATCCGAACTTCCATCATCCACAAAAATCATTTCGTAGGATCGCTCAAGACCTTTTAACACCTCTACCAGCTTAGGGATTAAGATTGGAAGATTTCCCTCCTCATTAT
>Ga0115026_10000253_pt1 | contig 13040 bp, 14 predicted proteins | sample Mud_0915_D1_FD_83878 | JGI IMG/M metagenome (GOLD analysis project Ga0115026, IMG submission 83878) | Wetland microbial communities from Old Woman Creek Reserve in Ohio, USA - Mud_0915_D1 | ecosystem: Environmental > Aquatic > Freshwater > Wetlands > Sediment ...
AGTCAAACAACTGGTGCTTGAAGGAGGTGGGGCGGTACGGGTTCTTGGTCTTCGTGACTCTGAGGGTGACGTTCTGCAGCTTGTTCATCTCACTGTCCTCCAATTGCTCGAGACGACATGTCTCGAGATTCACAGTACTAATATACAGTCCTTTACTGCCAAAGTACAACTCTATTTGTGCATAATCCTCCTTTCTCTCCCCTATGGCGAGGGAAGCTTGAGAAGAGAGAAGAGCTTCCAAAGCCTGCCCTCCGATGAAAAAGGGGGAGCGCCCCTACTTGGAGCGCTCCCCGGTGTACTGCTAGTTGAGCTGCAACCTGTCGATCAACTGCTCTTCCTGTTCCCTCTCTATCACGTAGTTGAACTCCTTTCTGGTGCACTCCGCGAAGTGCATGTAGATGGCCTCGATGACGACTTTGACGATCTCCTGGGCGTCCTCAAGCGGGATGTCGCCACACTTACCACACCGCTGACACTTCGCGTGAAGAGCTTCAGCGATTGCGGGCTTGTCCGCTTCGAACATCTTGGTGATCGCATCCCTGACGTGATAGGCCATCAGGACTCCAGTCTGCACGCTGATCTTCATCTCACAGTCCTCCTGTGTGGGGTGCACCCTCTCGGATGCACCCCGGTTATAAGGCTACTCGGTGACCTGCTCGAAGTCGTGGTGCTTGTTGGCGAACTCGTTCCACCAGGCCTTGACCAAGATCTCGTCACTCATCTTGGACGTGACCTCCCACTTAACCTTGATCTCCAAGAGGGCGGTCTCGAACTCGGCCTTCGTGAAGGTGCCTTGCTCCAAGCACCACTTGAAGATCTGGTGCTTGAAGGACGTCGGCCGGTACGGGTTCTTGGTCTTGGTCACGCGGACCCTGACGTTCTGCAGCTTGTTCATCTCACAATCCTCCATGTGAATAGATACCTCCATTGTTATCGGCACACTCCTCTAGAGAGGAGAGAGAATAGAGAAGAGAGAGAAGACTATCGCCTCCTTCTGACAGCACTGCGGGCGCCTGCTCCCCACCCGCTACCTGGTCTACTCAGGCAGCTCGATGCCGAGTGCTGCGCACTCAGCTGCGAGCTCGTCCTGATCGTACCAATGATCGCTACACCGCCACTCGTGGCGGATCTCGTCGCGACCATCTGCGTACGAGTACAGGACGTTCACCTGCCCCACTGCGTGTTTCCTGCAGCGGTGCGCACGACTCGTGCGATCCCGGTGATCCGAGCAGTACCAGAACTCGCAGATGTGGACGCTCATGCCTATCACCTCCTTCCAGATACGAGTACAGGTATCCGAGAGGAGAGCAGGCGCCCAATTTTCATAAGCCCCACGCGTAATTCCTACACGTGTTTATAGATGGGCTCATAAGTATGCGACACGTGCAGAGATTTCGGCCCAATTTTTTTCCCCGGAGTTTTCAAATGCCTACAAACACCGTCAACGACTGGATTTTCAACACCATGATGGCCGCTAGAAAATTGTACTCCCGTACCATGTACCCCGAAGAATACGGCCGCCGCGAAGCCGAGAGGGAATTGCACCCCGAACGAGAATCCATGTACCGCGACCCTTCCGCCTACCAACGCGAGGAGACCGATCCCCTAGGAAAACCTCACATCGTGGGTCCCGATGAAGTTCTACGGCCATATTCGGCTAGTGGTTATCCACTTTACCCTCTCGACAAACTTCTACCAAATCCTCCCCAACCTGTTGAGTACCGCGCCGAAAAGCCCTTCGAATTCAACCCTCTTGACTGGATTGATCTTCCGGCTAGTTCGACGCTAGCTATGGGCAACATCATCGGCGATCCCGAAAAGTTTAAGCTGCTTGCCAAATTTAAAGAACTGTTCATTAAGACCAACAACCGAGCGCCGAATCCTGATGAAGTTAAAAATTTCTTCAATTCCGCTGACTATGCTACGGAGATCGCTTCCCTGGAGCAGCGGGCCTTCGGGGAGCGTCGAATCAACCCCGAACTTCGCGGCATCTTCGAGCGGGCCCAGGTTGAGGGCTGGTCTAGAAACACCCTCGAAACAACTCTATCGGACCTCGGGTATGACCCTGGTGATTACGGGGACGCCGTCACTCGGCTAACAGGGGCAGTTGATGAGATGGCACCGCCCATTCCCGAAGGGGGCGTCAGGATTTCTAAGCTCAGGAACGTCCCGGAGGAGGGGATTGATCCGGTTACGGGGCAACCTATTGAAGATAACATTCTTAATAGGGAAACACCCTTCCGCTTTGAGAGTGGGAAGAATCCCAAGAAGACTGACATCCTAGGAGACCCGGAGATTCTGCAACCTGAGGAGATGAAGGACCTTCAGCGATATTTTGAGAGCAATCGAATCTATCAGCACCTACCGGATAACGAAGGCATTGTTTTTAATGATGCCGATGAGATGTTGGCCTTCGTCCAGGATCGACTACAGGAGCGGGACCTTAATTACTCAGCTAAAGCAGCTTATAATGAATTAGCAGATGACTTTCCACAGCTACGTGAGTTCATGAGAGAAAGCATTAATGATGCTCGACCTCTCACCTCTGATGAACTCAGAGAAAAAACAAGAAGCATGATTAAGACTCAAACTAAGATGGCTGAGGAAGCAGGGCCGTTCATGGAATTGGGTGTCTCACCTGAGTTTGTGCTGGGTAAAGACAGAGTCGATTTATTCGGGCAGTTAGATGAATGGGTTATGGCAGATTCAGAGATTACTAGGGAACAATTACTTAAGAGATTTGAGCCGATTTTAAAGAAAATGAAAGCCACAGTTGAAGAACGAGATCAGTTAAATAAGGATATTACCTGGTTCCTTACAGGACAGCATCTTAAATGAAGACCTTCAAGTTATCTGACTTCTACAAACCGCTAGAGAAACAGAGGTTATTTCATGAGTCTCCAGCGAAATACAAGTGTTACATGGGTGGAGTGGGCTCGGGTAAAACCACGGCGCTCGTTTGGGAAGTCATCCTTCTTTCAATTGAGTTCCCAGGAAATTATGGACTTGTTGGACGTTATACCTATCCTGAGCTTCGAGATACAACGATGTTTGAATTTTTCAATACCTGCCCGTCTGAATTTATTGCTGAACATTCAAAAACGGAGCATAAAGTTACATTTTTCAATGGATCTACCATCATCTTCAGACACCTCGAAGAGCCTGATAAGCTTAAGTCCCTCAACCTCGGATTCTTTGCAATTGACGAGATGACGGAGACTCCTGAAGATGTCTTCCTCATGCTTCAAAGTCGTCTTAGACGAAACAACGTCCCCAGACGCGTGGGCTTTGGCTCCACCAATCCGGAAGGACACGACTGGGTCTGGCACAAGTGGTGTGTGGCTCACAAGAATGATCCTAACTATCTATTTGTTAGAGCACCAACTTATGAAAACAAGTATCTTCCGGCGGATTACGTAAGCGATCTCGAGGCTAGTTACCCGGAGCACTGGCGGAAGCGGTACATTGAGGGAGACCCGACGGCTTTTGCTGGGCAGATCATCACGACGTGGGATGATCAGACGCATATTATTGAGCCGTTCGATGTTCCTAAGGACTGGAATCGAGCTGTGATCTTGGACCATGGTACTAACAATCCCACGGCGGTTTTGTGGCTAGCGGTTCATCCTGAAGGGTTCAAGGTTGTTTATCAGGAGCACTATGAATCTCAGCAGGTTATCGAGCACCATTTTAAGAAGATCGTTGAGTATACAGGTCGAGATGACATCAGCATCTATATTGCAGATCCAGCAATCTTCAACAAGACCCTTCAGGATCCAAAGCGAGGAATTCACTCAGTTGCCGACGAATATGCTGAGTTGGGACTGCACTTTATTCAAGGAGACAATGACGTTAAGTCAGGAATCCAGAAGCTAATTGAGCACTTTAATATCTGGCCACAACTTAAAAACCCCTTCACTCAGAAGCAGGGAGCACCGAAGATCTTTATCACTAGGAACTGTGAAAACACCCTATATGAAGTACCGCAGTATCGATGGAAGGACGTCAAAGTTAGAGGAAGGTACCGATCTAAGCCTGAAGAGCCAGAAAAGGCGAATGATCACACGGTTGATTGTATTAGATACGGATTGATGGCTGATTTAAAGCCCACTAAGGTAAAACTTAAGGGATTTGCGCCGTTTAAGTCCAAGGAAGAGAGGATGTGGGATAGCCTTGAGAAGCGTAAGAAGGAAAATGCTCGTAGATTAAGGTACGGAGCTTACGGAGGATTTTAAGATGCCCTGGACACCTGGATCTTTCAAATCACGGCACAATAAAAAGCTTTCACCTAGAAAGGCAAAGATCGCTTCTAAAGTAGCAAATAAGGCGCTTGCCCATGGAGCATCTGAAAAGAAAGCAATTATTGCAGGTAATGTGGCTGCTAAAAGGGCTTAAAATGTTTGGAAATCAAAAGTTAATTAAGGAACTTAAAATTGTACAAGCTAAACTTGATAACGTATATTTGATAAATGATGAAATGTTGAATCGAGTTAAGGAATTACAAGGCGATGTTTTCTACATAAGAAATCTTCTAGACAAAATCGTTGGTTCAACTGAAGAAATTACCCGCCGGAACAACGATTTTCAAACCTATCAAAAGAAGCTTACAGACGCTATAGGCAACATTGTAGATGGTTTGCCTGAGCCTCCTGCTGGGCTCACCGGACGAGGTAGGAGTTGAGACTTACTGAAACCATAAAGTCCGACATTGCTTCGGAGGTAATGGAGAAGCATAATCGGTGGAGACTATTCAAATTACCTTATGAAGGAAACTTCTTTCTAAACCTTGCATTTTACTACGGATTCCAGTGGACGGTATATAATATCGTTACGGCAGAACTTGCAGAGATTGATAATCCTGCAGGTACAATTCGCATTACAAGCAATCAGATTCAACCTAGGATCCGTAATTTACATGCAAAGATGACCAAAAACCGTCCAATTATTGAAGTTACATGTAATTCTTATAAAGATGATGCTATTTTTGCTGCAAATGTTAGTAGAAAGTTATTAGATCAGTTCCGAGAGGACCATAGTGAGGATGAAAAGGACTCTGAAACTATTAATTGGCTCTTAATTGCTGGAAATTGCTATCGAAAGATAGGATTTGACCCCACAGAGGGTCAATCCCTTGCTCTAGAGATGGAAAAATATTATAATTATGCTACTGTTGATGAAGAAACTGGTCAACCTGAGGAAAACGAGGGTTGGCAGGCGAACTTAGAATCACTGATGCAGCGTTCTGACATCTCGATGGGTGATATCTTCGATGAGGTTATTCCACCTTTTGAGATTTTACTTCCAGAATGGGTGACGTCACCTGTTATGGTGAACACTCAAGAGATTATGCATGTTAAGTTGATGCCCGTTTCTGATATTAAGATGAAGTGGGGAAAGAAAGCTGCAAAAATTTCCCCGATGAAGGACATTACGATCAGCAGTCAATTTCAGCGTCGTCTTCTTGGTATGGCGAGCCCTGAGATTTCAGGCTCGTACGGCATTTCTGAAGCTCTTCTAAAAGATGAGGATGTTACGTATGTCTTCGAATTATGGAAAAAGCCGAACAAGAAGTATCCAAGGGGGCTTGTTACTATTGTCGCTGGTTCTGGTCCTGACAGCGTTTTGTTTGCTGATGACAACCCTTATTTAGTAATTTTAGAGTGTGTTGGATTTAAGGGTGGGTTGCCGTTTATTCAGTATCGTGGGATTCAAGCACCAGGAAGAGCTTGGGATATTTCACCGGTTGAGGGAATGAGACCTCTTCAAGTTGAGTACAACAAGTGTATTTCAGACATTGTTCAGAATAGAGCGACAATAGGTCGCAATAAATTAGTAGCTCCGCGCACTGCAAACATTGACGAAGAAGAGATTGCTAACATTCACGGCCAGTTTTTACAGTACAGTGGAATCATGCCTCCTCAGGTTGTTCCCGCCGTTCCTCTTCCTCAACAAGTTGATCGAGAGATTGAGCGCAATCGTCTCGATATGGACACAATCTCGGGTAGCCATGAGGTATCTAGGGCTGAGGTTCCTTCAGGCGTTAAATCTGGCATCGCGATTAATTATTTGCTTGAGCAAGATGATACCACCTTGGCTCCGATCATTGGTAGTTATGAAATCTCCAAAAAACAACTCGCAAGGGCAAAGTTAGCTCTTGCTAAGCAATTCTTTACGGAACCTCGCTTTTTAAGAGAAATCAACTCTGATGATCCTGAGGAGATCGCTTCGTTTACTGGAAGTGATATTACTACCACAATTCGCTTAGTTACTGGTAGTGCTTTACCTAAGAGTCGTGCTGCACTTCAAGCTACGTACCTTGATCTCTGGGATCGTAAAGCTATCGTCGATGAAAATGGGATGCCGGATACTCATAAGTTATTTAGATTACTTAAAGACGCAATGGGCATTGAGACCTTTATTGAGGAAGATAACCTTGACATCGGTCGTGCTAGAAGAGAGAACTTGATGCTTATGCGTGGGCAAGAGATCATCCCGCAGCACTGGGAGAACCATCTTGTTCACTTCATGGAGCACAATCGGTTTAGGAAGACTGATCGATTCTACACTTTACCGCCTCAAATTCAACAGAACTTTGAAATGCACGTCGTTATTACTATGCAATTCTTAGCGCCACCTACCAAGACTCCAGGAGCTGAAGAAGCCGTGATGCTTGGCGCTGGAGGAGCGGGTGGAGGTAGTTCTCCCGCTCGCAGGTCTCCTGGAATGATCGATCAAGGCGTCGGAGGACAATTAAACAATCCGCCTAGTCCAGGAGGTCTGAGATGAAGAAGTTGTATAACAATAGTGCAACTCCGGTAGTTATTCAGTACGGGCATACTTCCTATTATGTTGGGGCATATAACTACGTTGAAGTTGATGATGGTGTTTTAGTGCACATTCAACCACCTATTGTTGGTTATACTTATACTGAGGTTAGTGAGGGAGTGGATACTGCTGCACCAGTTTATGGTGCAGCTCCGTATCCTTCAATTATCGACATCACTGATGCCTGGACAGAGTGCGCAGAATCTGCTACTCCGCACGTTCATTTAAATGGGAAGTGTGAACCTATCTTACATGCCTGGGATGTAGCAGCAGTTCCGCAAGCTGATGTACTAGTTTGTCAGACTAGTATCACTGCTGCAGATACAGCGTGTGATGATGCAATTACTGATATAGATTCTGCACTTTCTTCACTCAGCGTTATTCTTGGTATAGTTGAAGATCCTTCAACTGAACATACCGCAGCTGATTCAGCTGTAACTAGTTTAAATGCTGCTAAACTACATCTTAATCACGCATCTAATGGAGTTATTGCAAAGCTTGAAGATATTGCTGCCTATTTAAATGTTGTACTTACGGACTCTGACTTAGATGCGATGACTGAAGCTGAACTTGATGCGTTTAATGCCGCAAATGGTACAACTGGTGTAGATTATGCTACTTCATATGCTTCTAAATTGGCAGCTGCTAAAGTAAGACTCGCTGAAATTACGAGCTAAGGGGGAGAGAAAAGTGCGAAAGTTGTATAATCCTACAAACAATCAGATTGTTGCTTGGTGGGGGCACACCCCGTATCCTATCGCTGCAAAGCATGCTATTGATGTTGAACCTGTTGTTGCAGAGGCCGTTTTAAAGCATGGTGATTATAAGGATCTTGTTGATATCACCGACGATCCAAGTTACATGTATGATGTTAACACTGGTGTAACTTTAAAAAAGAGTGGAGATACTACTACAGTAGAAGTTGACACTGTTAAAGTTGACTCTCCTAAGCCTTGGGATGATGAAAATTGGGATCCTAATTTTGCATCGGTAGACGATTTGAAATTATACGCAATTGCTTTTAATCTGAAAATTGACGCAGCGGTCTCAGAATCTATCCTGCGTGATATTGTGATCGAACATATGATGGACAGTTTTTGAGTTAACTGCAAACAAATTCAGGTTTTAAACCTGGGAGGATTTCATGGCACTCACACTTATGAGAGATGGCAAGCCTGTTGGAACTATCGATGGTGATAATTACAAAAAGAGTGATGGACAGGAGTCTAAGCTTACTTTAGAAGATGCGCCTGAGACTATCGACGTGCCATTAGATGGTGGAGAACCCAGGCGCACTCCTAAGAAGGAAGTTAAGGAAAAAGAAGAAAGTGACGAGGTTGTCGAGGAAATTACGGAGGATGAAGAATCTCAAAGTGCTGATACTGAGCGCTTAGCTAGCATTGAAAATACTCTTAGAATCTTGATGGACAGGCTTAATCCTCCTAAAGATAACCGTCCTAATGATACGCTTGACATTGACGCAATTCCAGATGATCTTCCAGCTGATAAAGATCCATTTGGGATTGCTAAAACTCTTAAGAACGTAGCCAAGTCCCTTAAAAGCGTGAATGAACGTGTTAGTCGCCTAGATCAACACACTGGATTTACAGAAGCTATGAAACAACTCGAAGTTGAAAAGGGAAGATTTGACATTTATAAAGACAAAACTTTAGGTACTATGGCCAGTAAATTACTTGAAGCTGAACTCGCAACTAATAGAGTAGACCCAATGACTAAGATTGTTGCTAAGGTCGCCAAAGATGTTGGCAAACTTGCGGTGGCATCTACTGTGAAGCGTGCAGATAAGAAGAGAGAGGAAGCGGAGAAAGTACCTAGTGCTTTACGTACGAAGGATGGTACTACTCCAGCGATAACTGTTAAGAAACCGCAAAATATCTCCGAAGCTTCGGCGGCCTATAAGGCTTTCCGCGAAGCTCGGGGTAAGTTACAGAAAGGATAAATTGACATGGCCCTTACGGGTGGTTCTGGTTTAGGTAATCTTGACTATACTGAAATTTCGTTTGCTTTAAAGCACTTTTATCTTCCTGGTATGGAAGAGCAGAAGAACAATGCTCGAGTTCTTCTTGCTAACTTACGGCGGAATGAGAAGGATGTTTCTGGTGACTACGCCTACGTTCCAGTTTTGCTTGGTAGGAACTGGGGCATTGGTATGCGCGGTGATAGAGCAGCTCTTCCAGCTGCTGGTTATCAGTCTGGTAGACGCGCTCAGATTCCTATGAGATACGCGTTTGGTCGATTGCAGGTTACTCTGCATGCGATGGCGGCTACGCGTAATTCTCAGGGATCCTATGACACAGTGCTTGATGTTGAAACTGAAGGGTTGATGGAGGATCTTCCTAAGGACATCAACCGCCAACTCTTTTTGGATGGCACTGGTAAATTAGGTACACTTAGTGCTGATCCTACTACTGGAACTACAGTTACTTTAGATAATGCTGGACTTGGTGCACCTACCAATTCGGCTGAATACACTAAGTACATTGAAAAAGGTATGGAAATTGATTTTATTGCTTACGGTACTGGCTTACCTGTTACAGGTGGTAGTCGTACTGTGGCTTCGGTTACTAGTGCTAGTGTTTTTGAAGTAACCGCTGCTATTGATACTGCAGTAGCTGATAATGACTGGGTCTGTATTAGTGGTAACTATGGTATTGAAGTTACTGGCCTTCTTGCTATGGTTTCTACTACTGGAACCTATCAGGGTATCGATCGTGCTACGGCCGGTAATGAGCGCTGGAAGGCTAACGTTGTAACGGGCGCGGGTGACATTACTGAGGAATACATGCAGCAGTGCATGACTGCATGTGAGAAGGCCTCGGGTCAAAAGCCCAATCTTATCATTGGGACTTACGAGGCGCGAGATCGCTACGCAGCGATTCTCTCGGCTGATCGTAGGTACGTTAATACTATGACTTTCAACGGTGGTTTCAAGGGTGTTGAATTCCAGGGTATTGGACTTGTTCCTGATCCTGAATGCCCCCGCGGCCAGATGTTCTTTCTCAATACCAACTACATCTCGCTTTATCAGCAAGCTGGTTTACAGTTCATGGATGACGATGGTGCGATTCTCAATAGAGTAAGTGGTTACGCCGCTTACGAGGCCACTCTGTATTGGTTCTTTGAGATGGGTTCTCGTAGGTGCAACGTTCACGCTCGTCTTACCGGTTGTAATCAGTAAGGGAGTAGGTCATGATGTACTTACCATCACCGCAATTCATGCGTAAGCTGCATGAATTAGATAAACTCTTAGATGCAAAGTGGGATCCAATTATTGAGCGGTGGAAAATTTATCGCGAAGGCAAGTACATCATGACCCTCCAGGATACAGATGGTTCTTATCTACCATTAGACAACAGGGCGATTCAAAGGTTAATTGTCGCTGATTCACATAGGTATGGAAGTCAAAGACAGTTCATCAACAGCCTTAGATTAGAAGATGATGATCTAATGAGGAAAAAGCGTAAAGAACAAGACGAGTTTATTAGCGCTTGCCACCGTGATATGGCTCCGTTTCTTCGCGGTAGAAAATCATTTACCGCTAGTGAGAAAGTTGAATGATTACCTCCTCAAATGTTAACTTGATGAAATCATTGACGGGTGTTAAATACTTGCCATTCTGGTTTGGAAATTTAACTGGAACTGCTACATATTATGAAACACGAGGTACTTACTTACCAAGATCTATTGAATCATTTTCTACTCAAATTTTAACTGGTGCTGGATCAGGTACTAGTGGATCTATTTCAGCGGTACTTTATCAAGATCCTGTTGAGTCTACTTATGGCCCAAATGCGCTTACACCAAGTGCTAAAATTGTAGACATATATAGTGGCCCAATTACTGCGGCGGGTTCTCCAAAGGCTAACTTTAGAAGTGCTTTCTTAAATTATGTTTCTGGATCTTCAGGAAAGTATAGTGATAGAAGAAGTTCTACCATTTTTGATGGTGATACTATGTTGAAGGTACAAATAACTGTTTTAGGTTCGGGTACAGTAGCGTTTAATAGCGTTTTAGTTTGGGTTGGGTATACTGAGGTGTCAGTATGACCATTTCTACTAAACAGATTGGAAATTTAGACAGTTCCTTATTATCAATACAGTATCTACCATTCAATTTTGGTCAGGTTACAGCTTCAGTAGCTAGAGGTTTCTTAGTTCATCAGATTAGTTCAGGGGGTGTAGCAGAAGCTAATCGTCTCTATAAGGCTAGATACATTGAGATTCTTTCATTAAGCTTGCATGTTGGCGCTACGATTAGCAGCACTGGATCTATTAAAGCTGGAGTTTATAAGAATGTATATACTAATAGACATGATGATGCTACTACAGGTACGTTGATTGGAGAAACTGGAACCATCTCTAATGGCGCATCAACCTTTATTATTCATAAAGATATTAGAAAAACAGTAGCATATGAAGATAGAATTGTTGGCAATGCTCATCAATACAATGGTTCTTTATTGCAGGTAAGATTAACTATTACTTCAAGTCCAACATTTAATGAGGTAGTTGCATTTGTAACATACAGAGAGGTAGATTGATGTACAACACAGGAATAGGTCGTGGGCAAAAAGAATTTGAAGTAAGATCACCTTTTGTAAAGAGATTAGATCTTATTTTGGGAAATATCGGTGCTGGTACAACACCTATTTATAGATCTGGGTGTTTCCCAATTTTAGGTTCTTCTGCTAAAGGTGGATTGATCGCATACTCTCCAGATACTCCTGGAAGAGTAATCTTAGTTGGTGTTGGAATGCAGGCCACAGCTGTAAGTGCGGGTAATGTAAAATTAGACCTTAATTTAGCCGGCTCGCCAACAGACGGCTGTGATGCGTACGGCGGTTCAACCTTTGTATTTAGCAGCACTGCTCCAGGAGCTAGTTTAAGGCCCACACTTACTCCTACTAGTTTGGTATCTTACACTGAAGTATATAATAAGATACCTATTGGTACAAAGACTAGCGCAGGTGACGTTAACGCATTAATTGGGCCTGTATCACCTAATACTGCATGTGGACACTTCGTTTTTGCCTTAACTAGAAGTGAGTCACTCTCAATTGATAACCTTAGAGTATTTATTAGGTTTATTCCGATTATTGGTTACAAAACTGCTAGATTGAAGGAATACTAATGGGCAAGACTACAGCTTTCTCAAATGACATACTTGAACTATTTTTTAAAGCTGTTGCTATTGCAGATTTAGCGCAAGACGACACTAGTACACCTGCTACTGACTTATATCTTTCGTTACATACAGCAGATCCTGGAATAACGGGCAATCAAACGACTAACGAAACTGCTTACACTGGATATGCACGTGTGGCTGTTGCTCGCTCAACTGGATTTACAGTAACTGATAATGTGGTTTCTCCTGCAGCGAACGTTGACTTTGGTGAGTGCTCTGCTTCTCCAGGTAGCGCCATTAGTCACTTTGGTATTGGAACTGGATCATCTGGCACTGGTTATTTGATGTACTCTGGTACAGTAACTCCTAACATTACGATGGCTGTTGGGGTGATTCCTCGATTAAAGACTACCTCTACAGTTACTGAGACATAAATGGCAATTAGCTTCGTTTCTGGCACAACTAAGACGGAAACGGCTGCTCCTGGACGTACAGGTGATGGCACGTTTACTGCAACCTTGTCGTCTTGGTCTGCTGGAGACTTAGCTGTTTTGATTCTCTACAATGATCAAGGTAGTGGCGCGATCACTACTCCAGCAACAGGTTGGACCCAGCTCACTGGAAGTCCGTTCGGTACTGGTACTGAAAAGTTACAGATTTTTTACCGCTTCATGCAGGCGGGAGATTCTTCTCCAACTATCACTATCAGTGGTTCTGGTACTAATATCTCCCATTGCTGCAACTGTGCTGTTTATAGCGGTGTAGATACTTCGGATACCTTCCATAAAATTGGTACTGCAAATCAGGGAACCAGTGCTACAGTTACAGCTAATGGTGTTACTACTACTGTCGATAATTGTATGCTGTTGTTCGCTTCCGGTCTAGGTGATAATCATAGCCACAGTGGTCAGACTATTAACAGTAGTGCGACTGGAGTAACAGAACAACTTGATGGTGGAACAAATGCTGGCTCTGATTCTCAAGTTCAAATGTGTGATAAGCTCATTGCATCAGCTGGTGCGACTGGTAACGGCTCAGCTACTGCAGCTGGTTCCGATCCATTTGTAGCG
>Ga0115026_10000254_pt1 | contig 13003 bp, 9 predicted proteins | sample Mud_0915_D1_FD_83878 | JGI IMG/M metagenome (GOLD analysis project Ga0115026, IMG submission 83878) | Wetland microbial communities from Old Woman Creek Reserve in Ohio, USA - Mud_0915_D1 | ecosystem: Environmental > Aquatic > Freshwater > Wetlands > Sediment ...
CCACCACCACCGCCGCCGCCGTCGCCGCAGTGCGCGCGCACGCGATCGATGTAGTCGTCCCACGGCCAGTTCGGTCCCGGATCGACGCGGTTCCACGGCTGGAGCTGGCCGTGCGAGACGATGTGATCGCGATCGCGCGGGATGTCGTGCGCCTTGGTGACCGCGCACGTGAGCTTCGCGGAGGTGTCGAGCAGGCCACTCGACCACGATGCCTGCGAGGCGTATCCGGCGTGCTCGATCCCGACGGCGAAGTTGTTCGTCGAGACGCCGTCGAGCTCGCACTGTTGGTCGCCCGCGCGCGCGCAGTCGTAGGCCGCGGCCACGTGCCAGGCGCGGTTCGCCTCGCGGACGAGCTGTGTGACCTCGCTGCCGTCTTCCTTGACCACGTAGTGCGCGCTCACGTCTGCGGTGCGCAGGTGGCCCCAGCACGAGGCGTAGCTGCCCTCGCAGCTGTGGATCACGACGAGGCTCACGTCGTACCCGCCGCGGCTGCCGTAGTTCGGCGACGGCCGCCACACGGCGCCCGGGAAGTCCACCGCGGCGCGTTCGCTGCCGATGCTCGCCGGCATCGGGAGCTCGCGATGCGGCTCGATCGACGCGACGAGCGTGCCGTCCTCGTCGAGCCGTCGCGCGCCGGTCACCAGCACGCGGATCACGTCGTCCACGTACGCGGTGCGTGCGTCGGCGTCGGTGGTCTGCGCGAAGTCGGCGATCACGGAGCGCCAGGCGTCGAGGTCGCTGCCCGTCACGTGGCGATCGTGCGCGAGCATCGCGAGTCGCGCGGCGCCGGCGGCCAGGCTCGCACCGAGCTCGCGGCCGGCGACGTCCGGGGCGACGCCCGCCGCTTCGGCGCCGCGGACGAGGTTGTCGCCCGACAAGCCGAACAGCCCCGCGCCGCCGGTGTGACCCTCGTGCTCGCCCCCTTCGACCATCTCCCAGCGCGTCTCGACGTACGAGATCGACTTCAAGAGGTCTGCCGGGACGTCGTACGTGCGCGCGGCCGCCTCGAAGTCGTCGTCGAGGCCGGGCGTCGAGAGCGGCGACTCTTCGCCGACCACGCAGCTCGCCGACGCGGTCGCGACGACGATCGCGAGCGCGCGCATCCTCGAGCGACGGCGCGCGGCTACGAGCAGGGCGAGGGCGAGCACGATCGGCCACGCGCCGGTGGCGTTATTGTTCGCCGCACAGCCACCGATCAGGTCGTCGTCGTGACCGATCGCCGGCGTGTCCAAGCTCGCATCGTCGGCCTTCGCCGAGGGCGCCTCGTCGTGCGCCGCGATGTAGTCGACGATCCAATCGTAGTACCAGTCCACGCGGACCGATCCATCGAGACCCGAGCCGCACTCCTCGGTGCCGAACGACGTGACGCCGATCAAGCGCTCGCCACCGTCGATCGTCATGAAGTTCGGTCCGCCAGAATCGCCATAGCACGTCCCCGAGGGCGTGTTCGTCGCATACATGATGTCGTCGTCGACCTCCGCGAGCTTCGCGACCGCTGCACGCTTCTGCCCCACGTCGTCGCCGTTCTCCGAGGTCACCCCGAACCCGACGATGCGAATCGATCGCCCGATGAAGGCGTCGAGGTCTTCGTCGTTGAGGACGACGGGTAGCGTGGGCGCGGGCTCGGCCAGCGTGAGCATCGCCAGGTCCGCCGTCGGGTGACTTGATCGATGCACCACATCGATCCAGGTGCCGGCGCCATCGGCGTTCGCGCCGAAGTAGACCGCGATCTCCTCCTCGAGGCAGTGGTCCGCGGTCAGCACGGTCCTGGGCGAGACCAGGGTTCCGGTGCATCCGACATCGAGGTAGACGGTCGCGGGGTCCGCGTAGTCGAGGTGGCCGCCGACGATCGGTTGCGCAAGCGTCTGCACGTCAGGCGCATCGGAGCAACCAACGACCGCGAGGAGGATCAAACCATAGGAACGCATGCCCCGAGACGACGCGCGGTTGGAGCCGTCGCCCGGTTTCTGCGCGACAGATCCTAACAACGAGCGTCTGGGGACATGACGAGCTCACAGCGCCCTCGACTCCCTTTCTTCACCCACCGCTTCGCGAAGATCGCGTGGATCCCACTCCTCGCGGCCGCCTGCATGGAAGACGCGCCCGCGCCCAAGGCTGACACGCCGTTCACGGTCTCCGAGCCCGGCAAGGCCGACGACATGCTTCCCGCCGCTGACAAGGCGCGCCTCGTGTCTGCGTTCGATGACGCGATCGCGTCCGCCGAAGCGACGGTCGTCAGCCTCGAGCGCGAGATCGCGAATCTCGAGGCCAGTCACGCCGCGAAGCAGCGCGAGGCGGACATGCTCGTCGCGCGGATCGCGGCGCGCGAACAAGAGCTCAAGGATCAATACAACCGCAACTTGGTCCTGTGCGTGTTCTTCCCGAATCCGGCGATCTGCATCCTCGCGACGTACATCGCGAACGACTCGACGCTGCGCTCGTACAAGCAGCAGCTCGAGGCGGCCAAGGCGCAGCAACGGACGATCATGACGAACATCGCGAGCTACGGCGTGAAGCGCGACGCGATCCGCGCCAAGCTCGAGCCAGTCCGCGCCGGCAAGGCGCGCCTCCTCGCGAAGCTCCGCGGCGGCGCGCCGAGCGAGCTCCCGCCGGAGCTGGCCGGATCTCCGGAGACGGCGCAGGCCTACTGGCGCATCGATGCGACGGCGAAGCTGACGACCGCGATCCAGCTCGAGATCGGTCTGCTCCTCGACCTCCGAAATGCCGCCGTCGAGCTCGCGCAGGTGCTCGACCAATCGGTGCGCACGCTCCGCGCGCTCGAGCAGGGCGTCGACCAACTCGTCCAGCAGCAGCGTCAGGTGTTCATGGACCACCTCGCGGCCTTCCTGACCGGCGATCCCGCGGCGCTCGCCGAGCAGTGGCTCGAGGAGGCGCTCGCCGCGCGAACGCGCGAGCTCCTCGATGCGTTGGAGTTTCCGCTCAACGAGTTCGCGCGCTTCCTCGCGAGCCGAGGCGGCGAGGCGGATGTCGAGCAGCTCGTCGTTCGCCTGATGCGATCGCTGATCGGTGGCGAGCCGGTGATCTCGCGCGCCGACACGCCGGTAAACATCTACGATCTCACCGACGCCAAGTCGCCGCTCGATGTGACCGACACCCGCGCGATCACGGCGCTCGAGGTGTTCGTCGACATCCAGCACACGTACATCGGCGACCTCCACATCTGGCTCGAGAAGGACGGGGCGGTGTTTCACCTCGCGACGCGCGCCGGCGGCGATCAGGACGACCTCGTCAAGACGTTCTTCGTGACGGACCTCCAGGGGGTGACGCTCGCGGGCCGCTGGACGTTACACGTCGAGGATCAGGCGAAGGTCGACACCGGGACGCTGCGGCGCTGGGAGCTCGTGGCTCGCTGACCTCAGCGGATGATCGCTTCGATCGAGATGTCGAGCTGGCTGTCGATCAGCCGCAGCACGCTGTCGGCGTCGTCGTCGGAGATCTTCAGCTGCGCCATCAACCGCGCACGCGTCGCCTCGAACAGCCCTTCGCGAATCGCCGCGATCCAGCGAGCCACGGTGGCCCGATGGACCCGATAGAGCGCGCCGATCTCGTCGCTCGACAGGTCGTCGACGAAGCGATACCGCAGCAGCGCCCGTTCGCGGTCGGTGAGCGCGGCCGCCGCTTCTCCGAACGCGATCCGAAACTCGTCGCGGTAGCGAAGCTTGAGCGCGTCGAGCACGGGATCGCTCGCGCCCGGATCGCCGACCAGATCGGGCGAGATCGGGATCTCACGGCGTCCGCGCATCAGATCGATCGCCATCCGAACCGCCGTGGCGCGCAGCCAGGTTCTGAGGTCGCCGCGGCCCGAGAAGGACGCGAGCCGCGGGACGTCGTGCTCGCCGACCAGGAACAGCCGCTCGCGAACTCGCAGCTCGGCATCCTCGGCGAGCCCACGCTCGAACGTTCGGCGAAGGGCACTCGCGATCGCGGGAGCGTAGCGAGTCTCGAACACGTCGATCGCCTTGGGATCCCCACGCACGCAACCGAACGCGATCCACAGGTCGCCGGCACGCAACGAGCGCAGGACGGGACGTCCGAGCGGGTCGCTCGTCACCCGCTCCGCGACATACTCGACGAACGCCACCGGATCGAGCTCGACGGCGGCCTCGGCGCGGGCACGATCGACCAGGTGCGCGAGCTCGTCCGCAATGTCGACACCCGCGCGAGCGCGCATGTCCTCGGGGAGTCGCGAGAGGAACGCGACGGCGAGCCGATCTTGCACGATCCAGTCGTAGCACGACCAGGTGCGGTGCACGGTGTAGAGTAGGTGGGTGGTCGCGGCGCGGTCGTGCCTCTCGACGGAGGAGGTCGCCTTGTACCTCGCCGGCGAAGCTCCGGACCTCGATGCGATCGAGCGTCACGTCGAGGGTTGCGAGGCGTGCCGTCGCTGCGTCGCCGCCACGATCCGCGCAGGACGCGGATCGGGCGACCACGGCGAGCCCGCGCCCGACGCGACCGCCACGGTCACGGTGAGCGATCTGCCCGCGGTCGCGCGACGTCTCCGCGACCAGCCGCTCGCGATGGGGACGACCGCGTTCACGGCCGCCACCCTGCGCGACGAGGAGATCCGCGCCGCGCGAACGATGATCCGGATGGGCCGCTGGGTCGGGCTCGCGGCGATCGTGCCGATCCCGTTCCTGGGCGGCAACCTCGTGGTCGAGGTGGTGTTCGCGGCGGCGGTCGTCGCGGCGATCGTCGTCGGCATCGGCATCGAGCGCCGGATCCGCAGCCCCGAACGCTACACGGAGCGCCTGATGCTCGTGCTCGGGCTCATGGTGGTCGTGGCGGGCCTGCTCGGGATGCTCTACTACGGGATCTTCTCCGCCGCGCAGCTGTTCCCGGTGCTGACGATCTACGTGTTCAGTCGCCGCGAACGGTTCGCCGACACGCTCGCGATCTACGGCATCACCGCCGCGGGCCAGCTCGCGCTGGCGGTCATCGTGCTCGGCGGCATCGTCGATGACCCCGGGCTGTTCGAGCCCGTCGCACCTCGCGAGTTCCTGATCGTCGGACACATCCTGATCCAGATCGGCGACCTCGCCGCGTTCTTGGTCGGGTGGCAGGCACGCGGCGACACGCGCGCCGCGATCGAGAACATGCAGCAAGCGATGATGCTCGCCGCGCGCCGCGACGTCCTGCTCCAAGAGGTAAAGGAGGATCTCGAGCGCGCGATGCGGGTCGGCGGCGCTGGCCGCTACACCGATCACACGTTCGGTTCGTATCGCCTCGGCCACGTGCTCGGGCGAGGCGGCATGGGCGAGGTCTACGAGGCGACCCACGTCGACACCGACCAGCCCGCAGCCGTCAAGCTGCTCGCGCCGCGCGAGCTCGGCAACCCCCGGAGCGTCGAGCGCTTCGTGCGCGAAGTCCGTGCCGTGAGCCGGCTGACGTCGCCGCACGTCGTGCGCGTGCTCGGCGCCAGCACGGAAGGGGATCCGATTCCGTACCTCGTGATGGAGCGGCTGTACGGTCAGGATCTCGCGCAGTCCTTGCGAGGTGGCCGCGTCCAGCCACCGGAGCTCCTCACCCTCGTGACCGAGGTCGGCGCCGCGCTCGAAGAGGCGTGGGCCCACGATCTGGTCCATCGCGATCTGAAGCCGCACAACCTCTTTTACGCCGAGCAGCCCGACGGTACGCGTGCTTGGAAGGTCCTCGACTTCGGCGTCGCTGCGCTCGGCGATCACGCGGGCTCGCTCACGCAGGGCCACATCGTCGGCACGCCGGCGTACATGGCTCCCGAGCAGGCACGCGGCGAGCGGGTCGACTACCGCGCCGATCTCTACGCGCTCGCGGCGATCGCGTACCGGTGCCTCACGGGCCGACCGGTGTGTGCGGCCGGCGACCTGCACGCGGTGCTCTACGAGGTCGTGCATCGAGCACCGATCCAACCCAGCAAGCTGGCCAACCTCGATCCCGACGTCGACGCGGTGCTCGCGATCGGGCTCGCGAAGGATCCCGCGGATCGGTTCGGCCGCGTCACCGAGCTCCGCGACGCACTCGGCGACGCGCTCGGGATGCGCCTCGATCCGAAGATCCGCCAGCGCGCGGACGAGCTCGTCGCGCGCCACCCGTGGGGGACGGTGAAGACCTAACCGATCACGGCTTCGTCGCCTGGCACTCGAGCAGCGACAGCTCGTTATTCGTGCCCTTCTTCGCGAGACCTTCGACGATCACCTCGTCGCCATCGCCGGCTTCCCCGAGCACCACCGTCGACGTGCACTTGAGCGCCGTCTTCGCATCGCCCTTCGTGTCCGCGACGCCGAGGATGTAGGTCGTCGTCTTGCCCGTCGCCAGCTGCGCGACCATCGACTTCACGTAGAACCCCTTCACGCGCACGCGCACGTCGGCGAACGGCTTGGCATCTTTCGCGATCGCTTCGCGCAACGCCGCGACGGTGAAGTCTTTCGGCTCGGCGGGGCAGGGCACGGTCGTCGACTTGCCGGCATTCTCGACGGCACACGGCGCGTCGGCCTTCGGGCGCTTGATCGTCATGCTCGCCACGTCCGCGATCGGGCACTTGATCGTCAGCGACTTGGTACCGGTCGCGGGGCTCGTCCAGCTCGCCACGCACGTGCCATCCGGCGCCGCGGTCACGGCCCACGTCAGCGTCGGCAACGCCTCGCCTTTCGGCAACGGTCACGGCGTCTTCGCATTCCCCGGTACGACGGCGCAGCTCTTGTCTTCGAGCTGCACCACGTGCGCGGTGCCATCCACCAGGTTGGCAGGACACTCGATCGCGCGCGCCGGCGGCGGTTCGCACTCGGTGTCGGGCGGGCAGCTGCCGTGCTCGGTCGCCGAGCACACGCCGCCCGCGGCGACGACGTTCCACTCCGCCGCGTACTTCGCAGCCGCCGACCCGGCCGATCCCGACCCGGTCACCGCCGCGGTTCCGCTGGCACTACCGGGCGTGTCCTTGGCCGTCTTCTTCTTCGAGCACCCAGCAGCGACGAGGACCAGCGCGAACACCCAGTAGCGAGCCATGGTTCGAGTTATCGCACGCGCCGCGGTGTCAGCGCACGCGCGCCAGCTCGATCGTCGCGTTGTCGCGGCACGCGGACGAGTGGTACGTGCCGTCGAGCTTGTCGTCGCCGGAGAGCACGAGGTCGTAGCGATCGATCTTGCAGAACACCCAGCCCGGGTTCGGGGTGCCGGTGAGCGCGACGTCGCGGAGCGTGAACGCGCCGCCGGACCGCGTGCCCTCGAGCGTGCGCGTGTTCGTGCCCGATCGCTTGCTCTCCCAGACGAGCGTGCCCGTCACGCGACTCTTGGCGGCGGGGCAGAGCGTGGCCGTGACGGAGACGGAGGGGTCGTTGCCGCTGACCGTGCCCCGCCAGTGCGTACACTTGTTCGGTTCCCGCTCGGGGGTCGGCTTCGTGATCGTCGTCGACATCATGGCCACCAACGCGAACGCGCCGAGGAACGCCGTCATCCATCGATCGTAGCCGCACGGAGGTCCGGCTGCCGTATTCTCGCTCGGCGGTGCCCAAACCCCGGGGACGGCTGCGATACTCGGTGGGCGATGGCTGTTCTACTGCGGGTGCCGGAGGTGGAAGATCCGGATTTCACCGCCGAGATGTCGTACGCCGACGGTGCGGTGCTGCGGCTGACCGGCAGTGCGGACCGAGCCTCGACACGGGCGCTCGCGGACATGGTGTCGGCGCTCCACGACGAGCTGTGCCGCCGCGGGACGCGGGTGCTCGTGATCGACCTGTACGACGTCGACTACATGGCAGCGCCGTGCTTCCGGCAGCTCCTCGCGTGGGTCGACAAGGTGCAAGAGCTCGACCGCGAACAGCAGTACAAGATCCGGCTGCGCGGGAATCCGTCCCTGGCGTGGCAGGCGCATGGCTTGGCGGCGCTGGCGTGCTTCGACACCGAGCTGATCAGCGTCGAGGCGTGACATGGTGATCTCCGACGAGCTCGTCGCCCAGTTTCGCGCCATGGCGCTCGAGCGCATCGAGCGCGTCGAGCACGCATGGGAGCAGGTGCTGACGACCCTCGACGACGACGCGTCGCGGTCCATCCAGCGCGAGATCCACACGCTCAAGGGCGAGTCGAAGATCGTCGGGTTCACCGACGTCAACATGGTCTGCCACAGGCTCGAGGACTTGCTCGACGTGGCGCGCGCGCGCGGGTATGCGGTGGACGACGACTTCGACCTCGCCGTGACGATCGCGCTCCGGTTCATGGTGACCCTCGTCAAGAAGCGCAGCGGGGCGCACGTGGCCGGGATCGACTTGCCCGGGTTCGTGCATCAGCTCGACAGCGTCCTGAAGCGGCACGAGCACACCGGCCGCTCGCGCACCGGCAGCGTCCCGCCGGCGCTGCGCGCGACGAGCCTGGTGCGGCTCGGCAGCACGCTGCGCACGACGCTCGGTCCCGCGGCGGTCGATGCGTTCATCGAGTACGCGGTGTCGCGCGGGCCGCGCCGTGATCGGTTGCGATCGTCGTGGCACTTGTTGCGCGACCTCGTCGGCATCCAGCGCGCCGTGATCAGCGCCGAGCAGCTGCAGAAGCATCGCGCGAGCGTCGGCGCGCTCGCGCAGGACCTCGGCAAGCAGCTCGATGTTCGCTTCGAGGTCGAGACGGCGGAGGTCACGACCGAAGTGCTCGCCGCGCTCGATGTCGCGACGCTGCACCTCATGCGGAACGCGGTAGACCACGGCATCGAGTCGCCCGAGGCGCGTGTCGCCGCCGGAAAGTCGGCCGCTGGAAAGATCGTGCTACGTGCCCGCACGCACGCCGACCACTACGTCCTCGCGATCGAAGACGACGGCGGCGGCATCGACTTCGCACGCGTGCGTGCGCGGGCGATCGAGCTCGGCCTGTTGCCCCACGAGGCGCGTGTCGACGACGCGCGCCTCGTCGACTTGATGTGCCATCCCGGATTCTCGACGCGCACGGCTGCGAACGAGGTGTCGGGCCGCGGCGTCGGGCTCGATGCGGTGCGTGGCGGCGCGCTCGACGTCGGCGGTAACGTCTCCGCGACGTCGGTCGCCGGCAAGGGCACGACGTGGACCGTGACCGTTCCCGTCATGCCGCTCACGGTGCAGGGACACGCGATCCGTGCGCCCGGGCTACGGTTCCCGGTCGTGCTCGGCGAGCCGTGGAAGTTGATGGAGCGGCCGATGGTGAGTGTCGTCGTCGATCTCGGCGTCGCGCTCGGGCTCGCGCCGAGCAACAGCATCAGCTCGACGATCTGGGGGTTCACGAACGGCGAGCTCCAGCTCGGCCTCATGTGCGGAGGCAAGCCGATGCCCGTACAAGCGCGCACGCTCGTGAAGACGCCCCCGACCGCGTTCGGCGAGGTCGTGACCGTCGACGCCGTCGAGGGCATGTTGGTGCGGCCCGAGCGGATTCCCGGCGTGACCGGGCGTTAGTCGAGACCGAGCGCGACGAGGTCGTCTTCGTCGAGCCCGAAGTAGTGCGCGGTCTCGTGCAACACCGTGATGCGGATCTCCTCGGCGAGGTGCTCTTCGTCGGCGGCGCTGCGCTCGAGGTTCGTCTTGAACAGCAGGATGTTCGTCACGGTCGGCTGCGTGCCACCGTCCTCGGGCATCGGCGTGCCCTGGAAGAAGCCGAGCATGCGCGGGTCGTACCCGTCCTCGACGATGTCCTCCGATGGGACCGTGTCGATCATGATCGGCACGTTCTCGAGCCGCTGGCGGATGTTCGCCGGCAGCTCCTCGAGCGTCGCCGCGGCGATGCGCTCGATCTCGTCTTCGCTCACGTGGACCGGGCCGGGCGGCGCCTTCAGGTCGAGCGCGCGGACTTGCTTCCACGCCGCGATCATCGCGTCGCGATCGCCCGTGACTTCGTGCACGCGACCGAGCGCGTGGAGGGCGTCGGCCTCGAGCTCCGGGGCCTTGCGCGCGATCTCGATGAAACGCTTGGCGGCCGTCGGATCTTCCGCCGTCAGCGCGAGCTCTGCGAGGTCGAGCGCGAGGTCCGTGTCTTCGATCACCGACGATGCCAGCTCCGCGAGCGTCTCGCGTGCGGCGACCGGCTCGCCACGCGCCAACAGCGCCTCGGTCTTCACGAAGATCGCCTCGATCAAGTCGGCTTCTTCGTCGATGAAGTCAAAAGCGGCCTCGACGCTGTCGAGCGCGGCGTCGGCGTCGCCGATGTCGTGAAGCTCGAGTCGTGCGACGCAGATTCGCGGCATGGGATCGTCCGGACGCAGCTCGACGAGCGAGCGGTACTGCGATAGCGCCTCTTCGACGTCCCCGCGTGCGTCGGCGACGGCGGCCGCGAGCGTGACGACGTCGGGGTTCTTGCGATCGATGCGGCGCAGGCGCTCGACGATGTTCGCGGCGGCATCGAGCTTGCCCTGCTCCAGCGCTTCGAATCCACGCTCGAGATCGGCGAGCAAGCGGTCGGTACGTGACATGACGCGTTCTTACTCCGATTTGCAGCGACGGGCTCGCGTCCCTCGCTGATGTTAATGTCCAGGTGTGAGATTCGCCTTGGTCCTCTTGCTGGCGCTCCTGACGGCGTGCCCGCGCGGTACGCGCAAGACGCCGATGCCCGATGTCCCGCAGACCGGCGACGCGGAAGCGCGGTCGCGGTTCCAGTCGGCGCGCGCGAAGTTCAACAAAGACGGGGGCGGCGCCGCCGAGTTCCGCGAGATCATCGAGGACTACCCCGACGATCCGATCGTGCCGTGGGCGCAGCTGTACGCCGGCATCGCGGCCGTCAAGGAGCGCAAGTACGACGCCGCCGCGAAGACGCTGCAGGAAGTCATCGACGGCGACTCGCCCGAGGGCCTGCACACGCGCGCCGAGCTGTTCCTCGGGATCACGAAGAACTATCAGGGCGACGCCGCCTCGGCGCTGCGACTCCTCAAGAAGGGCGAGCGAGCGATCGAAGGCGACGCCGAACGTACCGAGTACCTCGCCGCGCTCGCGTACGCGTCTGCCGCCAGCGAGCGGCCGCTGCAGTCGCTGGCGGTGTTCGACGAGCTGTACCCGCGGGTCACGCCGACGGAGCGGGCGCTGATCGTCACGCGCGTCGAGGAGGTCGTCGCCGCCGCAGAGCCGAACACGCTCAAGCGCATCTTCGACGAGCTCGACGATCGCAAGGGCCCGAGCATGGCCGCGGTCGCGAGCCGGCTCGCGGTGCTCGCGGAGCAGGCGGGAAAGACCGGCGAGGCGCAGAAGCTCCGGGAGGCCGCCGCACCCGCACGTGCCGCCGTCGGGCTGCCGCGCACGATCGGCGAGACCACCGCCGTCTCGACGACCGGTGGCGACGCCGGGCTCGTCGGTGCGGTCGTGCCGCTCGGCGGTGTCGCGAATCGCGTCGGCGAGGCGGCCGTCGCGGGGCTCGGGGTCGCGGCGGGCGTCTCCGATGGCAAGGGCGTCGCCGCGATCGAGGTGCGCGCCGCGAATGACAAGGACGCCGCCGCGCTCGCCGTCGAGGATCTCGCGAAGGCGAACGTGATCGCGATCGTCGGACCGGTCGACGGCGAGTCCGTCGAGCAAGCCGCGCAGCGTGCCGAAGGCCTCGGCGTCCCGCTCCTCAGCCTCGCACCGCGCCCCGAGAAGCAGATGACGGGTCGCTTCATCTTTCACGTGCGGCACTCGGCGGAGGCGCGCGCACGCGCACTCGCGCAGCGCGCGCTCGCGAAGGGCGTCACGAAGTTCGCGGTCCTCGCTCCCGACACCGGCTACGGCAAGTCGGTCTCCGCCGCGTTCGCGGACGAAGTGAAGAAGGGTAACGGCACGATCGCGACGACGATCTCGTATCCGAAAGACACGAAGTCGTTCGGCAGCTTCGCGAAGAAGCTCGGCGACAATTGGCAAGGCGTGTTCGTCCCCGAAGAGGCCGACAAGCTCATCCTCATCACGCCGGCGCTCGCAGCGACCGGCAGCGTGCCCAAGCCGATCGGCACGAAGAAGGTCTCGGGCGGGCGCCCGATCCTGCTCATGTCGACGGCAGAGGGCCTGTCCGGCGACTACCTGAACAACGCGGGCCGGCAATCCGAAGGCGCGCTGTTCGCGCCCGGTTACTACCCCGACGACCAGGACCCGAACCAGAAGGCGTTCCTCGATCACTTCATCGCGGCGTACGCCAAGGCGCCCGGCGCGACCGAAGCGTACGCGTACGATGCGGCGCAGCTCGCCGCGTCGGCCAGCGCCGGTGGCCGCGCCGCGCTCGCCAGCTCGCTCGCGAAGGGCCAGCTCGTCGGGGTCACCGGTACGATCCAGTTCGATGCCGACCACCGGCGCGCCGACAGCGGGGTGCTCTACACCATCGTCTCCGACGGTGGCGTCAACGCGATCCGCGTCGCGAAGTAGCGTGGTACATACGGCCGCGTGAGCACGTTCACCGTCGGCAATCGGTTGATCGCAGCGATCGACGCGCCAGATCGCGCACAGGCCGACGCGCTGGTCGGCAGGCTCGGCGGCGTGCCGAGCTGGATCAAGCTCGGACTCGAGCTGTTCTGCGCCGAAGGGCCGAGCATCGTCACGCGCTACGTCGAGCGCGGCGCGCAGGTGATGCTCGATCTCAAGCTGCACGACATCCCGGAGACCGTCGCGCGCGCGACCGCACGGATCGCCGCCCTTCGCGCCGGGCTCCTCACGGTTCACGCGGGCGGCGGCCGCGCGATGCTCGAGGCCGCCGTGACCGCAGCGCGCGACGGCGGCGCGACGCGCGTGCTCGCGGTGACGGTGCTGACCTCGCTCGATGATGCGGACCTCGCGCAGATCGGCGCGCACGGGCCCGTCGGCGAGCTCGTGAAGCGACGCGCGGAGCTCGCGATCGCGGCGGGCTGCGATGGCGTCGTCGCGTCGCCACACGAAGTCGCCGCGGTCCGCGCGATCGCCCCGGCGGGCTTCTTGATCGTGACGCCGGGCGTGCGGCCCACGGGTGCGGCCGCCGGCGATCAGAAGCGCGTGATGACGCCGAAGCAAGCGCGCGCGGCCGGCGCGGACCTGGTCGTCGTCGGTCGGCCGCTGCGCGATGCACCGGATCCGGCCGCGGC
>Ga0115026_10000256_pt1 | contig 12966 bp, 11 predicted proteins | sample Mud_0915_D1_FD_83878 | JGI IMG/M metagenome (GOLD analysis project Ga0115026, IMG submission 83878) | Wetland microbial communities from Old Woman Creek Reserve in Ohio, USA - Mud_0915_D1 | ecosystem: Environmental > Aquatic > Freshwater > Wetlands > Sediment ...
CTCCCCGGCACCGTCGAGCGCGAGGTTGTCGCGCAGCTTCTTTTCGAAATCGTTCAGCATCTTCTCGTCCTTGCAGCTGATCCAGCGCGCGGTCGCGACCTGCACCGGCTCGAACACCGCGTCCACGCCATACTCGTGCTGCAGGCGGTGCGCGACCACGTCGAACTGCAGCACGCCGACCGCGCCCAGGATCAGGTCGTTGGAGTTGAGCGGCCGGAACAGCTGGGTGGCGCCCTCCTCGGTCAGCTGCTCGAGGCCCTTCTGCAGGGCCTTCATCTTCATCGGGTTCTTGATCTGCGCGCGGCGGAAGATTTCCGGGGCGAAGTTGGGGATGCCGCCGAACTTGAGCGGCTCCTTGAGCGTGAAGGTGTCACCAATGCGCATGGTGCCGTGGTTGTGCAGGCCGATGATGTCGCCGGCGTAGGCCTCCTCGACCTTCATGCGGTCGCGGGCCATGAAGGTGATGGCGTTGGAGACGATCACCTCGCGGCCGATGCGCACGTGGTAGAGCTTCATGCCCGGCTTGTAGCAGCCGGACACGATGCGCACGAACGCGATGCGGTCGCGGTGGTTGGGGTCCATGTTCGCCTGGATCTTGAACACGAACCCGCTGAACGCCTCCTCGCCGGCCTCGACCACCCGGGTATCGGGTCGCTCCCGGCTTCCTGCCTCCCGCGACACTTGTGCGTCCATGCACATCGCTTCGCGCGAGTGCGGGCCGGGGGCCACTTCCACGAAGGTGTCGAGCAGCTCCTGCACGCCGAAGTTGTTGACCGCCGAGCCGAAGAACACCGGCGACTGCTTGCCGGCCAGGTAGGCGGCCTTGTCAAAGGCGTGCGAGGCGCCCTTCACCAGCTCGACTTCGGTGCGCAGCTCGGCGGCCTGCTCGCCCAGCACCTCGTCGAGGCGCGGGTTGTTCAGGCCCTCGATCACCTCGCCGACGTTGATCTTGCCGCCGTGGTGCGGGGCGTACAGGTGCACCGAGTTGTTATACAGGTGGTAGATGCCGCGGAAGCGCTTGCCCATGCCGATCGGCCAGGTGACCGGGGCGCACTGGATCCTGAGCACGCGCTCGACCTCGTCCAGCACCTCCATCGGGTCGCGGCCCTCGCGGTCCATCTTGTTGATGAACGACACGATCGGGGTGTCGCGCAGCCGGCACACGTCCATCAGCTTGATGGTGCGGTCTTCGACGCCCTTGGCGATGTCGATCACCATCAGCGCCGAATCGACCGCGGTCAGGGTGCGGTAGGTGTCTTCCGAGAAGTCTTCGTGGCCGGGGGTGTCGAGCAGGTTGACGATGCAGTCCTTATAAGGGAACTGCATCACCGACGAGGTCACCGAGATGCCGCGCTGCTTTTCGAGCTCCATCCAGTCCGAGGTCGCATGGCGCGCGGCCTTGCGGCCCTTGATCGAACCGGCGAGCTGGATCGCGCCCCCGAACAGCAGCAGCTTTTCGGTGAGCGTGGTCTTGCCGGCGTCGGGATGGGAGATGATGGCGAAGGTGCGGCGGCGGGCGGCTTCGCGCTGGATTTCACTGGACATGACGACTCGGGGGACTGCTTAAAAGGCGGGCAGGATACCGGCTTTCGGCGGCCGGTACCAGCACCGGCGTGGCAGCGCCCGGCACGGCCGGTATACTCAGCGCATCGCCCCCAATCGGAGCCTGATGCATGCGTTTCCCGGTCCTGCCGCTGGTCCTGCTCGCCCCCGCCCTGCTGCTCACCGCCTGCGACCGCAAGGCCGGTTCCATCGACACCGACTACCCCCTCACCCGCCTGACCGAGCGGGTGTATGTGATCCACGGCCCGAACGAGATGCCGAATGAGGCCAACCAGGCGTTCATGAACAACCCCGGGTTCGTGCTGACGCCCAAGGGCGTGGTGGTGGTCGATCCGGGCTCGAGCGTGCAGGTCGGCGAGATGCTGCTCAAGAAGATCGCCACCGTCACCAGGGACCCGGTGATCGCGGTGTTCAACACCCATATCCACGGCGATCACTGGCTCGGCAACGACGCCATCCGCCGTGCCCACCCGAAGGCGGTGATCTACGCCCACCCGAACATGATCGCCAAAGCCGCGGTCGAGGGCGAGAACTGGATCGAGCGCATGAACCAGCTGAGCGACGGCGCGGTGCGCGGCACCCAGGTGGTGGTACCGCAGCTGGGGCTCGACAACGACGAGACTCTGACCGTCGGCGGCCTGCACTTCCGCCTGTACCACACCGGCGTGGCGCACACCGACGGCGACCTGATGATTGAAGTCGTTGAGGAGAAAGTGCTGTTCCTGGGCGACAACGTGGTGGCCGAGCGTGCCGGGCGGCTCGACGACGGCAACTTCACCGGCAACATCGCCGCCTGCGACGCCGCGCTCAAGACCGGCGCCACGAAGTTCGTGCCCGGCCACGGTGTTTCCGGCGGGCGCGAGGTCGTGACCGCGTACCGCACCTGGCTCGCGACCCTGTACGGCTCGGTCAAGAAGCACTACGAGGCCGGGGTCGGTGCGATCGACATGAAGGACAAGGTCGTGCCCGAGCTTGCGGCCTACCGCAAGTGGGCCCTGTTCGACAGCGAGATCGGCAAGCTCGTCAGCCTCGCCACCCTGCAGGCCGAGCAGGAGGCGTTCTGAGCCCGATGCACAAGCTCTACCCGCCGATCAAAGCGAACCGCAGTTTCACCCTCAAGGTCGACGCGATCCACGAGATCTACGTCGAGGAATCGGGCAACCCGCAGGGGCTGCCGGTGCTGTTCGTGCACGGCGGGCCGGGCGCCGGCTGCGAGGACAAGCACCGCTCGTATTTCGACCCGAACCTGTACCGGATCGTGCTGTTCGACCAGCGCGGCGCCGGACGATCGCGCCCGCACGCCGAGCTTCAGGCCAACACCACCATGGATCTGGTGGCCGACATGGAGCGCATCCGCACCGAGCTCGGCATCGACAAGTGGGTGCTGTTCGGCGGCTCGTGGGGCTCAACGCTCAGCCTGGTGTATGCCGAGACCCATCCGCAGCGGGTGCTGGGGCTGGTGCTGCGCGGCATCTTTTTGTGCCGGCCGCAGGAGATCCACTGGTTTTACCAGGAGGGCGCGAACCGCCTGTTTCCGGATTACTGGCGCGACTTTCTGGCGCCGATTCCGGAGGCCGAGCGCCACGACCTGCTGCACGCCCACCACCGGCGCCTGACCGGCGGGGACGAGGTCGCGCGCATGCGTTCGGCCGAGGCCTGGTCGGTGTGGGAAGGCCGCACCGCCACGCTCACGCCGAAGAAGGAGGTGGTGGATTTCTTCAGCGATCCGCGGGTGGCGCTGAGCCTGGCACGCATCGAGGCGCACTACTTCGTGAACCACATCTTCCTCAAGCCGAACCAGATCCTGCGCGACGTGCACAAGCTCGCCAATATCCCGGGCGTGATCGTGCACGGGCGCTACGACGTGGTGTGCCCGATCGAGAACGCGTGGGACCTGCACCAGGCCTGGCCGGAAGCGCGGCTCGAGATCATTCCCGATGCCGGGCATTCGGCCAGCGAGCCCGGGATCGTGAACGCGCTGGTGCAGGCGACGATCGACATGCATCGGCGCGTGACCAGCGGCTGACGCCATGGCGGTCTACGCGATCGGCGACGTGCAGGGCTGCCTCGACCCGCTGCGCGCCCTGCTCGAGCAGATCAACTACGACCCGGCCCGCGACCGGCTGTGGTTCGCCGGCGACCTGGTGAACCGCGGCCCGCAGTCGCTCGAGGTGTTGCGGTTCGTGAAGGGTCTGCCGAATGTGGTGACCGTGCTCGGCAACCACGACCTGCACCTGCTGGCGGTGGCCTCCGGCCAGGCGCCGGCCAAGAAGCTCGATACCTTCGATTCTCTCCTGGCGGCGCCGGATCGCGATGAGCTGCTCGGCTGGCTGCGCCGGCAACCGCTGCTGCATCACGACCCGCAGCTCGGCTACACCCTGGTGCACGCCGGGTTGCTGCCGCAGTGGGACCTGGCGGCCGCGCGCGACCTGGCGGCGGAGGCCGAGCACTTCATCGCCCGCTCCGATCACAACGAGCTGTTCGTGCACATGTACGGTGACACCCCCGATCACTGGGACCCGGGGCTGGGCGGCTGGGCGCGGGTGCGCGTCATCATCAACGCCTGCACGCGCCTGCGGTACTGCGATGCCGAAGGGCGCATGGACCTGCGCCCGAAGATGGCGCCGGGGCGCCAGGCCGCGCACCTGCTGCCGTGGTTCGAGGTGCCGGGTCGGCGCAGCAGCGGGGAGCGGATCGTATTCGGCCACTGGTCAACGCTCGGGGTGCAGGCGCGCGACGGGGTGATCGCGCTCGACAGCGGCTGTCTGTGGGGCGGCGAGCTGACGGCGGTGCGCCTGGACAGCCCGCAGCCGGCGTTCACGTCCGTCGGTTGCTCGCGGCAGCTGGCACCGCCCGAGAAGGCGCACCCGCGCGACGGTTGATTTAATCGGAACTGGCCCGATACTTGAGGTATCGAAATCACGGATAATGATGTCATGCGCCAACTGAGCCAGGATCCGAGCATGCCCCAGACCCTGAAGCATCACATTGATGTCACGGTGCGCACGGCGTATATCGACCAGCAATCCGCGCCGGACGACAACCGTTACGTATTCGCCTACACCATCACCATCACCAACACCGGTTCCGTGCCAGCAAAATTGCTGAACCGACATTGGGTGATCACTGACGCTAACTCCAAGGTCCAGGAGGTGCGTGGGGCCGGTGTAGTTGGTGAGCAGCCACACCTGTCGCCCGGCATGAGCTTCGAATACACCAGCGGCACCGTTCTGGAGACGCCGTTCGGCACGATGCGCGGCAGTTACCAGATGAAAGCAGACGATGGCACCGAGTTCGATGCCGATATCCCGGAGTTCCTGCTGAGCACGCCGCGGCAGTTGCATTAAAGGCAGCGATTAGCGGTTGGCTGTTAGCCAAAGGCCAACAGCTAATAGCTCGATCTCCAGAAAACGAAAAGGGCCCGAAAGGGCCCTTTTTTGTGCCGTCGGCACCGATCCGTCAACATCGTAGGGCGCAATAAGCGCAAGCGAATTGCGCCGCATATCCAGCTCCTGGCCCGGCCCCACAAAACCGACAAGACGAAGCTCCCTGTTTAGCCATCAGCTTTTTAGCTAATAGCTAATCGCCAACAGCTCACCCACCCCCGCAAGCAAAAGGGCCCGAAAGGGCCCTTTTTTGTGCCGACGGCACCGACCCGTCAGATATCGAGATTACTCACCGCCAGCGCGTTCTTCTCGATGAATTCGCGCCGCGGTTCAACCTGGTCGCCCATCAGGGTGGTGAAGATCTGGTCGGCGGCCACGCCGTCCTCGATGCTGACCTTGAGCAGTCGGCGCGCGGTGATGTCCATGGTGGTTTCCCACAACTGCTCGGGGTTCATCTCGCCCAGACCCTTGTAGCGCTGGATGGTCTGGCCGCGCCGGGCCTGCTCCAGGAGCCACTCGAAGGCTTGGTCAAAACTGTCCACGGCCTGAACCGTATCGCCGCGCCGCACCACCGCGCCCGGCTTGATCAGGCCGGCCAGCTGGTCGCCAAGGTGGCGCATGTTGCGGTACTCGCCCGAACCGACGAACTCGGCATCGATGCGGCTTACGGTCACCGCACCGTGCTCGCTGCGGGTGACCACGATCTCCTGGCCGCCGCTGTGGGTGTTGGTCCCGGTGCCGACTTCGTAGCGGGCGCCGTTGTTGTGGGTGGTGAGCTGCTGCTGCAGCGCCTGCACGAAGGCATCCAGGTCGCGCCCGCCGGCCATGAGCAGGTCGGCCTTGAGGGTCGGCAGGTGCACCAGGGCATGCAACACCCGCGGGTCGTAGCGGCGCGACAGGCGCTTGATGGTGCTCTCCACCGCCAGGTAGTCCTGGCACAGCTTGGCGAGCGCGCTGCCGGTGAGCGACGCCGCGCCCGGGGTATCGAGGGCCGCCTCATCGAGCGCAACCTCGAGCAGGTAGCTGTTGAGCTCGATGTCGTCCTTGAGATAGCGCTCGGCCTTGCCGCGCTTGACCTTGTAGAGCGGCGGCTGGGCGATGTAGATGTAGCCGCGTTCGATCAGCTGCGGCATCTGGCGGTAGAAAAACGTCAACAGCAGGGTGCGGATGTGCGAGCCGTCGACATCGGCATCGGTCATGATGATGATCCGATGATAACGTAACTTATTGATATTAAAGTCGTCTTGACCGATGCCGGTGCCGAGCGCGGTAATCAGGGTGGCGACTTCCTGGGACGACAGCATCTTGTCGTAGCGCGCGCGCTCGACGTTCAGAATCTTGCCCTTGAGCGGCAGGATCGCTTGGAACTTGCGGTCGCGCGCCTGTTTGGCCGAACCGCCGGCCGAGTCGCCCTCGACGATGTACAGCTCGCACAGCGCCGGATCGCGCTCCTGACAGTCGGCCAGTTTGCCGGGCAGGCCGGCCAGATCGAGCGCACCCTTGCGGCGGGTCATGTCGCGTGCCTTGCGCGCCGCTTCGCGGGCGCGGGCCGCCTCGACGATCTTGAGGGCGATGGTCTTGGCGTCCTGGGGACTCTCCTGCAGGAACTCGCCGAGTTTCTCGTTCACGATCGATTCGACCACACCCTTCACTTCCGAGGACACCAGCTTGTCCTTGGTCTGGGACGAGAACTTCGGATCCGGCGCCTTGACGGACAAGACCGCGGTCAGGCCCTCGCGGGCGTCATCGCCGCTGATGTCGACCTTCTCCTTCTTGGCCAGCCCCAGCGACTCGATGTAGTTGTTCAGGGTGCGGGTCATGGCCGCGCGCAGGCCGGCAAGATGGGTGCCGCCGTCGCGCTGCGGGATGTTGTTGGTGTAGCAGAAGATGTTCTCCTGGTAGGAGTCGTTCCACTGCATGGCCAGCTCGACCGTGATGCGGTCGCGCTCGGCGCTCATGTAGATCACCTTCGGGTGCAACGGCTGCTTGTTGCGGTTCAGGTGCTGGACGAAGGCGGAAATGCCGCCCTGGTACTCAAACACGTCCTCCTTCATGTCGCGGTCGTCGCGCAGCACGATGCGCACGCCGGAATTGAGGAACGACAGCTCGCGCAGGCGCTTGGCGAGCAGGTCGTAGTGCATGACCGTGTCGCTGAAAATAACCGGGCTGGGCTTGAAGTGGACGCTGGTGCCGGATTCGGTGGTGTCGCCGATCACCTTGGCCGCCTCAGCCGGCACGCCCAGGTGGTACTTCTGGTAGTGGATCTTTCCACCGCGCCGCACCGTGACTTCCAGCAGATCGGACAGGGCATTCACCACCGACACGCCGACGCCGTGCAGACCGCCGGAAACCTTGTAGGAGTTCTGGTCGAACTTGCCGCCGGCGTGCAGGACAGTCATCACCACCTCCATCGCCGACTTGCCCTCCTCCGGGATGATGTCGGTCGGAATGCCGCGGCCGTTGTCGGTGACGGTGATGGAGTCGTCGGTGTGGATGGAGACTTGGATTTCGTTGCAGAAGCCGGCCAAGGCCTCGTCGATGGCGTTGTCGACCACCTCGAACACCATGTGGTGCAAGCCGGTGCCGTCATCGGTGTCCCCGATGTACATGCCGGGGCGTTTTCGGACCGCGTCCAGGCCTTTGAGGACCTGAATACTGGTGGAATCGTAGCTGGCGGGGGACTTCTTCTCCATCACGGGCTCCTGCCGGTGCATAACCGGCTGGATTCTACCACCTTGAGCGCTCTTTACGGCGGAAAATTCAGGTGTTTCTCGACTCACACAGGGTTCCACGTTCCACGTGGAACGTCCTGGCGCTGGGCCATGGAGCAAGGTCGATCTGGGCCGGATCGGTGCTGGTGACAAACACCTGGGTCGGGATTGTCGCCAGGTATTCGGCGAGTCGCCGGCGGTGCTCCCGATCCAACTCGGCGGGCAGATCGTCGATCAACAGGCAGCACTGGCGACCGGCGACTTCCAACAGGACTTGGATCTCGGCCAACCGGAGCGCAATGACCAGTAACTTGTTCTGGCCGTGCGATGCCTCCTCACGGCTGGCGTGCTCCCCCAACCAGATGCGCAAATCATTGCGGTGCGGGCCGCTATGCGTAAAGCCTCGGGCCTGATCACGCCCCCGGTCCTGCCGTAGGCTCTCGGCCAGTCCCGCTGATTGATCCCAGCCTGCGCTGAGTTCCAGGCTGATTGCGACCGGCGTTGCGAACAGGGCGGTGCAGGCAATTTGGAAGTGCGGTAACAATTGCTGCAGTGCGGTCATCCGCCTCTGTTGCAGTTCGTCCCCCAGGATTGCCAGCTCGTTGTCCCAGGCAAACCGGACTTTGACTTGGCGGGGATCCTTCAAAGCAGCGTTGCGTTGATGCAAGGTGCGCTGGTAACGGCTCCACAGGCCCTGGAATTCTGGTTCCACGTGAAACAACAGCCAGTCCAATAGCGCCCGCCGGACTTTAGCGTCGTGCTGGAAGTCGAAATGGCTATCCGGAGAGATGATTTGAACCGGGATCTGCTGGGCCAAGCCACTTAAGTTTGCCTGCTCGAGGCCGTTTACCGTTAACCGGCGCACGTTCCCCTGGCGGGCAAAACTTAGCTGTTGGACGGGTTCTGTGTCGCCGGCCTGAAATTCGACGCCGACGCGGAAGAAGTCACTATGGTGTGCCTGCAGACTGTCGAGCCCACCCGTACGAAAAGACCGACCGGTCCCAAGCAAGTGCAGCGCTTCCAGCAGGGTAGTCTTGCCGCTGGCGTTCTCGCCGACAATCAGGTTGGCGCGCGGGTCGGGTTCGAGTACTGCCTGCCGGTAGAGACGGAGGTTCTCGATTTCTAGCCGGTTGACTGGCATCCCCGCCCGGGCGGCTTACAGCCGCATCGGCATCACAACGTACAGGTGCTTGGCATTGCCCGGGGTACGAAGCAGGCAACTGCTGTTCGGATCACTGAGACCGAATTCAACCTCGTCCCCGTCCAGCGCCCCGACCGCTTCGCTGATGTAATTCACATTGAAGCCGATCTCCAGCTCCTCGCCCTTGTACTCAACCGCCATTTCTTCCTGGGCCTCTTCCTGCTCCGGGTTATGGGCGGTGATGGTCATAACGCCGGCATTGAGGCCGAAACGTACACCGCGGTACTTCTCGTTCGAAAGAATGGCGGCACGGTTGAGCGTCTCGCGGAAGCTGTCGCGCTTGAGCAGTATCTGCTTGGTCTGATTGCTGGGGATGACTTTGTTGTAGTCCGGGAAGCGGCCGTCAATCAGCTTCGAGGTGAAGGTCAGGCTCTTCAGGTTTGCGCGCAGATGATTGGCTCCGATCTGCAGTTCCACCGCCACGTCGGAATCATCCAGGAACCGGGTCATTTCCAGCACGCCCTTGCGTGGCAGGATAACTTGTTTTTCTCCATTAATTGAATAACTTATCTCACTTTCCGCGAGCGACAACCGATGCCCATCGGTGGCGACGCTGCGCAGCCGCTTGCCATTCAGTTCCAGCAACAGGCCGTTAAGGTAGTAGCGCACATCCTGCTGGGCCATGCAGAACATGGTCTTCTCGACCAACCAGCGGAGCTCCTTTTGCGGGACCGACACGGTGTGCTCCCACTTGGCGGTCTCGATCGACGGGAACTCATTTGCCGGCATGGTCAGCAACCGGAAACGGCTCTTGCCGGAACGCACCAGGAGTTTTTCCTTTTCGACGCTGATATCGATCTCGGCTTCCGCCGGCAGCGCCCGGCAGATGTCATACAGCTTGCGCGCCGGTACGGTGATCTCCCCTGCCCCGCCCGACTGATCAGCGATGCGCGCGGTGATCTCCACTTCGAGATCCGTACCGGTCAAAGCCAGTTCCTTGCCGTTGTGACGCAGCAGGATGTTGGCCAGGATCGGGAGCGTCTGACGACGCTCAACCACACCGGCAACGATGCTCAGCGGCTTCAACAATTCTTCGCGACGAATCTTGATATGCATGGGAGCTCTGCTGGCTGTTGCTGTTATGTTTTTAAGTAAGACAAACCTGTAGTAGTAATGCTTTGTGGCACTCACAAGCTGTGTGTAACGAAGCCCGGCTATTATGGATCAGCGGGTTGTGCGTTTCAAAACTTGTGGATAACGACCCGTCGGCCTGTTGGCACGCTGGGGACAATTCCGGCAACTTGCTCTGCTCTGTAACTACTCGCACTTCTGTCCACATTGCGTCTCGCAGTTATTCAGCTGCTCAGCAGCCGCATGAGGTTGTTGTAATCCTCTTTCACACGGGCATCGCTCTCGCACAACTCCGCAACCTTGCGGCAGGCGTGCAGTACGGTGGTGTGGTCGCGGCCACCGAAGGCATCGCCGATCTCCGGCAGGCTGTGCGTGGTCAGTTCCTTGGCCAGGGCCATGGCGACTTGCCGTGGTCGTGCAACCACGCGCGAGCGATCCTTGGCGTGCAGGTCCGACACCCGGATCTTGTAGTACTCGGCGACGGTCTTCTGGATATTGTTGATCGTGACCAAGCGCTCCTGGAACGCCATCAGGTCCTTAAGACTTTCCGCGGCCAGTACGGTGTCGATAGGCCGGCCGGTGAAATTGGCACTCGCCATCACCCGCAGCAGCGCACCTTCGAGCTCGCGCACGTTCGAGCGCACACGCTTCGCAATAAAGAATGCCACCTCTTCCGGCAGCGCGATATTGTCCTGTTGGGCCTTCTTCATCAGGATCGCCACCCGCGTCTCCAGCTCCGGCGGTTCGAGCGACACCACCAGCCCGCTGCCGAAGCGCGAGATCAACCGCTCCTCGATGCCGGTCAGTTCCTTGGGGAACTTGTCGGCAGTGATGATCACCTGGCGCTGACCGTCCAGCAGGTCATTGAAGGTATGAAAAAACTCCTCCTGCGAACGCTCCTTGCCGACGAAAAACTGGATATCGTCGATCAGCAGCGCATCGACCCCGCGGTAATAGCGCTTGAACTCGTTGATGGTGTTGTGGCGCAGGGCCTTCACCATGTCCGCGACGAACCGCTCCGAGTGCACGTAGATCACCCGTGCCTGCGGGTTGCGTTCCAGCAGCAGATGGCCCGCGGCATGCATCAGGTGGGTCTTGCCGAGACCGACCCCGCCGTAGATGAACAGCGGGTTGTAGGAACGCCCGGGGTTCTCGCCGACCTGGCGGGCCGCAGCCCGCGCCAGCTGGTTGGACTTGCCCTCGACATGGGTCTCGAAGGTGAATTCCGGATTGAGCCGGCTCCCGGAGGCAAGCGGCCGGCGTTCGCCGGGGGCCGCGACGTCAGCGACCACGCCCGGGCTCGGCGCCGCGACCACCTCGGGCCCGGCCGGGGCGCCGATCTCGACCATGACCCGCACCGAGTTGCCGGACAGCTGCTCGGCGAGTTCACCGATGCGGGCCAGGAACCGGTCCCGCACCCACTCCTGCACGAAACGGTTCGGCGCAAACACCCGCAGGCAGTCACCCTCCTGGTTGGCCCGCAGCGGACGCACCCAGGTGTTGAACTGCTGCGAGGACAGTTCGTCTTCGAGCGACTCCAGGCACTTTTTCCAAAGCGACGACTGTTCCACAAGCACCCGCGTAACGGTCCAACCAGAGGGGGAGCGAGTCTAGCCCGAGCCGCCGAAGTTATCCACAGCTTGTGGGCGCGGCTGCGGCGGTTCGGCCCAAGTTTCTGATTGACAAACACTTGCTGCACACGTAAGTTTCCGCGTTTTCTTCCAGCCGGCCTAGAGATTCGACCCATGAAAAGAACCTATCAACCCAGCGTGCTCAAGCGCAAACGCGTGCACGGCTTCCGTGCCCGCATGGCGACCAAGGGTGGCCGCAAAGTCCTCAGCGCCCGTCGCGCCAAGGGCCGCCAACGCCTCAGCGCCTGATCCGGGTTTCGTGGGGCTGCCGCGCAGCCACCGGTTGCGCAGCGCGCGCGCGATCCGCGCCGTGCTCAAGCAGGGCCAACGCGTCTCCGACAACCTGCTGACCGTCCACGCCCGGGTCAACGGCTTGCCGCAGCCGCGCCTGGCGCTGGCGGTCTCGCGCAAGGTCTCGCCCAAGGCCGTGGTCCGTAACCGGCTGAAGCGACTGATCCGCGAAAGCTTCCGTCACGGTCAGGGCGGACTGGCCGGCCTGGATGTGGTCGTGGTGCCCCGACCGGCTGCGGTCGGTGTCGATCCAACCCAACTCCGCAACAGCCTCGAGAGCCTCTGGCCCGCAATCCGAAAGCGATGCAACGCGCCCTCCTCGCCCTGATCCGCGGCTACCGGTTGTTGCTGAGCCCGTGGTTCGGCAACCAGTGCCGGTTCCACCCGACCTGCTCGGTCTATACCGAGCAGGCGATTCGCGAGCATGGCGTTGTGCGCGGCCTGTGGCTGGGTCTGCGTCGCATCGGCCGTTGTCACCCCTGGCACTCCGGCGGCATCGATCCGGTGCCGCCGCGCCACCCCTGATCATCACCCCAAGGTCTGCCCGTCATGGATACGCAGCGCACCCTCCTGTTTGTGGCCCTGTCGGTCATCATCCTGCTGCTGTGGCAGGCCTGGGAGGCGGAGCAGCGCCCGGTCCCGACCACTGCCCAGAGTACCGAAGTCCCGGTGGCGCCGAGCACCCCGGCCGGCGCGGCCGGCACCGCCACCGCACCGGCGTCCGCGGCGCTCGAATCGAGCGACCGCGTCGAGGTCACTACCGACCTGCTGCACGCCGTGATCGACACCCAGGGCGGCGACCTGCGAGTGCTGGAGTTGCGCAAGTACCCGCTGACGCTCGACCCCCCGCAGGTGCCGCTGCGCCTGCTCGACGACCAGGGCCCGAACCTGTTCGTGGCCCAGTCCGGCCTGATCACCACCGGCGATGACCCGGCGGCCCCGCGCCTGCTGCCCTACCACAAGAGCCGCTTCCGCGCCGACGCCCCCCGTTACACCCTCGCCGACGGCCAGGACAGCGTGCAGGCGCGGCTCACCTGGGACGGACCGGGCGGTGTGCAGGTCGCCAAGGTGTACACCTTCCACCGCGACACCTATGTTGTCGATCTCCGCTA
>Ga0115026_10000259_pt1 | contig 12947 bp, 10 predicted proteins | sample Mud_0915_D1_FD_83878 | JGI IMG/M metagenome (GOLD analysis project Ga0115026, IMG submission 83878) | Wetland microbial communities from Old Woman Creek Reserve in Ohio, USA - Mud_0915_D1 | ecosystem: Environmental > Aquatic > Freshwater > Wetlands > Sediment ...
GACATCGAAACTGTTTCCCGCGGACAGGGTCTTGTGCAGGAGCGTCTCGATGGGGATCCCGTCATAGGGGCGGAGATTGTCCGGGAAGAAGCTGAAGAAGTGGCGGCCGAGGATGTCCTCTTTGGGCCTGCTGAGCGTTACGGCCTGGGCCGTATTAACGGTCTTCACATTGAGGTCGCGGTCCAGGACCATGAGGTTCGTCTTGGTGTTCTCGATGATGTTCTCCAGATAGTTCTTAGCGACGACGATCTCCTGCTCCAGCCGCCGCTGGTTCTCGAGGTGAGTCGCCTTCTCCTCGGCCATGATCTTCTGTCGATTGATGATGATCAGGACGCCGGCAGCCGCCAGCGTGACGATGAACACCGAGATGATCAGGGATGAATAGAGGAAGCGGCTCCTGCTCATCAGGGCGATGACGTCGGAGTAGGGAGCGGTCACGACCACGAACCAGGAACGGACCCCGACCGGGAACTTGTAGTAGGCGGCAAGCTTGTTCTCGCCTCCCGGCGCTTCGTAGTAACCGAAGGTCTCGGCCTTCCCCTCAATCATCCGCTTTTCCGCATTGAACGAGCGATGGCACTGAAAGCAGGAACGGTCCGTCTGAAAAAGGTTCTTCCCGACCATCTGCGGCTGCGTGGGGTGGTAGAGAAGCGTTCCGTCGCTGTCCATCATCCATGCGTAGCCCCGCGTGCCGGATTTGACGGGCGAGAGGTATTTCTGGGTAATGCTGTTCACGGAGAGGACCGCGAGGACCGCACCACTGAACCGAAGTTCCTCCGATCCTGCCGTCGTCTGGAAGACCGGGACGGCCATGGCGAACTGCTTGGGATCGGAACGGTCTCCGGTTATGTTCATCAGGTCCGTGACGAGGTGCTCGTTCCGGCGCAGTGTGGTCGCCCGGTGGAAGTACTTCGTGTCGGCGACGCTGGCGCCCTCACGGCCCGGATTGCCGCTGTCGTACAGGATCGTGCCCGTGCGGTCAAGCACCTGGATGGCCACGAGAATGTCGCCCTCGATATGGAAATGGATGCCCTGCACCACCGTGCGAGCCTGGGGGCTCCGGCCGATGCGCAGGACGTCGGGAAGGCGAGATATGATGCTGATGTCCTTGTACACGTGGTCGAGGAATCCTTCCACGTTGATGGCGACCTGTTGGGCGAGGAGGAGCTGCTGCTTGTTGAACTGCTCAGCCATGGCGTCCTGGAGCGATTGGTGAAAGAATTGTCCGAGAATGATGATGAGGGAGAGTATGACCAGGAAGAGGAATATAATGCGGGCTGGAGTAAGAAGCCCGTGTTCCCGGAGGGTCCGGAGGAAGCGTAGCATGGGTTACTTTACTTCCAAAACATGAGGGATGTCAAGGGATTAGATGGAAATCCCGCGTGCGGACAGGCAGACGCATGCGCTCTCTCCTGGATTCACAGGTCCATCGCTGTCATCAGGTGATCACCCTCGATCTTCCAGACCTTATCCAGCGGGAGGGTGAAGGAGAACGTTGACCCGCTGCCAGGGGAGCTCTCTGCCCAGATGCGGCCGCCGTGGTATTCTACGATCTGCTTGGTGATGGCAAGACCGAGGCCGGTTCCTTCATTAACATTGGTCAACGCGTCGCCGGATCGTCGGAACTTCTCAAAGATGGTGTCCAGGTGCTTGTGAGGGATGCCGACGCCGGTGTCCGTGATATGCACCATGATCTGCTTTCGAGGCTGTTCCTCGTACGAGGTATCGATCGAGATACTGCCTCCGTCGGGCGTGAACTTGATCGCATTGGAGAGAATATTGGTAATGACCTGTACGAGTCGGTCCCGATCACCGTAGAGACGGGGCAGGGGGTCAGGCATGTTCAGCTGGATGACAAGGCTCTTATTATCGGCAAGGGACTGGATGTTGGTCACCGAGGTTCTGATGACCTCGGGGAGAGAGACCTGGGTTACGTGCCAGCTCAGCTTGCCCGCTTCGATCTTGGTGAGGTCAAGGATGTCATTGATCAGTCGGGCGAGGCGGTCCGTTTCGTTGTTGATGATGGACAAGAACCGGCTCCGCTTCTCGGTGGTCATGCGGTCCTTGATGAGGATCAGCTCGGTGAACGCCTTGATGGAAGTGAGCGGCGTCCTCAATTCATGGGATACGACAGAGATGAAGTCTGATTTGAGCTGATCGAGCTCCTTCAGTTTCTTGTTCGCAAGCTCGAGCTCGCGGTTCGCGACAGCGAGGTTCTGGTTCGAGAACTGGAGCCGCTCGTAGGCTTTGGTCAGGTTCTCGGTCTTTTCGGCAACGCGGAACTCGAGGTTCCGGTTCAGGTCCTCCAGTTCGACCCGGTTCTTCTCGATCTCCTGCGCCATTTTGTCAAAACTTTGGGACAAGACGCCGATCTCGTCGTTCGAAATCAGGTTGGAACGGGCATTCAGGTCGCCTTTTTCCAGTCGCCGTATGACGCTGACCATGTGGCCGAGCGGGTTCGAGATGCTGGTAGCGAGCAGGACGCCGATGCCCGAGGTCAGAATGAGCGTAGTGACGGTGACCAGGAAGATCAGATTGAAGAGCTGATCCATCACCGGTTGGTTCGGTGAGAAGCCGGACAGCATAGAGCCGAGCTCCATGCCGACCCGCCGGTACATCAGGACACCCAAGGCGACCAGGGGGGCCGTAACGGTAGCCAGGAGAATGGACACGAGCCGCGTACGCGTATTGATATGGATCACCCTGGACTCATCAGTGACGATGTTCCTGGTCTTCTCTGCGAGAAACTGGCGTACGGGGTACAAAAGACGTTCCGTCAGGAAGAATGAGAAGATGGGGAAGAATGCGAGCCCTATGCCGGCATACAAGCCGAGCTTGATGTTCTCTTTCAGGGGAAGTCCGCCTATCGTTCCCATATACAGGCAGTCCAAGAGGGTCACAAGCTCATAACGAATGAGAACCGTAGCGGCGTGGACAATGGGAAGGTTCAGCGCCCTTGTTCGTGCTTCGGACATGACATCATCGGGCGGGTTCAGCCCGCGTTTCAAGTAGAACGAAAGCATTTCAATAGGCCGGCACTCCCATCGTTCCATGAAATAGTACGCGGAAAAAATGCCGATTGGCGCGAGAATGACTATGGTGATAAAGAGGTAGTGGAAAAGGTGGACGGTCGAGAACTGCATGCTCACCAGGATATAGGGGATCAGGGTGGAAAAAATAACAGCGATAATGACCAGTTCGCTGTAAATGATCTTCTTTGAGACGTTGAGCTCCATGGGTTTACATTCGTATCAGGGGAACAGCGCTTTGATCGCGAATTTGCGTAACGCATCAGGGTTCAGCGTGAGCCCCGTAAGCGATTGCGGTTCAGATGCAAGAAGCTCCTTTGCTGTTTTGATGTTCGCAGTCGCCAGTTTCAATGAGTCCGCCTCCGGAAAGCTCATGATGCGGTGCAGGGGAATATCGTTCCGGGAGGTATAGATGACCACCAGCCGAGATTCTCCCTGGATAATCGGCATGAACATATGATGCTGGGCGCTGACCTTCCTGATCAGGTCGTCGGCTTCAGCCTCGGTGAAGAATCCGGTGAAATCCGTGAATAGTGTCGCCAGCAGTACATCCACGGAGATGGTCTGGATATTGTTCGCCACCACCTGATTAAAGAAGATCCCGTACCGGGAGATCCGGATCATATCCCGAATGAATTTCTCGCGCTTCGCGATGGGAAGGAAATGGAACACGTTGAACGCATACACCCAGTCGAACGCATTGTCCGGCAAGTGCGACATATCCGTAACATCGCCGACCTGAAGCTCAATCTGATCCTGAAGACCTGCTTCCGAGTCCTTGCGCTTCCCCTGCTCAATGGTATGGACGTTCATGTCGATCCCTGTTGCGCTGACACCGGGACAGGTCTTCACGATCTCCCGGAGCACGGATCCGTCTCCACAGCCGAGATCGAGGATGGTGTGGCCGGTCGAAAGTCCGGACCACTTGAAGAACTCCGCTGAGGCCTTGGAAAGGTGGGAGGCGACGCGGGGAATATAATCACGGCTGATCTTGCCCTGCGTGATGCTGTCAAGGCCGACGCCTTTTTGATAAGCCTCCTTGGAATACTGAACGGCCTTGGTAAAATAGCTGAACATGTGGTGCAGTCCGAGCAGGTCTGGGCTGGGAGTGCCCCGTCGCAGGAGGGATCCCTTCGTGGTCAATGAATAACCGTCTCCCGATCTGTTGATATATCCGTAGGTGAGCGCGAATCGCAGCCAGCGTTCGACCTTCGTGATGTCATATCCCAGCTGGCCTGACAGTTCCTGAGCGGAGATGGATTTGTTCAGTGGTATCCAATCAAAAAAACCGAGTTCGATGCCCTGGACCGTGTTGAGCCCGATGGCTCCGTTGATGAGCATTGCCATCAGTTCCGAGGAATGTTTTTTAATCTCTTCAGGGTTCATCAGCGCCTCCGCGATGTCATTTCTGGCTCACGAGGGCATCGATCACGACCGTGCCGTAAACGGCCCAGATGATGATGAGTATGCTCCAGATGAGGAAGCTGAGCGTTCTCATGCTGGCCTCGTCGGACTTCTTTTCGCGTTTTCTGATCTCGCTGTCCTTCTCTTTTGCCCTACGATAGAAGTTCTGGTAGCTCCTGTATCGCTCCGGGGAGAGTTCGTAGAGCCTGGCGAGAATGATGGCGTCCTTGTGCAGCGAAAAGGGGAACTGGAAGGCCGTGTTGATCTCGGGAGCGCTCTCAAGGATGTCCTCGGTCCTGTCCAACAGGCGCAGGGAAAGCATCCTGTCATAGCAGGCGAGGAGGTTCTCGTTGATCGTTTTGGCGAATTTTGCAAAATGATGCGATTTTTCGAACTTGGAATTGATGAAGCTGGACTCGAAGTACTGGACGGCCTTTTGATAGTTGCCCAGCTTCTGATGAGAGAGACCGATAAGGACGAGGGTGTTCGCCAGACCCGAAACTCCGTTCGCCAGGGGGACGGTGAAGGGGTGGCCTTTGACATCGATCTGGCGGAACAGAACCTCGGCGCTTTGCAGCTCGATGACGGCCTGCTCATGGTTCCCCTGCTCTGCCAGGGCGGAACCTTTCTTGAATGCCTCGCGGGCCCTCAGTGCAATGCCGTCATTGAGCATAGGGAGGTCAATTGCGGAAGATGCTCTTTACCTTGGCGAGGATCTCCATGGGGCTGAACGGCTTTACGATGTACTCGTTGGCGCCGACTTCCTTTCCGCGCTCCTGCTCCGCGACCTGCCCCTTGGCTGTCAGCATGATGACATACGTGTCCTTCAACAGGGGGTCGGCCTTGATGCTCCGGCATACATCATAACCGTTGATCTCCGGCATCATGATGTCCAGAAAAAGGATATCGGGCCGGAGATCGCGGACCTTCCGCAGCGTCTCGGCGCCGTCCTTGGCGAGAAGCAGCTCATATCCTTCGTCCTCGAGGAGATAGGTAAGGGCGTCTCGGATGTTCTGGTTATCATCGGCGATCAATATCTTTTTCGTGACCATTGACATGTCCCTCTTTTCATTGAAAATAGTATCGTCATTGGAGGGGTTTGTCAAGGGAAACGTGTACGTTCAATATTTTATGGTATCTGGCAATTTGGTGCGTGTTTTCGGTACGACGTTTCCGGGAATATATTGTAAATGATCCGGATCTGGAGTAGTATGGCCAGCTGGACGCCCGTGAGGGGGCCGGCGGCCGGCGCGTCCATCGGGGATTCCATCGGAGTTGGCGAGCGTCATGTCTGTCGGGGGATCGAAGAGGCCCTGCAGCCTGGTGAAGGGAACATTGAATGAACGTCTTGCCAAGGTCATCGGCCGGAAGCGCGGGAAGAACGGGAGGCTCAGATGCTCACAGGGTTTGACGCTCATGCTGTGCTGCGCAGAGCGCTCAGGAACGGCGGAGAATATGCTGACCTGTTCCTAGAGAAATCATCACCACTCGCCATTCTGTGCGAGGATGACCGCCTGGACAAGGTGATCGCCGGCCGAGAACTTGGCGCGGGACTGCGGGTAATCGCCGGGAAGAGGACGGCCTATGCCTACACGAACGAACTCACTACTTCGTCGCTCCTTGAACTGGCGGACGCGGTCAGGCATGCGGCCGGCAGCGGCGATGCGGTGGCGGTCCGGGTGATTTCCCTGTCTCGAATATATCCCGCTGCTCTTCATGGTCTCGTGAGGCAGCCGCCCCGGTCGGTCTCTCCGGAGCGGAAAATAGCAATGGTAAAGCGGGCGAACCGAGTTGCCCGGTCGTTCGATGCGCGCATCCGCCAGGTGACGGTGACCTACCGGGAGAACTGCCAGGAAGTGCTGATTGCCAACTCAGAGGGAAGCCTCTCCGAGGATTCCCGGAATTATCTGACGGCAATGGTGCAGGTGGTAGCGTCAGACGGAGACGTTATCCAGACCGGGTACGAGCCCGTGGGCGGGCTTGCGGGCATGGAACTGTTCGAAACGGAGCCGCTCGAAGTGGCCGCAGAGAAGGCAGCGCGTCGCGCCGTGATGATGCTTTCCGCCCGGAAGGCCCCGGCGGGCAGGATGCCGGTAGTCCTGTCGTCCGAGGCAGGAGGAACCATGATCCACGAGGCCATAGGCCACGGCCTCGAGGCGGACCTCGCGCAGTCGGGTCTCTCCGTGTATTCGGGCAAGACCGGACAGCAGATCGCCGCACCAGCAATCACCGTGGTCGACGATGCGACGCTTCCAGGCCGCCGCGGTTCGTTCAGCTTTGATGACGAAGGGACGGAGGCGCAACGCACCGTTCTCGTAGACCGGGGCATCCTCAAGACCTATCTGTACGACCGGCTTACGGCCATGAAGGACGGGACGCGGTCCACGGGGAACGGCAGAAGGGAATCGTACCGTCACCGGCCTATTCCGCGGATGACGAACACCATGATCGTGCCGGGAGCGACGAGGCCTGGCGAGATCCTGCGGTCCACGCCGAAGGGCCTGTTCGTGCGGAAGATGGGCGGCGGTCAGGTGAATACGGTCAACGGAGATTTCGTGTTCGAAGTGAGCGAAGGATACCTCATCGAGAACGGCAGGATCGGTGAGCCGGTCCGCGGCGCGACGCTTGTGGGCAACGGCCCCGCCATCCTTATGTCGATCGATCTGGTTGGGTCGGACCTGGGTTTTTCCATCGGCACCTGCGGCAAGGACGGGCAGGGATCGCCGGTGAGCGATGCCCAGCCGACCCTCAGGATCCCGGAGATCACTGTTGGCGGCGAGGTAGCGTAGCGTCCTGATCTGCCCCGAAGCGGCAGGCGGGCCACCATGACGAGCGGCGGCAAGGAGGACCATGATACGTACAGCGATCATCACCTTAAGCGACAAAGGCTCGAAAGGCGAACGCGAGGACGAGAGCGGCAGGACAATACGGGAGATGGTCTCTGCGATCGGCGCAGACGTGCGCCACTACGAGGTCCTTCCCGACGAACGTCTTCTCATCGCTGCGGCGCTGGCGAGTCTCGCCGACTCAGGCGGCATTGATCTGATCATCACCACGGGGGGGACCGGCGTGGCCCCGAGGGATGTGACACCTGAGGCGACCCGCGACGTCATCGAGCGTGAGCTGCCGGGCATGGCCGAGGCGATGCGCGCAGAGAGTCTCAAAAAGACCGCCCATGCAATGATCTCGCGCGCGATTGCCGGTATCCGTAAACAAACGCTCATCGTGAACCTCCCCGGAAGCCCCCGGGCCGTAAGAGAAAACCTCGCGGTCATCCTTCCTGCCCTCTCCCACGCTGTCGAGAAGATCAAGGGTGATCCCTCGGACTGCGCCAGGCCAGCCTAGCATCCTCCGGCCATTTTCCATTGACAATCACTTCCGGTGTTTGTTACAGTGAAGAACCTAGCGACAGACGGCAGAGGATTTTCAATCCTCGGAGCGGTCGTCGGTATCCTGGCGGCTCGTTGATCCCGCGGTGAATGGGTGAATGTTAGGGACCGCATTCGCTTCCGGATCCAGGCCGTACGACGACCGGCGGCAGCCTGCTATTTCGGCAAGGAGAACCAATGTTCTGTCCACACTGCGGAAAAGAGATCTTGGAAAATCAGGCCTTCTGCCAGTTCTGCGGAGGAAGGACCACGGCAGCGACTTCTCCCGGAACGGGTCGCAGATATACCGCCTGGGAGGAGGAGGGGAAGCGATGGTCCTTCGGCGGGCTGATGACCACGCTCAAGGAGACCCTGTTTAATCCATCGGAGTTCTTCAAAAAGATGAACGTCACCGGCGGCCTGTCCAACCCCATGCTCTACGCCATGATCACCGGCATGGTCGGATGGATGGGCTATTATTTTTGGGAGATCATCTTTCACGACACGTTTCTCGGCTACCTCCCGTCCAAAGCTCAACAAGGCTTTGACTTGTTCGCAGAAACAGGTCTGGCGGTCAAGGCGATACTCACGCCATTCATGCTTATTATCGGACTGTTCATCTGTTCCGGCATCATACACCTGCTCCTGCTGATCGTGCGCGGAGCGAAGAACGGTTTTGAAGCGACCTTCAGGGTCGTCGCTTACTGCAGCGGAGCAAATCTTTTCCTGCTCATTCCCCTGTGCGGCGCTTTTCTCTCCGCCGTCTGGACCCTGGTCCTTGTGGTCATCGGTCTTCGGGACGCCCATGGTACAAGCGGCGGTAAAGCGGCCTTTGTTGTTCTGTTCCCGCTGATCATGTGCTGCGCCTTCGTAGTCCTGTTCTCGCTCCTGGTCCTGGGAACGGTAGCCGCTTCTCTTGGCACGATGCCCCAGCAGCCGTGGAGATAGGGGAAGTACAGATGGTCGACAACGGGTCCCCGCTCACTGAAGGCCCAATGTTCCCGCCATGCATCTGACACTAGAAAAGCGCGCGTCCGGCGATATCGTGTTCGGTCTGATCTACGGTACGATCGCTATCCTGGCGTTGATCGCAGCGCGGTTCCTTCCGATTCTGGATTTGATGCCGTCATGCGTATTCAGGGCCTTTACCGGCATCCCCTGTCCAACATGCGGAGCAACGCGTTCGCTGGTGCACTTCGCGAACGGCGACCTGACGGCCTCGTTCGGTATGAACCCGGCAATTGCCCTGCTTATGTTCGCTGCACTGCTGATGTTCGCGTATGACGTTGCCACCTTGTTCAGCGGTTCACGCATATCCCTCTCACTCACTCCCCGTGAAGCAACGCTGATCAGGGCGGGTGTGGTCGTGGTTCTGGTTGCCAATTGGGTGTATCTTGCCCTCAGCCGTTAGCCGCCTTTATCCCCTACAACTATCTGGATATATGAATAAAAATGAATAATATTGTTGCCATTTCATGGTCACTATGATAATATAAGCGTCTTCATAAAATATCCTTTTGTTATTCGATGGTTAAGGGAGGCCTCGGTGGACCGCGTGGTCATCGGCGTGGATCTCGGCGGAACGAATACGCGTACTGCGCTGGTGGCACGCAATGGCGATATCCTTGAGAAACAGAAAGAGGAGACCCTGGCAGCAGAAGGACACGAAAAGGTCATCGCAAAGCTAATAAGGAACATCGACCGGCAGCGTGCGAACGCAGACCAGCACGACCGCAGGGTCGGAGCGGTTGGTGTCGGAGCGCCGGGGGTGATCCATGAGCAGACCGGGGTCGTGGTCAAATCGCCCAACTTCCCGGACTGGAACGACCTCCCGCTGAAGCAGATCCTGGAACGGGAACTGAAGCTTCCCGTGTTCATCGAGAACGACGCAAATGCCGCAGCCCTCGGCGAGCAGTGGCGCGGAGCTGCGAAGGACATCAGAAGCATGATCTTCCTGACTCTCGGCACTGGCGTGGGCGGAGGCATCATCCTGGACGGCCGGATCTGGCACGGCGCCGACGGCATGGCGGGCGAGGTCGGGCACATGACCATCATCCCTGACGGCAGATCATGCGGCTGCGGGAACAGGGGCTGTCTCGAGATGTATGCTTCCAGCCGTGGCATCGTCATGACCTTCAAGGCAATGTGCGCAGGGAAGCATTTGGATGCCGAGGACCGGAAGGAAGTCACGTCGGCGCAGATCTATCAAGCGGCGCGGAACGGTGACGCCGTGGCTCATCTCGTAATGAAGGACATGGGACGCTACCTGGGCATCGGTGTCGCCAACCTTATCAATATATTCAACCCTGAGATGGTTGTCATCGGCGGCGGTGTAAAGGCTGCCTGGGACCTTTTTATCGACGCCACGCGCGAGGAGGTCCGGAAGCGGGCCTTTACCTATGCCGCGGAGCGGACAAAGATCGTACCCTCCATGCTCGGCGATGAGGCCGGGATGGTCGGAGCAGCTGCAGTTGCGTTCCAGAAGATCGCCCAGCTATCGTGATCCTGAATGCCGTGGATAAAATCAGGGACCGGTCCTCCGGTTTCTGCCGGTGTCCATGGTCAGCATGAATCGGAGACTATGTCAGGCAGCCACATAAGAAACTTCTGCATCATTGCCCATATCGACCACGGCAAGTCGACCCTTGCCGACCGGATCCTCGAGTATACCGGCGCCCTTTCAGACCGGGAGATGGCTGCGGCAGGCAGGGACCAGGTGCTGGACGACATGGATCTGGAGCGTGAGCGGGGCATCACCATCAAGGCCCACGCCGTTCGTCTCACCTACAAGGCGTCAGACGGTGCGGAGTATGTCCTGAACCTGATCGATACGCCGGGACATGTCGATTTTACCTACGAAGTGTCGCGCAGCATGGCCGCCTGCGAAGGCGCTCTCCTCGTCGTGGACGCATCACAGGGGGTCGAAGCGCAGACCCTGGCGAACGTGTACCTTGCGCTTGACCACGACCTCGAGGTCATCCCGGTCATCAACAAGATTGATCTGCCGAGCGCCGACGTGGAGGGAGCGAAGCACCAGATCGAGGAGATCATCGGCCTCGATGCTTCCGGAGCCATCCCGGCGAGCGCCAAGGAAGGCATCGGCACCCGGGAAATCCTCGAGTCCGTGATCAAAAACATTCCGGCGCCTTCCGGCGATCCCGATGCGCCGCTCAAAGCGCTCCTCTTCGACTCATGGTATGACACCTATCAGGGCGTGGTAGTGCTCGTGCGGGTCATGGACGGAACCGTCCGTCCGAACCAGAAGATCAAGCTGTGGTCCACCGGCGCCCTGCACGAGGTGCAGTCCGTAGGCGTGTTCACGCCCAAGATGGCCCAGAAGGACGAGCTTTCACCGGGCGAGGTCGGGTATATCATCGCAGGCATCAAACGCGTGGCCGACGCCAAGATCGGCGACACCGTCACCGATGCCATGAACACCGCGGCCAAGCCGCTTCCCGGATACAAGGAAGTGAAGCCCATGGTCTTCGCCGGCCTCTATCCGACGGTCAGCGACGACTATGCGGACCTGAAGGACGCGTTGGAAAAGCTTCGCCTGAACGATTCTTCGTTCACCTACGAGCCGGAAACGTCTCTGGCGCTGGGCTTCGGCTTTCGCTGCGGGTTCCTGGGTCTCCTGCACATGGACATCATCAAGGAACGGCTGGAGCGGGAGTTCAAGCTCTCTTTGATCCCAACGGCGCCGACCGTGATCTATAAGGTGACCAAGACCAATGGCGAGGTCGTGCTCATCGACAATCCGGCGAAACTCCCGGGCGTTCAGGAGATCCTGAAGATCGAGGAACCGTTCATCAAGGCCACACTTATCACGCCGGAGACCTATGTCGGTGCACTCATTGCCTTGTGTCAGGAGCGGCGCGGCATACAGAAGGGCATCAACTACATCACCAAGGACCGCGTCCAGATCCACTACGAACTTCCTCTGAACGAGATCGTCATGGACTTCTACGACCGGCTCAAGTCCCTGACCAAGGGATACGCATCGCTGGACTACGAACTGTCCGGGTATGTCGAGTCCGATCTCGTGAAGCTGGATATGCTCATGAACAGCGAGCCGGTCGACGCGCTCTCGCTGATCACGCACCGTGACAAGGCGGCGATACGGGGCAGACAACTTGCGGAGAAGTTGAAAGAAGTGATCCCCCGCCAATTGTACGAAGTCATCATTCAGGCCGCCATCGGGACAAAGATCATCTCTCGCGAAACCGTTCGAGCGCTTCGCAAGGATGTGACGGCGAAATGCTATGGTGGCGACATCACCCGGAAACGGAAGCTCCTGGAAAAGCAGAAAGAGGGCAAGAAGAAAATGAAGCAGATAGGCAGCATCGAACTGCCTCAGGAAGCCTTCCTCGCCGTGCTGAAGGTCGGAGAGTAGGCCCGATGATAATTTCAGAAGGCGCATCAGTATGTATCAAATTTGAAATTCGCAATTTGCGATGAAGTTCCGGATAGCGGAGGTTTGATGTCAGAGGAAGCGAGTCAGCAGAGTGCTAAAAAATCCTTTTTCAAGGAATGGGTCGAACCGTTCCTGATCGCAGCGGTCGTTGCGCTGTTCATACGTCAGTTCGCGGTCGAGGCGTTCAAGATCCCCTCGGGGTCCATGATCCCCACGCTCACCATCGGCGACCATCTTCTGGTGAACAAGTTCATGTACGGCCCGCGCATTCCATTCACGGACAGCCGTTTCTTCTCGGGGGCGGAGCCGAAACGCGGTGATATCATCGTCTTCAAGTTCCCTGAGGATGAGAGCAAGAACTTCATCAAGCGCGTTGTCGGGGTGCCGGGCGACAAGATCGAGATACGGAAGGGCATCTTGCTGATCAATGATCAGCCGGTGCCCGTAACGGAGCTGAAAAATGACGGGGACAAAGAGCCGAGGGCCGGGGCCGGTCAGGCATCGCTGTGGGCGAGTCCGCGGGTCCTCGAGGAGCGTTTGGGCAGCGTCGCCCACAAGATCCAGTATCTCCGTGATCAGTCCGGCTATGATTTCGGGCCGGTCCTCGTCCCCAAGGAGTCGGTGTTCGTGATGGGTGACAACCGGGACAACAGCCAGGACAGCAGGGTATGGAAATTCGTGAAGTACGACAAGATCCTCGGCAAAGCACTCATCATCTACTGGTCCTGGGAC
>Ga0115026_10000260_pt1 | contig 12908 bp, 7 predicted proteins | sample Mud_0915_D1_FD_83878 | JGI IMG/M metagenome (GOLD analysis project Ga0115026, IMG submission 83878) | Wetland microbial communities from Old Woman Creek Reserve in Ohio, USA - Mud_0915_D1 | ecosystem: Environmental > Aquatic > Freshwater > Wetlands > Sediment ...
GCAACAGATGCAGCAGCCGTTACATTGAATGATGCAGTTCCGAATGTAAGCGCAGGACTTGATAAGGTTCTTACCTGTCTTGTTACATCAGTTACGCTTGACGGCAGTTCAACGACACCGGGAGTAAGCTATTCGTGGACCACCAGTGACGGGAATATCGTCTCTGGTGCAAATACAGCCACTCCGACAGTCAATGCAGCCGGAACCTATACTCTGACAGTGACCAATACTGTGAATGGATGCACAGCAACAGATGCAGCAGCCGTTATATTGAATAGTTCAGTTCCTGATGCCAATGCAGGTGAAGATAAAACACTGACTTGTTCAGTCGCCACAGTTACCTTAAGTGGATCATCCGCTACACCTGGAGCTACATTCTCATGGAGTGGCCCCGGTATAGTATCAGGAGGCACCACCCTTACACCAGTGGTTAATGCGACCGGTTCTTATACTCTTACGGTAACTGATCCTTCAAACGGATGTACGGCTACCGACATTACGGAAGTAGTAATAGTACCGGACAATGAAGGTCCTGTCTTTGAATGTCCTGCTCCTTTGACTGTTTCATGTGCTTCAGAAGTCCCGGATCCTGTATTGCCAACTGCAACTGATAATTGTGGAAAGGTTAATATTGAATGGATCGGAGATGAAATAACAAGTCAGACCTGTGAAGACAGATTTACAATAAAGCGTACTTACAGAGCCACTGATATAAATGGATTCACAACAGATTGTATTCAGATTATTACAATATTTGACGAAACGGCACCAGTGCTCACAATACCGGCTGACTATAATGGATTCCGGGGTGCCGGCTGTAAATACGATACAAATCCGCTCATTGCCGGACTGGCAACTGCAACCGACAACTGTGATAAATCGGTGGAACTTACCTACACAGATGTATTCATTGTAGCAACCGAGTGTAAGAAAGTGATTGCCAGGACATGGAAAGCAATTGACAATTGTGGTAATATTGCTTCAGGAGTCCAGACTCTTACATACATCGATGAAACAGATCCGGTAGTTGTGATACCACCTGACTATAATGGATTCCGTGGTGCCGGCTGTAAATATGATACAAATCCTGCCATCACGGGCCAGGCTACTGTATCCGACAACTGTGATAAATCGGTAGGAATTACATATTCAGATGTATTCCTTGTAGCGACCGAATGCAAGAAGGTCATTGCCAGGACATGGAAAGCAACTGACATGTGCGGGAACACTACAACAGGCATTCAGACTCTTACATTCATAGATGATTCAGAGCCGGAACTGGTCATACCAGCCAATTATGATGGAATCCGTGGTGCCGACTGCAAATATGAAACAAATCCAGCCACCACAGGTCAGGCTACCGCAACCGACAACTGTGATATATCGGTGGAAGTCACCTACACTGATGCATTTCTTGTAGCCAGCGAATGTAAGAAAGTCATTGTCAGGACCTGGAAGGCAGTTGACAATTGTGGCAACGTGGCAACTGGTATTCAGACTCTTACGTACATAGATGAAACAAAACCAGTATTGGTAATACCATCTGATTATAATGGAGTTCGTGGTGCAGGCTGTAAATATGACACGAGTCCTGCTATCACAGGCCAGGCTAATGCGACCGACAACTGTGATAAATCGGCGGAAGTCACCTACACCGATGCTTTCCTTGTTGCCAGTGAATGTAAGAAAGTTATTGCCAGGACATGGAAGGCAGTTGACAACTGTGGTAACGTGGCGACTGGTATTCAGACCCTCACCTTCATAGATGATACGGACCCGGTCATCCTTTTTGAAAATAATAAGACAGAGTACACTATCGAAGGATGTGATATGCAGTTCAGATTACCGGTACCAACTGTTGCAGACAACTGCGACGATGATGTGTCTCTCAAGGTTTACGTGGGCTCTACTGAAATTGATCTTAAAGCCTACCAGTTCAAAGATGAAGGTAAAACAACCGTAACCTTTACAGCAACCGATAACTGCGGCAATTCCAGTACTTCTACTGTAACTGTTGACAGAAAACCTTGCGTTGTCGCACGAAATACTACTGGTGATTTAAGAGAGCCGACTGATGTAATGCTTAAGGTTTATCCGAATCCATTTGCCAGTGCTGTTAAATTTGAAGTCACAATGCTCTATGATTCACATATCAGAATTGACATCTTTACTCACGGTGGTACTTACCTTGGAATGATTCTTGACGAAAACCTCAACCAGGGAGATGTCAGGACAATTGAATTCGATGCAATCAAGTATCCGCACTCAGCATTCATGTACAGGATCACAACCAACTCAACAATGCTGAATGGTACAATTATCAGAGCTAAATAGCCTTAATTGGTAGATTTAAGGAGGGCTGTCGGAAACGACAGCCTTCTTTCTTATGTACATAGTGTAAAAAAAGCCACCCTTGCGGATGGCTTTTCAACTTATTTGATTCGTTATTTTATTTTGTTTCAGCCTGTTCGTATGCCATCGCTGCCAACCTCTGATACGACTTATACCTCCATTTTGAATTCTCCTCGGCAGCTTTGAAGAGCACTTCAGCTTCGGCAGGGAATGATTTGACAAGTGATGTATATCGCACTTCCGACTTCAGGAAATCCTGAAATTTGCTCCAGTCAGGTTCCTTGGAATCGAGCGTGAACGGATTCTTTCCTTCTTTTTCAAGAAGTGGATTGTATCTGTAAAGATGCCAGTAGCCTGATTCAACAGCAAACTTCTCCTGAGCCTGTGTTTTCCCCATACCATCCCTGAGGCCATGATTTATACATGGTGCATATGCAATTATCAGTGATGGACCCGGATAAGCTTCAGCTTCCCTGATCGCTTTAAGGTACTGGGCATTGCTTGCCCCCATGGCAACCTGAGCTACATATACATAACCATAGCTCATTGCCATCTGGCCAAGGTCCTTTTTGCGGATCTTTTTTCCTGATGCTGCAAATTTTGCCACAGCGCCTGCAGGAGTCGATTTCGACGCCTGTCCGCCTGTATTTGAATATACCTCTGTATCAAGAACAAGTATATTTACATCTTCGGCGGAGGCAATAACATGATCAAGTCCTCCATAACCGATGTCATAAGCCCAGCCGTCGCCTCCAAATATCCAGTGCGACTTTTTGACCAGGTATTGTTTCAGATTCAAGATCTCCCTGGCAACTGCTGATTTTTCCTTTTCACAAGCTTCAATAACTTTCGCAGAGGCTGTTCTTGAGGGTTCAGCAAGGTCTTTGTCCCTCAGCCATTCTTCAAAGGCAGCTTTTGTCTCTGGACTGACCCCATCAATAAATGAATCTCTCATAAGGCGTGCAAGACGTTCCCTCAGCTTGTTTGCCCCTAATGAAAGTCCAAGTCCGAATTCAGCATTATCCTCAAAAAGCGAATTGGCCCAGGCCGGACCATTGCCCATCCTGTTATGAGTGTAAGGTGTTGATGGAGCAGAACCACCGTATATTGATGAGCATCCTGTTGCATTTGAGACGATCATGCGGTCTCCGAAAAGTTGTGTTATGGCTTTGATATAAGGAGTCTCACCACATCCGGCACATGCTCCGGAGAACTCAAATAATGGCTGTGAGAACTGACTGTTCTTGACATTTACAAACTTGTCAACCACAGCATCCTTGTAGCCAACCTTTTCATGCATATATGTCCACCTTGGAGCCTCTGCAAGCTGGGTCTCAAGCGGTTTCATAATCAGAGCCTTGTTTTTGGACGGGCATACATCGGCGCAATTGCTGCAACCTGTACAGTCATAGACACTTACTTGCATCCTGAATTTGTACTGCTTTAGCACACCAGGGATTCCCTGAATGAACTGGGTTCCTGCCGGGGCATTGGTCGCTTCTTCTTCAGTCAGAAGGAATGGACGGATCACAGCATGAGGACAAACATATGAGCACTGGTTGCACTGAATACATTCATTTGGCTGCCATTCAGGGACATTTACCGCAATGCCGCGTTTTTCATAGGCTGATGTTCCTGACGGAAATGTCCCGTCCTCCCTGCCTTTAAACGCGCTTACAGGAAGATCATCTCCCTTCATGCTATTTACAGGTTCCATAACCTCACGAATGAATTCAGGGATTTCACGCGTATCTTTTGTTTTCCTGACTTCTATTTTTGCCCATTCTGCAGGTACTTCGACTTTTGTAACCTGGCTTCCTTTGTCAATTGCCGCATAGTTCATGTTAACTACATTCTCTCCCTTCCTTCCGTAGGTTTTGTAAATAGCTGTTTTCATTTCTGATTCGGCTTTTTCATATGGAATCACATCTGCCAGCTTAAAGAATGCAGCCTGCATTATTGTGTTTGTACGTGTCCCCAGACCAATTTCTTCTGCTATTGCGGTGGCATTAATAATGTAGAAGTTGATTTTGTTTTCTGCCATATATTTCTTCATATGGTCTGGGAGACGTGTTTTTGTCTCTTCACTGTCCCAGATTGAATTCAGAAGGAATGTTCCGTTCTTCTTCAGACCTTTGAGCATATCATATTTATCAAGATACGAAGGGACATGACATGCAACAAAATCAGGCGTGTTGACCAGATAAGGTGAACGTATCGGTTTATCTCCAAAACGAAGATGGGATGTGGTAATGCCACCTGATTTCTTCGAATCATAGGCAAAATATGCCTGACAGTATTTGTCGGTAGTATCCCCTATGATCTTTATAGAGTTCTTGTTTGCTCCTACAGTCCCGTCTGACCCAAGTCCGTAGAATTTTGCTGAATAAGTGCCAGGAAGAGCTACATTTATTTCCGGAAGGACAGGCAGGGAAGTAAAGGTAACGTCATCAACAATTCCGACTGTGAAATGATTTTTCGGCTCTTTAAGTTTCATGTTTTCATAGACCGACAGAACCTGGCTCGGAGTAGTATCTTTTGAGCTCAGCCCATAACGGCCACCTATGATCAATGGTCTTTCTTGCTGTTCATAGAACATATCCTTTATTTCAAGGTAGAGAGGTTCTCCTGGAGCTCCAGGTTCTTTCGTCCTGTCGAGGACCGTAATTTTCTTAACTGATTTCGGGAACACATTGAAGAAGTATTTTGAAGAGAAGGGACGATAAAGATGAACAGTTATTAATCCGACTTTTTCGCCTTTAGCTCTCAGATAGTCAATAACCTCCTTTGTCGTTTCAGTGATGGAACCCATCGCTACAATTATGTTCTCAGCATCGGGTGCGCCATAATATGTAAATGGCTTGTATTCCCTGCCTGTCAGTTGTGATATTTCAGTCATGTATGAGTTTACAATGTCCGGAACAGGCTGATAGAATGTATTTATTGCCTCCTTGGCCTGAAAGAAGATATCAGGATTCTGGGCTGTGCCTCTTGTCACCGGATGTTCCGGATTCAGCGCGTTCTCACGGAACGTGGCAAGTGCTTTCAGGTCGAGAAGTTTCTTCAGGTCTTCCATCTCCAGCACTTCAATCTTCTGAACCTCAGCTGAAGAACGAAATCCGTCAAAGAAGTGGAGAAAAGGAATTCTTGATTTGATGGCTGAAAGATGCGCGACACCTGCCAGGTCCATTATTTCCTGGACACTGCCGCTGGCCAGCATTGCAAATCCTGTTTGCCTGGTAGCATAAATGTCACTGTGGTCGCCAAAGATTGAAAGGGCATGTGCAGCAACTGTCCTGGCACTTACATGGAATACTCCCGGAAGAAGCTCAGCAGCAATCTTGTACATATTCGGTATCATCAGGAGCAGTCCCTGTGATGCGGTGAAAGTTGAACAAAGGGCTCCTGTTTGCAAAACGCCATGAACAGCACCGGCGGCTCCGCCTTCCGACTGCATCTCGACAACTTTGACCTGTTCCCCGAAGATATTCTTCAACCCGTTGGCAGACCACTCGTCGATATACTCGGCCATTGTTGATGAAGGTGTAATAGGATATATGCACGCAACTTCGCTAAACATATATGCAACATGCGATGCAGCCTGATTACCGTCGCAGGTTATAAATTTTTTTGTTCCCATTTTGAATAGAATAAATAGGTGATTAAAAAGAATTTTTGAGAAGAAAGTGCAAATTTACAAAATATATCGGTCCGTTATCCGCCATTCATCGAAATCAGGAACTCTTCATTCGACTTGGCCTGCATCAGTCTGTCGCGCAGGAATTCCATAGCTTCAACTGCATTCATGTCGGTGAGATAATTTCTTAGGACCCAGATTTTCTGCAGAATATTCTTGTTAAGGAGAAGATCTTCGCGGCGGGTGCTTGAGGCAGGGATATCAATTGACGGGAATATCCTTCTGTTCGAAAGTTTCCTGTCGAGCTGAAGTTCCATATTACCGGTTCCCTTGAATTCTTCAAAAATGACATCGTCCATCTTTGAACCTGTCTCGGTAAGAGCTGTGGCGATTATGGTAAGAGAACCACCGTTCTCGATGTTACGAGCTGCCCCGAAGAACCGTTTTGGCTTATGAAGTGCATTCGAATCAACGCCTCCCGATAATACTTTCCCTGAGGCTGGTGCAGTTGTATTAAATGCCCTGGCAAGCCTGGTTATTGAGTCGAGCAGTATAACAACATCATGCCCGCACTCTACAAGACGCTTTGCTTTCTCAAGTACAATATTGGCAATCCGGCAGTGTCTTTCGGCAGGTTCATCAAATGTGGAAGCTATGACTTCGGCTTTTACATTCCTTGCCATATCGGTTACTTCTTCAGGTCTTTCATCAACCAGAAGGATCATCAGATAGACATCAGGATGATATTTGGCAATTGCATTGGCAATCTCTTGTAATAGAATAGTTTTACCTGTTTTTGGCTGAGCTACTATCAATCCCCTCTGTCCTTTGCCGATAGGTGCGAACATATCAATAACCCTCACCGAAAGGGACCCTTCGCCCGGAGAACATAAAGTAAATTTTTCGTTCGGGAAAAGCGGTGTCAGAAAATCAAATGGTACCCTGTCCCTGATGAAATCAGGGCTCCTGCCGTTTATCTCATCCACCTTAATGAGCGGAAAATACTTCTCACCCTCTTTGGGTGGCCGGATTGAACCTTTAATTGTGTCGCCTGTTTTCAGACCGAATAATTTTATCTGTGATTGCGATACATAAATATCATCAGGTGAATTAAGATAATTATAGTCAGGAGATCTGAGAAAACCATATCCGTCGGGCATTATCTCCAGGACTCCGGTATTGTATATTATTCCTTCAAATTCGTATGGCTTCTCTTTTTTCTCTTCTTTGACTAATTGAATTTCTGGTGGAATTTCTTTTATGGGTGTTTCAATGATATTATCTTCCGTTACAACATCCCCAACCGGTTTTGGTTCTTCATATAATGGCTCATCACCATTTAAGGGAAGTCTGTTTTCGACAACAATTTCAGGCTTTCTCTCTTCTTTTCTTGGATAATGGTTTTCCCTGAATCGGTGGTCCTTCACTTTGTTATCGGATGTTCTCTGTTCTTGTCTCCACCGCGGAGGTCTGATCTCTTCTTTGACTGGTTCAGCGCTTTTAAAAAGGTCGGGTTTCTCTTCTGTCTTTTCAGGCCCGTGAACAGGATCCCTCCATTCCGGGGCTGTCGTTTCCGGTTTTTTCAGATCGTCGGGAGAGACAGAAATAACTGATTCAACGGGACGGTTAATTACAGGTTTATTGGTCCTTGGCCGTTTGCCTCTCCTCTGTCCGGGATCCCGGTTCTGATTTACCGATTCAGTCAAAGGATTTGCAGTCCTGGCTTCTGCTGATAAATTTTTCCTCTTCTCAGTAGCTTCAATCGCTTGCTGGTCGAGGATTTTGTAGATCAGATCCTGTTTTTTCAGAGATTCTGTTCTTTTGATTTTAAGTTCTTTCGCTATTTCCCGTAACTCGGGAAGAAGCTTGTTGCTTAACTCAAGAATGTCGTACATAATATTAATAAATGAGAATAACGAGATTTATAATTTGTTTTTGGATAACCAGACTAAGAAATGAAGCTGAGCCGGTGGGAAAACCGGCACAATAATAATAAAATAAACAATAAGTTATAATTAATTATGAAAAAAAGCTTTGGGATAATCTTGAATTCAAATAATAAATTGATATTCAACAGCAGCAAATATCAACCGCAATTTAGATTAAAACTCTGACTTGACAAAAATATTTTATAATAATATGACATTCCCGACTTTTTTTTTATTAAAATTGTACCCGAAGCCTCTATTTGCTACTCTAACCTAAGTGAACCTGTAAATGCGTCAGCTAAAGATTACTAAACAGGTTACTAATCGTGACACACCATCTCTGGACAAGTATCTACAGGAGATAGGACGAGTGGATCTCATTTCACCGGAGGAAGAAGTTATCCTTGCCAGAAGGATCAAATCGGGTGATGCCGAAGCCCTGGGAAAACTTGTGAAAGCAAATCTTCGTTTCGTCGTCTCTGTGGCAAAACAATATCAAAATCAGGGTATGGGGCTTCCCGATCTTATTAATGAGGGTAACCTGGGACTTATGAAGGCCGCCCAGCGCTTTGATGAAACAAGGGGATTTAAGTTTATTTCATATGCCGTCTGGTGGATCCGTCAGGCAATCCTTCAGGCTCTGGCTGAACAGGCAAGAATTGTCAGGCTCCCTGTAAATAAGATAGGATCCATAAACAGGATAAACAGGGCTTTCGCGAGACTTGAACAGGAGTTTGAAAGAGAACCATCGTCTCAGGAGATTGCTGAAATGCTCGAGATCATCCCGGAGGATGTAAAAGAATCACTGAAAACAAACGGCAGGACCATAAGCATGGATGCACCAATAAGCTCGGAAGAGGAAAACACCATGTATGATGTCATGCAGAATCCCGATACGCCCAGCCCTGATAAAAACCTGATCAATGAATCTCTCGCATGGGAAATTGAACGTGCACTAAGCACCCTTTCACCACGCGAGTCGAAAGTTCTAAAGCTTTATTTTGGTCTTGGGATGAAACACCCCTTCACGCTGGAAGAGATAGGAGAGGAACTTAACCTTACGCGTGAACGGGTCCGCCAGATCAAGGAGAAAGCTATAAAAAGGATCCAGTTCACCACCAGGTGCAAAATCCTCAAAACTTACCTGGGTTAATAATTTGTTCCTATATTTACCTAAAATATTCTGACATGAATCATCTTGTCTCTCCATCGCTGTTAGCTGCTGATTTACTTAACCTTCAAAGGGATGTGACAATGGTGAACAAAAGCCTTGCTGACTGGATTCACCTGGATATAATGGATGGTGTTTTCGTTCCCAATATTTCCTTTGGATTGCCGATTGTGGAACATGTCAGGAAGATAGCTGAAAAACCTCTGGATGTGCATTTAATGATTATCGATCCCGACAGGTATCTGTCGCAGTTCTGTAAAGCAGGAGCAAGTATTCTGACTGTACAATATGAAGCCTGCACCCATCTCCAGAGGACAGTAACGGAAATAAGAAGTCTCGGTATGAAAGCGGGCGTGGCTGTAAATCCTCATACTCCCGTTTCCCTGCTGGTAAATACGCTGCCTTTCATTGATATGGTGCTGATAATGACTGTGAATCCCGGCTTTGGCGGACAATCATTTATAAATGAAAGTTACAATAAGATAAGGGAACTGCGCAAAATGATCGATGACGGAGGTTATAGTGTTCTTATTGAGGTTGATGGCGGGATTGACACAACAAATGCCGCAATGCTTGTTAATTCAGGGGTAAATGTTCTTGTTGCAGGCAATTCAGTGTTCATCTCACAGGATCCTGAAGAGACCATCCGAAAGCTCAAAAAATTATATTAACAACTGCAAGACCGCCCTGACGCTTTCGGTCAGGCTTGCCCTGACAAATGCATTTCGTCAGGGGTCTCCGCTTCACTACGACAGGACTGCATGACTGAAAGACTTCAGACTTTGACAATATCTTCAATGTACAGTATGATTTCCTGAACCTGTTCAGGGCTGAACCACCTGATATCCCTGTCCCTGCTCCACCATGTCATCTGCCTCTTGGCATACCTGCGGCTGTTTCTTTTGATCAGTTCAATTGCTTTTTCTCTTGATATCTTCCCTTCAAAAAACTCAAAAAACTCGCTGTAACCTACACTCTTCAGAGGATTAAGATATCTTAGTCCAAACAGTTCCCTGGCCTCATTTTCCAGGCCATTCCCAATCATTTCATCAACTCTTGAATTGATCATCCTGTAAAGCTCTTCCCTCTCTCTCTTCAGACCTATCCTGATTATATTGAAATCCCTTTCTGCACTTTTATTTGTCAGGAATTCAGAATACCTGCGTCCGGTTGTCTCAAATATCTCCAATGCCCTGATGATCCTCTTATGATTCCGGAGGTCGACTCTGGCATAATAATCTGGATCTATCTGTTTAAGCTCCGCCCTGAGACTTTCAATCCCTTCTGCCCTGAATTTCGAATTATATTTCTCTCTTGCATTAAGATCAATATCAGGGATATCATCAATACCGCTGCAAACCGCGTCGATATACAGACCCGAACCTCCGGTCATTACAGCGATATTATTTTCTTTGAATAATGATGGAAGAAGCTCAAGGACAGCTCTTTCGAAGAGACTTGCACTGAAATAGTCTTTCACCGATAAAAACCTTATAAAATGATGTCTGACTCTTTTCAGCTGGATTTCAGAAGGAACAGCAGTTCCGATCTTCATTTCAGCATAGAACTGACGGGAATCTGCAGAAATGATTTCGGCATTGAAATGGTATGCAACTTCAACGGAAAGATCACTCTTCCCGACGCCTGTCGGACCAAGTATAACTATCAGGAAATTATTCATTTATGCTGAACCGGGAAGGCTATTCATCTTCCTCGTTCAGGATTTCGGGATTGTCAAAATCAGGAAGGGATTCCTCATCTTCGCCGTTAAGGAAAAGGTCATCTACTTCAGTCTCATCCTCATCCTCATCGTCATCTGAAACGACGATGTTATTATATAATTTGCGGGAACTGCTGCCAAACACAACCTGTTTAGGTGGTATTCCTTTTGAATTTGTGCATACAGGGTATTCGCGGTCATCAATTTCCTTAGTTTCTCCTGTATATTCAACAAAAAGGGCTCTCTCATTAAAGAAGTCGAATACATACAGCAATTTCTGGTTCTTCCTGAAGATTATTTCCTCAAGTACGGCTGTTTCCATTGTGGATGATCCCGTCCCCATATCAAAAAGAGTGAACTCTTCTTCCTTTTCCCAGTTGTCAGTGGCAAGGTAAAAAGATGCCATCTGGGACTTATCATATTCCAGTTCTTCCTGAATGATGTTATGAAAATCCATCAGGGTCTGCGAATCAAGGAATTCGAATTCCCTCACAAATGACTCATCTTCATCCGATAATACAACGAATTTATAAACCATAACACTTTTAATTCGACGGGTGCAATATAGTATTTTTTATTTTACAATATTCCTGATCATTTTTTTTTTAGAAGAAAACCCAAAGTGTCTGTGCCATCTGCATAATCCCACAGATGTGGTGACTGAGCTCTTCCAAACGGAATATCATTACTGCTCACAATGCATTGTATTTTCGTCCTCATCTTTTCTATTTCCATGTAAACGTAATTTAATGAATCGTAGTATTCATAATACAACACTGCAACAGGAGATGATATTTTAGAATTTCCTTTAAAAAGCACGTATCCGGTATCAATAAATTCTTCCTTATTTACCATGAATACTGCTTTGTTATAATCATAATTGTTACGGTATTTGTCGTGATTGATTATTGCGGAGTACTTTGTCCAGTTATGCGTCATTTTTAAAATATCATAACCAACTGGAAAGTAAATCTTTGACACACTCCTGCATCCCAGTCCGAAATATGAAAAGACATCCGATCCAAGCTGCCATAGCTCTTCCGGAGTCTCGCTGCCTGTAATTATTGCGACACTGTTCCTGTTTTTTCTAAAAATATGGGGATAATTCCTGAAATAGTATTCAAAGTATCTTGAACTGTTGTCACTGCCCGTAGCTATGACTACATCAAAACCTCTGAGTAATCCATCGGTAAATGTGATCCTTTTTTTATACTCAGGGTTGACATGGCATAAGATATCGCTGATTAAAACAATGAGCTCCGGATCTTTTGAACTGGTTTTAGCAATCAGATTGTGACCTGAAATAAGTACCGACAAAAAATCATGGAATCCGGCAAGCGGAATATTACCAGCCATTACTACTCCTGCATTTAAAGCATGATCAACTGATTCCAGTGCATGATAGGAACCTGTCCAGATTGTGAGATTTTCCTCCGTCAGTTCGTAAGCAATTGCTTTTAACGCCATTGAGACATTTTCAGGAGTGAACCATGGATTTTTATATTGCTGATTATTGATAAGCTGTCCAAGCTCAGATGAATACCTTGTATGGTTTCCTTCAAGGGTATCTCTCAGGATCTTGCCAAGTTCCGAAAATGATTCTATCCTTTCCTTCAGTGTCATCAGTACATAATTGAACCCAGCAAATTTATTGAATTAATGCATCCTTTGCAACGTAGTTATCAACGTTGCAATCAACGTATTTCCCAACGTTGCATACTACGTTGCAATTGACGTTGCTGTCAACTCAGGTAAAAAAAAGCTGATCTTGTTTCAGGATCAGCTTTTAGAAACCGGTTAAACTTATTCAGAAATTATCTTAAAGTAAAGTGGATTGGTATCTGGTATCTGACGGCAACAGCTTTTCCGTCCTTGATACCCGGTTTTTCAAAACCTGGCACAATGCTCACAACTCTTACTGCTTCTTTATCCAGATCAGGGTCAACACCTTTCACAACTTTCACCCTGTCTATACTGCCATCATTTTCAACGACAAAGCTTACAATTACCTTTCCCTGTATACCATTTGTCTTAGCAGCCTCAGGATAAATTGTGTTATCGGCAATAAATTTCATCAGAGCAGAATCTCCGCCATTAAAA
>Ga0115026_10000261_pt1 | contig 12907 bp, 24 predicted proteins | sample Mud_0915_D1_FD_83878 | JGI IMG/M metagenome (GOLD analysis project Ga0115026, IMG submission 83878) | Wetland microbial communities from Old Woman Creek Reserve in Ohio, USA - Mud_0915_D1 | ecosystem: Environmental > Aquatic > Freshwater > Wetlands > Sediment ...
AAAGCGAGAAGCTGGAAGAGAAGGCCAAGACCGCGGGGGTACGGTCGATCCTGATCCCGCGCAAGACCTGTGAGATTCGCGCCACGCTGGAGCGCGAGGGTCTGGTGCCGCGACCGGGTGTGGCGCCGCTCGCCAATCTTGGCGCCACGGTGATCCCGCTGCGACCGGAGCAGATCACGGAGCCACCACCCAAGGTGCGCACCAAGCCGCGGCATCCGAAAGCGACACCACCCACGCCCCCGCCGGCACTGCCCACGACGTTGCAGTTCAACCACGGGCGCGGCAAGATCACGGTGGACTGTGAGGTGCTGGAGTTGTGGCTGGACGAGCGGACCACGGCAGGCGGCGAGACGCTCGCCAGCGAGATCTACCAGGACTACTGCGCGTGGTGCCGGGCCAACGGGGCCACGCCGTACCACAACACCGTGTTCTCGCAGTGGCTGGAGCGCCGTGGGTTTGCGCGGCGCAATCGCCATCAGCGGGGCAAGCAGGTGGTGATGCGGGCGCTGCGGCTCAAGCCTACGGCACCCGTGGTCGCCCCGCTGCCGGTGCAGTCGACCGGGGCTACGCCGCCGCGGAAGTCTGGGCCGGACTACGATGCGCTGGAGTTGTTCCTGCTGGAGCGGTGTCGCACGGACGCCGGCAGCATCGGCACCATGCTGTTGTACTCGGCCTTCTCCTCCTGGTGCTTGCAGCACAAGTGCCGGGTGATGACGCCGCATGCCATGGAGAAGCATCTGCATCGCATGAAGCTGCAGGCGGGTGAGCGGCTGTGGCGGGTGACGCTGCTGCCCAGCGAGGCGGCGGCTCCACCTACGCCGGCGCCTACGGCAGTCGCGATTCCCGGGGTCAGCAACGCCGACCTGCGGGCGCAGGTGCTGGCTAAGCTCACTGAGGTCCAGAGCCAGCTGGCCGCGGCTGGCATCCGCGAGGTCGTGCTCACGCCCACCGACCTCAACATCAAACGCTGAAGGAGCGTGCCATGCGTAAGCGCAAGCACACCACGAAGCAGCATACCACGAAGCAGCAGTCCCCGAAGGCGCGGAAGCCGCACGGCTTCATGTTCCTGCACTTTGAGGACGGCAACGCGAACGGCGACAACACGCTGCCGCACTACGCTCCGGCCGCGGTGGTGCCGCAGCTGCTACAGGATCTGCAGCAGCGCTTCGACTCCAAGCTCAAGCGCAAGCGCCGCACCGCGTTCGCCACCATCGATCTGCCGGGCATGGTGCCAACCCACCGCGAGTGGTCGCTCAATGCGCTGGATGATCACCGCTTCACGCTGGGCATCCCGCTGATGGATGTGAGCGAGATGCTCGCGCGGCTGCGCAAGCTGCAGCCGCGCACGTTCGCGGACGGCACCACGTACTACAAGCTGCACGGCTTCATGCGGTGCCTGGTGCTGCTGCCGCAGCACAAGCAGGAGCTGGAGAAGGAACTGGCCGGCATCGAGCCCACGGCCGCGCGGCGCGGTCTGCATGACCTGCTGCAGATGGAGCCGGCGGTGAAGCGGGCGGAAGCTACGGGCCATCTGCACGCGCCGGGCTTCCGCGCGAAGCTGGACGCCGCGCGCAAGCGCGCCAAGCCGGAAAACTGACCCCAGATTGTGTAGCATCTCCCGTACCGGGGGCTGGTACACCAGAACCGGCGGCTAAAGCTGCGACTTCCCTCGGGGTTTTTCGCGCGTTTTTCTGCGATACGGCCTTGACCCCGCGCCGCCTCTCGTATATACTAGAGACGGAAGCAGTGCAGGCCAACCCCGAGGCGCGATTAGCACCGCGAAGGAGCGACCGACCGATGGCAACCACGCCGAAGCTGACGCAGAAGATGATCACCGAGATGGCCGCGGTGATCGACCTGGGCATCCAGAAGCTCCTGGCGATTCCGGGGTGCCGCGAGCGGCTGACCCCCGCCGAGATCGCCGCGGCCGAGAACGGCATGTGCTCGTTTGATGAGGTGCTGGGGCAGATCGGCTACCCCGGCCCGGCCGACCCCGCCTAGCGAAGCGTGATTCGCACCGCGAAGGAGACCGACATGGGCTACGAAGATTCCAGAGCGTGCAAGATGCTGGCGACCCACTGCGCGTGCTGCAGCAAGCCGCTGGTGGACGCGGAGTCGGTGAACACCGGCATGGGACCGATCTGCCGCGACAAGCACGGCTACGCGGACGGGCCGAACGAGAACCGCGTGCGCGCCAACAAGCTGGTGTATGAGATCGCCGCGCTGCAGAACGGGGACGCGGTGGCTGCGAAGGTGAAGGAGCTGCACGAGCTGGGCTTCACCAAGCTGGCCAACCGCATCGTGGCGCGGTTGAGCAACATCATCCGCATCGAGAAGCAGGCCAAGGAGTGGTGGGTGTGGGCACCATTCCGCTCTGGGCTCACCTTCGCGTGGAACAACGAGGTGCCGGGCAGCGTGTGGGATCGCCAGCTCAAGCTGCGGCGCGTGCCGTTGAAGGCGGGCGGGGCACTGCGCGCGTTCCTGCTCAAGCATCTCCGCGATGTGGTGGTGATCGGCGCGCTGCCGCCCGAAGATCCGGCCGCGGTGCAGGCGGCAGCCGATGCGGGTGCGGCTAAGAAAGCCGCAGAGGAAGCAGAGCGCAACCTCATCACCATCCGCGAGAGCAACGGCAACTACTACGTAGCCGCTCCCTACCGCGAGGATCTGTTCGCGGCGTGGCGCACCGAGGTGCCGGGGCAGTGCTGGGATGCCGCCTACAAGGCGCGGCGCGTGCCCAAGACCTCGCGCGATGCGCTGTGGCGCTTCCTGCAGCGGCACTTCGTGGGCCACACCGTGGCCACTCCCAGTGGGCGCAAGGTGATCGAGCCGGAGAAGCCGGTCGCGGAGCCGCCGTTCAAGGCGCACTACACCGCGGAGGAGCTGGACCTGCACATCGAGGGCGAGGACCAACCGCGGGTGCGGCCCGGTCGCACCAGCAACTGGATCATCGACTGCCGTCGCTACGCGATCCAGTTGCTCAACTGGTTCTTCCTGCACGGCGGGCGCCTGGCCAACGAGCGGCACGACCTCCGCACCGCGCTGCAGGAGCAGCTGCTGCACAACCCGGTGGTGTGGGAGGAGATGGGCCTGGACGGGGTGGCGCTGGCGCAGAGCTTCGAGCCGCGGGCAGAGACGCTGCAGAAGATGCAGGCGGCGTTCGATGCGCTGCTGAAGAAGGATCAGCGCACGTTCGTGGAGCGCGACACCGGGTGGCAGGCCACGCAGCAGGGCACCTGCTACTGGGGCTACTCCCGCGAGGTGACGTACGCGGCCAAGACCAGCAAGGCGAAGATGCTGGCCGACGTGGCGCTGCTGGACAAGGACAACCCGGGGCAGGTGCCGACCCGCGTGGACTGGGACGGCATGAAGGTGCGCCTCAGCTACACCGTGGATTCGAGCGACTAGCGATTAGCAACCCGAAGCGCGAGAGGAGACGACCATGAAGATGCGCAAGCGGCAGCAGACGCGGAAGGGCAAGAAGCTGGTGTACGAGGTGGGCAACGAGTACTACGGCATGGAGTTGACGAGGAAGGAAAGATACGCTTGTGGGCAGACCAAGCTGACCTTCCTGCGTCCGTGCGGGCATCTCATCACGGCGCACGACGGGCCGTCGGTGCTGCGCCAGACCGCCGCGGCGCAGTGCGCTGAGTGCCGGAGGCAGGGCAGCAGCAAGCGCAAGCGCCAGGCTTCGTTCTGGAATCGTACTGGACGCTTCCTGTCCACGAAGCAGCGTGAGCGGGTGATCCAGATGCTGCGCGATGGCGTGTCCTGCAGCGAGATTGCTCACGAGGCCAAGCTGAACCGCAGTTCGGTGCGCACGATCAAGCTCGTGTTCGAGAAGCGGAGCATCAACGCGCAGACGGCGCTCACTGCCACCGCCACCGCCGTGGCCACGCAGCAGCGCCCGGCGAAGCTCTCCAAGCGGGAGCAGCGCCTCATGAACATCTCCAAGCGCTTCGAACAGTGGAAAGTGGAGTATGCCGAGCTGAAGCAGCGGCACGAGGCGGAGCGTGCGACGCTCGCAAAGCAGCAGGCGAACGAGCAGCGGGGTCTCGACATTGAGATCGTGCGGCTGCGCGCGGAGTTGCACGACGCGGGCAAGAAGGTCGGCCAGGAGAAGATCGCGTGAGCGCCGGCGGCTCGCAGGCTACCGGGTTCGACGGGACCATCGATCCGGTAATCGGCTGTGACAAATGCAGTTCGGGCTGCGCTTTCTGCACCGCCCTCGCCAACCTGGCACGGCTGGGGCAGCCGGCGGGAGTCATCACGCGCAACTCGCAGGCAGAGTGGGATCGGATCTACACGCTGCCGCGTAACGGCCTGATCCTGCTGTGCTCGATGTCGGACTTCTTCCTCCTCCAGAACGCGCGCTGGCGGTGGGCCGAGATGGTCGACATGATGAACTTGCGGCCCGACTGCGTATTCGTGGCGCTGACCAAGCGGATCGAGAATGCCGAGCCCTTCGTCGCCCGGTTCGGAGTGGTGCCGAATCTTTGGATTGGCATCTCCGCGGAGGACCAGAAGAAGCTCGATGTACGCACGCCGCTGCTCTACGCCACGCCGGCAGCAGGTTACGTGCTGTCGGTCCAACCGCAGCTGGGTCCGACGAATCTGACGCAGCATCTGCGCAACCCGAAGCTCAACTACGTACTGGTCGGATGCGAGAAGGGCGCCAAGGCCCGGCCATCCGACAGGGTCTGGATCGATCAGGTCACGCGTCAGTGCGATCAGCACATGGTGGACTGGTTCATCACTCGATGGCGGGACCGCCATGGCAAGCTGGTCGAGAATCCCACCCGATCTGAGCGGGGCAGCCACCGCCAGGATCGGCCGTCGTACAAGACGCAGCGGCCCAAGACCACCATCTTGCAGATGATTCAGGCAAAGATGCAACTGCGGCAGCGGCGGCGAGCGGCGTAGCGATCAGCACTGCGAGAGGAGATGCCATGCCGAAGATCGATGCGATGACCGGCTGCACGGTGATGACCCAGGGCGAGTTCTGGGCCAGCGAGGCGCAGCGCGAGGGCAAGGGGCGCAGCGGTGCCGAGGTGATGCACGACTTCTACGCCGAGCTGGACGCGGACATCGAGAAGGAGCGGCAGCGGCTGTTCCAGCCCGAGGCCGCGCTGCAGAAGCTGCAGAGCGTGCGCCGCTGGTGGAACAAGCACGTGGAGCGCACGGAGCAGATGCCGTTCCCGCAGCAGGTGCTGGAGGTGACGCAGGTGGACTACGCCGCCAGCTTCGGCGGCGGCAGCTGCCACATGATCATGAAGGTGCGCACCGCCCGCCGCGACCTGCTGGTGACGGTGGACGAGTCGCACACCAATGATTCCCGGTGGGAGCCGGGTGACTACGACCTGAACCTCACGTGGCAGAAGCTGCCGCGGACGCCGACCCACTAGAACCGATCAGCAACCCGAAGAGCGAGAAGGAGACACATCATGGCCATCCGAGAGAAGAGCGCGAAGGAACTGCTGCAGGAGAAGCGGGCCAAGGAGCGGGGCACCGGCCACCGCAACGGCCTGAAGAAGGCCGAGGTGCTGTACCCGCGGCTGGAGGGCAAGAAGGCGGTGACGCTGGAGCAGGCGTTCCTCGACATGGTCGAGGCCCGCGAGAAGTGGGAGCGCATTCGCGACGAGCAGGTCGCGCCCGCGGTGGTGAAGCACGGTCTGCACGACGACCCGGAGAACCGCCCCGAGCAGAGCATCCTGCTCATCGGCGACTACAAGGTCGAGAACCTGGGCACGCGGCGCGAGCGGCTCAACTACGAGCTGGCCGCGGCCATCATCGAGAAGAAGCTGCCGGGGCTGGCCGAGAAGGTGCTGGTCAAGAAGGTGGTGCTGGACGTCAAGGCGTACCGCGAGGCGTGCAACGCCGGCAAGGTGCCCACGAAGCTGCGGGAGAAGATCGAGAACGTCAGCGTCTCCTACGGCCTGCGGTGGTGGCCGCTGCACGAGCGCAAGTGCCCGCACTGCGAGGCCACCATCGCCAACGGCGGCAAGTTCTGCCCCGAGTGCGGCGGCAAGGTCAAGGGCGGCAAGGGCGAAGAGGAGGACTAGGCTATGGCCCGGCCGAAGAGTAAAGCAACGGGAGCCGGTTGGCCCCAGCAACTCTCGCCGAGCCAAGCCGCCACGCTGCTCTGCCAACTGGAACAGACCGGCTTCAGCGGCAAAAGCCACGGGCGCTACGTCGTGACCTGGAAGGCGTTTCGGGCATTGACCGGAATGGTGCAGCACGACGTCGAGCTGGAACGCCAGATCGCGGGAGAGTGCCTGCGGCGCGGGTACGCGATGCTCGCGTTGTGCGATCACTACGCGATCATCCCGGTGAAGCCCGTGCGGCGGTGGCGGCCACTGCCCCTGCGAATCGTGGTGGCAATTCGCGATACCGCTACCATAGAGTCCATCGCAGCAGCAGATGCCCGACTGTACGCGACCACGCAAGTTGATGACCCGGACGAGGAGGACGACTAGCCATGCGGCATCCCAGACGGTCGTTCCAGCAGATCGCCAAGCTGCTGGTGCACATCTACCGCGAGTCCGATGACCAGGAGGGCTCGCCGTATCGCCTCGACTACGCGGCGCTCACCGCGGTGTGCGGCTACAAGCCAACGTCGGACCACATGCTGCAGATCAACAAGGAGGCCAACAAGCTGGGCTTCGTGGTGCCGCATCTCTGGCGCCTCGTCCCCCCGGCGGCGCCGAAGGACGCGTGCGCGGTCATGAGCCACGCCGATCTGCGGCGCGCGGTCACGGCTGGCGACGCAGTCTCGTTCACGCGGCGGCAGCTGAACAACCTGCTGCGAGGGGTCAACGAGGTCAACGATCCCCGCACCGCCGCGCGGCTGCTAGCCGATATCGTGAGCGGCAAGAACGTGGTGCCGTTCCCCCGGCCCAAGGCCGAGTAAGCCATGGCCCACGTGTTCACGACGCGGGCGCGGCCGGTGCCGCCCTGCCACCCCAAAAACAAGACGCGCTACCGCAGTCTCGACAAGATCGCGGCCGACCCCCGGGTGGTCGAGATCTGGGACGAGGACGAGGACGGCATCTGGGTGCAGCTGGCCAAGGGCTGGAACTGGGACGACGTCTCGTGCGTGCATGAGTGGCGCGTGCGCGACGTCATCCGCGCGTTCAAGGACATCAAGGAAGGGCCGGTGCTGTGATGACCACGACCGCCATCATCGAGCTGCTGCAGGACGCGCAACGCCTCGGACGAGACTGGGCCGACGTCGAGCACGACACCTGCGCTGCTCAGGACGACGCCAAGTTTGCCGCCGACCCTGGCAGTCCCGTGGATGCTGCCGAGGTGCTGCAGATGCACAACCTCGGGCTGCCGGAAGACAAGGTGGTGAGCCAGTGCGCCCTGCAGGTGTGCCTGCTGGCACGACGCGAGCGGTGGGCCGAGTTGCTCGCGGAACAAGCTGCCGAGCAGGCGGCCGAGATCGTCGCGGAGGCCGATGCGGAGATCGCGCCAGTGCCGATGGACATCGCTCTGGCTGCCATCAAGGCCCATCGACCGGAGGAGTAGGCGATGCCGAAGATCCATTCGCTGACCGAGCAGCGCCAGCGTAAGCACGAGGCTACCGAGCGCACCAACCTCGTGAACCAGATCCGCTGGCTCATGGGTGATCTGGAGTGTTACCTCAGCGAAACTCTGGCGGCGGACTTCACGGCGGCGGGTGGCTGGCGCAGTGGGGATCGCACCCTATCGCTAGAAGAGCTACGGGTGGTGGAAGCGAAGCTGCGTGGCGTCGAGGCGGAACTGGCGGCGCTGCGTGAGGAGACGTGATGAGCAAGAAGGTGCGCCGCGTCAGCGGCCAGATCCTGGATCAGCCGCCTGCCTGCGGCCACGCCGACTGCAGCGTCGCGTTGTTCATCGACCAGGAGACGTTGACCTTCGGCCGCGGGGAACTGGATTCGTGGGGGTGCTGGTCGGAGCCGTGCGCTACCTGCGCTCGCGCGTTTGAGCAGCGCTTCCACAGTCCGGTGTGCTGGCCGTTCCCGGCCGACTACGTGCCCGGCAGCAGTGCCAACGACAACTTTCAGCGGAGGGCCTCATGAAGCAGCTGGGTGACTACTTAGTTAGCAGCGTGTGCACCGCGTTCACCGGTTCCGGGCTGGGACCGCGAGTGGGTACGCGCGTGGTGGCAGTGGAACCGTTCCTGCGCGCCCTGCAGCCGCTGGTGCAGACGGCCGAGTTCCATGACGGAGTGGCGGCCATCGACTGCCCACCGGAGATGTTCGCGTACGTGACCAGCGGTGACGGCGTCATCCCGCAGTCGCCGCGAGCGCAGGACTTCGTGCTGGTCGAGTGGCGCGGCGAAGTGGAGCGGTTCCTACGGCGCGAGCACGCGCTGCCGGTGCAGAACCTGACGGTGTTGCTGTTCACCGCAGCGGCTTACCGCACCGATCCCGACAAGGACCAGATCGATCCGCTGACCGGAACGCTGACCTGGGATGCGCAGAACCAGCGCGAGGAGATCGCGTGGCTGCGCAACCGAAACATCGAGGATGAGCGTCTGGTCATCGTGGGCGTGTTCGCCTCGGGGCTCGCCGAGCGACCGCCGCTGCCACGACGCGCGTTGCTGCACAACATCGCGGGCGGCAACGCCGCGTACCTGCCCAAGACCACGCCGTCCGAGCACGGCATCGTGGACGCGGCGACCGGCGCCAGCACCCCGGACGCCGATGCCTGGATCGAGGCCATGATCCACGACGTCGCCATGCTGCACAACTGGATCGCGCACGCCAAGACCACCGAGCGGTGGGAGTGCCACTTCGCGGTGGTGGCCGATGAGGGAGGAGAATGACCATGAGAACCACGCCCGGCATCTACCCCTACGCTCGTGAACTGCTGTTGGCCGCCAAGCGCGTCGGCAAACTGGACGACGCGGCCATCGCTGCCCTGTGCGGCGTCAGCCTCACCACCCTGGCCCGGTGGTCGCACGAGGGTCGCGCGCACACCAAGTCGGTGCAGCCACTGATCCAGCAGTTTGAGCAGCACGCGCAGTTCGAACGACCCGCCAGCGTGGTGGCGACCCGCTTGATCCGGCACTACCACGAGGGCAGCCGGGGACCGTACATGGTGGCCCAGACCACCATGGCCCAGCTGTTTGGCCGGTCGCCGCTGCAGTGGACCGTGCGCAAGCGGCGGCTGCTGGAAGCGCTGACCGAGGAGCTGGCCGGAGCGGGCTACGTGATCATCACCGACCCGATCATCGACCTCAAGCAGCACACCGTCTACCCCATCGTGGCGGTCAAGGATCTCCTCGACCTGCCGCTGGTGGCGGCCGACAGCATCAAGTGAAGGAGATGCCATGAGCGAACGCGTTACGCAGTTGCTGTTGCCGCTGGCCGGGGGCAAGCGGTTCGAGCCGGTGACCACCCGGCGGGTGGTGGTGAAGGGCATGACCATCAACGGGCACCGCGTGGTGCTGCAGGACGGCGGCAAGGAGCTGGAGCGGGTGTGCCCCAAGTGCCACCAGCGCCTGCCGCTGTCGACCTTCGGCCTGCGGGTGATGTCGGGGCGGCAGCAGGAGATCCGGCTGCAGGCCTACTGCTCGCCGTGCCGCGGCGAGGAAGAGTAGCTGCGTGAGCAAGCTAGCTGGCCCCACGCAACCGTGGGAGCGTCTGGGCACGATGCGAGCGGCAGCGGCCCCCGACGCCAAGTGCATGCACGATGTGCGACCTACCAGAAAGGACACGAAGATGAAGTACGTATGCCCGCTGGGACCGGGCACGCTCTCCAAGGAGGCGTGCGAGTCGTTGCAGCTGCGGATGATCGGCGCGACCCAGTTGGTCGAGCGCAGCTGCGCCGAGATGGTGACGGCGTTGCTGGGCGGCTACAACCGCCGCTGCGAGCTGGACACGGAGATGGCGCGGCTGACTGACATCGTGGGGCGGCTGCGGCACGGCGTGGTCAAGCTGCAGCGGCACTACCAGATGCAGGCTGACGGCCAGCGCACGATCAAGCACATCGCGCGTACGGAAGCCGCGACTGCAGGCAACGAAGGTACCCGGATCTGGCCCGGCAAGACGCAACGCCAAGTGCTGAAGCACCTGGGGGTCGAGCAGGCGGTGGCCCAGCACCAGAAGCCGAAGCCGCGGAGGCGTTCGTGAGCGACATCAAAGGCGGGGCGCATCTCGGCGTGGCCCACAACTGGATCCAGTGGCACGCGCGCAACGGCGAGCACGTGACCTGGGGCCACCACGACCTGTTGCAAGTGGAGCTGCACGTGGACGAGCTGGAGCGACTGGCGCAGGACATCCGCGACGCCGTGCTGCGCGAGTTCAAGGTGCGCGACACCGACTACCAGTACCGCTACACGGTGGCCTGCGACACCGGCCCGGCGTTCCAGTTCGCCGATACCATCGAGGAGATCTGGGCCAAGCTGTACCGGGCGCGCGGCCGAGTCATGATCAAGGACGCGACAGTGACCAGCGACGACACGTCCACGTCGTGGATCTTCCACGGCACTCCGGAGGAAGCGCGGGCGTGGTGCCTCGCGCAGCAGGGGTAGCTAGTGCGCGTCATCTCCGCCACCGCATTCTGTGTGGAGGTGCCTAGCTTCTACCTCGTGGAGTGCCTGCAGGTGCTGGCCACGGCCGCGCGGACGTGCGTGGGTGATGCCGACAGCGACCGCCCCGACTGCGAACTACCGTGGACGAAATGCCTGACGTGTCCGGTGCTGCGACATTACGAGCGTGCGGCACTGCAGCTACTGGAAAGGTTCAGACGATGACGCGCAAACTCAGCAAGCGCTGGGGGCACCGCTTCAGCACGGCCGTGCCGCGACTACCCGAAGGCGCGGCGCAGCAACGACGCGCGGAGTACAACCGGTTGCGGGGGCGCCGCAGCCGCAAGCAGCGCTGTCCACGCTGCCAGCATCTCCGCATCAAGTGGTTCGACGCCAACTGGATGGGCCATCCGCGACGACGCTGGGAACGCCGGGCCGAGGGCATGGTGTGTCCACTGTGCATTGCCCGTGAAACCGATCCCACAGTGGTTGGCATTCGCATGGGGCAACTGCAGCATCGACGGGAGGACTGATCATGAAAGCTGGACGGATCTGGACGTGCCCGAAGTGCGGCGCCGTGCTGCCGGCGGGCCTGTGGGTGTGCCGCGCGTGTGGCTGGAGTTTCTATCGGCGGTGCCAGCAGTGGGTGCGGGGGCTGTTCGCATGAGCCATCACAAGAAGCCTCGTGCGACGGCGACCTCGGACTACGCACGCTTCGTGACGTTCTTCGCCGCGATGGGCGTGGTCCACACTGCCTACCGCGACTGCCGGTCGCGGCCGGTCCAGACGCTGGGGATGCTGTCCCGCTGCCACGTGATCACCACGGGACAGGCGCACTTCATCTTCGACCTGGATGGTCGCTACCTGGGCGTGGAGCAGGACGAGATGGGCGGCTTCGATCCGCGGCAGGAGGTGGCCAGTGGGGCTCGCACCTAGCCAACGCGTGACTGCGGGGCTGAGCGAGCTGCTCGCCGGCTTGGAGGAGCTGGGTCTGGGCGACCTGCACTGGTTGCGCGGACGCATCGCGCAGTGGCTCGTCGAGTACCAGGGCACGCCGTTCACGCCCATCCTGACGGCGATGGAGCAGGTACGCCAGCACCTGACTACCCACAGCACCTGCCCAATCTGCGGGGCGACGGTGCGCACGGATCGGCGCCCGGCGGGCTACATGCCGCGCTGCTTGTCCGCATGGCACGACGTGCCCGACCACCCGGAGGAGTGACCATGACAAACGACGCTGAGAACCTCACCGCGGCGGTGCAGCGACTGGCCGCGTTGCTGGGCGATCCGCACCCCGGACTCGCCACGTGGCAGGAAGCGGTGCAGCGCCTGCGACAGGAGATCGGACTGCCGACGCCGCGCACTCGCACCAGCCTGCTCGACTATGCACTGGGGGAGATCCATCGTGCGGTGGGACGGCGGTACCCGCTGCTGGAACAGGGGCTGGAGTTGCTGGCGCCGGCGGCGCAAGGCGAGTTCAAGCGGCTGCTCGATGACCTGGCGAGCGAAGCGCACGCGAAAGAACGACGGGCGGCGCGCGAGCCATGGCGCTTTATGGGACGGTAAAGAGAGGATGGCCATGACCGCGGAGTCGCAGAGCTTGCAGGAATCGGCCACGCGCAAGGCCGCGTGGTTGGTAGATGCGCAGCAGCGCCTGCCGGTGGGTACCCACGTCACGGTGGTGCATTCCGACGTGCCTGAGTACGTTGGCGCCACCGGCACCGTCATCGACTACGACGTGGGTGGCGACGGCGACTGGCCACTGGTGTGCGTGGGCTTCGACACGCCCATTAGCTACTCGGGGGCGAGTGTGCCGGTGGTGCGCGATGCCTTCTACTGCGATGGTGCCACTGACGACGAGATCGTGAGGCTACCATGACCAAGCATCGGCGCCATCGCCCACGGGTACTAGGCCACGGCGTGCTCATCCTCACCAAGGACGGGCCGCAAGGCTGTCTGCACGGTCGCCACGAGCGCTGTGACATCACCGGCATGACCGGCAAGGAGCTGGAGCAGCTGCTGCCGCGCGAGCGTCGCCCCAAGGTGCTGTACGAAGCCAAGGGGCACGCCCACAGTGGCGTAGCCACCGCGGCCTACCGCCGCAACTGGGACACCACGTTCAAGAACTAGGAGCGACCGCGATGAGTGAGCGAGATGCGAAGCGTGAGTTCCACCCGGTGATCGAACCGACCACGCTCAAGTATGCGCCGCGGGACAAGGCGCCAGTGTGCTTCTTCGCTGCTGATCAGGGTCTGATAACCACGCTGCACACTGAGAGCCGTGCGCTATTCCGCGCGGCCATGACCCTCATCATGACGCCGCACATCTGCGACTACCTGACGCAGCACGCGCCGCAGGAACTGCTGCAGCTGCGCGCGGCGTGCGGCCTGA
>Ga0115026_10000262_pt1 | contig 12887 bp, 10 predicted proteins | sample Mud_0915_D1_FD_83878 | JGI IMG/M metagenome (GOLD analysis project Ga0115026, IMG submission 83878) | Wetland microbial communities from Old Woman Creek Reserve in Ohio, USA - Mud_0915_D1 | ecosystem: Environmental > Aquatic > Freshwater > Wetlands > Sediment ...
CCGGAGGCGAACCTCGTCACGAGATCTCACCCCGGCGCGCGCGAAGACGATCAGAACTGCTTGCGCAGGCGCGCCTCCGCGATCGGGGTCGGATCGAAGCCGGTCTCGGCCTCGATCGCGTCGATCATGTCCTGCATCCCGGCGGGCTTGTTCTTGTGCCGCTGGTAGAAGCGGCCGATCACGCCGTCGAGCACGTCGGCGCCGACCTCGGCCGCGACGTCCTTGTTGCACGCCGGCGTCGTGATTAGCGCGGTGTACGGCACCAGCGAGGCGACCGCGATGCCGTGGTTCTACACCGGCACGCAGGCCTGTAACCTGTCGGCGCGGCTGTACTGCTTCGAGCAGTAGCCGCGCGAGGTCACTCGGTGCGGCCGAGCGGGTGCGCCGCACCGTCGACCGGCGCGACCAGCGGAATGTCCATCGCTCCGAGGACGGTCGGCATGAGATCCGTGGTGTGGAATTCCTGGCCGCGATCGTCGCCGGGCGCGAAGCTCGGTGACCAGAACACCATCGGCACGCGCTGCACCGACTCGGTCGCACCGCCGTGATCACCGTAGACGCCGTACGTGACCATGTCGTGCATCAGCACGACGATGTCGGGACCGTTGGCCGACGCGAGCGAATCGACGATGTCCTGCCCGTGCAACCGCCACCACTGCTCCTCCGACGCCGTCATCGGGTTGCTGCCGAGGAGCTGATAGCCGTCGCCGTCGCGATAGTACGCTGCGGTCGCGCCCGGCAGCGTGAGCCCGGCGGCCGCGGCTTCCTGCATCCGCGCCGGCGAACGATCGATCAGCCACGTCTCGAGCGCGCTCGACTGATACGAGAACTGGACGTTGCCGGTCGCGATGAGCGGCTGCAGCGCCGGCGCTGGCTGGTTGTAGGTCGGATCGCTCGGCGGCAGGAGCGAGCCTCCATCGTAGACGCCGGTCGGCGCGTAGTACCAGTTGCTGTCGCTCGCGCCCGCCGTGGTCTTGCCGTAGAAGTGATCACCCCACGTCGCGCCGTGGTCGGCGGTGAGCACGACGAGCGTCTCGCCGCCGCGCGTCGCGTCGATCGCGGCGATCTGGTCGAGGATGCGACCGAGCTGCGCGTCGGCGATCGCGGCGGCGCACCGGACGTGGGTCTGCCCCGCGCCGGTCGAGCAGTCGTAGACGCCGGTGTCGCTCTGCGCGCCCCACATGTGACCGGCCTTGTCGATGCCGCCGAGCGAGATGAACATGCCCGACCAGTCCTCGTTGGCCATCATCGCGATCGCCGCGTCGGCCACCCAGACGTCACCGCCGAGGTGGTTCGGATCGGTGCCGGGCACCATGCGGTTGCCGTCGCTGGGGTAGAGCCACGACGGGAACGCCGCCTTCGTGCCGTAGTCGTTGCTCGAATCGGAGTTGATGAAGAACCGGCCGCACTCGGCCGCGCCGCCGCCGAGGATGTAGCTCGGCACGTTCTTGCCCGCCGGGCCGCGATAACGACCACCGAGCAGCGCCCGGCACGAATCGAACAGCGATCCCGACGACCGCCCCGAGAGCCGCACGCCGATGTCGCCGGTGCCGGCGACCGCGCTATCGATGGCGTAGGACTTCTCGCCGACCGCGATGAACTTGGTCCCCGGATAAGCCGCATGGAGGTAGTCGGAGAGCTTGGGATAGCCGCCGGCGTTCACGAGCGTGGTGAAGTCGCCGAGGCTGAAGCTGCCGGTGATGTGCATCGCATCGGCGCCCTTGCCCAGCAGGTTGTTCGCATCGCGGTAGGCCTCGTCGACCCAGCCCATGTGCTTCGGCGACTGTCCCGACGTGATCACGTTGTGCGCGATCACGGTCTCCGAGGCCATGTAGCCGAGGTGAGCCTTGCTGAAGTTGGTGCCCGCGTCGCGGATGCGACGGAAGTTGGGCATGTCGTACGCATCGGCGTAGCTCGGCACCATCTGATCGAAGAGCACGATCACGACCCGCCGCGGTGGCGCCTTGCGCGCGACCGCGACCGAGTCGTGGTCGGGCGGCTCGAACGATGCGCAGCCGGCCAGCGAGAGACTGAGCCCGCCCAAGGCGAGCACGAGGGACCTGACGTGATTCATCTGCCTATCTCCTGTGCATGGACGTCGGGCCTGGACGCCACACGCGCCACCACCCTGTCGTCGGTTTCGACGAGACGCTCGCTCTGTCGAACGATCACGCCCGTCGACTTCGGACCCTACGCAACGGCGCAGCGGCGCATGAGTGACTTCACGCCGAGTTCACGCGTGGTTCACGCGCTCGTACGTGCCGCGGGTGCTCGCCATTCGCTTCGGCGTTCTCGTCAGCGCGCCGGCACCGGGTGACCGCCAGCGTCGCGATGCACACGAGGGAATGGGAGCTTGGTCGACACTTCTGCGGCTGATGGTTCATCCGCGAGGACTTCGACCAGAGGCCTGCGAGTTGCGTACGAATTCGTGAGGAGCTCGAGCTCGTATCAATGCGCCTGCTGCCAGCAGCGCGGCTCTGAGGAGCCCCGAAGCCAGCGTTGCACGCAGCGTGTCATCGCTCCCGGTCAGCGGCCGCGTTGATCCCGTGCCCGAAAGATCGCGCGCATGCGCGCGGCGGCGGGTTGGGGCCCCTTCGGACGGCGCCCGACTGGTCTCGGTGCCGGTCTGATTACCCCACCCGACCGCCTCGTGCGCGCATTGACGTGATCGCCAGCCAAACTGGCGGGTCCACGCGGCAAAAAAGGCGGCAACCGATCCTGGTCTCCGGCGATAGCGGCGCCCAACATGGGCGATTTCGAACCTCGCGAACGCAAGCACGAGAAGTCCGCCGCCAAGGCTGGGCCGCGCGCCGATGACCGGTTCGGATCCGGGCTCGTCGGCACCCACATCGACTCGAGGATCCTCTCCGTAACGGTCGAGGGCGATCGCACGCGCGTCACGATGGCGAAGGGGAAGACGCTCGGCGTGCACGTCGGCATGGAGGGCTACATCCGCGGTCCCGACGGAATGCTGTCCGAGCTGCAGATCGACGCCGTCGACCCGTGGCAGTGCCACGCATTCGTCGACGTGACGCCCGACCAGCTGAAAAAGAACCTCCTCGTCGTGATCAACCCGACGTCGAAGCCACGCGCGCGGATCACGAAGGACGCCAACACGCGCGTGATCGCCGTCTTCGTCGAGGACGGGCGCACGAAGATCACGATCGCACGTGGCGCCACGCACGGGGTCACCGCAGGCATGCGTGGCCGCCTAGTGTCCGCCGATGGCCGCGATGGAGAGGACTTCACGATCGCGGCCACGACGGCCACGCAGTCGATCGCGTTCGTCGCGAGCACCGTCGATCACGTCAACCAGCACAAGAACGTCGTCCTGCATCCATCGACCTCGAGTCACGCAGCGCCGGTGCAGCGCCGTGCGAACGGCGCCGCATCGTCCGCCGATGTTCAGTCCACCGCGCAAGCGGGCGTCGCGGGTGCCACGAGCCGCTTGCCACACTTCGACACGATCCAGCGCGCGTTCGGCAAGCACGACATCTCCGGGATCCAGGCGCAGGTCGGTGGCGCGGCGGCCGACGCGGCCGGATCGCTCGGCGCGCGCGCGTACGCGACGGGCGACAAAGTCGCGTTTGCATCCGCACCTGACCTTCACACGGCGGCGCACGAAGCCGCGCACACCGTCCAGCAGTCTCGCGGTGCCGTCGGGTTCCAGGGCCTCGGCGCGGCGGACGACGAACACGAACACCATGCCGATGCAGTGGCGGATGCGGTCGTGGCGGGCAACTCTGCCGAGCCGCTGCTCGATTCGTTGAACCGCGGTGCGGGGACGACCGCTATCCAGCGTAAAGAAGGGCACGGCCAAGGCTCGGTCGGCGCTGACGACCTAGTGAAGTCGGACAACCTCACGAACATCCCGGGCCGAGAGACGCAGAGCCCTCCGGACGGACGCATCGGAAACCAGCATCTCGACGACGGTGCGTTCTGTGACCGCGCCGGATCTGCGAGCGGTTGCTTTCTCACCTCTGTGCGCCGCGAACGGCTCGTCAGTGATTTCAAGCTGCGCGTCGCTGTGGCGAGCGACCGATGCAATACTGCGATCGAGTCGCTCAAGATCCACACACTTCTGAAGAAACCCGAAGATATGCACTGGGCGTTCAGCCTGCTCCTCGACGTCGCCAGCAACTTCGCGATCGGCTGGGCAGCCAAGGCGCTAGTCAAAGCCAGGGCCGGAAAGATCAAGGAGTACGTCGACGACTCTTTCGACGCCGTACAACGAGGTCACTTCGACATCGCGGATCGCGCCGACAAGCGCAAGGCGTTCTTTCAGGGCATCACAGACGAGAGCATCAAGAACAGCGTTGGGCTCGTCGGCGGGCTCGCCAAGTCGCAGGCAAAGCCGATCATGGCGAACGCGCTCGCCGATACGAACGACAAGCGCGAGACCATTTCGTATCTCGCACAGCTGCAGCGCAGCATGGACACCGCGTTCTCGGATTTTGCGGACAAAGCGAGCGCGAACGCTACCGATGCCGAGCTCGTCGTGCTGTGGGAAGGCATGCACATCTCGAATCACGGCAGCGAGCTCTATGCGAGGGCAATCAGCGAGAAGGTCGCGCGCTTCAAGGCCACCGAGATCAATCGCCTCGGTCGCGGACAGGATCCGTTCGAGGTAGGTGAGTACGAGGATCGTCGCGTCGTATGGATGCAACACGCCAACGGCACCAAGACGCTCGTCTATCAAAACACCAAGTGGAAAGACAAAGGCGGAGCAAGCGGGATCACCTCGTACGGTGGTAACGCTGCGGGCACGATGCGATTCGCTGGACAAGTACCGCGTGAATTCTGGGAGGAAGCGATCGGTGTTAGCGAGGCGAAGTGGGGTGAGACGCTAACCGTCGACGACCCATTCAACGTGCACCTACGAATCGCACAGAACCGCGCGCAGCACGTGGACGCGGCGAAGACCGCAGAACCCGATCAACCCGCCGCCGTTTCTAGTCGCATCATGAAGATCTTCGGTGGTCAGTAATGTCGTCCCGACGCTACTGGATGATGGGCCTCGGCTTGGCCGTTTCCTGCGCTCTCGCATTCGCTCTCTCCCTCGTGGTCGTCGTGCGACAACACGAGCGTCAGATCGACACGCTGCAACCCAAGGCCAAGGCGTTCGATGGGTTCTGCCAGCTCACGAAGATCGGCGTCCAGTCGGACATGTTCGCCCTGCGAAGCAAGGACCCCAAGAGGCGAGAGGCTGCGTTCAACCGCATCTTCAACGAGCAGGTCAATCACGGTGACATGAGCGTAAGAGCGTGCCTCGGCGACAGGATGCCGAGCTCCGAGCCGTGGGATTGGTGCCGGATCAACGAGGATGTTGAATGCCTCGCCAAGCGGTCCGAGACACTCCTCAAACTCCTCAAGGAGTAAGGGCCCGCGAATGGGCGAGTCGATCGAAGCGCGATCCGAAATGGATCGCCGGGGATCGACACGAGCTGCCGCGGCGTCGGGATCATCCCGCCGCCGCGCCGACACCTCGTGAGATACGGCGGCGTGTTTGGGCCGGCGTCCGGATCGCCCGTTCCCGAGACCGAGTCCGGAAACGAAAAAGCCGGCGATGTCGCCGGCTTCTCTGGAGGTGCCACCCAGATTTGAACTGGGGAATGGTGGTTTTGCAGACCACTGCCTTACCGCTTGGCTATGGCACCGACGAGCTGACTTCTAGCACAAGTCTAGCCGACGGAAGGGCCTGACTGCGAGGAACGAGCTTCGTTGTTCGCGACGTTCATTCGCGGAGGCGACGGGCGAGTTGATCCTCGAACAGCGACGGCGGGACGAGCTCGTGCCCGCGATCCACGCCCTCGAGGTGATCGACCGGTCCGGTATGGTCTGCGAAGCCGAGCAACTGCTCGAGTGCGTCGGGCTCGACGCGAACGATCAGGTCACGGGTGCCGATGACGTAGCCGCGCCCGGCCTGGAAGCTGACGAGGTGGCTGTCGAGGTCTTGCCCCGCGACGTTCCAGAACACGTTCTCGGTCGCGGTGTGACCGGCGTGCGAGCTCTCGGTGCCACGGTTGTAGGCGTTGAATCCGGCGGTGTCGCGCGTGGTGTCGAACAGGCTCGCGGTCGCGAGCCTGTGGTGGAGCTCGGAGCGCCCGGCGACCGTGATCATGCCGTCGAGCGTGTTGGAGGACGAGTCGCACCGCAGCCAGACGAGGCCGCTCGCGCCGAAGTCCCAGTTCTGGATCAGGCCGTGGCGGACGCTCTCGACGTGGTCGTCGCGGAACAACACCTCGTTGCTGGCCGATGCCTCGAAGCCGTAGCCGGCGCCTCCGCTGCCGTGGTTCTGGGCGTTCGCCATCACCGAGTCGGCGACCGTCACGCGCTTGGAGCCGACCACGTAGACGCCACCCGATTGAAGGTGAGCGTTCGCGACCGGGGCGAGCGACGATCCGTAGCTGGCGACGTCGCGGACGAAGCAGTCGCGCACGCGTGACAACTCGATCGCGTGCGCGCGTGGGTTCGCCGCCGCGGCCGTCGGATCGACCACGTTGTTGATCGACAGCGACTCGATCCCGCAGTCGTGAAGGACGCCGGCGTCGCGCCGGATCGCGGCGCCGTCGCGGACGCGCAGCGCGGTGCGGATCGGCACGTCGAGCGTGATCGCGTCGCCGGCGATCGCGGTGACCTCGCGCTGGAGGACCACCTTGCGCGTGCCGAGCGCGGAGTTCGAGCCGGTGTCCCAGATCCCGCCCATGCCGTAGTCGTCGATGAACGCCTGCGTGATCTCGTGGTCGATCAAGACGTGGTCGCCGATCTGGAACGCGCCCGGATCGGCGACGCGAACCACGTGGCTCTGCGGCTCGCCGTCGGCGATCAGCGCGACGTGACCGGTGGCGGGTGGCGCGCCGCCGGCGAACGTGATGCTCGCAGCACCGGCAGTGCCGGTTGCCGAGAACCGCAGCTTGGTCCCAGCGCGGCTCGCGCCGCGGAGCAGGATGTTCGAGGCGTCGAGCACGAGGTTGGACGCGAACAGGTATTCGCCGTCGGGAACGAACACCACACCGCCGCCCGCGGCCGCAACGGCGGCGAACGCAGCGACGAACGCGGCCGTGTTGTCGGTGGCGCCGGGTGCCGCACCGTAGGTGGTGACGTCGACGACGATGCCGGGCCACGTCGTCGGCAGCGCGGTCTCGCTACGGCGATAGCCGGCGTAGCTGAAGTCGTGGAGAAAGCCGCCGTCCGCTGCACGCATCCCGGGCGTCCAAGCCTCCGGGTAGAGCGTGCTGCGCCACGGGCCGTGCGGCGCAGCATCCAACCCACCGGCGCGATCATCACCGCACGCGACCATCGCGACGGCGCAAACGAACGTCGTGGATCGCCGACCCATCAGCTGCAGTGTATTCGAGCAGTCACCGTCGAACGGCGTCGATCTCCGGTAGGATGTGCTCGAAGGAGGTCGCGCTATGGGTTTCGTACATCTCGCACTACTGATCGCTGGTGGCATCTTGGCGCTGTCGGCATTCATCGTGGCCAAGAAGCCGGACGCCAAGGCCGCGATCGACAAGCTCGTGCCGTACCAGGCGTTCATCGGCGTCGCCTTGCTCGCGATCTCGATCATCAACTGGCTGCGCATCGGCCTCATCGACATCTTCCGGTTCCTGAAGTTCTGGCCGCTCGGCGGCATCGCGCTGATCGGCGCGGTGTTCTCGGGGATCTTGCTCGGCGCGCTGTTCGGGATGCCGCAGATCGCGAAGTGGATCCCGGGTGAATCGAACGCCGAGACCAAGGCCCTCGAGCTGTCGAAGAAGGTCGCCGGGATCCAGATGCTCGTCGGGATCATCGCGCTCGGCTCGGGGCTCCTGCTGCTCTTGATCGAGCTGCGGATCCTCAAGCCGTTCTGAGCGCGCACCGCAATCGTCGTCGGCATTGTCGTCGCGATCGCGTCGACGATCGTGCTAGGGGCGCGTTTTGCACACACGCACCCACGAAGCCCACGAGCGGAAAGATCACCTCGGGAGCACCGCGGCACACGCCGATTCACGGTGTTGCTCCGGATCGCGTGATGCCAGTTACCTCAGAGCGACCCTAGAATAAGCCGAAAGGCTCGTTACAATCGAAGCTCCACCATGGAGCTCTCGAAGCTTGGGCGCTACGAGCTCATCACCCGCATCGGTCAAGGCGGGATGGCGGAGGTGCAGCTCGCCGTGCAGCGCGGACCCGCGGGCTTCGAGAAGCTCGTCGTCGTCAAGCTGATCCACGAGAAGCTCGCCAAAGAGAAAACCTTCGTCGACATGCTGCTGGACGAAGCGCGTGTCGCCGCGCTCGTGAAGCACCCGAACGTCGTCGACATCTACGACCTCGGTCAGGTCGACGGTCGCTACTTCATCGCGATGGAGTACCTCGAGGGCGAACCGTTGCTCGCGCTGCTGCGCGCGGGCCGCGACGGTATGCGTCTCGATGCACTCTCGACGGCGCGCTTGATCGCCGACACGGCGGAAGGTCTCGACGCCGCGCACGAGCTGCGATCGCTCGCGGGCGAGCCGCTCGGGCTCGTTCACCACGACGTGTCGCTCGGCAACATCGTCGTGCTCTATAACGGGCAGGTAAAGCTCGTCGACTTCGGCGTCGCGCGCGCGACGCAAGCGGCCGGCACCAACCTAAAGGTGCACGGCAAGATCGGCTACATGGCGCCGGAGAAGCTGCGCGGCATGCCCGGCGATCGTCGCAGCGACGTGTGGTCGCTCGGCGTCGTGTTGTGGGAAGCGCTGACGCTGCGCCGCTTGTTCCGTGGCAACAGCGAGCGCGAGACGGCGCACATGGTCTGCGAGAGCGAGATCCCGCTGCCGTCGCAAGTCAACGGCGACGTCCCCGCCGACGCGGATCCGATCGTGATGCGCGCGCTCGAGCGCGATCCGGATCGCCGCTACGCGACCGCGAAGGAGCTCTCGGACGACATCGAAGCGATGCTCGCCGCGCACGGCTACGGTCGTCAGAACAAGATCGCGCAGTACATGCAGGCGACGTTCGCGTCGCACATGGTGGCGCGGCGCAATCTGATGAAGGAAGTCGCGACCCGCGGCTTCGCGAGTGCCGACGTGCTCGACGCCGCGTTCGACGAGAAGCACTCGATCCCGGGCGAGCTATCGATTCGGTTCAAGCGCAAGACGCTCGAGACGCCGACGCGTGGCACCGCCCGACGCAGCATCGTCACCGAGGTCCCGATGGCCGACGGCACGCCGATCCAATCGGTCGACGAGGTCATCGAGCGGCGCCGTCGGAACTCGTTCCAGATGGTCGCCGAGGGCACGCCGCACAGTCAGATCACGCCGCTGCCCGTCGAGGAGCCTTCGAGCCGGCGCAGCGGCCCACTGCCCGCCGTCGAGGAGCCGTCGAGCCGGCGCAGCGGCCCGCTGCCGCGCCTCGAGACCGACGCCAAGACGAACGCGTTCATCGAGCCCATCCGCGAGCAGGCGACCGCGGAGATCGCGCCCGAGGTGCTCGAGTCGCTCGCGCGCAAGTCGGCGCGGGTCGAGACGGTTGCCGTCATCGAGGCACTGCGCACGGAAGTGAGCATCCAGCCGATTCCCGACGTACCCGAGGAACCTCCCGCTCCAGAGGCCGAACCACGGCGCCTTCGCGTGCCTGTCCTCGTAGGTTTCGGCGTCGGTCTGGCCGCGATCCTCGGCTTCCTCGCGATGCAGTACCTGTAGCTGCGAAGTGCAGTCAGCAGCGTTTGTGAGCGAGAGTCGAGAATCGAAATCGCATCGGCCTGATACGAGGGCCTCCATGATCGAGATCGAGGTGAAGGGCGGCTACGATCCGCAGGAGCTCGCGGACCTGATCGCGGCGACGCTGCACGGTCACATCCCCGCCGACGCGCAGTCGCCGGCGGTGACCACCGGCAAGCTCGTCCGCGAGCAACAGGAAGCAGCCGAGCGCCGCCGCCCGTCGCACGATCAGATCGAGACCGTCAACTTCACGACCATCGAAGACGATCTCGACTGGTCCGATCTCTAGCTCGCTAGATCGGCTCGATGCCGATCCACAGCGGAAACCCGCTCGCCCGCGCCCGCTCGCGGACGTCTTCGATCTTCGCGCGCGCGTCGTCGGGACGAAATCGACCGATGACCGCGCGCCCATCTGTGTGCGTCTGCATCATGCGCGTGTTGGCCTCGTCCGCAGACAACCGGAACACGTCCTCGAGGACGTGGCAGACGAACTGCTGCGTCGTGTAGTCGTCGTTGCGCAGGACGACGTGCACGTCCGCGTTGCCGTCACCGCGTACCTGCGGCTCCGCGCCATGACAGAGCCGGAACAGCACGCGCCCGATCGTCGGCACGTCCACGATCGTCGCCGCGTCACTGCCACGCAGGTACGCCCACAAGTCGATCGCGGTCGCCCTCCTCCCGGCATGACTCGCGTGACCCGCCGCATACCCGTACACGCGATGCACGTCGTCCTCGTTGCGCGGCGTCTGCGCGTCCATCGCCGCCAACACGCGATCCTCGAGCGCGCTCGGATCGCCAGCGGTCTCACGAATCGCCGCAGCGATCGCTTCGTCCTGCAGCAAGCCGTACAGCACGTGCAACGAAGACATCGGCTCACCACGCGTGCGTGCCTCGTGTGCTGCGACGTGCAGCACGACCTCGGCGTCGCCATCGAACACGGTCCCGAGCGCCCGCGGTTGCGTCACTTGATGGTGCACGCGGAGGTGGCGCCACCAGAGCGCCCCCATCCCGGCCGCGACGAGCGCGAAGTACACCGCATCCACGCAGCAACCTTACCTCGCGCGCGCAGATCACCGTGACGCTCGACCAATCGTCGCTCGGTCGATACAAGCGAACACGTTTTAATACGTTGAAAATACAATAGAAGATTGGCAGCAGAGGCCCCATCCCCGTACCGTCAACAGCGTCGGACCAACGAGGTCCACGGAGGAATGGATCAACCCATGAAGAAGCTCAGCATCCTGTTCGCGTGCGCTGCAATGTCCCTCACCCTTGGCGCCGCTGGCTGCAAGAAGAAGGACGAGAAGAAGGCCGATGACAAGGCGGCAACGACGCCGGCCGACAAGCCGGCCGACAAGCCGGCCGACAAGCCCGCTGACCCGGCTGCGAAGCCGGCCGAAGGCGCCCCCGCCGCTGGTGGTGGTGACCTCCCCGCCGAGTGCAACGACTACAAGGCGATGATCGAGAAGCTCGCGAGCTGCGATAAGATGCCGCAGCAGTCGCGCGACGCTCTGAAGCAGGGCTACGACGCGATGTCGCAGGGCTGGGCCAACGTCGGCGCGATGCCGGCCGAGGCGAAGAAGGCGCTGGCCGATGGCTGCAAGCAGGGCACGGACGCCCTCAAGCAGGCCGCCGGCGCGATGTGCGGCTGGTAATCAACCAGTCGACGATTCGACCAACCTAGCTCATTAGCTTCGAGAGGCCCCGCTGGGGCCTTTCGCATTTTCGGCCCCCGCTCGCGTCTCGCGGACCAACCTCTGGTCGAGGAGCTCACGCACCTTCGCGAGGACCTCTTCGATCCGGAACGGCTTCGCGAACACGATCGCGGTCTCCGGGACGCGGTGCGTGAGGCGCGTGGTGTCGCTATAGCCGCTGGCGAACAGCGTCGGGAGCCCTGGACGGACCTTCTGGAGGTGGTCGTTGACCTGTGGTCCGCTGAGGTCCGGCATCACGATGTCGAGCAGCGCCAGATCGATCTGGTCGTGCTCGCGGCACAGCTCGATCGCCTCGCTACCGTTCGCCGCGGCGATGACATGGTAGCCGGCGCGCTCGAACGCGCGGACCAGGACGTCACGCACGAGCTGCTCGTCTTCTGCGATCAGGATCGTCTCCATCCGTCCCTTCGACGGCGTGGGCTCGCGCTGGTCCGCAGCTGTCGTGGCGAGCCGCTGCGCCGCCGGGAGATAGAGCTTGAATGTCGTGCCGCGCGCGAGCTCGGAGGAGACGTCCAACATGCCGCCGTGCTGCTGCACGATGCCGTAGGCAACCGCGAGCCCGAGACCGGACCCCTCGCCGGGGGCCTTCGTCGTGAAGAACGGCTCGAAGATCCGCTCGCGCACTTCCGGCGTCATCCCCACGCCGGTGTCGGTCAGCGTCACGAGCACCCACCGCCCAAGCCGCGCCCACGGGTGCGTCTCGGCGTAGCGTTCGTCGACGAGCAGGTTCTCGGTCTCGATGCGGATCTGTCCACCCGAAGGCATCGCGTCGCGAGCGTTCAAGCACAGGTTCATGAGGACCTGCTCGAGCTGTCCCCGGTCGGCTTCGACCGCCGCGAGCGCGTTGCCGGCGACGAAGTCGATCTTGATGTGACCGGGCATGACCCGTCGCAGGAGCTGCATGAGCTCGCGGATGACCACGTTCAGGTCGACCGCGGCGGTCGCGAGCGGCGACCTCCTGCCGAACGCCAGGAGCTGCTTGGTCAGCGCCGACGCGCGGATCGACGCGGCCTCGATGTCGGCGAGGTAGCTCCTCATCGCGGGGTCGGGATCCGCCTTGAGCGCGAAGTGCACGTTGCCGAGGATCGCCTGGATCAGGTTGTTGAAGTCGTGCGCGATGCCGCCCGCGAGCCGCCCTACGGCCTCCATCTTCTGCGCGTGCAGCAGCTGCGCCTCGAGGGCACGCTGCGCGGTCACGTCGCGCGCCACCGCGATCACGCGCTTCGAGCTCTGATCGGCCATGGAGGTCCACTGGAGCAACCGGATCGCGCCGTCCTTGCGGACGTAGCGGTTCTCGAACGCGGTGATGTTCCGTCCCTCGTCGACCTGCGACGCGAACACGGCCGTCGTGGCTGCCCGGTCATCCGGGTGAACGAGCTCGATGAACGGCGTCGCGAGGAGCTCGGCTTCCGAGTAGCCGAGCGTCTTCACGAACGCGGGGTTCACCCGCGCGAAGTAGCCATCGAAGCGTGCGACGCAGAGCAGATCGGCC
>Ga0115026_10000266_pt1 | contig 12863 bp, 10 predicted proteins | sample Mud_0915_D1_FD_83878 | JGI IMG/M metagenome (GOLD analysis project Ga0115026, IMG submission 83878) | Wetland microbial communities from Old Woman Creek Reserve in Ohio, USA - Mud_0915_D1 | ecosystem: Environmental > Aquatic > Freshwater > Wetlands > Sediment ...
AGTTGAGCGCCTCCAGTCCGACCCCCTGCTCCATCACGACCCTGGCTGCCAGTGTGCTGTCGAGCCCTCCGGACAGGAGGGCGATTGCCTTCATCCTAAAACCTCATTCATCGACCCGGAGCGAAAACCCTCAAGATCCAGCGTAATATACCGATAACCCATCCCTTTTAAATGGTCCACCACCGTAGCTCGCAATGAGCCATCCATCAGACGTGCCATTTCCTCTTTGAGGATTTCGATTCTGGCTAAATGTCCATAATGACGGACGCGAACCTGTTTGAATCCCAATCCGAACAGGAAATCCTCCGCCCGATCCACCCTTTTCAATCCCTCCTCCGTAATCTCTTCCCCATAAGGAAACCGTGAAGCCAGGCAGGCAAAAGACGGTTTGTCCCAGGTGGAAAGTCCCAGGGCCCTGGACAATTCCCTGACTTCCGCTTTCGTAAAGCCCGTTTCTTTCAGGGGGCTCCTGATCCCCAATTCCTGGATGGCCCTCTTTCCCGGACGATGATCCTGATCGTCGTCCAAGGTGGAGCCTTCGACAACAGAAGGGAGGGTCTCTTCCCTGGCGAGCTCCAGCAATTCTTTGAAGAGCTTGCTTTTACAGTAGTAGCATCGGTTTGGAGGATTCTTTGAAAACCCGGGGATCTCCAGCTCATTCGAATGGATCAAGCGGTGTCTTGCTCCTAAGGCTTGAATCAGTTTCTTCACTCCTTGCAATTCCCTCTCCGGATAAAGGGGAGAGAGCGCAGTGACGGCGAGGACATTCTTATTTCCGAGGGTATCTTGAGCCACTTTCAGGAGGAGGGTACTATCGACTCCCCCCGAAAAGGCCACCAGCACCTTCCCCATGTCCTTAAAGATCGCTTTTAACTTTTCATGTTTTTCTTTCGCCGATGAATTCATTTTTTCTTTGTAATCAGCAGTCCTTTTCATCAGAAGATATCGTCCCCGTAACTTTAATTCCGCAAACGGAACACTCCGAACTCGTCACTCTGAACTCTGAACTCGCCACTCCGAACTCCGAACTATCTCTTTAATCCATCCTCCTCCGAGGACGGTTTCTCCGTCATAAAAAACCGCTGCCTGTCCGGGGGTGATGGCTTTCTGAGGTGATTTAAATTTTACTTCCCATTCACCCTCTCCCTTTGGAGAGATGCTTGCCTCCGAACCGGGATGGTTATACCGGATCTTCACGTGAGCGTTATGGAAAGGGATCGTCTCAGGCGGTGCAATCCAGTTGACAGAATTGACGACGAACGTGTCACCGCGAACCTCCTCTTCTCCTCCGACGACGATCGCGTTCCTTTCTCGGTCGATCTGAATCACATAAAGAGGCTTCCCTTTCGCCAGCCGAAGGCCCCTTCGCTGACCGATGGTATAGAATGGAATCCCTTTATGTCTTCCCAGAATATTCCCGTCCTTGTCCAGGATGGGACCTGACTCAACGGACTCTCTGAGCCTCTCTGACAGAAAAGAATGATAAGAGGACTCCTGAATAAAACAGACCTCCTGGCTTTCTGGCTTGTCGTGGACTCGGAGGCCCAATTGAAACGCCTTCTCCCTCACTTCCTCTTTTCGGAGTTCTCCCAACGGAAAGAGCGTATGGCGAAATTGATCTTGAGTTAAAGAGAAAAGCACGTAAGACTGATCCTTTTTCCGATCCACGGCCTTTCTCAAGAGAAATCGCCCGATCCTCTCATCAAAATCCAATCTTGCATAATGGCCTGTCGCCAATAAATCGGCCCCCAGTTCCAACGCCTTCTTTAAAAAGGAACCGAACTTGACTTTCTCATTGCAAAGGATGCACGGATTGGGCGTTTTTCCCTGAGCATATTCTTCACAAAAATACCGGATGACTTTTTCTTCAAACTCCTCTCTCAGATGGATGACATAAAAAGGAATGTCAAGTTGAAGTGCAACGCGTCTGGCATCTTCGATATCGGCAAGGCCGCAACATCGGGCCGGACCTCCTTGAGTCTGATCCGTCGTGCCGATGCACATGGTTGCCCCCAGAACCTCATAACCCTTTTCCTTGAGGAACCAGGCCGTCGTGCTCGAATCCACTCCTCCGCTCATCGCAACCACAACTCTTCGCTTCAATCATGGACCCCGTTGATACCATTTTCCTCCCCTCCCCCTCAAGGGAGAGGGAGAGTGAGGCGAAATGATCAACTCTCTAAAAGTTTGCTGAAAAAGTCATTTTTCGCAGGCTGCTCAAAAATGCCCTGCCTTCGCCCCGCAAGGCGGGGCTTCGCGCAGGCAGGCAGATGCAGGGCCCCGGAGGTAAGAGTCGAAAGTAACGAGGACTGAGGACTGAGTGAAAGAGATATGTAAGCTTTTGCTCGGTCTCCAGTCCTCATCGCTCAGTCCTGTCTTTTGACGCCGCAGACGGGCGTTTTTCAGCAGCCTTCTAAAACAGTATTTCCATTGCCTGATAGGGGCAAACCGGAATGCACAGTTCGCAGGCAATGCACTTGTCCCGTTTAAAGGACACTTCCATACTCGTCCTCTGGACATCCAATGCCTTTGTCGGGCAGACACTGATGCAAGCCGTACAGTGTGTGCAGCGGTCCTCATGCCATTTCACGTCTTGAGCCAGAGATTGGGCCTCCACCCCGATTTCACTCAGATATTTAAGTCCCGCCTCCATCCCGGCCTTCTTCCCGGTGAGTTCTAAGACAAGCCTTCCCTGTTCTTTGGGGGTAATCCTGGCTCTCATGATATTGACAACCAGATCATAATCCTTGACCAACTTCGAGATGACGGGTTGATCGACGAGATGGGGAGGATAATTAAGAACAATTCTCTTCTTCTGCATGATCCACCTCTTTCCTATTGGCAAGAAGCCAAGAGCATAGACTTTTCTTTTCTCTATACCCTGTGCCCTCTGCTCTATGCTGTTTTCTTGATGGGTCGCTCTTTTAAGGACTTCAGGACGATCCCCGAATCGACCGAAGGGAGGAGTTCAACGGGCTGGGTCAAAAAGAACTTTCCCGTTTCGATCCACTCCTTCAAGATCCGGGCGATCCCCCTGGCTTTCAAATAACTCGAAAGGCCGGAAGTAGGAACCTCTTTCCCCTGGACCGTAATCCTGCCGCTCTTGAGTTGCTTGTAATTAACCTCTCCGATGCTTCCGGGAATACCTTGGGGATAGGAGTCGCTGTAGTCCACCACCTGTGCCAGGATCTCCTCGTCCCGAACCGCTGTAGAACGAAGTATCTCTTCATTTAGAATGGGAATGGGAACTCCGATGCCTACGGTCAGGGTGACCCCGTACCCCGTATAGGAAGTTCCCCGAAGCCATTTCGGACTCATCATCTTCAGATCTCCGGTAACACAGAGCGTCCCCGAAGGCGTTTTAGGGACCCCCGCCTCGGTCCTTTTCACTCCTGGGTTGTGCTGGGTTCCATTTCCCACCACGTACCCTACCCCTCCTCCCAGGAAGATTCGGGTTCCAATGCCTATGGTTTTGTAAAGGGGGTCGTTGAGCAAAGGGCTCAGCTGTCCCGCACTGCAGTAAGTCGCGTTGCCCACCTTGGGCTGAAGGACTCCCATGTAGGTATAGATCACCTTCTCCGAGAGATTGACAGCCACATTGTAGTTCTGATAAGCGTTCCGGATGTTCAAAAGAACCGCTTCGTTCATATCCTTCAGGGAGATATACGTCTCCAAGGCCTTTTTAGGATAGCAGTCCGTCCCATAAGCCGTGGCCGTCAGCCGGAGATCTTTCCCTGCGACCAGTTCTTCGATGACATAAGCTCCCCCATAAGCAAACTTCCCCGGGAAGATCTTATTCCTTGGATCATCTTCAGGCATCGCTGTCGCCCCCAGGAAAAAATCTACCGCTGCAAGCCCTGTATAAACCGGCACATCGTTGAGATAGGTCTTCCCCCCTCCCAGCTTGATCCGGGGCTTCGTGTGACCCACGTTGAAATAGGCCCCTGAAGAACACATGGGGCCGAAGGTCCCTGTCGTGACCACATCCACTTCCTGAGCCGCCCGTTTCACTCCCTTTTCAGCGGCATAGTCAATAATCTCCTCCGCTGTCAAGACAACCGCTTTCCCTTTCTTGATCTTCTCATTTATTTCCTCAATCGTCTTGGCCATGCCTTCCCTCCCAGAAATCTAACGAGCTAGATTGACCTTCAACTTTGGACTTTGGAATTTGAACTTTGAAATTTGAGCTTCTTTCAGTGCTTCCCCTCTCGGGGCCGTACATGATCCATAACATAAAGTCACCCCTTCTTGGATTGCGGAGTGTAGATTGCGGATTGCGGAATGTAAAGCGACAAAAAACAAAGCAACCATTTGACCCATTACTCCATCATTCCAATACTCCATCACTCCAGAATCCCCTATTTCACTTCGTTGAACAGCCAGGTGCTGATATAGCGTTCCCCTGTATCGGGCAACAGGACAACGATCATCTTCCCTTCGTTCTCTTGCCTCTTCGCTACCTCGATCGCCGCCCACGCCGCCGCACCGGAAGAGATCCCTGCCAACACCCCTTCCTCTTTGGCCAGCCTCCTTGCCAATCGCCCCGCATCCTCATTCGATACGTTGATCACCTCATCGACCAAATCCATTCGAAGCACCTCGGGAACAAAACCTGCACCGATCCCCTGTATCTTATGGGGCCCCGGCCTCCCTCCGGAAAGAACCGGAGAATTCTCTGGCTCTACGGCAATGGCTTTGAATTCTGGTTTTCTTTTCTTGATCACGTCAGAAATGCCAGTGATCGTTCCCCCCGTTCCGACCCCCGCCACGAAGACATCCACATGGCCATCGGTATCTTCCCATATTTCCAGAGCAGTCGTCTCTCTGTGGATTTTGGGGTTCGCCGCATTCTTGAACTGTTGCGGGATAAAATATCGAGAATCTTTCGAAGCCATTTCCTCCGCCGCCTTTACCGCACCTGTCATCCCCTCGTTCCCGGGTGTCAGGATCACCTCTGCTCCAAACATTCTGAGGAGATGAATTCGTTCGGCAGACATCGTATCTGGCATCGTCAGAGCCAACGGGTAACCCTTCGCTGCGCAGATAAAGGCTAAGGCGATCCCTGTATTTCCACTGGTCGGCTCCAAAATAATTGTCCCTTTTTTTATCAAGCCCGCCTTTTCCGCCGCCTCAATCATAGAAAAACCAACACGATCTTTCACGCTTCCGCAGGGGTTAAAAGACTCAAGTTTTGCTATGACCTCTGCCTTACACCCCTGGGTGATGCGATTCAGTCTCAAGAGAGGCGTATGTCCGATCAGTTCAGAAATGAAGTTGGCTATTTTCGCCATCGCTTATCCCCTGATGAAAATTTTGTTCAATAGGATTCAAGGATTCGAGGGTTCGTGGGGCCTAGTGTTTTTTACATGATAAGCAATTAAGCCGCTCGATTGCTTTATAAGAATTTCTCGAACTCTGGACGGGTCGTGTTTTCTTGTGAGACTTTTTATTTCTTAAGATCTATCCCTTGAACCCTTGATCTCTAGAATCCTTGAACCCTTTCAATCTATTATATCTGGTACATCGGAGAGCTGCTTTTTTCCATCTCTCTTTTTCGATTGACCATATCCTCTAACGTAACCGAATAAAAGATTTTAGACATCGCATCCGAGACTTGCTTCCAAATCTCTCGAGTCACACAGGACGAAACTTTTTGGCAGGCTTTTGCATCACGCAGACACTCAAGCAAATTGAGAGGGCCTTCCAGAGTTTCAATCACATCATACAAACAGATTTCAGCAGGTGGTTTGGCCAAGGAATATCCACCTTTCGATCCCCGAACGGCTTTTACCAAGCCATCCGTGCGAAGGGGATTAATGACTTGCTCAAGATACTTCAGAGATATATTCTCTTTCTTGGCTATCTCTTTCAGTTCAATAGGTCCCTCTCCGTAGTGAGAAGCAAGCTCCACCATTGCTCTAGCTCCATACCTAATTTTCGTTGATATTTTCATAAGTTATAAAATCATACTTTTTCTATGGGAATTGGATTTTATTAACCTAATCCTTTAGCGGTTGTCAAGGGTGTGATCGAGTTCAGCTCAAGGAGTCTGTAAGGAGGAGAGCGGGGTTCAATGTCATCACCGGTGTTGATCTTATCAAGAGGCTGTGTCGCAATATGAGAATACGGGGTTGAGGTTTTTCTAGACGACCCTGACTTTCAAAACCTTTTTTGTCCTCTCGGTGACCTTTACCCGTTCATCGATTCTGTACCCAACGATCCAGGCGATCCTCTCTTCCGAGAGGAGCAGAGGAATTCTCGGCCTTTCGAACCTCGGAACCTTATGATCGATAAAGAAATCCTTCAACTTTTGAGATCCTTTGACTCCTAACGGACAGAATCGATCGCCTGGTCTGAAATTCCTCATCTTCAACGGAAATCGAAGGCTTTCATAATCCATCAGAGCCGTGTCCGGAGGCCCGCTGGGGTCACCCAATCGATCTCGATCCGTCTCTTCAATCACCACCTCTTTTCCGATCTCTTCGACAAACGTATGGCCGGGGGAAATGAGTTCAACTTCAAAGGGGACAGGGGGTCTCACTTCTCTCTTCCCGAATAGAACAAGGTCATATCGTTTCTCAACCCAGAATCCATGGGGGAGCTCTATCAGGAAGCTCGGAGAAGCTTGATTCAACTTCTGGTGAACTTCATGAGCCTCTGTTCCCCTTCCGTCCTCCACGGTCATTCCACAGTCAAGCCTCTTCTCTAATATCTTCTTGATCACTCTCCACTGAATGGCCCGGTGAAGGGATTGGTATTCCGAGAAATTGAAAGCAAGGGTCTCCTCCTCCTCGTGGACAATCCTCCGGTAGGCTTCCTCCGCTCCCTTCTCCAAATAATCATCCTCTTCCCTGAGGATGTTCGACGTTCTCAGGAGGGTCTCTTTGAAATTAGGCTGATATTCTCCTTCAATGAAGGGGATCAAGGAAAGGCGAATTCTATTCCGAAGGTAGTCATTTTTCAGATTGGATGAATCGCACAGAAAAGGAATCTTCTTCCCAAGGGCAAAAGAGTCAATCTCCTCTCTCCACACCTCAAGAAGAGGCCGGATCACCCTTCCCTCGCGAACAGGGACAATCCCTCTTAACCCCCGGACCCCGGATCCCCGGATCAGTCTTAAGAGAACCGTCTCCACCTGGTCGTCTGCATTGTGGCCCAATGCAATCTTTTGAGCACGATGCGTGTGGAGGAGATCATCAAAGAAATGGAAACGAATCCTTCTGGCGGCATCCTGCGGAGAAAGCCCCCCCAGTTTCTGGAACTCCCTCACATTGAATTTCCCGTATTCAAACGGCAGGCGAAGCCGGGCTGACTCCTTCTGAACCAGCTCGGCTTCTCTTTCTGACTCTTCAGGTCGAAAACCATGGTTGACATGAGCAACGATGAGGGAAAGGTCAAATGCTTCACGGCAGGCATTTAATAGATGGAGGAGGACCATTGAATCCACCCCCCCCGAGACACCCACAATCAGCCGGTCGCCTTTTTCCAATAAATGGTGGCGGTCAATGGTCCGTTTGACTCGATCGAACACCATGCTCCGCTCTTACATCTTCTTTTCTCCCAGGGGACCGACTGCAATCAACACATTGGTCATCCCTGTCCATGTTTCAGTGATTCTGATGTTGCACGTTTTATCAGGCTTCGTGAAGCTGAGTTGGGTCTCTTTTCCTTTAAAGATGTTCACGAACTTCCAGTTATCTTTTTCCATATTATAAGTAAAAAAATCGATCACGGACTGAGCATCGAGACGCCATTTTGAAAAACGGATAACCCCGGCCTTAAATTTTGCGGTTTCATAGACCATGGATTCGTTCGGTTGATAATTCAATTCGCTCGGGACACGGACATCATCAAGATAATACTTACCCACCCACTCCTCTTCCGCCTTCGTGTCTCGCGTGGGCCCCGTGACGGGTTGACCTTGTTGCCGCTCTTTAACGGTCGTCGAACAGCCCATCCATGCCACCCCCAAGAGAACAACCAACAACATCGCCATCACCGATTTCCGCTGAAAGATATTGGCAATCATAATTTCCTCCCTTTCTGTGAGATGATATAAAATTTTTACCATTCAGCAGGAAGAAAAGCAAGAGGAAACAAAAAAGGCCCGTGTGAACGGGCCATGGCCGTGATCTTTCTGAGAGTTCCGGCTAATATCTTCTCCCGTCATTTCCATACCCCTGAGCGGGGGAATAAAGTTCGGTCGAAATGTAACCCAACTTGGGGAGATCACCCTGGTCGAAAGGAGCGGGCGGTTTATATGCGTACTGGTGCGGGGTAATCTCGAAAGTAAAGGGGAAGACAACTTCGTTGCTCTCATTCCCGGCTTTATCGATGACGGAAACCTTCAAGGTTATTTGTGTCCACTCCGGCAGGTAGGACGTCTTTGAACTGGAGGTATTCCATTGAATGTAGCCTTTGAAGTGCTTTCGAGATTGGGGCTTGAGATAGATCCAGTCGGTCGGGTAGCGACCGACACCCGCCTGGTCCACTACAGAGGCTATTCTGAGCATCTCCCCGTCCGGATCTTCGGCCTCGATGTAGATTTTCCAGATATATCCGTAATATCCCTTCTCAACAGCAAAAGCGTGGGTGATGATTGGGGCATGAGTCCCCGGCTTGGGTTGTCCCCCTCCACTGTAAGGAAAGAGTTGCGTCCATCCTTTACAAGGGAGGAAGAAGGTCAATGCCAACAAAAGGCTGACGAAACAAAGAGCTTTCTTGGTATTCATAATAATAACACCTCCCTTCAATTAAAATATAAGATCGAAGGGCAGGAATATCAAGGAAGGACCGGACCCTTTGGATGCATGATGGTGGAATTCTTGATATCTAGAAAAGCAAATAAACTCAAATAGTTATACTTCTAGTTTTCCTATGAGTGGAACCTTTCGATTCACCTTTCAGGCCGAGAAGCGCCACTCTCTTTGCTTCTTCGAAGACTTCCTTCAGGGGGACTCCTCTTTCCAGTGCCAACTTCTTGCAATCATCATATTCCGGTGAAAGGTTGACGACTCTCCCCTCCCAGCGAGCCAATTTGAAGCGGATTCTTCCATACTTCGTTTGAAAAGGCAGGATTTCTCTGTCGGTCTTCTCCCTTTCCTCTTCGCGCCATCTCAGACCCAGGGTGGTCGTCTCGTTAAAAAGAAATTTCGTGACCGAAGGCAGCTTCCCGGACGGACAAATCACGGTGAGGAGGTGGCCTGGCCGATTCTTCTTCATCAAGATGGGAGTGACAAATACCTCCAGAACATCCATGGCCAGGAGTTTTTCCATCACGTAGTCATAGAACTGAGGGTTCATGTCATCGATATTCGTTTCGATGACCGCAACGGTCTCCTTTCCGGAGGTGGATTCCGAGGCCCCAACAATCAGTCTGAGGAGATTAGGATGGGGAAGGTCATCCCGTCCGGCCCCATACCCGATTCGCTCCACATGGATTCGAGGCATCGAGCCAAACTCAGAACCCAGGGTGGTGAGGAGTGCGGCCCCGGTCGGGGTCAGAAGTTCTCTTTCCACACCCGATGAATAGATGGGTTTCCCCTTCATCAAGGACAGTGTGGCAGGGGCTGGAACCGGAAGGATGCCATGTTCGCATTTTACAAATCCCCCTCCCACATTCACTTTCGAGACATGAATCTTATCAATCCCCAGCGCTCGAATCCCCCAAACCGATCCAACAATGTCAACGATAGAATCGAGCCCACCCAGCTCATGAAAGTGGACTTCTTCCTCCGGAACGTGATGAATCTTTGCTTCCACGGAAGCAATCCGTTTGAAAACCTCTTCGCTCTTCTCTTTTACCTCCGTCTCCACGCGACTTCTTCTGACGATCTGCAGAACCTCTTTCAAATTGCGGTGGGACTTTCTTTCGCTCCTTGCCTCCACGATGACCTGGGTCCCCGAGATCCCCCTTTTAAGCACTTTTCTGACTCTTAAATGAACGGCTGGAATTCGAAGCTTCTTCAACTCCTCTCTCAACCGCCGGGGGCTCAACCCGGCATCGACCAAAGCGCCAAGGATCATGTCTCCGCTGGCTCCGGAAAAACAGTCAAAATAGGCAGTTCGCATATTCATTCTCTCCCTCGGTTCTACGGCTCTGTAAGGAACTCATAAGCCGTGAGATAGATCAGCTTGGTGACGTTCGCTAATTTCTCATAATCGATCGACTCCTGGGGATGGGGGGAAGGGCGCGGTCTTCGGGGGTCCCCTATAAAAAAGTCCAACGAGGGAATTCCCTTATCCCGGAAGGGATACCGATCTCTCACAAGTTCATGGGAAGAGAGGTCAATATTCTTCGCTTCCTTGATTCCCAAGGGTTCCAGGAATTTCTTGCTGATCTGGTTCAGCGAGGGGCGAATGGAGCTTCCGGCAAGAAATACCTCTTTTTCACCCGTTGCCCCGCTCCGGGCATCCAAGCAGAATACGGCCTTCAACTGTGTCAGGGGGATTAAGGGTTCATTGACAAAGTCGCGGGGCCCCTGAAATCCCCACTCCTGCCCTCCAAAGAAGAGGAGGAGCACGCTTCTTTTCAAATCCGCATTTCTTTTCGTCAGAGATCGTCCGATTTCTAAAAGGGCTGCCACTCCTGAAGCACGATCGTCGGCTCCCGGGGTGATCACCCCGCCTTTTTCCTCACTTCCCAGATGATCATAGTGAGCGCCCAACAACAGAAACTCCTTCTTCTTGTCTGGATCACGACCCTTAATGATCCCCCCAATATGAGCATCCATAATTCTCGTCTCCTTAAACCCAACGTTAATTTCAAAGCGGCCCTCCTTCTGGTCAATCATGGTTTTCAACCAGTACTCTTCCAACCGCGGATAAGGGACGAATAAAATGGGAATATGGATTGTGAAATCCGGCTCCTTCGCCTTTGTCGCGACTTTTGAAGCCTCGATCAAACGTTGGACGGAGATACCGCTCCGTTCTCTCTTCGGAAGCTTCTCATCCAATTTCGGAGGAAAATAGGAAGGATAAGTAAGATAAGGTGCGAGATGATCCAGATCCTCTTCATGGATGAAGAATAGAATGGCCCGGGCCCCCTTTCCCTGGAGTTCCTTCACCCTTCTTAAAAGCTGTTCAGGCCGAAGATCATTCGCGAGACCCAGGAAAAACATTGCCCCCTTACCGGAAAGCTTATCCTTCTCCTCGATATTGGTTGGGTCCACGAATGTGAAAGGTCCTTCCCATTCCCCCCTTTTAGAAAAACGAAAAGGGATGGCCTTCAGTTTTTCCTCCCTGTTGGATTCCTTTAGAATCAAGGTAGATTCTCTTATATCCTTGACGGCAACGGAGAAAGGCAGGATCTCAGGGGTGATCCCCATCTCCTCCAATTGCTTGATCAGGTAAGTCTGAACTTTGTCATAACGCGGGGGTCCTGCAACCCGCCCAGTCTTCTCAAACGAAGCCAGAGCGGAGACGTGTTCTTTCAACCACCGGGGCTCGATCTTGGCGAAATCATCTTTGGAGATGAAGTCACGAGAGACAAAGGAGGTCCTGGGAGAAAGATTTCCCCTTTCCTTCGGCCTCCCATTCCTGAAAAGAATGTAACTATCCCAGCCATAGAAAAAGAGGTACCGGGACCGGGAAAGAGCGTTCGCGGATCGACCAAAATAAACGGTCACCCATTTTCCGGGATGAAGGGGGTTGGGAAACGTAAGAAGGAGGGACTCCTCTCCTTCGCCCACTCGATTCCCCTTTACAAAAAAAGAACCTTCCTTGTAGCTCACGGGTTTTGGAATCTTTGAAATGATCTTAGAAAGGATGAAACCCTTCCAGCTTTCACCCAAAAGCATCACGGAGGAATTTCTAAGCTTCTCTTCGGTCACCTCCCGGATCGATAGAATCTCCCCGCCCTTTTGTTCCTTTGCCATTCTGGCCAGCTCAAGATAGATCTTTCGACTCTCGTCATCTTCTTGATCTGAGACGATAAAGATCTTTTCACGGTCTTCGAGCAAAGCATTCAATGCAGGGGGAATTTCCTCCGGGTAGAGTCTTCGGAAGAGGTGATCGTCAGGGTCCAGGGTGAGCGTCAACGGAACCCTGGAAACCTCCATGGAAAAAGGGGTTCTTCTTTTTGAAACCTCTAAGAAAAGCCGCTTCCGTTCCAAACCCTCGTCCACTTCGACCGGAAGGAGAAGCTGGTAGACCTCCCCTTCCTGAACCACCTCTCCTGAGACGACATGTCCGGTGGAGCCGGTCTGAACTCTGACATTCTCCAGCTTGATCTGAGGCCCACCGGGACGATCGAGCCACTGAGAGAAGAAGTCACTCAGCCCCTGGCCACTCGTCTCCTCAAAGATTCTCTGAATATCCTCCCAGCCGGCTTGTTTGCCCCCATATTGCACCGCAAATTGTCTCAAGATGCTGAAGAAGAGGTCTTTCCCAACCATTCTCCGAAGCATGTGAAAGACCATCGAGCCTTTTCCATAGCCGATCTGTCCGTCCAACTCCGTCTCTTTCCCTTCAAACCTCCGAAGCGAGTAATCTTTCGAGGGGACGACCTGGACGGCATATTTCTGCATCACGTCCTGTCGATATTTGCGGGCAGCCTCCTTCCCCATCTTTAACTCTCGATAGTAGTAATTTGCACAGTAGGTGGTGAGCGCTTCCACCCAATTTCCTGTTCCGGGCTTGAGGCTCACATAATGCCCCCACCAGGAATGGACGATCTCATGATCCAGGGCCCCCGGTCTAAGGAATTCTTTGCCCTGCCGGATCACTTCCGGCGCAAGAAGGGTGAAGGTAGGAAAACCATACCCGCTTGAGAAGAAGTTCTGGACAATATCGAATTTCTTGAAGGGGTAGGAGCCCAGGAGGTCTGAGTAGATTCTCAGATATTCTTCCGCACCATTCAGAAA
>Ga0115026_10000269_pt1 | contig 12762 bp, 10 predicted proteins | sample Mud_0915_D1_FD_83878 | JGI IMG/M metagenome (GOLD analysis project Ga0115026, IMG submission 83878) | Wetland microbial communities from Old Woman Creek Reserve in Ohio, USA - Mud_0915_D1 | ecosystem: Environmental > Aquatic > Freshwater > Wetlands > Sediment ...
CAGCGCCTTCGCTACAAGGTTTTCGCCGAGGAGATGGGTGCGAAGGTCGGCGACCCGGCCACCGGCGTCGAGGCCGACGAGTTCGATCCGTACTGCGACCATCTGATCGTGCGCGATCTGGACACCCTGCGCGTCGTCGGCACCTACAGGATCCTGACGCCGCACAAGGCGCGCGAACTCGGACGCCTGTACTCGGACGGCGAGTTCGACCTGTCACGGTTGCACCACATTGCGCCGACCATGGTCGAGGTCGGGCGCTCCTGTGTTCACCGCGACTACCGTTCCGGCAGCACGATCCTGCTGCTCTGGGCTGGCATGGCGCACTACATGAAGGCGGGCGGCTACGGCCATTTGATCGGTTGCGCGAGCGTCCCGCTGTCCGACGGTGGCCATGCCGCTGCGCGCGTGCGGCTCGACCTGCAGAAGTACCTGACCGACCCGGAGTACCGAGTGTTCCCGCACCTGTCGTTCCCGTTCGAGCGAATCGAGCCCGCGGTGTCGGGTGAGATGCCGCCGCTGCTGAAGGGTTATCTCAGGATCGGAGCGCGCATCTGCGGCGAGCCGGCATGGGATCCGGATTTCAACACTGCGGATTTCCTGGTGTGGTTATCTCTGAGCAACCTGCATCCGCGGTACGCACGCCACTTCGAACTGCTGGCGGCACAGGGCGACGCTGCCGAGAAAGCCCTGCCGCTCGACTGACGGCGACGCCGCCCCTCAGCGGCGGCGCACCGCAATCACTCCGGGAACCTCGCGCAGCAACGTGCAGACGCGAGCGATATCGCCCGCATTCCCGACTTCCGCCGTGAACCCCATGCGGGCTTCGCCTCGCTGGCTTTGCGTGCTCACGCCGATCACGTTGAGCTTTTCACGCGCGAACACTTCGGAGATGTCGCGCAGCAGGCCCTGCCGGTCCTGCGCGATCGTCAGGATTTCCACCGGATAGACCGCATCCGCCGCGCGGCCCCAGGCGACTTCGACCACGCGCTCGGGTTGTCGCTGGATCAGCGCCTGCAGGTTCGAGCAGTTGGCACGATGGATCGAGACTCCTCGCCCGCGCGTCACATAGCCGCCGATCTCGTCGGGAGGCGCCGGCCGGCAGCAGCGTGCCAGTTGTGTCAGCAGAGAATCGACTCCGACGACCAGCACCTTGCCGCGGCCCGCCGGGGCCTCACGCGGTTTACCGGTGAGGAGGTGCGGCGGGAGTTCTTCCGCCTGCCCCACCGGAGCGAGCGCCTGCTCGATCGACCGGATGCTGAATTCTTCCTTCGTCGCCGCGGCGCACAGTTCGTCGACCTTGTTGAATCCGAGCCGGTGGGCAAGGTCTTCCAGCTTGGTGGCCGTCTTGCCGAGGCGCTGCAGTTCCTTTTCCACGATCTCGCGGCCCGCGGCGACCGATTGCTCGAACTCGAGCGCGTTGAACCATTGCCGCACCTTGGCACGTGACCGCGCGCTCTGCAGGTAGCCGAGTTCAGGATTCAGCCAGTCGCGGCTCGGGCCGCCGCTCTTCGCCGACACGATCTCGACGGTCTGCCCGGTGGCCAGTGCCGTATTGAGCGGCACCATCGCGCCATCGACCCGAGCGCCGCGGCAGCGGTGTCCCAGCTCCGAGTGAATGTGGTACGCGAAGTCGATTGGCGTGCCGCCGGCGGGCAACTCCACAACGCGCGCCTGCGGCGTCAGCACATAGATGCGCTCCTCCCGCAGCAGTCCGCTGGCCGGTGGTGCATCGACCTCGGCGCGCCATGCCAGCAGCTGGCGCAACCACGCCACCCGCTGTTCATCGTCGTCGCGACCCTTTCCGCCTTCCTTGTAGCGCCAGTGTGCCGCGACGCCAAGTTCCGCATGCTCGTGCATGCGTCGCGTGCGGATCTGAACTTCGAGCGTGCGTCCGGCGTCGTCACCGACGACCGTATGCAGCGACTGATAACCGTTGGGCTTCGGCCGCGCGATGTAGTCATCGTATTCGGATTCCACCGGCGTCCAGGCCGAGTGCACCAGGGCCAGGACCTGATAGCACTGCGGCACCTCGTCGACGATGACGCGTAGCCCGCGCACGTCGTAGACCTGCTCGAAGGCGTAGCCCTTGGTGCGCATCTTGTTCCAGATGCTGTAGATGTGCTTGGGCCGGCCGCTGATCTCGGCGCGCAGCCCGGCCTCTGCTACGAGGGTGCGCAACCGGGCCAGTGCTTCGTCAATGAACGACTCGCGCTCCGAGCGCTTTTCATCGAGCAGGCGCGCAACCGACTTGTAGGTCTCGGGCTCGAGAAAGCGGAACGACAGATCCTCGAGTTCCCACTTCAGCTGCCAGATTCCGAGCCGGTTCGCCAGTGGCGCATACAGATCCAGCGTCTCGCGGGCAATCGGCTCGGCGCCGGGGCGCTTGCTGAGCGCGTAGTAGCGCAAGGTCTGCAGTCGCGACGCCAGCCGCAGCAGCACGACACGCAGGTCGTTCGCCATCGCCAGCAACATCCGGCGCAGCGCCTCGGCCTGGTCGGCCGGGTTCTCGCGGCCGCGCGCGGCCTCGCGCGCGCGGGTCAGTTCCGAAAGCCGCATCAATTGCCGCAGGTCGGCGACCAGCTGGGCGATGCCAGGGCCGAAGCGGGCGCGCAGCCACTCATCCGGCTCTCGCAGCACGTCGTAGACACCAAAGAGCTGCGCCGCGACCAGCAGGTCGGGGTCCGGACGCAGCGTCGACACGATCGCCGCAATGCCGTCGGCATGCGCAGCAAACGACTCGCCGGTCCGCAGTTCCTTGCCGGCATACAGCGGCTGAACTTGTGCGCGCGTGGCGACCGCGTCCAACGCGGCCTCCGCGCCGGACACGATCGTCTCGCTGTCGATCGCCCCCTGAGTCATGTGCGGATTATCCCGCGTGCGACCGGCGACCGTTGCGGCACAATCTTCCGATGCTGAAAGGACTGCTTGAGCGCCTCGTGGGTGGCCCAGTCGCGATTCCGGACGCGCTCTGGGAGTCGACGCTCGCATCCGTTCCGTTTCTTGCCCGCCTCTCCGGCGACGAACGCGACCGTCTGCGCACGCTGGCCGAGCGGTTCCTGGCCGAAAAGCAGATGGGCGCCGCCGTAGGTCTCGAGCTCACCGCCGAGATGCAGGTTCACATCGCCGCCCAGGCCTGCCTGCCGATTCTCAATCTGGACCTCGGCTGGTACCGCGGCTGGAACAGCATTGTCGTGTACCCGGCCGAGTTCCTCGTTCCCCGCATCGTCACGGACGACGCCGGTGTGGTCCACGAGTACACGGAGCCGATCTCCGGCGAGGCCTGGGATGGCGGGCCGGTGCTGATCTCCTGGGAGGATGCGCAGAAGTCGAGCACCGATGACGGCACGGCGTATTCCGTCGTGATCCACGAGTTCACTCACAAGATCGACCTGCTGAACGGCGATGCGGACGGCGTACCGCCGTTTGCTCCAGCACTGCACCGGGGGCTCGATCTCCGAGACTGGCAGACGACGCTGGCTGACGCTTACGAGGCTTTCATCGCCGAAATCGAGCTGGTGGAAAGCGAACTGCCGTCGACCATCGATCCTGAGTCTCGCGATGCGGATCGGTACTACGCCCATCTGCCTCTCGATGCCTACGCCGCGCAGGACGCCGGCGAGTTCTTCGCGGTGTCCTCAGAAGCGTTCTTCGTCAAGCCGGCACGCCTTCAGGCGGCCTTCCCGGCGTGGTACGCGCTGCTCGCCGCATTCTTCCGCCAAGACCCTCTGGCGCAGCCGTGAAACGTCTCCTGATCGTCTATCAGTCGATGACCGGAGCGGCCGAGCAGCTTGCCGCTGCGGCAGCCGCGGGCGCACGCGATGAGCCGGATGTCGAGACTCGGCTCGTGCGCGCCGCCAGCGCCGGCGTCGACGATGTGCTGGCGGCTCACGGCTATCTCTTCGCGACACCAGAGAACCTCGCGACGATGGCCGGACTGATGAAAGACTTCTTTGATCGCGTCTATTACCCGGCCCTCGATCGCGTCAACGGTCGCCCGTACGCGACCATCATCGCGGCCGGCACGGACGGCATGGGCGCGGCGCGGCAGGTGCAGCGCATCGCCACCGGACTGCGCCTGCGCGAGGTTGCTCCACCGCTTGTCATACGCAACGGTGCGCAGACGCCCGAGGCGATCCTCGCGCCGAAGACCGTCCCGGCATCCGAACTCGAACTTGCACGGGACCTCGGCGCTGCGCTGGCGGCTGGCCTGGCCAGCGGCATCTTCTAGCCCGCGCCCTCAAGCAGGAAGTCGCGCACCAGCCGGATCTCGTTGGCCGGCATGAAGGTGGGCGCGTGGCCCACGTCCGGGACCTCGACCACCTGGGGACGCGGCCCGCGGGCAGCCATCTCGGCCGCGGTCTCGGAGGTCAGCAAGTCCGACTGCGCGCCGCGTACCAGCAGCGTGCGCGCCGCGATGCGGTCGTACAGCGCCCAGGTTGCCGCTTCACCGGCCGCGGCCGCTTGCGGCGTCGTGCTCTTGAAAGGCACCGCGATCGCCGGGTCATAGCGGAACAGGTAGCGTCCGTCGACCTGGCGCAGCGTCGGCGTGATCAGTTCCCGCCAGTCCTCGCGGGTCTTCAGGCCGAACGGCGCCGCGGCCACCGACAGGTAGTCGACGGCCTCCTCAAGACTCGCGAACGACACCGGCTGCCCGACGTAACTGCCGATGCGCGCAATCGCGACGGGCCCGAGCCGTGGACCGACGTCGTTGATAACGAGTTGCCTGATCGGCGAACCGGCCTGGCCGGCGAGCGCAATGCCGATCAGGCCACCCATCGAGGTGCCGACCCAGTCGACCTGATCGACATCGAGCCGCGCGATCAGCGCCGCCATGTCCGACGCGTACTGCGGGATGCCGTAGAACGCCGGGTCGCGCAGCCAGTCACTGAAGCCGCGACCGACGACATCGGGGCAGACGACGCGATAGCGATCCGCCATCACGCGCGCCAGCCGGTCGAAATCGCGACCCATGCGCGTCAATCCGTGCACACACAGCAGCACCCGGGGATTGTCCGCATCGCCCCACTCGACATAGGCCATGCGGTGGAAACCCACCGGGCTGAGGCACTGGACGTGGTGTTCGCGGGGTTGCATGAGCCGGCTGCATCACATTGCTGAAGGCGGGGCATTGTAGTCAGCCTCTGGTGGCATACTCGCTCGCCGCAAAAGGAGGTTTGCATGCTGAAGGGGAAGACGGCTCTGGTGACCGGATCCACCAGCGGTATCGGGCTTGCCATGGCAGACGCGCTGGCGGCCCAGGGGGCCAACATCGTCGTCAACGGTTTCGGCGAGCCCGACGCGATCCGAGCGGTTGAAGCGCAGCTGCAGAAGCGCGGCGTGAAGACGCTTTACCACGGCGCCGACATGAGCAAGCCCACCGAAATCGAGCAGATGATCCGCGCCGCCGAGGCGAGCTTTGGCCGTGTCGACATCCTCGTCAATAACGCCGGGATCCAGCATGTCTCGCCGGTGGAAAATTTCCCGGTCGAGCGCTGGGACGCGATCATCGCCATCAACCTCACCTCGGCGTTCCACACGATCCGGCTGGCCCTGCCAAAGATGAAGCAGGCCAACTGGGGTCGCATCATCAACATCGCGTCGCTGCATGGACTGGTCGCATCAGTCGATAAATCGGCCTACGTCGCGGCCAAGCACGGCATCGTTGGCCTGACCAAGGTGGTCGCGCTGGAAACGGCGACCACTGGCGTGACCTGCAACGCGATCTGCCCGGGCTGGGTACTGACGCCGCTGGTGCAGAAGCAGGTCGACGCGCGCGCCGCCCGCGACCATCTGAGTCAGGAAGAAGCGAAGAAATCGCTGCTGGGCGAGAAGCAGCCGTCGATGCAGTTCGTGACGACGGAGCAGCTCGCCGGCCTGGCGGTATTCATGTGTTCGCCAGCGGCGGACCAGGTGCGCGGCGTCGCCTGGAACGTCGACGGCGGCTGGTACGCGCAATAGAGCAGCGCCGCGGCTCGCTATTCGAGCGGACGGCGGCTCGTGGAGCCGGCAACCAGCTGGACCTGTCCTGAGCCGGCGTCAGCTGTCAGGTATGGCGGCAACGGGGCGCGAACCGGCTGCGAGACGTCGGTTTCAAGCCGCGGCGCACCGGGCGCAGCGTTGGAGTCGCGCCACGTCGGGTCCGGAATCTCCGTGAAGACCTGCTTGAGCCGCGCGCCCCAGGTGTTGCGGATCATGCTCATGTACTGGTTCGAGCTGTCGATCTGCACGAACTTGGTCACGCGCAGCGAATCGGCTTCGTAGACAAGCAGGTCGAGCGGCAATCCGACTGAAATGTTCGAGCGCAGTGTCGAGTCCATCGAGATCAGGGCGGCCTTGGCCGCCTCGTCGAGCGGTGTCTTCGGCTGGACCACACGGTCGATGATCGGCTTGCCGTACTTCGACTCGCCGATCTGAAAGTACGGGTTCTCGTGCGTCGCTTCGATGAAGTTGCCAGCCGAATAGACCTGGAACAGTCGCAGACCTTCGCCGCGGATCTGGCCGCCGAGGATGAAATTGGCATTGAACTCGATGCCGAACTCCTTCAGCGACTCCGCATCGCGCTCGTGCACTTCGCGGATCGCCTCGCCGAGGATGCGCACCGCATGGAACATCGTCTTCACGTTCCAGACGCTGGTTTCTGTCGGACCGATGCGCTCGCACAGGATCTGGCGCACCGCCTGCGTGACGGCCAGGTTTCCGGCAGACATCAGCACAAGCACGCGCTCACCCGGATGCTCGAACACCGTCATCTTGCGAAACGTCGAGATCTGGTCGACACCCGCGTTGGTGCGGGAGTCACCCAGGAATACCAGCCCGGCATCGAGCCGCATCGCCACGCAGTAAGTCATCGTTGCGCCTGTTCGTCCTGATGTTCAGCAGCGGCAAAGGGAAACGGTCGAATGTTAACGCGCACGTCCATCGTCTCCTCGCCGCCACCGACACGCACGCCGCGCACCGGCCCCGCGGACGCATAGTCGCGGCCAACCGCCAGCCGACACAGGTGCTCCGAGGCGAAAGCGCGATGGGTCACATCGATGCTGACCCAGCCCTGATCGGCCAGGTACACGTCCGCCCACGCATGGCTTGCCGCGTGCGGTGCGTCTCCAGGGTGCACATAGCCTGAAACGTAGCGCGCCGGCAGCCCGCGCACGCGACAGCAGGCGACGAACAGATGCGCATGGTCCTGGCAGACACCGCGCCCCTGTGCCAGCGCTTCGCTGGCAGTGCTCGTCACCTCGGTGGTGCCCGGCTGGTACGCAACGGAGTGGCAGATCTGGTGGGCGAATTCCAGCAGTCCGTCGACATCGAGTCGACGCAACTTCTCGCTCGCGAAGTCCTGAACCCGGCTGTCCGGTTCCGTCAGGGACGTCTGCGCCAGGTAGGACTGCGGCGGAACGCCGCCCTCGACCTCGTCCAGCCGTCCCCGCACAAGCGGGTCCACTTCGACTTCTCCACGCGCCTCGATGTGCACGTCGCCGTGCGCCTCCGTCATCGTCATCGTGTGCGTCAGGTTGCCGTAGGCGTCGGTCGTCTCGGTCAGTGGTGCCGGGGCGTGCAGGCGCCAGCGCAGCGTGCGCTGGTGCGGCTCGGCACGCGGGGTCAGGCGCAGCTGCTGGATCGAATAGACCACCGGTGCCGTGTAGCGATACACCGTGCGATGCAGGATCGACAGCCGCATGCGCCCCGTTACGCGGCCTGCAGCGGCACAAGGAAATCCTGGCTGATGCGGCCGCCAAGGTCGTTGATGCGCTCCAGGAAGCGGGTGAGGTAGGCGTGCAGGCCCTGCGAGAGAATGTCCTCGATGCGGCCGTAGCGCAGTTCGGCCCGCAGCAGGCCGGCGCGACGCTCGGTCTCGTTGGAACGGCTGTTGCGCACCATCTCGAGGTTGAGGCTGACCTCGTTCAGGCAGCCGAGCAGCGAGCGCGGCATGTCGCCCCGCAGGATCAGCAGCGCCGCCACGCGTGACGGAGTGATCACGTCCCGGTATACCTTGCGATAGATCTCGAATGCCGAGACCGACCGCAGGATGGCGGCCCAGTGATAGAAGTCGAGATGCTGGTCGTGCGCATCCTCGCTGGCGGCGTTGGCAAACAGCCCAGGCTGAGCCACGCTGTGGTACTTGACATCGAGGAGTCGGGCCGTGTTGTCGGCGCGCTCGAGGAAAGTGCCGAGGCGGATGAAATAAAAGGCCTCGTCCTTGAGCATCGTGCCGATCGTGACGCCGCGCGACAGGTGCGACCGGAACTTGACCCACTCGAAGAACTCCTGCGGGTCGCGCTCGAGCAGCCGGTCGCGTAACAGCTTCTGCAGGCCGAGCCAGGTGTCGTTGTGGGTCTCCCACACCTCGGTCGTCAGCGAACCACGCACTGCCCGTGCGTTCTCGCGCGCCGCCTGCAGGCAGCAGTAGATCGACGAGGTGTTGCCCGGGTCGCGCACCATGAAGTCGATCACTTCACGGCGCGACAGCATCGGATACTTCGCATCGAACTCGGGAAGCAGCTCGGAGATGCTGAGCATTGCGCGCCAGCCGCTTTCCGCTGCCTGCACCGACTGCGGCAGCAGGCTGGTCGACAGATTGACGTCCAGCATGCGCGCCGTGTTCTCCGCGCGCTCGATATAGCGTGCCATCCAGTACAGATGGTCGGCAGTGCGGCTAAGCACGGTCAGCGCTCCAGACATGCAGCCGGTCACGACCGGCGTCCTTGGCGCCGTACAGCGCTTCGTCCGCGCGCCGCACGAGTTCGCTGGAATCGCCGAAGTCCGCCGATTCGCACAGGCCAACGCTCAGCGTCACCGCCATTCCCTCGCCGATCTGGCCCCACGGCATGCCTCGCACCGCCTGCAGGATGCGCTCGACCACGGTGCGCGCCGCACCGCCCTCGCTATCGGCCAGCAGCAGCGCGAACTCGTCGCCACCGAGCCGGGCCGCAAAGTCCATGTCGCGCAGGTTGCCGCGGATCACGCTGCCCAGCTGACGCAACACGACATCGCCGGTCACATGCGAATAGGTGTCGTTGATCTGCTTGAAGCCGTCGATGTCGGCGACGACGAGCCCGAAGCGCAACTGCCCGGCGCGCGCGCGGCCGCACCAGTTCTCCAGTTCCTTCGTGAACGCGCGCCGGTTCGCGAGGCCAGTGAGTTCATCCTCGAGCGCGAGACGCTCGAGCCGCGAGCGCGACTTCTCGAGGTGCTCGGCGCGGGCATGCAACGCGGCAGTCTGGGTCCGCAGCTTGACCAGCTCCGTGCGCGCTTCGTGCAGCCGTGCGCGCTGAGTCGACAGCTTGCCGTCCAGCCGCGTCTTCACTTCGACAAAGCGCTTGTGATGGAACAGCGCCCGCTGGTAGTCGCCGCGCGCCTCGTAAAGCGCAGACAGCCGTTCGTGCATGTCGGCCGGTCGCCGCAGATCGCCCAGCTCCTCGGCCTGCAGGAAGGCCGGCCGCAGCACGGCCAGCCCTTCGGGCTCTCGTCCGGCCGCGACCAGGTGGTAGCCCTGTTCGAGCCGCGCCTGAACTTCGCGCAGCCGGAAGCCAGCGCGCGCCGCCTCAGCCACCGCCTCTTCGAGGTCGGCCAGCCCGCCGGCAAAATTGCCCAGCCAGCAGCGGGCAGCGCCGCGCTGCGTGCGCGCGGCGATCGTCGTCGAGCGGTCAGTCGTCCCGGACAGCAGCTCCAGCGCGACGTCGAAGTGTTCCTCGCCATCGGCCATGCGCCGCGCCACGGTGGCCGCATCGCCGGCGAGCGCCGCCTTCAGGCCTTCGTTCACGTCGACGAGCCCGAACTGAAGCACCACCATGCCTTCGTCGGCGGCGGTACCGGACGGCAGCTCCAGCGCCGACCGCAGGCACTCGCGAGCCGCACTGAAATCGCCGAGCACCGTGTGCACGCTCGACGTCTGAACCAGCGCCCTGCGCACCGCCGCATGGTCGCGATGTTGCCGCGCCAGCCGTTCAGCCTGGGCGAAGCCGTCCAGCGCCTCCGGATATTCACCGAGCTCGCAGCAGGCCGCAGCGAGCTGCATGATCACCTGGCACTGGGCGGCGATATCGTTCTGCGCGCGATAGATGTGCTCGGCGTGTGACAACTGGCGGATCGCACCGGACCAGTCGCCGGTCTGCGCCAGCGCCGCACCCACGACGTAGTGCGCCCGCGCCATCAAGGCTTCGGCACCGCGCGCCCGCGCGACGCTCTGCGCACGCAGCGCAAAGACGACTGCATCGTGCGGGTCTGTGTTCAGCAGCCCCTCGGCGCGGTCGATCAGCGCGTGCGGGTCGATCTGGTCGGTCGCACGACGGGCGTTGGGCTCGCCGCCGAAGGTGTCACTGCCCAGTGGCTGACCCGAATTGCGCTTCATCGTTCGAGCACCCAGGTGTCCTTGGTGCCCCCTCCCTGCGACGAGTTGACGACCAGCGAGCCCTCGCGCAGGGCAACCCGGCACAGGCCGCCGGGCACCATCGTGACGTTCGTGCCCGACAGCACGAACGGCCGCAGGTCGATATGCCGTGGCGCGACGCCGCTCTCCACGTAGGTCGGACAGGTCGACAGCGCAAGCGTCGGCTGCGCGACATAGTTGCCCGGGTTGGCCCGCACCAGGCTCGCGAACCGGTCGATCTCCGCGCGAGTGGCGGCCGGCCCGACCAGCATGCCGTAGCCGCCGGCGCCATGGACTTCCTTGACAACCAGCTCCGCGAGATGCGCGAGGGTGTACTCCAGGTCCTCCGCGCGGCGACAGCGATACGTTGGGACGTTGTTCAGGATCGGCTTCTCACCCAGGTAGAAGTCGATCATGTCCGGCACATACGGATAGATCGACTTGTCGTCGGCGATGCCCGTGCCGATGGCGTTGGCCAGCGTCACGCGACCGGCGCGATAGACCGACAGCACGCCCGGCACGCCGAGTTGGGAGTCCGGACGGAACGCCAGCGGATCGATAAAATCGTCGTCGATACGTCGATAGATGACATCGACCCGCTGCGGCCCGCGCGTCGTTCTCATGTAGACGTTGTTGTCCTGCACGAACAGGTCCTGGCCCTCGACCAGCTCGATGCCCATCTGCTGCGCGAGAAACGCGTGCTCGAAGTACGCCGAGTTGTACATGCCCGGCGTCAGCAGCACGACGATCGGATCATCGACACCCTGCGGCGCGACCGAGCGCAGATTTTCGAGCAGCAGGTCCGGATAGTGCGCCACCGGCGCGATGCGGTTGCGCACGAAGAGGTCCGGGAACAGCCGCATCATCATCTTGCGGTTCTCGAGCATGTACGAGACGCCGCTTGGCACCCGCAGGTTGTCCTCTAGAACATAGAACTCGCCGGCTCCGGCGCGCACGACATCGATGCCGGCGATGTGCGTATAGATGTCACTCGCGACGCTGACGCCATGCATCTCGGGCCGGTATTGCGAGTTACGGAAGATCTCGTCGGCCGGGATACGCCCAGCGCGCACGATGTCCTGGCCGTGGTAGACGTCATAGATGTAGCGATTGAGTGCGCGCACCCGCTGCCGCAGACCAGCCTCGAGCTGGCGCCACTCGACCGCCGGGATCACGCGCGGAACGACATCGAAGGGAATCAGCCGCTCGGTGCCGATACCCTCCTCGTCCTTCTCCCCATAGACCGCGAACGTGATACCCACCCGGCGGAAGACGAGATCGGCTTCCGCGCGCTTATCGCGCATCGTTTCGGCGGACTGCTCGGAGAGCCAGCGGTCAAACTCGCTGTAGTGCTCGCGCACCGCCCCGCCGGCGCTGTACATCTCGTCAAACGGCATGCTCATCCCGCGGCCTGATGTTTCTGGTTCTGGACCGGCGCCCCCCGACGCAGTGCCAAGCCAGTCTAGCAAGATGTACACCAGTCCTTCGGTCTACGGCATCCCGAAAAGCGGCTCGCGAGACTCCCCTTCTCCCGCGACCTCCTCGTCGCTTTCCAGGGGCAGTGCGGAATGCCCCGCGCCGGGGCGGTTGTGCCAGTAGCGCACCGCGATGGCGCGCCAAGCACGGGGCTGCTCACCACCGCCCGCGCCAAACCGCCACTGCGCGGCACCCGCATGATCGGTCCGCAGCAGGTCGACGCCGCGCGCGGCGTAACGCGCGACCACTGCGGGATCAGAATGCCCGAAAAGATTGCGATAGCCGGCCTGGGCTGTCGCGACCACGGGCCTTACCGCATCGAGGAGACCTGCGCTGGACGACGAACCGCTGCCGTGGTGCGGAACCATCAGCCACGTCGCGCTCAGGCCGTGCTCGCGCTTGATCAGGAGCGCCTCCTCGCGCGCCGGGATATCCCCGGTGAGAAGCACGCTGACCGTGCCGACCCGGGCCTCCACGACGCAACTCATCGCGTTGGTCGACAGGCGGCGTGCATAGTCTTCCGTCGTTGGATGCAGGACGCGCAGTCGCAGTTCGCCCTCCCCGAATTGCTGCCCGGCGATGCACGGCTGGGCGTCCGTGCCACCGAACGCGGAATGGCCTGCCGGAACCGAGGTGAGGAGGCGGCGGACCGGGATGCCTCGAAGAACCGCAGCGGCGCCACCGGAGTGGTCCAGGTCCAGGTGCGATACGACGACGCCATCGAGCGCCTCGATGCCGCGGCTGCGCAGGAAGGGCAGAACGACACGCTCACCTGCGTCGGAATCCTGCGAGTAGCGTGGCCCGGCGTCGTAGAGCCACGCCTGGTCCCGCGTTTCCAGCACGACCGCCGAACCCTGTCCGACGTCCAGCGCAGTCACCCATAGCGCGCCGGCCTCTGGTCGTTCGGCCGGCCAGACGAA